>Ga0233416_10000097_pt1 | contig 24303 bp, 18 predicted proteins | sample Sediment_Towuti__2_FD_188638 | JGI IMG/M metagenome (GOLD analysis project Ga0233416, IMG submission 188638) | Sediment microbial communities from Lake Towuti, South Sulawesi, Indonesia - Sediment_Towuti_2014_0_MG | ecosystem: Environmental > Aquatic > Freshwater > Lake > Sediment | place... | reverse complement strand
CGTGGCTGCCCGCCTTCGGCGCCGAAAGCCTCACCCTGCTGGAGATCCACCATCGGCTGAACGATCGGCCGATGCAGGTGCCGCACGAGTGGGATGGCACACTGCTCGGCGATGAGCTGACGCTGCTCTACCGCGAACAGGAGCGACAGCTCTCGGCACTGCTCGGACCCGTCACGCTGCTCGATCTCTTGCACCGCAAGTCTGCCGCCGTTGCTGCGAGCGAGGCGCCACATGAGCACTGATGCCCGCCTGCTGATCGCCGCCTCCGAAGGCAAGGCGGACATGCTCTACATCTCCGGCCTCTTTGTGCCCGACCCCTTCATTGCCATCGAGATCGCCGGTCGCTGGCATGGCCTCTTTTCGCCGCTGGAGGTGGATCGGGCGCGCAAGCAGTCGAAGTTTGCCGAGGTGCACCTCGACACCTCGTGGCGCGATGCAGCGTTGCAGCAGGGGCGCGAAAACTCACTGGTGGGTGCCGCCGCCGCTTTTCTTGCCGAGCACGGCGCCACGCGTCTGACGGTGCCGGCCGACTTTCCGCTGGCATACGCCGACAAGTTGCGCGGCTGGGGTTTCGACGTGCGCGCCGCCGAGAGCTCGCTCTTTCCCGAGCGGGCCCTCAAATCGGCGGCCGAGATCGCCCATATTGCCCATGCCGAGAAGCTGACCGCCCGTTCAATGCAGCGTGCGCACAATTTTCTTGCCGCCTGCTCGGTCGGCAACGACGGCATTCTGCGCGATCCGGAATCCGGCAAGCGGCTGCGTTCGGCCGATCTGCGCCGGGCAATCGAGGTCTGGCTGATTGCGCACGGGGCGGTTCCCTCGCACACCATTGTCGCCTGCGGCCGCGAAGGTGCCGATCCGCATCAGGTCGGGCACGGCTATCTGCGCGCCAACCGGCCGATCATTGTCGATATCTTTCCGCGTGTGGTGGCCACCGGCTACTGGGGCGATATGACGCGCACTTTTTTGAAGGGGCGCGCCTCGCCCGAGCTGAAAAAGATGTATGGCGCGGTGCGCGACGGTCAAAAACTTGGGCTGGGGATGATTGCCGACGGCGTCGATGGCGCAGCCATTCACCGCGCCATCGCCGATCTGCTGACGGCGCGCGGCTTTCCCACCGGCATGCGGCGCGGCAAACAGATCGGATTCTTCCACGGCACCGGCCACGGCGTCGGTCTGGAGGTGCACGAAGCGCCGCGCATCTCGACGCGCAGCGATCTGCTGCGCAGCGGGCATGTGGTGACGGTGGAGCCGGGACTCTACTATCCGCAGCTGGGGGGGATTCGGCTGGAAGATCTGGTGGTGGTGCAGTCGGATGGCTGCCGCAACCTCACCAACTACCCCTGCCGCTTTGAGATCGACTGAGGCTCAGGTCGGGTTTCCCGGCAACCGCTCCAGACAATCGTAGGAAGCAAGCTTGTAGCACTCGGCCAGCGTCGGATAGTTGAAGACGTTGCTCACCAGATCGCGCACCGAGCCGCCCAAATTCATCACCAGTTGTCCGATATGGATCAACTCGCTGGCACTCTCGCCGACAATATGCACGCCGATCAGCTTTTCGCTGCGCACATCGACGATCATTTTCAGCATGCCGCTGTTTTCGCCGATGATCTGGCCGCGCGCGCTTTCGCGGAAAAAGCCGCGACCGACCACATAATCGACCCCCGGCTGTTTGCCCTGCCGCCGCAGCTCCTTTTCGGTGGTACCAACCCAGGACAGCTCCGGGATGGTGTAGATGGCCATCGGCATGTTGTCGGCGGTCGCATGCGTCTCGCCGGTGAAGGCGTGCAATACCGCCGCGTCGCCCTGCGCCATGCCGGTGGAGGCAAGCGCCGGGCGTCCGATCAGGTCGCCGACGGCATAGATGTGTGGCACGTTGGTCTGGAAACAGCCGTTGACCGCGATCCACCCCTGATCGAGTTCAATGCCGGCATTTTCCGGCTTCAGCGCCGCTGTATTCGGCTCGCGCCCCTGCGCATAGAGCACCACGTCGGTTTCGATCCGCTTGCCGCTCTTCAGCGTCGTGCGCACCCCCCCATCCTCCAGACGTTCGATCAGCTCCACCCGCTCCTGCATATGGAAGCGTACGCCCATACCGGCAAAGGCTTCGGCCAACACCCCCACCACATCGTCGGAGAGGTAGTCGAGCAGCTGCGCATGCGAATCCACCACCGTCACCTCCACCCCCATCGCAGCGAAGATGGAAACAAATTCGCAGGCGATGACGCCGCCGCCCACCACCAGCATGCTGGCGGGGAGCTGGCGGAGCTTGAGCACCGAGGTGGAATCGAGGACCGTCTGCTTGTCGAATGGCACAGACTCGGGCCGACGCGGTCGTGAACCGGCCGCCAGCACAATCACCTCGGCAGTGATGCGCCGGACCCCGCCCTTGGCATCGACGATCTCCACGGTGTGCGCATCGACAAAGGAGGCGTCGCCGGGAATCAGTGCCACGCCGCTGCCGAGCAGCCTTTTCAGGATCACCGACTCCTGCTTGGCGATCACCGACTCCTTGCGACGCATCGCATCGCCGAGCATCGCATGCCGATTCGCAATGGCCCGACCGAAAGCGCCGCGCATGCCACGCTCGCCGGCACGGCTGGCAAAGAAGGCAACCTCGCGCAGCGCCTTGCTGGGGATGGTGCCGGTTTGCAGGCCGGCGCCGCCGAGGCTCGGCTTGCGCTCGACCATCGCCACCCGTTTGCCCAAACGCGCCGCCTGCCATGCTGCCTGCTGTCCGGCCGGACCGGAGCCAACGATCAGAAGTTCGTAATCCATATGCACTCCTCGGCGCCGATCAGGTGATCAATCGGCGCTGCGCCAAACGGATGGCAATCACTGTGCCGGCAATGCTATAGAACAACAGAACACCGATGTGCAGCCACAGGCCAGTCAGCGGCAGCTCGGTAAGCAGCGGCCGCACCAGTGCCACCGCGTGCGTCAGCGGCAGGATCTGCGCCAGCCACTGCACGGCGGTCGGCAGTGCGTCGATCGGATAGAAGACGCCGCAAAAGAGGAACATCGGCGTCACAAACAGGGTGAAGAAGTAGGTGAAAAAGTCGTAGCCGGGGGCGATTACGCAGACCACCAACGAGATGGCGGCAAAGGCAAGTCCGATCAGGAATATTGCCGGCAGCGCCAGCCAGGCGGTGGACCAGCTCTGAATGCCTCCGAGCAACCCGGCGACAATCAGAATGGCGGTGCAGGAGATCAGACTCTTGGTGGCCGCCCAGACGATCTCGCCGGCAACCACATCGGCGAGCCCGACCGGCGTGGTCATGATCCCCTCCCAGGTCTTCTGCTGCTCCATGCGGGTGAAGGCGGAGTAGAGCCCTTCGAAGGTGGCCGAGTTCATCGCGCTGGAGCAGAGGATGCCGCTGGCGAGGAATGCCATGTAGGGAATACCGTTCATATCGCCGATATAGAGGCCGAGGCCGAACCCGAGGCCGAGCAGATAGAGGAACGGATCGCCGAAATTGCCGATCAGCGAGGCGAGGGCGAACTTCTTCCAGACGAGAAAGTTGCGCTGCCAGACGGCGAGGGTGTGGCCGTAGGTGAGGTTCATTCGCGCATCTCGCGGCCGGTCAGGCGCAGAAAGAGATCCTCGAGGTTGGCCGGACGGTGGGTGAAACGCAGCTCGGGATTTTCTACCAACCGCGCCAATAGCGGTGCGGCCGCCTTGGCATGGCCATACCAGACGTCTCCGATACGCTCGAATCGTACCCCATCGGCTGAGGCGAGCTTGGCGATCTGTCCCTCGTGCGCATCGACCAGCACAAACACCTCCGGCTCCAGATGCTCGCGGATCAACACCTGCGGCGCCCCCTGCGCCAGAATGCGACCGTGGTCGATCACCACGATCTCGTCGCACAGCTGCTCGGCCTCGTCCATGTAGTGGGTGGTGAGGATCAGCGTCTTGCCGGCCTTACGCAGTTGGCGCAGCCGCTCCCAGATCAGGTGACGTGCCTGCGGATCGAGTCCGGTGGTCGGCTCGTCGAGTACGACCAGCTCGGGATCGTTGATCAGCGCGCGCGCTATCATCAGCCGTCGCTTCATACCGCCGGAGAGGTGGGAGACCTTATCGCCGGCGCGCGCCGAGAGCTCGGCAAAGGCGAGCAACTCGTCGGCCCGCTGTTCGGCGATGGTGCGCTCGATACCGAAGTAGCGGGCGTAGATCAGCAGATTTTCGCGCACCGTGAAGTCGGGATCGAGGTTGTCCTGCTGCGCCACCACGCCGATACGCGCCCGCACCTCGTTACCGCCGGCCGGCTCGCCGAAGATGGTATAACTACCGCCGGAGAGTGTGGTCATGCCGAGCAGCATGCGCATCAGGGTGGTTTTGCCGGCCCCGTTGGGGCCGAGCATGCCGAAACAGATGCCGGGACGGATGGCGAAGGAGATGCCGCCCACCGCCTCGCGCTCGCCGAAGCTTTTGCGCACCGCGTTGGCCACCACCACCGGCCCGCCGGTTGTGGGGTGCAGACTGGAACTCAAGCGGCGCCTGTCGCTTCGCGCCATGCGAGGATCAGCCGGAACGCCTCGTTGCTGATGCCCACCGGCAAATCGCGTTTCACCTCGGAGAGCGAAGCGAGCGGGTCGGCGGCATTGAGCGCCGCGTCGATCTCGGCAAAGTCGTCGCCGATGATCGCCGGCACATCGACAAAGTAGCCGGCGCGCACAAGGCCGATCAGCTGTTTCATTACTGTCGCTTCGCTGACCCCCTGCTGCTCTGCGATCCAGTCCACATCCGCCTTTTTGCGGTAGAGCTGCCAGGCATAGAGCTGGGTATCGTTGGCTGGCGGCCCCTTGGCGATCAGCTGCGGCACCGCTTTGCTGGCGTCGGAGCTGTTCTGGCTGACGGCATATTGCGCCAAGAGCGCCATGAACGGCACGCCATACGCCTCCAGCTTGTGCTGGCCGACGCCGGATATCTTCAGGAACTCCTCGTCGGTAGTCGGCTTGAGCTGGCTCATCTCGGTTAGCGCCACATCGCTGAACACCACATGCGGGGCCACATCCTCGCGATCGGCAATCTCGCGCCGCAACTGTACCAGCCTGTTATAGAGCACCTCGTCGCGGTCGGAAGCGAGGCGCTTGAACTGCCGTTTGATCGTCGGCTGATACTTGGCCAACGTCACCCGCCGGCTGCCTTCGAGCACCTCATGCGCCTTGGGCGTCAGGGTCATTGCGGCGCGCCGGCTCACATCCTGCGAAATAAGCCCCTGATGCACGATCTGACGCAACAGCGAGGTCCACTCGTCGGCGTTGATTTCGCTGCCGGTGCCGAAACTGGGCAGCTTATCGTGTTCGTGATCGCGAATGCGGGCAGTATTGGAGCCGCGCAGCACATCGACGATATAGCCCAAGCCGAAGTCGCCCTTGACCTCCTGCACACTGAGCAGTGCTTTTCTGGCAATCGCCGTACCATCGAAGGTCTCCGGCGGATCCAGGCAGATGTCGCAATTGCCGCACGGCTTATCCAGGTGTTCGCCGAAATACCCGAGCAGCACTCGCCGCCGGCACGTAAGCGCTTCGGCCAGCGCCACCATGCTGTTCAACTTGTGCACCTCGATTCGTCGCTGCTCGATATTTTCGACATTTTCGATCAGACGCCGCACCAGATTGGTGTCGCCCGAGCTGTAGAGCAGCAGCGCTTCCGACTCCAGACCGTCGCGGCCGGCGCGGCCGGTCTCCTGGTAGTAGCTTTCGATGCTCTTGGGGATGTCGTGGTGGACGACGAAGCGGACGTTCGGCTTATCGACACCCATACCGAAGGCGATGGTAGCAACAATTACCCGTACCCGGTCGCGCAGAAATTCGTCCTGCACCTTCTCGCGTTGGCGCGCCGGCAGGCCGGCGTGGTAGGCGGCGGCGCGGATGCCGTGCTGTTGCAAGCTGACCGCCACCTCCTCAACTCGCTTGCGTGACAGGCAGTAGATGATGCCGGAGGCGTTTTGCCAGTCGTTGATGAACTGCACGATCTGCCGCAACGGATGCTTTTTCTCAGCCACCAGATAACGGATGTTTGGGCGATCGAAGCTGGAGACAAAACGCTTGGCCTTTTGCAGCCGCAGACGATCGACAATGTCTTCGCGCGTATGTTCGTCGGCGGTGGCGGTCAGCGCCAGCAGCGGCACATCGGGAAAGAGTTCGCGCAGGATGCCGAGCTTCACATATTCGGGCCGGAAATCGTGCCCCCACTGACTTACGCAGTGCGCCTCGTCGATGGCAAACATCGAAATCTTCACGCTCTCCAGACGCTTGAGAAACAGCTTCGAGAGCAGCCGCTCCGGCGCCACATAGAGCAATTCCAGCTCGCCTGCCTCGAATGCCTCCAGCACCTCTTTTGCCTGTGCCGCTTTCAGCGAGGAGTTGTAGTAGGCCGCCTTGACGCCGCAGCTGACCAGAGTGTCCACCTGATCCTTCATCAGCGAAATCAGCGGCGAAACGACGATGCCCGTTCCTTCTCGCATAATCGAGGGAATCTGATAGCAGATCGACTTGCCGCCACCGGTAGGCATCAGCACAAAGGCATCCTTGCCCTTGAGCAGGGTGCCCACGATCTCTTCCTGCATCGGCCGGAAGGAGTCGTATCCGAAGACCTCCTTCAGTATCGCTTTGGCGTCTTTCTTCAACCCTTTCATGCCCCGCCCAATATACTTTGTCGCCCTCTCTCCACCCCTTGCACACGAAAAAAAGGCCCGCTGAAGGGCCCAACTCGTTTATTAGTATTACTTTGCCGAAGCTTCGATTGCGAATCAAGCATTGCCATGGCACATCGTCCATGGTTGCGGCACCATCGAGCGATGCCCCCATCGCACCTGCCGCTCTCCGGCCGCACCATTATGCTTACCCGCCCGCAAGAGCAGTCGGTTCAGACCATGCGCGACGTAGAGCGACTTGGCGGCACGCCGCTTCTCTTTCCTTGTCTATCCATCGAGCTTCTTCCCGACTCCGTTCGCGCTGCGCTCGTCGATCTTGCCGAATTCGATACCCTGCTTTTCACCAGCAGCAATGGCGTGCGGGCGGTGGTTGCAGCCGGTATCGACCCTTCCCTGCTGTGTGAAGGCAAGCACATTGCCGCTGTCGGCGCGCAAACTGCCGCTGCCTTGCGTCAGGCGGGAATCGCTTGCGATCTTTTTCCAGAGGAGCAGTCCCAAGAGGGGCTGCTCGCTGCGCTGCAGTCGCGTGGCTTTCCCCGCCACCTGCTTTTTTTTCGAGCCGCAGAGGGACGCGATCACCTGATGCATCAATTGCAGCATGCGGGCGTTTCGGTGCGGATGGTCGCTGCCTATCGCACCACCTGCCCAACGGACGATCCCGCTCGGATTCGTGCACTTCTGGCCGCCGATGCCGTCGATGCCGTCCTTCTCGGCAGCTCGAAAACCGTTCGCCATTATTTTCAACGTATCGGCGACCCTCACCTTGCCTGTCGCCCACTGATTGTTGCAATCAGCCGCCAGGTTGCCGACGTGGCAGAGCAGCTCGGACCGAGGGTGGCGATCGTGGCCAAGACCGCTAGTTTTCCCGCCATGCTGGATGCCCTTTCCGGCTACTACCTCTCATTGGAGCACTCATGACTCTGCCGCCGCTCACCATTCGCCCGCGCCGCCTGCGCCAATCGCCTGTCATGCGCCGCATGGTGCGCGAAACTGAGCTGTCCGCTTCGGATTTTATCTATCCGGTATTTGTCGACGAAGCGATCTCCTCGCCGGTTCCGATTGCCAGCATGCCGGGCGTATCGCGCATTCCGCTCTCCGATGTAGCCAAAGTTGCCAAAGAATCTGCCGCTCTCGGCATCTCCGGCATCATTCTGTTTGGTATTCCCACGCAGAAGGATGCCATTGGCTCTTCCGGTTGGGATCGTGACGGTATCGTCCAGCGCGCCATTCGCGAGGCGAAGAGCGCCACCCCCGATCTGTGTGTTATTGCCGACACCTGCTTCTGCGAATACACCGAACATGGTCATTGTGGCGTGTTGCACGGGCACGATGTCGATAACGATGCCACGCTGGAGAATCTGCAACGCGAAGCGGTGAGCTATGCCGAAGCCGGTGTCGATATTGTTGCCCCTTCCGGCATGATGGACGGCATGATCGCCGCTATCCGCGGCGGCCTCGATCAAACGGGCTTCTCCGGCACGCCCATTCTTTCCTATGCCGTGAAGTATGCCTCCGCTTACTTCGGCCCCTTTCGAGACGCCGCCGATTCGGCTCCGGCCTTCGGAGATCGCGCCACCTACCAGATGGATCCGGCCAACAGTCGCGAAGCGATACGGGAGGCCCTGCTCGATGTCGAGCAGGGTGCCGATATGTTGATGGTGAAACCGGGGCTGGCCTACATGGACATCATCAAGACGGTCAAGGATGCGACCAGCGTGCCGATGGCCGTCTACAACGTTTCCGGTGAATATGCGATGGTAAAAGCTGCCGCCGAGCGCGGCTGGATCGACGAACGTCGTGTGGTTCTGGAGACCATGCTCTCTTTCAAACGTGCTGGTGCCGATATTATTCTCAGCTATCACGCTCAGGATGTGGCGCGCTGGCTGCGCGGCTAACTGGACAGATCGCCGTTGCTGTTCTACATACCGGTCAGAGCGGTTCTCTTCGAGCCGCTGGCGGCCGCCGACGGGCGGCCGCCCCTTTTCAACTCCATCTGCCATGACTAAATCGACCGTTGACTGGCAACTTCTTCCTCTGCCTGATGAAAATCAGGCGATCACTTTTGATTTTGTCGACACCTCGCTCTCCCCGCCTCAGTTGGAGCCCGCTTTCCTTATTCGCCATGCCGGACATTTGTATGTTTATCACAATCGCTGTCCGCATGCCGGCACCACGCTTGACTGGAATCCCGGCCATTTTTTTTCGGATGATCGACGGTTCCTTCTTTGTCAGACGCATGGTGCTTTGTTCGATCCTGCCACCGGTGCACCAATGACCGGCCCTTGTCGCTTCGGGCTGCAACCCTTGCCGTTCCGCCTGCTCGATGGAATGATCGCTGTTCCGCGCACACTTCACCTCCCCGATGGAGATCTCCCTTGGCCAACCGACTAGCCAACTGCACCAGCCCCTATCTACAACAGCATAAAGATCAGCCCATTCACTGGCAGCCATGGGATGCCGAAGCCCTTGCTCAGTCTAAAAGTGAGAACAAACCGATTTTTCTCTCCATCGGTTATGCCAGCTGCCACTGGTGCCATGCCATGGCGCATGAGGCTTTCGTTCGTGCCGACATCGCCGAGCTGCTTAATGAACGTTTTGTCAGCATCAAGGTTGACCGCGAGCAACGCCCCGACCTCGATGCGATCTATCAGCACGCACTTCTGGCTATCAACGGTCAGAGCGGCTGGCCGCTTACTCTCCTGCTCACTCCCGATGGCTACCCATTCTTTGGTGGCACCTATTTCCCGCCGGGCGAACTGCTGAATCTGTTGCGCTCGTTAAGCAAAGCCTGGCGCAAGCGGCCGAAGGATATCCAGATACAAGTGCGCCGTGTTCGCCACGCCCTCGACAGCCTGAACCCTGTTCCCGGCACCCTCCCCGAATCAGTCGACCTCGGTGCAGCTACTGCTGCCTGGATGGGAGGTTTCGACCATCTGCGCGGCGGCTTTGGTCGAGCACCCAAGTTTCCGCAACCGCCCGTTCTCGCCTTTTTGCTCAGCGCCGGCGAACGCACAGGCAATGCTGATGCAGTTCAGGCGGTCTATCAAACCCTCTCGGCTATGGCCAACGGCGGCATCCACGATCATATCGGCGGTGGCTTTCATCGCTACTCCACCGATTCCTCTTGGAAAATCCCACATTTCGAGAAGATCATGAGCGATAATGCTCAACTTCTCGCTCTCTATGCCCGCACGGCCGTTGCCAAACCCGATGCCTCGTTTGCTGCCGTTGCCGATGGGATTGTTGGTTGGCTTTTGCGTGATATGCGCCGCGAAGACGGGTTGTTTGCCTCGGCACAGGATGCTGACTCAGATTCCGGCGATGAGACGCAGCATGAGGAGCGTTTTTACTCTTGGGGCATTGCCGAGCTGAAGGAGCTTCTGGCTGACGATTTCGCATGGTTTGCGTCCGCCTTTGAAATGCCCACCGAATTCGGCCCAGACGATCGTATCGTTCTCAATCGAAACGCGGCCGGTCATATCGATGACAGTGAACGAATGACGAATGTGCTCGATCGATTGCGCTGTGTTCGGGCTCAGTCCGTAGCGCCTGCTGTCGATAGCAAAGCTTTGACCGATGCCAATGCTCTTCTGATCGAATCACTGGCTCTTGCCGGGCAACACCTCAATCGTCCCGAGTGGATTGCACTGGCCGAATCGACCGCCGAGATGCTTCTTTCGCTCATGGTCGACGAGAGTGGTGCAGTTCGTCACTCCTATTGCAATGGGCGCATCGAAGCAGACTGTTTTGCTGAAGACGCCGCCAATCTTGCCAATGCCCTGATCGCCTTGCACCGTGCTACCGGCAAGCAAGGCTACCTTTCTCAGGCAGAAATAATCGCAACCCGTCTGTTTGCCGATTTTTCCCTTACCAGCGGTGCGGTCGCCTCGACCCCACACCATGCGCCCGACCTGATTCACCGTCCCACATTAATCCACGACAACACCGCCCCCTCGGCCAACGGTGCGGCGGCCCGTCTATGCCTCTCATTGGCGCCTATCTCATCTGCCCGCAATTGGCTTGAGCATGCCGAGTCCATTTTTTCCGCCTATGCCGACTTTCTAACCCGTACTCCGGCCGGCATTCCTGTTCTTGCGCTCGCCTTTGCCGATTCGCAATCCGCGCGCACTGGCAACTAGTCGACGGCGATTTCTGTCCGACACCCGCGCTTTGACTTCGATGCACAATCACCCCATCGGCATCTTCGATTCCGGTGTGGGTGGTCTTTCCGTGCTGCGCGAAGTACGTCGCCAACTCCCACACGAGTCTCTTTTGTACATAGCCGACTCCGCCCATGCCCCGTATGGTCCCAAATCGCGCGAGCAGATTCAGCATCGCTCGACGATTCTGGCCAATTTCCTTGTCGAGCAGGGAAGCAAGGCGATTGTCGTTGCCTGCAATACGGCAACAGCGGCAGCGGTGGGCATGTTGCGCGATACCATTTCGCTTCCCATCATCGGTATGGAGCCGGCAGTGAAACCCGCCGCTGCGGCGACACGCAGCGGCATTGTTGGAGTTCTAGCGACCGAAGGGACGCTGCAAAGCGCCAGATTTGCTGCACTTCTCAGCCGTTTTGCCGACAATATTTCGGTGCTGACGCAGCCTTGCCATGGGCTGGTCGAACTTATCGAAGCGGGGAATCTGGAAGGGAGCCACACCGAGTCGCTTCTCCACCGCTACATTGAACCTTTGCTGGCTCAGGGGGCCGACACCATTATCCTCGGCTGCACCCACTACCCCTTTGTGCGTCCGCTTGTTGAACGCATTGCCGGGCCGTCAGTGTCGGTCATCGACACTGGTCATGCGGTCGCACGCCACCTGCACCATACACTGATCGAGCACCGTTTGCTCTGCACATCGACCACGCAACCGATTCACCGATATTGGTCATCGGCACGCCGCGATCAATCGCCCCTGTTCAGCCATTTACTGGGGGAAAAGGTTCGAGTGGGTCGTATTAACCTCTAGGAGGCTGTCGGACTTTGTCGCAATCTACTGCGCGGCAGGGAGGGCGGTCATCAATGGCCGGCTTTCTCGTCGCATAGAACCACTATGCTCCTCAAAATCCGACCATTTCTGCCTCGCCTCCCCACCTGCTCGCAACGAATGGCCAAAGTTCGACAGCCTCCTGGAAAAAGCAGTTCACCACAGAGTTCACAGAGTTCACAGAGGAAAAACAAGTAATTGGCCGATTCAGGATTCTCACCCGTTGGGTGGGCAGCCAAATGAGCCAAAAGTCCCGTTCTCTGTCTCCTCTGTGCCCTCTGTGGTGAGCCCAACTGCTCCTTGGCTTGGCTTGCTGATTCGGCGTGTGCGCATCGGCCTAAAGTCGCTCGGCGCAGGAGCGATAGATACCAGTGGAAATCCGTTGCAGCCGCTCCGGTGCGGGGCGAGCGGACGAAGTTCGGCAGACGGCTCGTTGTGCGGGATTCCGGAGGTAGATATGGCCCTGACGGTCAGACCGGTGGACGGATTGATCCATCGCCTGTTGCAAAACGGCGCGCCGCCGTCGCTACGGGCGTCGGGCGAGCGGCCGGCAGCAGTGCGCAACGATCAGATCAGCATCTCCGGCGAAGCGCGGGTGCAGGCGCGGCAGGCGTCGCCGGAGCGGAGCGAACCGGCGCATCCGGCCACCAATGCTGCCGGCAGCAGCGCCTTGGAACGTCACTTGCTTAGGATCTATGGCCGCAGCGAAGAGTGATGCTGTGCGACGGGGTTGCGAGCAACGCCCGGGGAGATACAGGACCATGGCGCAAGGACGGCTGTTGATTGTCGAGGACGACGCGGCACTGGCGGCACTGCTCGAAGAGTATATGCGCGAGGCCGGCTATCAGGTGGCGACCCGGCATCGCGGCGACGATGCGCTGGCGTTGTTGGCGACGACCAGTTTCGATCTGGTACTCAGCGATATCGTCATGCCCGGTGCCGATGGTTTGTCGATTCTGAAATCGGCGGGCGGCGATTCGCTGCGTACGCTGGTGATTCTGATGACCGGTTACTCCGGGATCGAGGATGCGATTCATGCCGTCGAGCTGGGGGCGTACGACTTTGTCAGCAAGCCGTTCCAGCTGCCGGAGATTCGCGTGCGATTGGACAATGCCGCCCGCTATCAGCAACTGCTGCGCAAAATGGCGGCGTTGAGCGGCGAGGTGCGCCCGGGCGAATCGGAGGCGGAAGCGGCACCCCCGGTGCGTCCGATCTCCGAACAGCAGGCCTCCCGTCTCTATGGCGGCATCAGCCGCTTCTGAACGGTCCTGCGAGGTGGATATGCGAATTCTGGTGCTCGACGATCAACAGGCTGTGCGCGAGGTGCTCGTCGATGTGGTGCGCGCGTTCGCCAACGAAGCGGGCCTCGTGCTGGAGCTGGGCGAGGGTTCGTCGCTGGCCGAGGGGCGTCGTCTGCTGGCGCAGCCGTGGGATCTGCTGATCACCGATCTCTCCCTCGGCGACGGCAAATCCCTCGATATGATCGCCGAAGTGCGCGCGCGCGACGATGCGCACCATGCGGAGCTGCCGGTGATTCTGATCAGCGGCTTCCTCTCCAAGGATCGGATGCAGCAGGCGGAGCAACTCGGCATCCGCCATATTCTGCCCAAGCCCTTCCTTCCGCAGTCGCTGATCGGGATCCTGCACCAGCTTCTCTCCTCCGGCTTGCGTGCGGCTCCGGCAAACGCCGAACGGCATGATCACTCCGATCTGCACAGCCGCGTCCTGCCCAGACTCTTCGAAATGGATCGCCAGCTCGGCCTGCTCTACCGAATGTTCGACGAGCTGCCGCACCACGAGCAGGTGGCTGAGATTTGCGGTAACGGCCTGGCGATCGGCATGGACACCCTGCGTTGCAGTCGCGGTTTTCTCGCCTTCTGCGAGCGGCCGAAGGAGAGGCTGGTGATGGTCGCCGAGCAGGGGATGGCGGGGGTGAGCGGCGATTGCCGGGTGGATGCAACCGCTTTTGCGCCGTTGCTCGACGGCAAGCTGGAGCTGCTCGATCTCGATGGGGAGGCGCAGGCGGTGTGGCCCGGCATGCAGTGCGAGAGGGTTATCGCCGTACCGGTTCTGTTGCAGGGGGCGCCCATCGGGCTGATGGCTCTGCTCGATCCGCCGATTGTGCAACTGCCGAATGAGAGCCGCACCATTCTCTCCCTGCTCGGGCGCGAACTCGACACGCTGCTCGACAACCGGGCCGTGCATGCGGCGCTGGCCGAGAGCATGCGCCAGACGCTGATTGGGCTGGTGCGCTCGTTGGAGGCGCGCGATCGCTACACCAAGGACCACTCTTCGCGGGTAAGCCAGATGTCGCTGCTCTTTGCCGAGATGCTGGAGCTCGATCCCGGCACCGTCGAACTGATACGGGTGGGCGGCTTGCTGCACGACATCGGCAAGGTGGGGATTCCCGACGAGATCCTGCTCAAGCCGGGGCGCTATACCGAAAGCGAGTATGCGATCATGAAGGCGCATCCGGCGATCGGCGATTCGATCCTGAAACATATGGATACCCTGATCCGCGAGCGGCAGGTGGTGCGTCACCATCACGAACGCTGGGACGGGTGCGGCTATCCCGACGGCTTGTCCGGCGAGGATATTCCGCTGGCGGCGCGCATCGTCGGTGTCGCCGATGCGATCGATGCGATGACCTCGCATCGCGTCTATCGCGCCGCTCGCCCCCTCTCCTTTTGCAGCGAGCAGTTGCGCCAGGGGGCCGGCAGTCAGTTCGATGCGCAGGTGGTGCGGGTTGCGCTGCAGGCGATCGAGCAGGGCAAGGTGCGTACGCAGGCCGATTCGATCGGCGATATTTTCGAAGGGCTGATGCCGATCTCCATCGAGGAGCAGATCGGCCGGCGCGGGAGGCACCTGCATGTCCAATAATACGGCCCATCAACGCCAGAATCATCGCATTGAGGATCTGCTGCCAATGCAGGAGCAGCCGCTGACGCGCGAGGAGTTTGTCGCCCGGCAGCAGCAGACCGGCATTCGCGTACGCCAGAATGCGCTGTTGCGGCGAATGGTGGGGGGCGATCGCCTGCTGGAGAGCGGCGGCAGTCAGCTCTCCGGCGAACTGGCGCAGTTGCTGGGGCGCATCGACAGCAAGCTCGACTACCTGATCGGCATGGGGATGCTCAACGATGCCGCGCGCGCCGATCTGAACGAACGGGCGGTCAATCTGAGCAGCGGCGGCATGAGTTTTCGCAGCCGCGAACACTATTGCCACGGCGATCCGATACAGTTGACCGTGATGCTCTCCTCCTTTCCGCCGGCGCTGGTCGAACTGCTGGCCCAAGTGATGCGTGTCGACGACGACGATGGCGTGAACCGCCGCGTGGCGGTGCGCTTCCACTTCCGCAGCGAAGAGGAGGAGGAGACCCTCACCCGCTACATCTACCAGCGTCAGCGCGAACTGCTGCGCCAGCGTGTCGATCTGGTCGACCCGCAGGGCGAGGCGTCGCTGAAAACCGGGAGCTTCTAGCAGCCTGTCGGACTTTGCCACAATCTGCTGCGCGGCAGGGAAGCCGGTCATAAGCGGTCGGCTCTCTCGTCGCATAGCCACCACTATGCTCCTGAAATCCGCCCATTTCTGCCTCGACTCCCCTCCTGCTCGCTACGAATGGCCAAAGCCCGACAGGCCGCTAGAAGCTCGTCCCCAGCCGCAGATAGAGCTGGTGGCCGCCGAGTTGTCGGTCGATGCCGTAGGCGTAGCCGGCGGAGAGTTGCAGCAGCAGGTTGTAGAACAGCACCGTATCGGCGGTGAACTCGCTGCCGACGCCTACCTTGTAGCGCCCCGTTTTCTTGCCGACGTTCCATGCCGCGCCGGCATCGGCGAACAGGGCGCCATGCAGTTGGTGCAGCCCGAGCGGCGGCGCCATGAAGCCGCGCTCGATCAATCCGAGCGGGAAACGGTATTCGAGGCTGCCGGTCTGCATGCGTTTGCCGGCGAGTTGCGGCTGGCCGGCGGCATAGCCGCGCAGGCTGTGCGCGCGGCGGTTGAAGGGGGTGCCCACCGCCAGCGTTTCGCTCAATCCCTGCAGATAGCCGCCGGCCCAAACGCCGCCGAGGGTGAACGGGCGGGTGTTGCCCACCCCCCAGCCGGCCGCCAGCTGCACTGCCAGCACATGCGCGCCGGCGAGCGGCAGATATTCGTTCCACGAACCGCCATAGACGCGGCCGGAGAAGTCGCTCGCCCCCACGCGCCCCGATTCCTCGGCCAGCAGCAGCAGCTTGCGCCCCTCGGTCAGACTGATCGACTGCGGAAAGCGCTCGGCGCTGTCGAAATTGAGCGCTGCCCCAACCACATCGTCGCGCAGCTGCGGTTGTGCCGCGAAGGGGGCGAGGGCGCGGCCAGAGCGGTTGCGTTGCATGGATCCGCCCAGATGCAGCGAGAGATCGAAATCGTTGCTCAGCCACGGCAGCACCAGCTCCAGATCGAGTTGGCGCTGCAGGCGCAGTTCGGACACCTGTCCTGCCGGAGTGCGTTGCGGCAGCCCGAACTGGTGGCCGTAGAGGCGGAAGTAGGGGAGCCAGCGGTCGTAGCGGTAGTCGAGATAGCCGATCGGCCAGCCGTTTTTGGCATCGATGGCAGCGAGCAGCGTGTAGTTATGCCGCTCCAGCGTGTCGGAGCCGAAGGTGGAGAGGCCGATCTCGCTCTGCGCTCCGGCAATGGAGAAGTAGGGGAACCAGAAGGTGGGGGCGAGGCCGGAAGCAGTGGCCGCATAGTCGCCCTCGGCATGGGTCGCCACCTTGGGTGGCGGCGGCAGGGCAATGGCGCTGGGGCCGGCAGCGGCAGCAGCGGTGGGGAGCTGGCCCGCTTGCGGCAGGTGGAAGAGATCGAAGCCGCGCGCGCTGTAGCCGACGTAGTAGAGCCCCTGCACGCCCGCTTCGGCCGGGGCAAAGGCGCCGCCGGCCACCTGCGTCAGGGTGGAGATCGATCCGTCGGAGAGTTGCATGCGCCGGATGTCGTAGATGCCGCCGTAGTCGGCGCTGTAGAGCAGGCTGGTGCCGTCGCGGCTGTAGCGCGGCTGCATTTCGATGGCGGCGTCGTGCGTCAGCTGGCGCCAGATTGCCGTGGCCAGATCGAACTGCTCCAGATCCCAGCCGCGACCGGGGCGCCAGAGCGAGGCGATCAGCGCGCGACCGTCGGGGGCGGCGCTTGGCGGTCCCACCACCACCTCCGCCTCGCCCGTCCAGAGGCGGCGCAGAAGTTTGCCCTCGCCGTCGAGCAGATCGAGGGCGTTGCGATCGAACTCGTTGTGTACCGCCACGATCTTCCCGTCCGGCAGCCACGTTGCCGAGCGGTAGCGGGCGCAATGGGTGAGGCGCGTTGCATCGCCGCTCTCCGGGTCGACGCGCCACAGATCGAAGGCGGAGCGGGCGTTGCGGCAGAGCTCGCTCTGCGCCAGCAGCAGGCCGTGCTCGGGGTGAAAATCGAGGCGGGCATTGGGCTCGGCATCGGCAATGGCGCGCTGCTCGCCGCTTGCCGGATCGAAGCGGACGATGCGGCCGCCCTGATGGGCGGTGTAGGCGACAAGCCAGAGGCGGCCATCCTCGGCGGCCACCGGCGAGGCGTGCAGATAGCCGTCGCGGGTGAGCGCCTCGCCTGCCAGCTCCATGCCGTCGCGGTCGGGCGGGTATTGCTCGTGCAGCCACCGGCCAAACTCCTTCCACAGCTCGTCGATGGTGCGGCCGGTCTCCTGATGCATCGCGGCGCCGATGCGGAAGGGGATGATGTTGTCGGAGAAGTTGGCGACGAGGCGCCAGGCGGTGCGCGGCCCATATTTTTCGGCAAGGAAACGGTAGAAGTGGACGCCGTAGAGGTAGGGGGTGGTGCCCATCGGCCAGCTGGCCAGCGGCTGGTTCACCTGCCGCAGCGGTTTGATGCCGGCCGCCACCTCCATGCGCATCATCATCGCATAGTAACTGCTCTGGCCGCGGCCGATGCCGCGCGTCGTGTCGGTCTCCTGCCAGGTGGCGAGCCCCTCGATCAGCCAGCGCGGCTGCCAGATGTTGGGAAAGAGCAGGTAGTGGCGGCCGAAGAGGTGGTCGCGCAGCCAGAGCGGCGTGCCGCGCGCCTTGTCCATGTGCAGGGTGTGCACATATTCGTGGCGGATCAGCGTCTCCAGCCAGTCGGCGTGATCCTCGAGACTCATCGCATCGTCGGGCGCCGCCGGGTAGAGCGTGATGCGGTTGTGCGGGATCGGGGTGGAGGAGCCGTTGCTGTCGTCGCTCTCGTCGGCCAGCACCAGTTCGGTGGGGCGATCGGGCTCCCAGTCGAAGCGCGGGGCAAGCTCGGCATGCACCCGCTCGGCAATGGACAGCGCCCGCTCGGCCATCGCTTCGCCGCCGTCGTGGTAGTGGATGCGAAAGTGGGCGGAGGCGCGCGTCTGCCAGTGCAGCTCGCTATCGTGCAGCAAACCGCCCCAGGCCAGCATCGGCCAGAGCAGCAGCAACCATCCGGTGAAATGTCGCATTCCGAATCCTCCCCCGATAAACAGGCTGCCGCCGAAGCGACTACCCCTTCAGCGCCGCCAGCAGCGGCTGCCAGTTGGCCGGCCAGCGCGCATGGAGCTCCATCTTCCGGCCACTCTCCGGATGGGTAAAGCGCAGGCGCCAGGCGTGCAACAGCAGGCCGCGTCCGCCGAGTCGACGGTAGTGGGCATGCGTCTCTTTTTCGCCATATTTGTTGTCGCCGAGGATTGCCGCGCCTTCGTTTTGCAGCTGCACGCGCAGCTGGTGCGTGCGTCCCGAATGCGGCATCAGCGCCACCAGCGCGAAATCGAAGCCGTCGCGGCTGCCTTCGGTCACCACCTGATAGTCGGTGATCGCCTCCTGCCCCGCATCGCCATCGATCACCATACGCTCGCCGCCCAGCACCACACCCTTGGTTAGAAGCGACTGCATGCGCCCGGCATGCGGATAGAGGTGGCCACCGGCAAAGGCGAGGTAGGTTTTGTCCATCTCGCGCTCGCGAAACGACTCGGTCAATTTGCGCAGCGCCCCGAGGCTCTTGGCCAGCAGCAGCACGCCGGAGGTGTCGCGGTCGAGTCGGTGCGCCAGACGCAGGTCGGGCAGTTGCCGCTGCTCCTTCAGCAGCTCGATCAGCCCCGCCTCGTGGCCGCTGCCGCCATGCACCACGAGGCCGGCCGGCTTGTTCACCGCCAGCAGCCACTCATCCTCGAAGAGGATCTCGATGCGATCGAGCAGCCGGCGGGCGGCAGCATTGCCGGCGCTGTGGTGGGCGCCGGGCGTTGCCGCAGTTGCACCGCTGCGCAGGCTGGCCGGCAAAAAGAGGGTGTCGCCCAAGACCACCCGGCTCTCCGGCTGCGCCCGCTTGCCGTTGATGCGTACATTGCCCTTGCGGATCAGGCGCAGGATCAGGGTGCGCTTGTCGGCGCCGAGACGGCGCAGCAGCAGCCGGTCGAGCCGACTGCCATCCTCCTCCTGCGTCACTGCCAGGCGACTCTCGTTCGCCGCAACAGTGTCGAATTCAGCCTTCTCGCTTGCCACGGCTCCTCCCGGCATTTAGTTTCAACGGCGATGCAGTGCGCTCCGCGAGGCCGGAACGCCATCCAGACCAAGAGCATCCAGTCCATATGGCCGCATGGCCGGTTGCACGGGCGACGCAGCGTAGTTTCGTGCGTCTCGCCGCAGGGAGAGGAATCGGGAGAATGAACGCCCCGCAGGCGCTCTCCCCAAGCAAGCAACCGCCGTCTGCACGCATCCTAGGGACGGATTCGATCAAGTCACGATGGGCGTTCGCCGTGTCGAGCCTGCATGAAAACTGAAAAAGTCCATCCGATCCGATCGAATTTCCGGGCCCCCGATTGCAAAGGCCGGAGTAGAGAACCTGATTTGCGATGCGCCGTCGCGACGAGAAGCGGCGATGCCTTGCAGCAAACCTTCACCTCGATCGCGGCTTTGGCTGGCAAGGTGCGGCATGAAAGGAAAACTCATGCTCATCAACGCGTCGCACGAGGAAGAGTCCCGCGTAGCGATCGTTGAGAGCGGCTATTTGCAGGAGCTCGACATTGAGTCGTCGAGCAAAACCCAAACCAAGAGCAACATCTACAAGGGGACGATCACCAAGGTCGAGCCCAGCTTGCAGGCCTGCTTTGTCGAGTATGGCTCGGGCAAGCAGGGCTTTTTGCCGATGAACGAGATCCACCCCGATCTCTGGAAGGCGGGCATCGACAAGGATGCCGATCCGCGCAAGCTGAACATTCAGGATGTACTGGAGCGCAGGCAGGAGCTCTTGGTGCAGGTGGTGAAGGAGGAGCGCGGCAACAAGGGGGCGGCGCTGACCACCTTTATCTCGCTCGCCGGCCGCTATCTGGTGCTCAGTCCCAACACCGAGCGCGGCGGCATTTCGCGCAAGCTCACCGACGAGGATCGCCAGTCGATGCGCGAGATCCTCAAGCAGCTCGATGTGCCGGAGAACATGGGTCTGATCATCCGCACCGCCGGCAAGGATCAGACGCTGGAGGCGCTGGAGCGCGACTACAGCTACCTGCGCCGCCTCTGGGACGAGATCCGCATCAAGGGCGATCAGGCCCCCTCGCCGTCGCTGATCTATCTCGACGGCGATCTGGCCACCCGCGCCATCCGCGACCATTTCTCCGACGATATCGAGGAGATCTGGGTCGACAAGCACGACCTCTACCAGCAGACGAAGAACTTCGTGCACGCGGTGCTGCCGGGCAAGGAGAAGCTGGTCAAACTCTATCGCGGCAAGAAGCCGCTCTTCCGTCAGTACGGCATCGAGCAGCAGTGCGAGGAGATCCACGATCGCGAAGTGGAGTTGCCGAGCGGCGGCGCCATCGTCTTCGATCCGACCGAGGCGCTCACCTCGATCGACGTCAACTCGGCCAAATCGACCGGCAACAAGAACATCGACGAGACGGCGCTCGCCACCAATCTGGAGGCGGCCGAGGAGATCGCCCGCCAGCTGCGCATCCGCGATATCGGCGGCCTGATCGTGATCGATTTCATCGACATGGCGTCGCGCAAGCATGCGCAACAGATCGAGGAGAAGCTGCGCGACTGCACCAAGGGGGATAAGGCGCGCATTCAGTTCGCCCGCATCTCCCGCTTCGGCCTGCTGGAGATGAGCCGCCAGCGGCTGCACCCCTCGGTGCGCGAATCGACCACCGAGGTCTGCCCGCGCTGTCAGGGTCGCGGCTCGATCCGCACGGTCGAATCGATGGCGCTGCAGATGCTGGCGCGCATCGAGGATTTCGCCGAGGAGGGGAAGAAGCCGACGCTGGTCGTGCAGGTTCCGACCGAAACCGGCGAATATCTGATGAACAACAAGCGCGACTACATCGCGCGCACCGAAGAGATCTACGAGATCAGCGTCAATTTGCAGATTCGTCCCGAGCTGGAGATCCCGCACTACCGCATCGAGCGGCAGTGGAAGGAGAACGAGCAGCAGCGCACCGAGGTGCTGGAAGATACCACCAAGAGCAAGAAGCCGGTGCGCTCCGGGCGCAAGCTGAAGCCGAGCAAACCGATTGTCGGCATCCCGGAGCCGCTGCCGGAGGCGGAGGCGCCGAAGAAGGGACTCTTTGCCCGTATTGCCGAGGCGATTTTCGGGCCGAAGGCGAAGCCGGCCCCCGAACTGGCGCCGAGGCGCGGCGAAGAGCGGCGCGAGGAGCGACGCGACGATCGACGTGGCGAGCGCGGCAAACGGCGCGAGGAGCGACGCGACGAACGACGCGGCGAGCGCGGTGGCAAGGGACAACAGGGCAAGGGGCAGCAGCAACAGCAAAAGCAGCCTAAGCCACAGCAGCAGCCGAAACCGCAACCGCAACCGCAACCGAAACCGGTCGAGGGCGAAGAGGAGCTGCTGGTCTCCACTGTCGTTGAGGGCGGCGGCGAGGGCGAAGCGCGTCGCGAAGGGCGGCGTCGCCGGCGCGGCGGTCGCCGGCGCGGCGGTCGCGGCGAGGCAGCGGGCGAAGCCGGCGCCGAGGGGCAGTTGCCGATGGGCGCACCATTCGAGGGCGAGGGCTCCGACGAAGGCGGCTCTGGTGGCGACGAGCGCGATGTTGCCGAAGCCGGCGATGCTGGCGAAGGCGAGGCGCGTCGTCGTCGCCGTCGTCGCCGCGGCGGTCGCGGTCGCAATCGTGGCGAAGCGGGTGAGGGCGGCGGCGAATCTGCCGCGCCGGCCGCAGCCGAAGGCGGCAGCAGCGGCGAGTGAGTGCCGAATCGCTTGAGCTGATCGTTCCCGCGCATCTGGCGGGGGAGCGGCTCGATCAGGCGCTGGCGGAGATGTCGGGACTGACCCGCACCCGCCTGCGCCAACTGCTCGACGAGGGGCGGCTAACCCCGCCCGCCAAACCCTCCGCCAGAGCGGTGTTCGGCGAGCGCTACCTGCTGGAGATTCCGCCGCCGGTGGCGCTCGATCTGTCGCCGGAGGCGATTGCCCTCGATATCCTCTTCGAGGACGATCATCTGCTGATCGTCAACAAGCCGGCCGGCATGGTGGTGCACCCCAGCCATGGCCACGACAGCGGCACGCTGGTGCATGCGCTGCTGGCGCATTGCCCGCATCTTCCCGGCATCGGCGGCGTCGAACGCCCCGGTATCGTGCATCGACTCGACCGCGACACCTCCGGCTCGCTGGTGGTGGCGAAAAGCGAGCCGGCACATCTGGGGCTCACCGATCTCTTCGCCCGCCACGACATCGACCGGCAATATCTTGCCTGGTGCCGGGGGGCGCCGCACTGGGGCTACAAGCGCATCGAGCTGCCGATCGGACGCCATCCGCATCAGCGGCAGAAGATGGCGGTGGTCACTGGCGGCAAGCGGGCGATCACCGAGGCGCGGCTTGAGCGCAATTTCGGCCCCTACAGCCGCCTGCGCCTGATGCTGCACACCGGCCGCACGCACCAGATCCGCGTCCATCTCAGCCACGAACATCTGCCGATCCTCGGCGACACCACCTACGGCCGTGCGCATCCGGCCGGCAACTCGGTGCCGGAGCCGGCGCGCAGCTGCATCAACGGGCTCGATCGGCAGGCGCTGCATGCCGAGGTGCTCGGCTTTGTGCACCCGATCAGCGGCGAGCAAATCCGCGTGCTGGCACCGCTGCCGCCGGAGTTGGTGGCGCTCAATGCGGCGCTGGAGGCGATGACGCATGGCTGAACCGCTCTTTCTGCGCTCGCCGCTGCTCGCCGCGTATGGCATCGATGCACTCTTCTCCACCCGCCATGGCGGCGTCGGCAACCACCCCTTTAACGGGCTCGATCCCGACTACGGTCAGGGGGCAGAGGCGCATGCCGACGATCTGCTGCTGCGCCGCCTGACGGGCGAGGCGGGGATGATGGCGTTGCCGCATCAGGCGCGGCAGGTGCACGGCGTGGCCATGTTGCACTGCCAAGGCGACGGGATGCGCCACAGCGAGGAGGCCGACATTCTGCTTGCCTCCGAGCCCGGCGTGGCACTGGCTGTGCGCACGGCCGACTGCGTGCCGATCCTGCTTGGCGATCCTGTTGCCGGCACGGTGGCAGCAGTGCATGCCGGCTGGCGCGGCACCGAACAGCGGGCCGTCGCCGGGGCCGTGGCCGAGCTCTGCCGTATGGGGGCCAAGGCGGAGCGGATGGTTGCTGCCATCGGCCCGGCCATCGGCGCCTGCTGCTTCGAGGTGGATGCGATCACCGCCAGTCGATTGGCCGCTTGTTGCGACGGCGGCGCGCAACTGATTCGCCACTCGCCGACTCCGCACCCCGATCTCTTCGCCATCAACCGGCAGCAACTGCTGGAAGCGGGGCTGGCATCTGACCATATCGAACTGCTCGCCCACTGCACCTTTTGCGATCCGCAGCAGCGCTTTCACTCCTATCGGCGCGACAAGGAGCAGAGCGGGCGGCAGTTGTCGATGGTGGGGCTGATGGGGCGGTAGGGCTGGAAAGAGCGCAGTAGCAGTTGCTAGGAGGCTGACGGACTTTGGCCATTCGTTGCGAGCAGGTGGGGAGGGCGGTCATCAATGGTCGGATATTGAGGAGCATAGTGGTTCTATGCGACGAGAAAGCCGGCCATTGATGACCGCCCTCCCTGCCGCGCAGTAGATTGCGACAAAGTCCGACAGCCTCCTAGGCGTCAGGCGAATCGCCGTCGGCTCCTCCTGCCCGCCCGACCGACCGCTGTCCTCGAACCGATCCCCATCTCCTTGAGCTCCCGCTTGACGGCAATGTTGCGAGAGCAAAATCTCCGCCCAGTCGCCGGAGGGTTGGGCGACGCACGTTGCATCAACGTTTGGGGAAACTGCCCGGCGCCGACCGATTCCGGACTGCGGCAGAGCAAGGAGAGGGGATGTTGTTGTCCACCGAACAACTCGACGCAAACGCAGGACGCGCTGTGGGCCAATCGCCCCGGTTGCAAGGCGTTGAAGCCCCTGAATCTCCGAACTCGATCAAGCAATCAAGCTCGCAAGGCTCTTTTATCGAATTATTGGTGTCTTCAAAACAAGACAAAATCGACTTCATAATTCAACCCACATCAGGAAATGGGAACGGAATGCGCGAGGAAACGGCCTGTTGCCCAAATCCCTCCTGGCCATTTCCTATGCATGAGGTATCCTTGTAAATCCTTTGATTTCGGGGTGTTGGCATGATGGGGATCGATTCTCCGCCGCAAGGCTCCTTGTTTATCGCGC
>Ga0233416_10000093_pt1 | contig 25022 bp, 26 predicted proteins | sample Sediment_Towuti__2_FD_188638 | JGI IMG/M metagenome (GOLD analysis project Ga0233416, IMG submission 188638) | Sediment microbial communities from Lake Towuti, South Sulawesi, Indonesia - Sediment_Towuti_2014_0_MG | ecosystem: Environmental > Aquatic > Freshwater > Lake > Sediment | place... | reverse complement strand
TCCCCTTCGCGGCCGATGTGGCTCGATGCCTGGGTGCCGAGATCGTCGTGTTCCACGCGAAGGAGCACGTCGCCGGGCGCGGGGAGGCCTACGACGCCGAGAGCGACGCCGACGCCTCGAGCCTCACGGACCACGCCGTGCGCTGGCTGAAGGACGAGGGTCTCCCGGCGTGGAGCGAGACGCGCTCCTGCTACTTCGGCCACGTGCCCCGCGAGCTCGTGCGGGCCGCGAGGGACGAGCGCGCCGACATGATCGTGATGGGCTCGCGGGGGCAGTCCGATCTCGGCGCCACGGTGGTCGGGAGCGTGACCGGCAAGGTGCTCCAGCTGTCCGAGATCCCCGTGCTCATCGTGCCGTAGCGGCGTCTGCTACGGTCGGCGGCGGTGCAGCGCTCGCGCTCTCGAACCGTCGCCCTCGTGCTCTCAGCCGCCTCCATCGTGGTGGTCGCGGTGGTCGCCGCGACCCCCGGCTCCCCGTTCCAGCCGCTCCTGCCGGCGGCGGGCCGGCCATCGGGCCCGTTCCGCTGGCTCGCCGAGCTCGTGGGACTCGACGGGCTGTCCCCGAACGCGCTCGCCGCGACCGGCGTCGTGGCGGTGGCGTTCGCGGCGATCGCGTTCCTGCTCGTCCTGCGCGAGGCCTGGCGCGGCACGGTGACGCCGCGGACCGTCGTGGTCCTGGCGGTCGCGTACCACGCGGTGGTGCTGGTGCTGCCGCTGCTGTTCTCGCGCGATGTGTACTCGTACTCCTATTACGGGCGCATCGCCGGTGTGTACCACGCGAACCCCTATGTGATGACCCCGGCCGACTTCCCGAAGGGCGCGCTCGCCCTCTACGTGGGCCCGAAGTGGTTCCACACACCGGCCGTCTACGGGCCGGCGTTCACCCAGCTCTCCTCGATCGTGGCGAGGGCTATCGATGGCGCGGCCGAGTCCATCGTGGCGTTCCGGCTGCTCGCGACGGCGGCGAGCCTCGGCACGCTCGGCGTGATCGCGTGGCTCGCCCGCCGTGTGCGCCCCGAGCGCGAGGCGTTCGCACTCGCCGCGTTCGGCCTGAACCCGGTCGTGCTGTTCCAGTCGGTCGGGAGCGGGCACAACGACCTGCTCGTCGCGCTGGCGATCGTGGGGGCCCTCGCGCTCGTGCACGCGCGGCGCGAGCTCCTCGCGACGCTCGCGCTCACGCTGGGCGCGCTCGTGAAGGCGACCGCGGGCGTGCCACTCCTGCTGTTCCTCGTCGCGACCGTCGCCCGCCGGCCGAGGGGGGAGCGCGGCCGCACGCTCGTCACACACCTCGCGGTCGTGCTCGGCGCGACGGCGGCGTTCGCGCTGCCGTTCATGCAGCGGCAGGATCCCTCGCTCGGCATGGTCGAGCTCGCGAAGCACGAGGGATGGCTGGCGCCCTCGCGGTTCTTCCGACGGGTGCTCGACGGGATCTCCGGCGACACGCTCGGGGTGCTCGCGAGGGTCGTCTTCCCGGCGCTGCTGCTCGGCGCTCTGTTCATGATCGCGCGATCGCTGGTCCGGCGGGGCACGGACCTTGGGACGGCGGTGCAGGGCGCGGCGTGGGGCTGGGGCCTGCTCTGCCTGATGCTCCTCGGCCCGGTCCTGTTGCCTTGGTACGTGACCTGGGCCTTGCCGCTCGTGTGGCTGCTGCCCCGGGTACCGAGGACGGTGGCGATCGGCACCGGGGTCGCGCTCACGCTGTCGCAGTGGACCTCGGAGCCGGCGAACTTCGGCTCGGCCTACGACGTGAACGTGCTCTTCGGTCACTACGTGATCACGCCGGTCGTGATCGGCCTACTTGCCTGGCTCCTCCTCGACCTGTGGCGCCGGACGCGCTCGGGCGCGCCGCTCGAGGACGAACCAGGCGAGGTACCCGCCGCCGCCGGCGAGCGCTGAGACGAGGATCCCCCTCGACCCGCCGTCGGGCGGCAGGCCGAGTCGCTCGAGCGCGATCGCGACGAGCGTGAGCGCCGCGAGCCCGAAGGCCGGCGCGAGCATCCCGACGTGGAGCGCGTCGGCGAGCGCCGCCCGCGCCCAGCCGTAACCGGCGAGGAGCAGGAGCGCGAGCGTCCCCACGGTCGCCCACGCGATGGCGCCCGGCGACGAGGGCTCCAGCGGCTCCCCGCTCACGGACCCAGGCGCCGCCGGTCGCGGCTGGACGAAGACGCCCCTCGACACGCGGGCGTCGGGGAGCGACCGCACCCGCGCGAGGTCCACGCGGTCGAACGGGGCGAGCAGGATGGTGACCGCGCGGTCGGCGTTCGGCGCGTCCTGCACGTCGCGCTCCCACAGGCGGACGAGCGCCTCGCGCTCGGGGTTCGTCGGGGCGCTCTCGGCCGCCGGGGGCACGACGACGAAGACGTCGCGGATCCGGTCGGGCGGCATCCCCGCCCGGATGAGGTTCGCCGCCCGCGTGGCGAGGAACGAGGTCGTCGCGTCCTCGTCGTTGACGAAGAAGACGAGTGGCGTCCCGGGCGGGAACCCGGCCGCCGAGCGCGCGGCGGCCGAGATTCGCGCGACCTCGAGCTCGCTCATGAACGGCTCCTGGCGCGACCAGGCGATCATCGCCCCTGCGAGCATCGCGAGGGTGAGCAGTCCCGTCGCGAGCAGCGCGAGCGTCCTGCGCGCCCCGAGCGCTCGCCACAGCCGCACGAGCCCGAGCGCCGCGAGGATCGGCACCACGAAGCCGAACGTGACGAAGCGGTCGGGTGGGATCCAGCCCGTGACGAGCGCCACCGCGACCCCGGCGAGCAGCGTGAGGCCCCACGCGCGGAGGAACCGGCCGAGGAAGCCCTTCGCCTCGCGCAGCCCGACGATGGCGAGCGGCACGGAGGCCCACTGCACGTACCGCGCCCACCGATGCACGAACCGGTCGAGGTACGCTGAGCGGAGCTCGCCGGTCATGCCGGCGCGCCGGAGGAAGCCGTCCCTGGAGGTGTCCACGGGGAGCGGTCCCGGCCCCGCGAGGAGCGCGAGGAGCCCCGCCCCGGCGATCGCGGCGCCGCCGAGCGCCGCGCCGATCACCCGGACGGGTTCGCCGCGCTCGGTCCGCCAGGCGAGCGCCGCCGAGAGGCCGAGGATCGCGAGTCCGAGCAGGAGGAACAGGGGATGCGCGAGCCCTCCGGCGCCGAGGAGCACCGCGGCCGCCACCGCGCCGCGACGGGTGCCCTCGGCGAGGGCGGCCGCGGTCGCGAGGAAGGCCACCGCGAACGCGAGGTTCGCGAGGTACCCGGCCGCGAGGTGCACCGCGAACGTCCCGGCGAGCGCGCCGGCGAGGATCCACGCGGTCCGCGAGTCATGCCGCCCGCGCACGAGCGCGGCCGAGGCGAGGCCGACCGAGATCCCGAGCGCGCCCTCGAGCCCGGCGACGACCGGCACCGGCGACAGGCCGAGCGTCCCCTGCAGCGTGAGCGCGAGCGCCGGCACGCCCGGTCGGTGGCCGACCGCCGAGAGCCCCTCGGCCCCGGCGAGCCGGATCCACCACAGGTACACGGGAGCGTCGGGGCCGAGCGGGAAGCGGAACCCGCCGCGGACGTACGGCCACAGGAACCAGACGAGCAGTCCCGCCGAGAGGCCGGCGAGGAGGAGCAGATCGGTGCGGCGCGCGCTCCGGGCCTCCGTGGCCCTACCCCGCGGCGTCGAAGGTGCCGGAGACGTCGACGCTCTCACCGCTGCCGCTCTGAAGGTCGCTGCACCGGAACGAGCCCTCGAGCCGCGAGGCCTCCGCGACGTCGAGGGTGATGGAGCACTCGCCGTCGTTCGAGATGAACGCCTCGAACCCGGTCTCGCTCTGCACGGCGATCGAGAGCGTGAGCGCCGGCGCCGTCGGCTCGGTCCCGGTGAAGGTCCCGCCGCCGATCCCGACGGCGGTCGCATCCGCGCCGCCCGCCGTCACCACGAGGGCGAACCCGCCCGGCGGCGCCGAGGAGAAGCCGGTCACCAGGTTCGAGAGCGTCGCTCGCGTCTCGACGTCGCCGGTCATCTGGAACTCGACGTGTGCGCTCGTGAGGGTCTCGTCGCCAGCGGGAGGGACGGACGGGAGGGCGCCGCTCGGGCCCGTGGCGAGCGGTCCGCTTCCCGAGGGCCCGGTGACCGACGGTCCCGTCGGCCCGCTCGCCGGAGTCGTCGTCTCGGTTGGGAACGCCGACGTCGGGGAGGCGATCGGCGGCTCGTCGCCGGCGCCACCTCCACACGCGGTGCCGAGCAACGCGAGTCCCACGGAGGCCGTCACCAGCATCGCCCTCATCGCGCCGCAACGTAGCAGAAGGCTGCTGCTAGCATCGTCGCGCACATGCTCGACCGTTCGCTCGCCGAGGAGGTGCTCCGAGCCGCCCGCAGGAGGGGAGGGGCGTTCGCCGAGCTGTTCGTCGAGGAGCGCTCGAGCGTGTCGATCCGCCTCGATGACGGCAAGGTCGAGGAGCTCACGACGGGCCTCGATCGCGGCGCCGGGGTCCGGGTCGGTCACGGCACGTCGTTCGGCTACGCGTTCTCGAACCGCCTGAACCGCGAGGCGCTGCTCGAGGCCGCCGAGGCCGCGGCCGCATCGCTCACGCAGGGCGAGGCCGGCAACGTCGTGGACCTCCGAGCGCTCGAGCCCCCCGTGCTCCACGCGGCCGAGCGCGACCCGTCGGCGGTCCCCGCGGTCGGCAAGATCGCCTGGGTGCGGGAGGTCGACGAGACCGCCCGCGGGTACAGCGCCGAGGTGCGCCAGGTCGTCGCGGGCTACGCGGACTCGGTCCAGCGGGTGGTGATCGCCACCTCCGACGGGCGCTGGGTCGAGGAGATCCGCCCGCGGCTGCGTCTGGCCGCGCAGGTCGTCGCCGCGCGCGAGGGGAACATCCAGACCGGCGTGCACGTCGCCGCCGGCCTCGCGGGCGTCGAGGTCCTCGACGCGCAGTCGCCGTCCGCCACGGCCGAGATCGCCGCCCGTCGCGCCGTCACGATGCTCGGCTCGATCCCGGCGCCGGCGGGCGAGATGGCGGTCGTGCTCGCGCCGGGGATGGGCGGTGTGCTCTTCCACGAGGCCGTCGGGCATCCGCTCGAGTCCGACGCCGTCGACAAGGAGGCCTCGGTCTATCGCGGACGGGTGGGCGAGACGCTGGCGTCGACCCTCGTGAACGGCGTCGACGACGCGACGATCGCGAACGCGTGGGGCTCGTTCTCCTTCGACGACGAGGGCGCGCCCGCCCAGCGCACCGTGCTGTTCGAGGAGGGCGTGCTCCGCGGCTGGCTCTACGACCGGCTCCGCGCGGAGAAGGACGGCGTGCCGTCGACCGGCAACGGGCGGCGCCAGTCCTACGCCTCGCCGCCGATCCCGCGGATGACGAACACCTACATCCTGAGCGGTGGCTCGAAGCCCGACGACATCATCGCGTCGACCGCCCGAGGGGTGTACGTGACCGCGCTGGCCGGCGGGCAGACGAACCCGGCGACCGGGGACTTCGTCTTCGGGTGCTCCGAGGCCTTCCTGATCGAGGACGGCCGCGTCACCACGCCCGTGCGCGGCGCGAACCTGATCGGGCGCGCGATCGAGGTCATGTCGGCGATCGACGCCGTGGCGGACGACTTCGACACCTGGCCCGGGCACTGCGGGAAGGACGGGCAGAGCGTGCCGGTCGGCAGCGGCTCGCCGACGATCCGGATCTCGAGGATCACGGTGGGAGGCACCGGTGCCTGATCTCGGGGAGCTCGTGCGGGCGGCGGTGGAGGCCGCGGAGGCGGGCGAGGCCGTCGAGGCCTACGCGGAGGAGTCCACCCACACCGAGGTCAGCGCGCACAAGGCCGAGGTCGAGGGCCTCACGTTCGCCGAGTCGCGCGGGGCCGGCGTGCGCCTGGTCCTTCCCGACGGCCGTCTCGGGTACGCCTTCGCGGCGGACCCGAGCCTGGACGAGGTGCGACGGGCCGTCTCGCAGGCGCGGGAGAACGCCGTCTTCGCGACGCCCGACGAGCACAACGTCTTGCCCGAGGCGGCGGATGCCGAGCCGATCGAGGCGCTGTTCAACCCGGCCCTCGCCGCGATGCCGACCGACCGGAAGGTGGCGCTCGCCCTCGATCTGGAGGCGCGCACGGTCTCGCGCGATCCTCGGGTGGCGAAGGTCGACACCGTCCAGTACGCGGACGCCGTCTCGCGCGTCGCGATCGCCTCGACGACGGGGGTGGCCGCCGAGTACGCCCGGACCGACTGCTGGTGCCTGGCCGTCGCGCTCGCCGAGGACGGCGAGGAGACGCAGACCGGCTTCTCCTTCCGGGTCGCGCGAGGCCTCGAGGATCTCGGCTGGGAGGGCGTCGCCGACGAGGCCGTCGAGCGCGGCACGCGCATGCTCGGCGCGGTGAAGCCGCCGACGATGAAGGTGCCGGTGCTCCTCGACCCGTTCGCGGGCTCGTCGTTCCTCGGCGTGCTCGCCGGAGCGCTGTCGGCCGAGGCCGTGCAGAAGGGCCGCTCGCTCTTCGCCGAGCTCGTCGGGCAGCAGGTCGGCTCCGAGGTATTCACGCTCGTCGACGACGGACGCTTGCTCGACGGGCCCGCGGCATCCCCGTTCGACGACGAGGGCGTGCCGTCCTCGCGCACCGAGCTCATCACGCGCGGCACGCTGAACGGCTTCCTCCACAACACGTACACGGCGCACCGTGGCGGGGCGGCCTCGACCGGCAGCGCGCGACGCGCCGGGTACCGCTCGGCGCCGGGCGTCGGCGTGTCGAACTTCTACGTCGAGCCCGGGATCATGGACCTGCGGGAACTCCTCGCCGAGGCGAACGGCGGCGTGCTGATCCAGGACGTGAGCGGCGTCCACTCGGGCGCGAACCCGATCAGCGGCGAGTTCTCGGTCGGCGCCACCGGCTTGCGGATCGAGGGCGACGCGCTCGGCGAGCCGCTCCGTGAGATGACGATCGCGAGTACGATCCCCGAGATGCTGCGCGCGGTGAGCGCGGTCGGCAGCGACCTCCGCTTCTTCACCTCCGTCGGCGTCCCGTCGATCCTCATCGGCGAGATGACCGTCGCCGGCATCTGACCCGCCCGTGGGGGAGGTGCGGATCGTCCGAGCCGGGCTCGACCGGGTCGAGGAGCTCGGGCCGCTCTGGCGATCGCTCCAGGAGCATCACCACGCGATCGGCGCGGACGTTCCCGGCATCCCGCTCCGCGACCCGGAGGACTCGTGGGTCCGGCGCCGCGCCGAGTACCTCGACTGGCTCGCCGAACCGGGATCATTCACGCTGATCGCGGAGGACGAGAGCCGGGCCGTCGGCTACGCGTTCGTCACCGTGCACGAGCCCGGCGACGACACGCACGTCACGCGCGAGCGCTTGGCCGAGCTGAAGTCGCTCGTCGTGCTGCCGGACCGTCGGGGCGCCGGCCTCGGCACGCGGCTGCTCGAGACCGTGTTCGTGGAGCTCCGCGCCGTCGGCATCCGCGAGCTCCTGATCGGCGTCCTCGCGGCGAACGGCGAGGCGGCTCGGCTGTACGAGCGGTACGGGTTCCGACCGTGGCACGTCGAGTACCTCGGCACGATCCCGGACGATCCACAGACGCACAGCTAGCCCGCGTCAGACGAGGTCGCCGACCCCCGGATACCGGTCGGTCGAGGGGCGGGAGACCGCGGTCGAGGCGACGCGCGTCGCGAGCCCGAGCGCGTCGGGCCACCCATCGCCGCGTGCGAGCGCGAACAGCAGACCGGCGTTGAAGGCGTCGCCGGCGCCGGTCGTGTCGAGGGCGTCGACCCTCGGCGCCGGCACCGCGAGCTCGACGCCGTCGGGGGCGACGGCGAGGCAGCCGCCCGCGCCGAGCTTCACGACCGTCCGGCCGCCGGAGATCGCCGTGAGCGCCCTCGCCGCCTCGAGCGGATCCGCGACCCCGGTGAGCTCGGCCGCCTCGGCATCGTTCGGGAGGAACACGTCGACGAGGGGCAGCAGCTCGAGCACGCCCTCGCGGGACGAGGGGGACCACCCGCCTGGGTCCCATCCGCAGTCGAAGAGCGCGGTGCCGCCGTGTGAGCGGACCTCGCCGAGCACCTCCCGCGCGGCCGGCCCCTGCAGCGACGGCAGCAGGAAGTACCCACACAGGAGGACGAGATCGGCCGAGAGGACCTCGGGCGCGATCATCGACCGGTCGAAGGCCGCGAGGCTGCCGAGCGCGGTGAGGAAGGAGCGGTCGCGCTCCGGCGTCTCGAGCGCGACCGACACGCCCGTCGGTGTCCCCGGAACGACGACGACGTCGTGGGCGATCCCGGCGCGCGTGAGCCCGTCGACGAGCAGTCGCCCGACGGCGTCGTCGCCCACGCAGCCGGCGAGGCGCGGTGGCGCTCCGAGCGCGGCCAGCGCGAGCGCCGTGTTCGCGGCCGCGCCGCCCGGCCGGATCCCGGCGGCGTCGACGAGCTGCTCGACCCCCGGCGCCGGGATCTCGGACGCCGGGGAGACCAGGACGTCCAGGTTCACGTTGCCGATGACCGCGATGTCGCGCACGGCCGAGCTCACCAGGGCTCGGCGAGCAGGCCCCGGGGAAGCACCATGACCTCCTCGAGGATCACGTGGGGCGGCAGGGTTGCGAGGAACAGCGCCACGAGCGCGACGTCCTCGGCCGAGAGCATGCGCTCGCGCGGCGCGTCCTCCTCGGCCGGGTACCACTCGGTGTCGACGCAGCCGGGCTCGATCACGTGCACCGAGACGCCGCTCCCGTACAGCTCCTGCGACAGCGAGAGCGCGAACCCGACCGCGGCGAACTTCGAGGCAACGTACCCGCTCCCGCCCGCCTCGGCGCGCCGTCCGTTGTCCGACGCGACCACGATCACGTGCCCGGAGCTCCGCTCGCGCATCCCCGGCACGATCGCGCGCGTGACGTTCGCGACGCCCTCGACGTTCGTGGCGAGCGCCGAGCGAAGCGTCTCTGGTGTGAGGTCGTCGAGGTCGGCCCACGCGTTCACGCCGGCGTTCGCGACCACGATGTCGACCGGGCCGAGCGAGCGCGTTGCGTCCGTCGCCGCGGCCTCGATCGCGCGCGCGTCCGCGACGTCGGCGGGGAGGGTCAGCGCTCGGCGACCGCGAGCCTCCACGAGAGCAGCCGTCTCGGTGAGCGCATCGACGCGTCGCCCGACGAGGGCGACGTCGGCGCCGGCCGCAGCGAGCGCCACCGCCGTCGCGCGTCCGATCCCCGAGCCGGCGCCGGTGACGAACCCAACGGCGCCCGAGAGCGCTCCGGCGTACCGGTCCATCGGATCTGCGGGCGTCTCCATCGATCACCTCCGGGTCGGCCCGCGTGGGCCGGCGCTCGTGCAAGGATACGGGGGCCGAGCCAAGGGGAGCCCTTCGATGACGGTGCGGTCCTTCGATGGGTGGGGGAGGGCGCCGCGCATCTGTGTCCTGTTCCCACCCGAGGGCGCTCCCGGGTGGGCCGACGCCGCGTTCTGGTCGGCGTTGCTCGAGGCCTGGGGCGTCCCCGCGGAGCTCATCCCGGCGGACCGACCGGAGGAGGCCGCGCGGCATACGACCGTGATCGCACCCGCCGTCGCGCTCGATGCACCGCGAGCGGTCATCCCTTCCGATCTCTCCCCGCAGGGGACGAGCCTGCTGCTCGTGGGCGGGGTGCCCGGGCCCGCGACCGTCGACCGCGTGCGCATCGAGCACGCCAGGTCCCTCGAACGGGCGCGTGCCTGTCTGCCGGAACCCGACGCGGAGGGCGTGGTGTCGATCGAGGCCCGACGCGTGGGGTTCGAGGGCGACGACGGTCCGTGGGACGTGCTCGCGCGCTGGCTCCTCGAGGGGAGCGACGCCGCCGGTCCGCCCGCCGTCGCGATCCGCCGAGGAGCGGACGCGGCGAGCGTGTGGTTCGGGATCTCGGTGGAGCAGGTGGATGGACGCTCGACGGAAGCGGTCGTGTCCCTCGCCGAGACGGCGCTCGAGCACGCCGCGCCCGCGGGCCTCGTCGCGTTGTGGCGATGGCCGGACGCGAAGGCGGCCGCGCTCGTCGTCGACGGCGACGTCGATCACCCGACGGGCGTCGATCCCGAGTGCTCCCGGTACGTTGCGCCGGCGCTCGAGACGGCGCGCCGCGCGGGCTTCAACGCGTACGGGATCTTCGTCGCCGCGGCGAACGTCGACCACGAGCCGGCATCGTTCCCACCGGCGCCCGGCTACTACAACCACTCGTACGGCCACCCGTACTCGCACTGGGACCCGCGGCCGTGGGAGTCGCTCGACGAGGAGGAGATGGAGCGGGAGCTCACGCGCTCGGACGCGACGTTCCGCCGGCAGCTCGGGCGCGGCGACGAGCGTGTGTTCCGGCTCCCGCACTTCCAGCTCGAGGCGAGCGAGCGCACGTACGCGGTGCTCGACCGCCTCGGCTACCTCGCCGAGTCCTCGATCGGCGCCAACGTGTCGATCACCGCCGGGCTCCCGTACCACCCGGCGAGGCGACCGTGGAGCGAGCGCCCTGCCGACGAAGCCTACGCGAGGACGCACCCGGACCCTTCGAGGCGTCACGACCTCCTGCAGCTGCCGATCAGCACCGATCCCACCGACCCGGGGTTCCTCGACGGCTGCTGCTCGTACAACACCCTCGGCGAGGGCGTGCGCAACCGAACGGCCGACCCCGCCGCGTACGAGACCGTGCTCGACGACGTGGTCGAGCGCGCGGTGGCGCGGCGGAGCCTCGCGCACCTGTTCATCGATCCGCCGGACGCGGGCTACGGACGTCTCGACGGCGACACCGTGGACTACGCCGCCGCGATCGAGCGCTGGCTGCGCCGCTGCGTCGCGCGGGACGACCTCGCGATCCTCACGACCGCCGGTCTCGCCGCCTGGTGGCGCGCGCGGGAGGTGACCGTGGGACGCCTGTCGTGGCGGGTGGACGACGACGCCCTGCAAGTGACCATCGAAGATCCGCCGGAGGGTGCGACCCTCGCGCTCCTCCCACCGCACGCCGCCGGCGAGGAGCCCGACGCCTGGAGACTGGAGACCCTATGAGCGCCCGCACCTCTGGCCAGACGGCCGCGACCGGTAGCCACTTCCTCGTGCAGGACGGCCGCTCGATCCTGCCGGTCGGCGCGCACTACGTGCCGGTCGAGGGACCGGACTGGCCCTGGCGCGTGGGGCCCGAGGCCTTCGACCGGGCCTTCGCGGGGATGGCGGCGGCCGGACTGGACTCGGTTCGGATCGACCTGCTGTGGCAGGCGATCGAGCCCGAGCCCGGCCGCTACGACGAGGCGCACCTCGCGCAACTCGACGCCGTGCTCGACGCCGCCCGGCGCCACGGGCTGTGGCTGCATCCGGCGCTGTTCATCGGCGGCGAGGTCGGCGACGCGTACTGGGACGTGACGTGGCGGGACGGCCGCCACGCTCACCGCGACCCCGAGATGCGCAGGCTCCAGGTCGAACACGCGGCGATGCTCGCGAGGCGGTGGGCGGGCGACCCGGCGATCATCGCTTGGGACCTCACCGACGAGCCGCCCTACTGGATCTTCCAGGACACGACCGACGAGGACGCGCGGACGTGGACGCGCGAGCTCGTCGAGGCGATCCGCGCTCCGGACCCGGACCACCTGATCACGATCGGGACGGCGGGGCAGGACGTCGGGTGGGGGCCGTTCCGCGCCGACGTCGTCGCCGGCGAGCTCGACTTCGCCTGTGTCCATCCGTACCCGATCTACTCGCCCGAGCTCTACCTGGACTCACTGCTTTCGCCCCGCATGACGCACGCGGCCGCGTTCGAGGTGGCCCTCGCCTCCGGCGCGGGCAAGCCCGTGATGGTGCACGAGTACGGAGCGTCCTCCGCGCAGTACGACCCCGAGCGGATCGGGGCCTACGACCGTCTGCTCTCGTGGTCGAGCCTCGGCCGCGGCGCGACCGGCTACTTCGCGTGGTGCTGGACCGACGCCGAGCCGCCGGCCTACCGCCGCGCCCCGTACGTCCGGCAGCCGCACGAGACGCAGTTCGGCGTCACCGACTGGACGGGCGAGCTCCGTCCGCGCGGCCGCGTGCTCTCCGAGCTCGCTACGACGATCGGCCGGGTGGACCTCGACGCGGTCGCGGCGCTCGGGCCCGTGCCGGCGCCCGCGGCGATCCCGATCCCGCACGAGTACGTGCGACCGTACGACGTCGATGCTTACGGGCTGTCGGACGCGCCCTCGGGTCCGTACACGCCGTCGGAATCGGTGTGGAGCCCTCGGCGCGGCGGGTCGGTCGACGCGAGACCGCTCGTGCGGTCGCTCCTCAACGCCTTCGTGATGGCGGCGCGCGCGAGCGTGTCGGTGGCGTTCCCGCGCGAGACGCTCGACGACGCGTGGCCCGACGTGCGGCTGCTGCTGCTCCCGGCGCCGCTTGCCTCGACGACGATCACGCTCTGGCACGTCCGTACGAGCTTCTGGCGGGGCGCCGAGGCGTTCTTCGCCCGGGGCGGCGTGCTGTACGTCTCGTGCTCGAGCGACGTCGCGATCCCCGAGATGGACGCGCTCGCGGGGTGCCGGCTCGCCGACCGCGCACCGGCGGGGAGGCCGGCGCTGCTCCGGTTCGTCCGGCCGTGGGGTCCGTTCCGCGACGGCGACGAGCTCGAGCTGCCCGCGTGGGACGGGTCGCTCGCGACGCGCGGCGTCCGCCTTCGGGCCTCCGACGCGGAGGTGGTCGCGGTCGACGCCGAGGGTGAGCCGGCGCTCGTGGTCGCTCGACGCGGTGCCGGGGCGGCGGTCACGTGCGCGTTCCCGGTCGAGACGCTCCTCGCCGCCGTGCCGGACGCGCACGGGCCGGGGGACCGGACCTTCGGGATCTACGCGGGCCTGGCCGAGCTCGCCGGCGCACGGGATCCCTCGTCGGTCGATCACCCGGATGTGACGACGGGGACGATGACCGGACCCGACGGCTCGCTCACGGCCGTGACGAACCACGGGCCGACGGCGCTCGAGGTCGGACTGCAGCTCCCGGGGGCCGCGCGGGCGAGCCTGGTGGGCGCCGGCCGCGTCGAACCCGTCGAGGTGCGCGAGGATCTCGCGCCGCTGTCGCTCGAGGGTTACGGGGCGGCGACGGTGGTCTGGGAGCGCTGAGCCGCGACCCGCGCCGGCTCCGTCAGCCCTTGACCGATCCCGCGGTCAGCCCCTCGATGAAGCGGCGCTGAAGGAGCAGGAACACGAGGATCATCGGCGCGGCGACGAGCGCCGTGCCGGCCATGGTGTCGCCCCAGTTGACGGTGTTCTTCCGAGCGAGGAGGGCGAGCCCGACCGGCAGGGTGCGGACCGCGTCGGTGTTCGTGACGATGAGCGGCCACAGGAAGTCGTTCCAGGCCCCGAGGAACGTGAAGATCGCGAGCGTCGCCATCCCGGGCGCGGCGAGCGGGAAGATCACGGAGCGCAGGATGCGGAACTCGGAGGCGCCGTCCATCCGAGCCGACTCGAGGATCTCGTCCGGGATCGACGCGATGAACTGCCGCATCAGGAAGATCCCGAAGACCTGGATCGCGCCCGGCAGGATCATCGCCGAGTACGTGTTCACGCCGAGCGCCGGGCTGATCTCGTGCAGCTTCACCATGATCCGGTAGAGCGGGATCAGGTTCACCTGGAACGGCACCATCAGCGTGACGAGGAGCAGGAAGAACAGGAGGTTGCGACCCGGGAACCGTAGCTTGGCGAACGCGTAAGCGGCCGCCGTATCGAAGACCACGTTCAGGCCGACGATCGATCCCGTCACGATCACGCTGTTCAGGAAGTAGCGCCCGAACGGCAGCAGCGTGAACACGTCCTTGTAGTTGCCGAGCGTCCACGGGTCGGGGATCCACTTCGGCGGCGAGGCGAACACATCGGCGCTCGGCTTGAACGAGGTCGACAGGGCCCAGTAGAACGGTCCGACCATCAGCAGCGAGGTCCCGATCAGCGTCGCGTACAGGAGCGTGCGTCGCACCGGGTGCCGAGGGCGCTTCCTCCGTCCCGGTGTCGGGGGCGCTCCGTTCGCGCGCGGGATCGTAGCGGTCGTCATCGTCGCCGCTCGAAGAGGAAGATCTGCACGTACGACAGGGTCGCGAGGATCGCCAGCAGCACGTAGGCGACGGCCGAGGCCTCACCGAGGTTCAGCCGGTTGAACCGCTCGTACAGGTCGAAGACCAGCGTTCGTGTGGAGTTGATGGGACCACCCGCGGTCATCACGAAGATCTGGTCGAAGACCTGGAAACTCCCGATGATCCCGATGATGTAGACGAACATGATCGTCGGTCGGAGCGACGGCAGCGTGATGTGCCGGACCTGCTGCCAGTACCCGGCCCCGTCGACCCGCGCCGCGTCGTAGTAGTCGCGAGGGATCGACTGCAGGGCGGCCAGGAAGACGACCGTCTCGAACCCGAACCCCTGCCAGATGCTGGTCGCGACCACGGATGGGAGCGCGGTCGTCGTTCCGTCGAGCCACGAACGCGCTGGGACGCCGAAGACGGACAGGATCTGATTGATGATCCCCTCCTCCTGCAGCATGATCTTCCAGATCGTCGCGACCACGACGAGCGACGTCATGACCGGGATGAAGTAGGCGGCGCGGAAGAAGCCTCTCAGCCTCGCGCTCTGGTTCAGCAGGAGCGCCGAGAGCAGGCCCAGCACCGGCCCGATCCCCATGCCGAGGAGCACGAAGACGAACGTGTTGAACAGCGCCTTGCGGAAGTCGGCGTCGCCGAGGAGCTCCGTGTAGTTGCCGAGGCCGACCCACTTGGCAGCCCCAAGACCGCTGTACTCGGTGAAGCTCCAGTAGCCCGAGAAGACGATCGGGACGTACAGGAACACGCCCGCGGCGAGGATCGCCGGCGCGATCAGGACGTACGCAGGCACCACACGGCGGAGCCGCCCGCGCGCGCGGCGCCTACGAACGTGGACCGCGGTCGCTCCGATCGCCTACCCCGCGAGCTCCTGGTTGGCCTCGGCCTCACCGTCGGCGAGCGCCTGCTCCGGCGTCGCCTTGCCGAGCATCACCGACTGGACCATGTTGCCGATGGTGGTGTCGACCTCGTCCCACGCGGGCACGTAGGGGAAGTGCGTCGCCGTCGCCATCGCGTCCATGAAGACCGGGAACGGGGCCTCGTCGCCGAAGTACGGGTCCGGCTTGCTCAGCTCCGGGCTCTCCAGGGCGGCGGAGGTCGCCGGGGCTGCGCCGGCCAGCGTGTACACGCCGATCTGCTGCGGCAGCTCGAGCATGTACTGGATGAACGTCCACGCCTGGTCCGGGTGCGGGGCGTTCACCGGGATCGACAGTCCCGTGCCGCCGAGGTAGCTCCCCGGCTCCTTCGAGTACGGCGCCTGCGTCACGCCCCACATCCCCGACTGGTCCGGGGCACCGTCCTTCATGATCCCCATGAAGTACGGACCGTCCATGAACATCCCGATCCGCTCGTCCTTGACCCCGCGGATCTTCTCGCCTTGGGCCTCGCCCCAGTACATGCCGGACCCGTCGTCGAGGAAGCTCTTGTAGTACTCCATCGCGCTCAGGCCCTCGGGGCTGTTGAAGGCGGCCGCGGTGTTGTCCGCGTTCAGGATCGACCCGCCGTCCTGGAACAGGAACTGGCACCAGTGGAAGCAGTCGTTGCCCTCGACGACGAAGCAGTACTTGTCGCACTCACCGTCGCCGTTGGTGTCCTCCGCCAGCTGCCCGGCCGCCGCCTGAAGCTCATCCCAGTTCGTCGGGACCTCGATCCCCTTGTCCTTGAAATGGTCGGACCGGTAGTAGAGGGAGTACGCGTCGAAGTCGAACATCATCGTCACGTAGTTGCCCTCGTACGTCATGGCCTCCAACGCGCCCGGCGTGTACGCGTCCTCGATGGGAGCGCCGTTCAGCTGCCCGCCCGACAGGTCGGTCAGGTTTGCGAAGATGCCCTTCGAGGCGAACGTCGGGATCCAGGTCATGTCCATGGTCGCGACGTCCGGCGAGTCGCCCGACGAAACGCGCACCGTGAACTTCTCGTGCATCGTGTCCCAGTCCCCGGCCTCGTAGGCCACCTTGATGTCCGGGTACTTCGCCTCGAAGCCGGCGATGACGTCCTCCGAGAACGGCGTCGCCTCGCCGTAGTAGTCGAGGACGGTGATGGTCACGGCTCCGCCCTGCTCTTCTCCCTCGTCGCCGCCCCCCGTGCATGCGCCGAGCAGCATCAGCGCGAACGAGAGAGCGAGGACGGTTCGGACAGCGCGCAACATGTGCGTTCGCCTCCTTCGCCCCTGTCCCGGCGCCGACCGCACCGGGAACCGGTGGTTCCGAAACGCCACACGTAACTCTAGTCCTTGTGACGGGCCGCGAGCAGGGGGCTCCGGTCCTGCGGCGCAGTGCGTCCGGGCCCGAACCTCGGCTAGATCGTCGCCGGCCGGATCCCGAAGGCGACGAGCCCGATCGCGAGCGCCGCCACCCCGAGCCGGTACCACATGAACAGCGCGAACCCGTGCCTGCGCAGGTACGAGAGCAAGAACGCGATGACGAGGAACCCGCTCACCGCCGAGGCCACGAACCCCCAGAAGAACGGCCATCCCATGCCGGCCGGGATCCCGGTCTGGGCGAGGTCGGCGCCCTTGAAGATCCCGGCCCCCGCGATGATCGGCAGCGACAGCAGGAAGGAGAACCGGGCGGCCGAGGTCCGGTCGAAGCCCATCGCGCGCCCCGCCGTGATCGTGATGCCCGACCGCGACACGCCCGGCTGGAGCGCGAGCGCCTGCGCGACGCCGAGCGCGAGGCCGTCGCGGACGGTGAGGTCCTCGAGGCGGCGGCGGACGCTCACGAAGCGGTCGACGACGTACAGGACGATGCCGAACACGGCGAGCATCACGGCGATGACCACCGGCTGACCGAGCGTGTCCTGGATCGTGTCCTCGAGCAGCGCCCCGGCGATGACCCCGGGGATCGTCCCGACGACGAGGGCCCAGGCCAGGCGCTCGTCGGAGGTCGAGATCGCGCGCTCGCGGGTCGAGCGGATCCACGCCTTCAGGTAGCGCAGCAGGTCGTGCCGGAAGTAGACGACCGCCCCGACGAGCGTGCCGACGTGCAGGGCAACGTCGAACGTCTTGTTGAAGTCCGGGTCGTTCAGGATCGGCCAGCCGAACGCCCACGGCACCAGGATCAGGTGCCCCGAGCTCGAGATCGGCGCGAACTCGGTCACGCCTTGCGTGATGCCGAGCACGATCGCCTGCAGAACGGTCAGGGTGACCCCTTCGATGGTCCGAGAACGCGGCTCATCCTACGCGAGCCGCCTCCGAGGTCAGGCGTGTTCGCTCGGCCGGAACTGGGTCCGCTCGAGGATCTGGAGGTTCACGCGGAGATCCTGGAGGCACCACGGCTCGATGAGGTCTGTGAGGCGAACCCCTCGGGAAGCGCCGAGGATCTCGACGCCGACGGGAGCACCACGATCGTCGAGGTCCAGAACCCGCCCGGCGTCGACCTCGAGCGAGCTCGAGGTCGCGCGTCCCTCGCGCAGGTACACGTAGAGGGCATCGACCTCGTCGTCATACGTGAACCTCATCTCGGGTCCCCGGTCGGTTCCACGACCGTGATGATGTAGCTGAAGTTCGCTCGGTATGTGGTGATTCTAGGGCGCCGCCCCGCGCGAGTTCGGCCCCATCGGTTGATGCGATCGGCGCTGTTCCCGGGCGTCGTGGCGAACACGTTGGCAAGAACCTCCTCCACCTCCCCTGCCGAGATGCCACGCTCGCTCATCCGCTGTCGAGCGTGAGCGCTGAAGATCACGGGGCGATGCCTGCGACCACGACGGTGATGGTGGCGAAGGCCTTCGCGTAGGCGAGGCGCTCGGCGGCGTCGGGGCTCACGAGGAGCACGAGTGTCGGCCCCTCCGCGCCGCCCGCCGCGAAGGTCTCCTTCGGCGGGTCGAGGACCATGAGGACCTCGAGCCCGGTCGCCGTGGTCTCCGAGTACGGACGCGGTCCGCCGAAGGTCGCGAGCACATCGACGCGATCGCCGGCGCGGACGGCTCCGGTCGGCATACCTGACGGCACCGTGACCGCACGGAGGCCGGACGGCACGAGCGAGGCGACCGGGCCGCCGCCGGCGCCGAGCCGCGTGCGGGTGAGGACCTCACCGGCGGCGAGGTCCGAGGCGAGGGTGCCGCCGATCGCCTCCTCGGGGCTGCGCAGCGCTCCCGGCGGCGCGAACGCCGAGGGCATCCGCTCGACCTCGAGCGCGTCCTCGGTGAGGACGATGCCGCGGGCGAGCCCGCGCGCGGCGACCACGACCGGGACCGATGGGCCAACCGCGGGCCGGAGCGCCTCCAGCCGAGCTTCGTAACCGCGCACGAGCGCGAAGGACGCGAGCCCGCACACGACGGCGAGGCCGAGGAGCAGCTTGGACCGCCGAGACCATCGGCGCCGGAACACGCGCAGCCTCCTTCCGCTCGCGAGGGGAGGAGGTCCGACGACGCTAGCGCCGGCCGGCCGTCGGCGCTGTGAGATCCGTCACACCGCGCGGGGCTTCTTCGGCGGCGTGAGCGGCATGGCGCGGACCCGGAAGTCCTCGAGCGCCTCGCGTCCCACGATCTGGGCCACGGACTCGCGGATCCGGTCGCCGAGCTGGTCGGCGTCGCCCTGCGTCACGAAGCGGATCTCGACCGTGACGAGCACGCGTTCGTCTGGCATGGAGGGCAGCCTACCGCTCCCGCTACGGCTCGAAGCGCGCGCCCTGCAGCGCCGTCGCGCACACGCAGTCGCGCTCGGCCGGTAGCTGGGGGATCATCGCGAACAGCAGCTCTCGCAGCCGCTCGTTGTTCTGCGCGAAGACCTGGATGACCTGCTCGTGCGTGACGGGCGGCGCGTCCTCGACGCCGACGTCGAAGTCGGTGATCAGCGAGATATTCGCGTAGCAGATCTCGAGCTCGCGGGCGAGGACCGCCTCGGGGTAGCCGGTCATGTTGAGCGTGTCCCAACCCTGCGAGATGAACCACTTCGACTCGGCCCGGGTCGAGAACCGCGGTCCCTCGATGACCACCATCGTGCCGTGCGTGTGCATCTCGATGCCGAGCCCGCGGCCGGTGGCAACGGCGATCTGGCGCATCGTCTCGCAGTACGGGTCCGCGTACGAGATGTGGGTGGTCACGGGTCCGTCGTAGAACGTGTGCGGTCGCGAGCGTGTCCGGTCGACGATCTGGTCGCACACCACGAAGTCTCCGAGCGCGACGCCCTTCCTGAGCGAGCCCGCCGCGCACGGGCCGACGATGCGCTGGACGCCGAGCTCCTTCATGGCCCACACGTTCGCCCGGTAGTTGATCTTGTGCGGGGGGAACTCGTGGTGGATGCCGTGCCGAGGGATGAACGCGACGCGACGCCCACCGATCTCGCTGATGACCGGAGGGGCCGAGGGGGCGCCGTAGGGGGTGTCGACCTGGTGGACGGTCTCGGTGGACTCGAGGAAGGAGTAGAAGCCCGAGCCCCCGAAGACTCCGATCTCCGCGCTCGTCACGCGCTCTTCTCCTTCTTCGGCTTCGACGGGGTCGACGGAGCCGCGGAGGAGCTGGAGCCCGAGGGGTCCGAGCTCGAGGGCGACGACGCGGTCGAGGGGGTCGCATCGCCGCTCGAGGTGCTGGAGACCTTGGGCTTCGATCGGTTGTCGGTCGCGTAGAAGCCCGAGCCCTTGAACACGATCCCGGCCGGGTGGAACACCTTCCGCAGGGGACCGCCGCACGCGCCGCACGTCGTGAGCGGATCCTCCGTGATCCGCTGGAACACCTCGACGTGTTGGCCGCAGGCCGTGCACTCGTACTCGTACGTGGGCATATACGAAGTCTAGCCGGGCCCACGCCCCGCCTGTTCGGGGGACTGCCTCGCACCGGGCCGACGGGGTATGCTCCGCTTCCCGCGACACGGAGGACGCGCGCATGAAGATCACGAAGGCGGTGATCCCGGCGGCCGGGCTCGGCACGAGGTTCCTCCCGGCGACGAAGGCGCAGCCCAAGGAGATGCTCCCGCTCCTCGACACCCCCGCGATCCAGTTCGTCGTCGAGGAGGCCGTCCGAGCGGGTCTCACCGACATCCTCATCGTCACCGGCCGCGGGAAGCGCTCGATCGAAGACCACTTCGACCGCTCGGTCGAGCTCGAGACCTTCCTGGAGAGCAAGGGCAAGTTCGACGAGCTCAAGCACGTGCGCGAGATCTCGGACATGGCCTCGATCCACTACATCCGCCAGAAGGATCCGCTCGGGCTCGGGCACGCGGTCTCGGTAGCCGAGGCGTTCGTCGGCGATGAGCCGTTCGCGGTGCTTCTCGGCGACGACATCATCGCGGACTCCAACCCGCTGCTCACCGAGATGCTCGGCGTGCACGAGCGGTACGGGCGGAGCGCGGTGGCCGCCATGGAGGTCTCCCGTGACGAGATCTCGCTCTACGGCGCGATCCAGCCGGAGTTCATCGAGGAGCGCCTCGCGCGGATCGTGAGCATCGTCGAGAAGCCTCCGCCCGATGAAGCGCCATCGAACCTCGCCGCGATCGGGAGGTACATCCTCACGCCCGAGATCTTCGACTGCCTCCGCGACACCCCGCCAGGCGTGGGGGGCGAGGTGCAGCTCACCGACGCCATCAACCTACTCGCGCAACAGCAGGCGGTGTACGCGTGGGCGTTCGAGGGCGGTCGCTACGACGTGGGGAACCGGCTCGACTACCTGAAGGCGACGATCGAGCTCGCGCTCACCCGCGAGGACCTCGGGGCCGACCTCCGCGAGTACCTCGCCGACCTCGTACAGCGCGAGAAGCTCCTGTAGCCGCGCCCGCTCGGGCCGGCAGCCTCGAACGGGGCCACCGGTAGACTGGCCCCATGGCCGGCCACCGGGGGCACGATCACGACAGCGGCGAGGGACTCGTGCCCGTGGACGTCGCGAGGGAGCGCGTCCTCTCGCAGATCGGGCCGCTCCAGCCGCTCGAGCTTCCGCTGCAGGAGGCGTACGGCTGCGTGCTCGCCGAGGACGCCGTGGCCGGAGCCGACATCCCGGACTTCCCCTCCTCGGCGATGGACGGGTTCGCCGTGCGGGTGTCCGACGTGGCCGAGGCGACCCCCGCCGCGCCGGTCGAGCTGAAGATCGCCGGGCGCGCGCTGATCGGAGAGCGCCCCGAGTCGACCGTCGGCGGTGGCGAGGCCGTTCGCATCGCGACGGGCGCTCCGATCCCGGCGGGCGCCGACACGATCGTGCCGATCGAGGACTGCGAGGTGCTCGGCGAGACCGTCCAGATCCTCGTCGGTGCCCCGGAGGGCAAGCACATCCGCCCGACCGGCGAGGACGTGAAGCTGGGCCAGATCCTCGTGCCCGCGGGGCGCCGCCTCGGTGCGCCCGAGCTCGGCCTGCTCGCCACGGCCGGGTTCGCGCACCCGCTCGCGCACCCGCGTCCGCGCGTCGTCGTGCTCTCGACCGGCGACGAGCTGATCCCCCCGAGCCAGGCGCCCGAGTTCGGGCAGATCCGAGACTCGAACGCCTACCTGCTCTTCGGGGCTCTGCGCGAGGCCGGCGCCGTGCCGATCATGGCCGGGGTCGTCCGAGACGACGTCGACGAGCTCAAGGAGACCGTGCTGAACCACCTCGTGCAGGCGGACGCGTTCGTCTCCACCGGGGGCGTCTCGGTGGGGGAGCGCGACGTGGTGAAGGCCGCGTTCTTCCGACGGGGCGAGCTCGACTTCTACAAGGTCGCGATGCAGCCGGGCATGCCGCAGGGCTTCGGGCACATCGAGGGCAAGCCGTTCTTCGGGCTGCCGGGCAACCCCGTGAGCGTCTTCGTCTCCTTCGAGGTGTTCATCCGCCCGGCCGTCCAGCGGATGATGGGCCGCAAGAACCTCTTCCGACCCGAGGTGAAGGCCCGCCTCGAGGCCGACGTCACCGGCCCGAAGGGGAAGACGCAGTTCGCGCGCGTGCGGGTCAGGCGGACGAAGCAGGGATGGGTCGCCACGCCCACGGGCGGCCGAGGCTCCAACCTCATCTCGACCGTCGCCCGGGCGAACGGTCTCGCGATCGTTCCCGCGGGCGTCGAGACGGCGCCGGCCGGGAGCGAGGTGCGGGTGATGGTCTTCCGCGCGATGGAGGACTGACCGTGCCGCCGGAGGATCGCGTCGCCCGGATCGTGGAGGTCGGGGAGAAGGAGGTCACGGACCGAGAGGCCGTCGCCGAGTGCGTCGTCTCGATGACGCCGGACGCGGTCGCGCACCTCGTGGCCGGTACGCGCAAGGGGAGCCCGATCGAGGCTGCTCGGATCGCCGGCGTGATGGGGGTGAAGCGCACCCCCGACCTGCTCCCGTTCTGCCACCCCATCGCGGTCACCGGCGCCGAGGTCCTCGTCGAGCCCGATGAGACGAACGGGCGGATCCGGGTGCAGGCGACGGTCCGCGCGAAGGACCGCACCGGCGTCGAGATGGAGGCGCTCACCGCCGCGGCGGTCGCCGCGCTCAGCCTGTACGACACGGCGAAGGAGTTCGACCGGGCGGCCCGGATCGACGGGCTGCGCCTCCTCGAGAAGCGCGGCGGCGTCTCGGGTCACTACGTCGCCGGGTAGCCCTCCCGCCGGCCTCTCGGCTCCTCGGTATCCGAGAACCCCCTGGTCCCGGGCTTGTGAACAAGTGAAACGAATCACAAGGATGTGATTGAGCGGCACCCGATGCGGTGGTACGTTCCCGTCCCAGCCCAACATGTTGTGGCGGACCGGGGAAACCGCGAACAGGGGGCTTGGGGCGTGAGTTGGCTGATGGTCGTAGCCCTGGGCATGATATGGGCCGCCTTCCTGCTCCCCCATGAACGCGGGAGGGCCACCAAGCGATCGGTGGAGGATTTCGAGCGGCGTATGGAGCTCTTGGCAGAGACCGGCGGTCAGAACCAAGGACGGTGGATCGTCACCCCGCGGAAGGGGATGGCGTTCCTCGGGACCCGGGCCCGGGCGGAGCGGCGGGCTCGCGAGCGCCGGCGGCGGGTCCTGGTCTTCCTCCTCGAGAGCGTCGGCATCACCCTGCTGATCGGGGTCGTCCCACCGCTGCGGGCGATGTGGTACGTGACCGCCGTCTTCCTCTGCCTGCTCGCCGCGTACGTGTGGATGCTCCTGTGGATGAAGGAGCGGAGCGCGCACGCGAGGACCCTCGAGCAGGCCCGGGAGGTGCGGGTGCCCGAGACCGCTCGGCCGGCGCCGGCGAAGTACGTGGCCGACGCCTCGAGCCGGAATCCGAGGCCGTCGTACAACGGCCTCGCGGTAGACGACGACGACGTCGTGAACATCGTCGTCAAGCCGGCGAGCCAGGTGCGCATCGCGCGCGCCTGAAGTACCGTCACTGCGTGAACCTGGACGACATCTCCGAGGGCTTGCGCGTCCGCTTCGACCTCACGATGGAGGCGCGGGAGCGCGCGCTCCCGGCCTCGCGCAAGGCGATCCGCTCGTGCGCGAACGCGATCCGCGCGATCCACCGGGCCGAGTTCGACACCGCGCACCGGCTGATGGAGGAGGCGAGGGCGGCGCTCGACGAGGGCCTGGAGGCCGTCGGCAACCACCCCGAGATCCGGTTCGCCGGCTACCTGCAGGACGCGCAGAAGGAGTACGCGGAGGCCAGGCTCACCGAGGCGGTCGTGACCGGCGCCACTCTGTTGCCGACGCCCGAGGAGATCGGCGTCGAGGATGCCCCCTACCTGAACGGGATGGCCGAGGCGATCGGCGAGGCCCGCCGCCACATCCTGGACCTCCTGCGTCACGCCCGGGTCGCCGAGGGCGAGGCCGTCCTCACGGCGATGGACGACATGTACTACGTGCTCGTGTCGATGGACTACCCGGACGCGATCACGGGGAACCTGCGCCGCTCCACCGACATCGCTCGGAGCCTCATCGAGAAGACCCGCGGGGACCTCTCGGTCGCCCGAGTGTCGCAGGACCTCCACGATGCGCTCGAGCGCCACGCGCGCGAGGTCCTCGGCGAGGGCTGACCGGGCCTTTGCTACGCTAGCCGCCGTTCCCGGGGGTGTAGCTCAGTCCGGTAGAGCGCTGCCTTCGCACGGCAGAGGTCGGCGGTTCGAGTCCGCTCACCTCCACCAGGACCGGTGAGGTGTGGCCTCTCATCGGGTTACGTCGGCCGGCGGGGTTCCCCTCGGCCAGGACCAGGCGTAGTAGACGATGGCAGCGAGCAGTGCGATCTCGATGGCGCTGCCGAGGATGTAGTAGTTCCATTCGCCGATCGCGCCGGCGATGATCGTGAGCGCGTACACGATGCTCAACGCGATGTTGGCCATGCGGTCGACCCGTGGTCGCAGGGTGAGCGCGAGGAACACCATCAGACTGGGGATGACGACGTAGATCGTGGTCCCCAAGAGGAACGACTGGTTGATAGTGAACCCGCCCATCTCGCCAGCCTCGATGTCGGCCCGGAAGTCGGCTCGATAGAGGCTGAAGAGGTCGACGTAGGCGAAGATGAACAGCAATGACGCCCAGAGCGCCGAGAGCTTGATCCTCACGCTCACGGGCGATGGGTCTAGGTCCGTTCCGGCGGTCATGTGTGCTCCCTCGTTCGGTCCATCGGCGCCAGCGCCCTCCCGAGCCATACCGTGCCACGTCGATCCCGCGCCGTGCAACAGGCTGCGGCCCAGCCCTTCTCCTTCGGGGTCCGATGTCGTCGAGGTCTGAGCGCCGGTCGTGATCAGCTCGCGGACACGCTCACGACCGGGTCGGGCGCGACGTTCGGCAACCGATCCCCGACGTGGACGCTCGGCGTGGGTCGCACGAGCGTCCTCAACCGCTCCAACTCGGCCTCGTACTGCGCCAGGACCCGACTCCGGAGCTCTCCGCACAGCCTGCAGCGCTCATAGGCAGCGGCGAGCTCCGCCTGGAGACGCCGCACTTGGACCTGCAGGGCGTCGGTCTCGTCCATCCCCGCCTTCCCTCCCCAAGGCCGCGCGCGCTATCTCAACGTTCCGCGCCGAGGGCGCCTTCCGGACGAACCGAGTCAACCGTACGGCCCGGTGGTGCCCGGGCGCGCGGGTCCTTCGGTCCTGCCGCCCGGGCCCGTAGGTCCCTCGCCGCCTCGGGTTGCGTCGCCGAGCCATGTACGCGGTTCTGCCACTTTCAGGCCTAGCCTTAGCTAGTGTTG
>Ga0233416_10000092_pt1 | contig 25152 bp, 36 predicted proteins | sample Sediment_Towuti__2_FD_188638 | JGI IMG/M metagenome (GOLD analysis project Ga0233416, IMG submission 188638) | Sediment microbial communities from Lake Towuti, South Sulawesi, Indonesia - Sediment_Towuti_2014_0_MG | ecosystem: Environmental > Aquatic > Freshwater > Lake > Sediment | place... | reverse complement strand
GGGGAACGCCCTGCCCTTGACCAGTATGCCGCTGGGAACCACCGTGCATAATATCGAACTGCGGCTCGGGAAGGGAGGTCAGTTGATCCGGAGTGCGGGGGGATTTGCGCAGGTGATGGGGCGCGATGGCGATTATGTGCAGGTTCGGCTGAAGTCCGGAGAGATGCGCCGAATCCTCGGGGCTTGTATGGCGACAGTCGGACAGGTCGGGAACCTCGATCACGAGAATATTACCGTGGGAAAAGCAGGGCGCAGTCGGTGGAAAGGGAAGCGGCCGCACGTTCGCGGCGTGGTCATGAACCCGGTCGACCATCCGCACGGAGGCGGTGAAGGGAAGTCTGGGCAGGGCAACCCGCATCCCGTGTCCCCCTGGGGCCTTCCCACGAAGGGCTACAAGACCAGGCAGAACAAGAAGACGGATAAGTTCATCATCGCTCGCAGGAAATCAGGGGTGCGCAATGCCTAGGTCGATCAGCAAAGGCGCGTTTGTCGATGACCATCTGCTCAAGAAAGTCGAGCAGATGAATCAGACGAAGGATCGAAGGTTGATCAAGACGTGGTCACGACGGTCCACGGTCGTGCCCGACATGATCGGACATACGTTTGCCGTCCACAACGGCAAGAAATTCATTCCCGTGTTCGTGACCGAGAACATGGTGGGCCACAAGCTCGGCGAGTTCGCGCCGACCCGGTTTTTTAAGGGGCATGGGCAGGCCAAGACGGAAAAAGCCGTGCCGCTCAAATAGGAGGTCCATGGTCATTCGTCAATAGTCGATCGGAAGAACCCTCGCATCCATCGACCAACGACCACTGACCGGTGACGGGATGTCCAGGATGACAGAAGCACGCGCCATACTTCGGTTCGTTCGCGTCGCGCCTCGCAAGGCCAAGCCGGTGGTGGACATGATCCGCGGGCAGCAGGTCCCGATGGCTCTGGCGATGTTGAAGCACACGCCGCGACATGCGGCACGCGTGATTGAGAAGATCCTGCGTTCCGCCGTAGCGAACGCGGAACAGAAGGAAATGGGGGACAGCGAGTCGATGGTCGTCTCGAAGGCCTTCGTCAACTGCGGCCCGACGTATAAGCGACATCGCGCACGGTCACTGGGACGGGCCAACGCGATCCAGAAGCGGACCAGCCATATTACGGTGGCGGTGGCGGCACCGACGATTGAGGACAGGAAGAAGTAACGCACCATTCTGTTGCGTGCAGTGAGGCGGGGACTATGGGGCAGAAGTCGCATCCAATCGGTTATCGGCTCGGCTACAACTATACGTGGAATTCACGCTGGTACGCGGGCAAGGACTACGCCAAGCTGCTTCATCAGGACATCAAGATCCGGAAGATGGTCAAGGCGAAGCTCTACCATGCCGGGGTGTCGAAGGTTGAAATCGAGCGTTCGGGGGATCAAACCCGCGTCATCATCCATACGGCGCGTCCGGGCATCATCATCGGCCGTAAGGGAGCGGAAGTCGACAAGCTCAAGGCCGAGCTCGAGAAGCAGTACGGAGGGCAGGTCTACATTACCGTGAAGGAAATCAAGAAGCCCGAGCTTGATGCCCAGCTGGTCAGCGAGAATGTCGCGACGCAGCTCGAAAAGCGGGTGGCCTTTCGGCGGGCGATGAAGCGCAGCGTTCAGTCGGCCCTCCGGCTTGGCGCGCAGGGCATCAAGATCATGGTGGCGGGTCGCCTGGGTGGCGCGGAGATTGCGCGCACCGAATGGTATCGCGAAGGGCGCGTACCGTTGCATACCCTCCGGGCGGAGATCGACTATGGTTTTTCCGAGGCCCACACCACGATGGGGCAGATCGGGGTGAAGACGTGGATTTACAAGGGGGAGATTCTTCCCTCTCAGCCGATGAAACCCGAATCGATCCTGGACCGTCGGTTCGTGTAAGGAGATCGAGCGGTGCTTGCCCCGAAGAAAGTCAAGTTCAGAAAGATGCAGAAGGGCCGCATGAGGGGCAAGGCCTATCGTGGCGGACAAATCACGCTGGGGGAATTCGGCCTGAAAGCGTTGGAGCCGGGCTGGGTGACGAGCCGGCAGATTGAGGCCGCGCGGATCGCGATCACCCGCTATGTGAAGCGAGGCGGGCAGGTGTGGACCCGCGTGTTTCCCGACAAACCGATCACGAAGAAGCCGGCGGAGACTCGAATGGGAAAAGGGAAGGGGAACCCGGAATACTGGGTCGCGGTGGTGAAGCCCGGCCGGATTCTCTACGAGATGGACGGAGTCACCCCTGAAATCGCGCGGGAGGCCTTTCGTCTTGCCGCCCATAAGCTGCCCGTCGCCACGAGGCTTGTGGTCCGGGGAGAGGTCGGTTGATTCGGTACAGGGTGGATGAGGAACAGCGGACATGGCGTTGGATCTAAAAGAGTTGCGACAACTCACAGAATCCGAGCTCGCGGACAAAGAAAAGCAGCTCGTGCAGGAACTGTTCAATCTCCGGTTTCAGTTCGGGACAGGCCGGCTTGAAAATCCCATGCAGATTCGCAAGACCAAGCGGGATATCGCGCGGGTCAAGACCGTGCTCCAACAGGTGAAGGACCGAACCGAGGGAGCTAAAGGGTAAGGGGCACTATGTCTGAGGCGGTAAAACAGCGGCACTGGTTCGGGGACGTGGTGAGCAACAAGATGCAGAAGACGGTGGTGGTGGTGGTGTCGAGGTCCGTGGTGCACCCCGTCTACAAGAAGGTTCTCAAAAGGGTGACGAGGCTGAAGGCGCACGATGAAAGTGGTATGTGCAAGGTGGGCGACCGGGTGAAGCTCGTTCAGACCAGGCCGTTGAGCAAGGAAAAGAATTGGCGCGTCGTTCAAGTCATGGAGAAAGGGCGACCGGAACAATAGCAGGAGCGTCTGGTCGAGGTCCTCCGACCTCGATGTGCGTAGGAACAGCCGCGATGATTCAGAATTACACGTACATGGACGTCGCCGATAACTCCGGAGCCAAGCAGGCGATGTGCTTCCACGTCTTCGGAGGCACGAAACGGCGCTACGCGTCGCTAGGGGACGTCGTCGTGGTGGCCGTCAAGGAAGCCATCCCCCAGGCGAGCGTGAAAAAGGGGGACGTCAGCCGTGCGGTGATCGTGCGGACGACCAAGGAGGTCCGGCGCGAGGACGGCTCCTATATCAAGTTCGACCGGAACGCCTGTGTCTTGATCAATAAAGAGGGAGAACCGATCGGGACCCGTATTTTCGGCCCGGTTGCGCGCGAGTTGCGGTGGAAGAAATTCATGAAGATCATTTCATTGGCCCCCGAAGTGCTGTAGGGGCGGATGACTGAGGGATATCGTGCAAGCGCTTCGAAAGAGCAGAATTCGAAAGGGCGATACGGTGGTCGTGATCTCCGGCCGTGAACGGGGGAAAACCGGGAAAGTGCTCTCGGTTGACCTGGGTGCCGGGATGGTCGTCGTGGAGAAGCTGAACATCATCAAGCGGCACACGAAACCGAACCAAAAGCTCAAGCAGGGCGGAATTCTTGAGCGGGAAGCTCCGCTCCAGATTTCCAACGTCATGTATTTCTGCCCGGTCACGCAGAGGCCGACGAGAGTGGGGATCCGGACGCTGGAGGACGGCAGGCGAGCGCGATTCAGCAAGAAGTCGAACGAGACTCTCGAGTAGAGTGAGGAACGAGGAATGGCAAAGGTTGAGAAAGGCCGTACCGACAAACCGGCCCCGCGCAAATCCGGGAAGAAAGACGCCCCGGCGCCGCAGCAGTTCGATCAGGGGAGCGAAGAGTCCAAGTTCCGGCCCCGGCTCCGCGATCGGTACCAGCAGCAGGTGGTGCCGGCGTTGATGAAAGAGTTCGGCTACAAGAACGTGATGCAGGTGCCCAAACTCGAGCGCGTGGTCCTGAATGTGGGGATGGGAGAGGCGATTCAGAACGTGAAGCTGCTGGAGAGCGCGGTGACCGAACTGGGGACGATCACGGGTCAAAAGCCGGTGGTCACGCGCGCGAAAAAGGCCATCGCCGGGTTCAAGTTGCGTCAAGGCTTGCCGATCGGCACCAAGGTGACGCTACGGAGCCGCCGGATGTACGAATTCTTCGATCGTCTGGTCACGTTGGCGCTTCCGCGGATCCGTGATTTTCGCGGCGTGTCCCCGAAAGCGTTTGATGGTCGAGGGAATTATACGTTGGGCCTCAAAGAGCAATTGATTTTCCCGGAGATCAAGTATGATGCCGTGGCCTCGATCCATGGCATGGATATCACCATCGTGACGACGGCTCGGACGAATGACGAGGGCAAGGCCCTGTTGAAGCATCTCGGTATGCCGTTCCGCGCCTAGCGGCGGTAGGATGACGGCGGCTTCCGCCGTACAAGAGAAGAAGGAGTCTTTGTGGCACGGTTAGCACTGAAGAACAAGGCGGCGGCGAAACCGAAGTTTGCCTGTCGGAGCTACCACCGGTGCGGCGTGTGTGGCCGCGTGCGGGGTTACCTTCGTCGGTTTCGGATGTGCCGAATCTGCTTTCGATTTTTGAGTCTCCGAGGGGAAATTCCAGGAGTGCGAAAGTCGAGTTGGTAGCAGACGGATTGCGACGCGGACAATTGGCGTAAAGGGTGGAAGGATACCGATGGTTACGGACCCAATCGGCGATCTGCTGATTCGATTGAAGAATGGCTCTCAGCGCCGGCACGAGGCGATTACGGTTCCGGCCTCGAAGCTCAAGCGCGCGATTCTGGACATATTAAGGCAGGAAGGATACGTCGAGTCCGTTGAAGACGGGGTTCGAGAAGGACATCCGGTCTTGAGTGTGCGGCTGCGATACCTCGATGACGGACAGCCGATGATTACAGGGCTGGCGCGGATCAGCAAGCCAGGACGCCGAGTGTACGTCGGGAGCAAGGACATTGTGAAGGTCCGCAACGGAATCGGGATGTCCATTCTCTCCACATCAAGAGGAGTGATGACCGATCAGGAATCCCGGAAGAATAGGCTGGGCGGCGAAGTCCTGTGTTCGGTCTGGTAGCCGGGTTGAATCGGTCTGGCGGCGCAAAGGCATAGACCATCATGTCACGCATTGGAAACAAACCGATCGCGATTCCTGGCGGGGTGGAAGTCAAGGTGGCCGGATCGACCGTGTCCGTCCAGGGTCCTTTGGGAAAGGTGAATTGGCCGCTGGTGCAGGGTGTGGCCGTGGCGGTTGACAATGGCCGGGTGATTGTGACGCGGTCCGGCGATGATCGAAAGATGCGAGCCTTGCACGGCCTGGTCCGCGCCGAGCTGAACAACATGATTCATGGGGTCACTAAGGGCTATGAACGATCGCTGGAGATCACCGGCGTCGGTTACAAGACCCAGATCCAGGGTCGGACCATGAGCTTCAACGTCGGCTATATCAATCCCATCGTCTATCAGGTTCCGGTCGGAATCGACGTGAAGGTCGATAAGCAGACCGTGATCAATATCAAGGGGGTTGATAAGCGCCTCGTCGGTCAGGTGGCGGCGAATCTGCGGGCGATCAAGCCACCCGATGTCTATAAGCAGAAGGGCGTCCGGTACGCGGGCGAAGTGTTGCGGAAGAAGGAAGGCAAGACCGGAAAGTAGGCCGCGACGATGAACAACGCCGAAAAAGTGCGACAGCTTGAACGAAGGCGCCGGCGGGTGCGCAACACGATCATGGGAACGTTGGAGCGCCCGCGCCTGAATGTGTACAGAAGCAATGCGCACATCTACGCCCAGCTCATCGATGATATCGGGGGGACGACGCTCGCGGCGGCCTCCTCGCTTGAAAAGTCTTTGCGTCAATCGCTCAAGTCGACCGGCGGTATCGCGGCCGCGAAGGCGGTGGGAAAATTGATCGCGGATCGAGCGAAGGTCGCGAAGGTGAGCGCCGTGGTCTTTGATCGCGGGGGGCGGCGGTATCACGGCCGAATCAAGGCGCTCGCCGATGCGTCGCGCGAAGCAGGCTTGCAATTCTAGGGTGAGGTTGCGGTTGAGAGGCTTCTTCCGTAACCTGAGTCTCAACCTTCACCGAGGAGCCAGGGAGTACGAGCGTGCGAGTCAATCCTGATGAACTGAGCTTGAAAGACAAAGTCGTCTTCATCAATCGCGTGGCGAAGGTGGTGAAGGGCGGGAAGCGGTTCAACTTTTGCGCCCTGGTCGTGGTGGGGGACAGCCATGGGTGGGTGGGGATCGGCAAGGGGAAGGCGGCCGAAGTTCCGGTTGCCATTTCAAAGGCGGTCGAGCAGGCGAAGAAACATCTCGTTCACGTCCCGCTCAAGGGCGCATCGATTCCGCACGAGGTGCATGGTCTGTTTGGCGGCGAACATGTGCTGCTTAAACCGGCCGTCGACGGGACCGGAATTATCGCCGGCGGGGCGGTTCGGGCCGTCGTCGAATTAGTCGGTGCGCACAACATTATCGCCAAGACACTGGGCCGGGGGAATCCGTTCAATACGGTGCGGGCGACACTCAACGGTCTTACGCAATTGAAGAACCCCGACGAGATGCTTCGCCTACGGCGACGGGCGGCAGAGAAACGGCAGGAAGGGGCGGCGGTCTGATGAGCGGAAAGGCCAAGCCATCCGCCACCGGCGGGCCGAAAACCAAAGGGGTCCGCGTGATGTTGAAGCGGAGCCCGATCGGAACGCCCGAACGACACCGCCTCGTCTTGCGCGGCCTGGGTCTTCGGCATATCAGGCAGACCGTGGTTCACCCGGACACACCCCAGGTGCGCGGGATGATTCAGAAGGTGGCGTATCTGCTCGAGGTTGGAAGACCATGAATCTTCATGACCTGACGCCGCCGAACGGGGCAAAGAAACGACGGAAGCGCATCGGTCGCGGGCCTGGTTCCGGTCACGGAAAGACCGCCACCAAGGGACACAAGGGATTACTGGCTCGATCGGGCGGGGGAAAGCGGCCTGGCTTTGAAGGCGGCCAGATGCCCTTGATCCGGCGGCTCCCGAAATTCGGCTTTTCCAATCCGTTTCGCACCGAATACGCGATCGTGAACGTCAAGAGTTTCGCGAATTGGAGGGCAGGCGACACGATTACACCGCAGGGGCTGGTCGAGGCCGGCATGGTGAAGCGGAGCAGGCTGCCGGTCAAGATTCTGGGCGGCGGAGAACTCAAGAAGGCGTTCGTCGTTCAGGCCCATAAGTTCAGCAAGTCTGCCGAGGCAAAAATTCTAGCGGCTGGAGGGAGAGTCGAGGTTATCAGCGGTGCTTGAGCGACTCCTGACCAGTGTTCAGAATATCTTCAAGATCCCCGAGCTTCGTACTCGCCTCCTGTTCACGCTCGGGATGCTGGTCGTGTACCGAGTCGGGGCTCATATTCCGACTCCGGGCATCAATGGGGAAGCGCTGTCGGATTTTCTGCAGAAGCAGGGTGGGTCGCTGCTCGGCTTCCTGGACATTTTTTCGGGAGGGTCGCTGTCCCGCCTCACGATCTTTGCGCTGGGCATCATGCCCTATATCAGCGCATCGATCATTCTCCAGCTGCTCACGGTGGTCGTCCCGCACCTGTCGAAGTTGGCGAAAGAGGGCGAGCGGGGGCGGAAAAAGATCATTCAGTACACGCGATTTGGGACGATCGGCATCGCGCTGATTCAGGGTTTCGGCATCGCCATCGGGCTGGAGCAGATGAATCAGGGCATGTTCGTGCTCGATAAGGGGTGGGGCTTCCGACTCATGACGGTGATTACCCTGACAGCGGGCACGGGGTTTTTGATGTGGTTGGGCGAGCAGATTACCGAGCGAGGGATCGGGAACGGCATTTCATTGATCATTTTCGCCGGCATCGTGGCGAGGCTGCCGGCGGCGGTTGCACAGACGTTCGACCTTTACAAGGTCGGTCAGCTCAACATTATGTTGCTCGTCGCGTTGGCGGCGCTGATGGTCGCGGTGGTCGCGGCGATCGTGTTTTTGGAAAGCGGCCGGAGAAAGATTCCCGTGCAGTATGCGAAACGCGTGATCGGGCGTCGGGTGTATGGAGGACAAAGCACGCATATTCCGTTAAAAATCAACACCGCGGGGGTCATCCCCCCGATTTTCGCGTCGTCCATCATCGCGTTTCCTGCGACGATTGCAGGGTTTTTTGAAACGCCGTGGGTGAAGGCGATCGGCACCCAGTTGTCGCCGGGATCGCTGCTCTACACGTTGATGTATGTCAGCCTCATCCTGTTTTTCTGTTTCTTTTACACGGCGGTCGTGCTCAACCCGGTGGATATGGCCGACAACATGAAAAAATACGGCGGGTTTATCCCCGGCATCCGGCCAGGCCAGCGGACCTCGGACTATATCTATAATGTGTTGACGAAGATCACCTTTGCGGGAGCCATTTATCTGGCGATCGTGTGTGTGATCCCAGAATTCTTGATCTACAAGCTGAATGTCCCCTTCTACTTCGGCGGGACTTCGTTGTTGATCGTGATCGGGGTGGGGCTCGATACGGCCCAGCAAATCGAATCGCACATGTTGATGCGCAATTACGAGGGATTTTTGGGCAAAGGCATGGCGCCGTTGCGAGGACGAAGCGGGTAAGGGCCTATGCAACTCGTGTTTCTCGGCGCGCCTGGCGTGGGCAAGGGGACGCAGGCCGACAGGGTGGCTGCTCAGTATCGTGTGCTGAAAATTTCAACCGGGGATTTGCTCCGGGAAGCGGTTCGCAATCAGACCAAGCTTGGCCTTGAGGCCAAAGGCTATATGGACCAGGGGAAGCTGGTGCCTGACTCGGTCGTGATCGGGCTCGTGCGGGATAAACTGGCCGGTCCCCGCGACGCGAACGGATTCATCCTGGACGGATTTCCGAGGACGGTTCCCCAAGCGGAAGCGCTCGGAACGGTTCTCGATGAGCAGAAGTTTCGCCTGGATCGCGTGATTAATTTCCGCGTCTCCCGGGAAGATGTTGTGAGACGCCTGAGCGGGCGCCGCAGTTGTCCCAAGTGCCAGGCGACGTACCACGTGGATTGGGCCCCTTCGAAGCGAGGCAACCTGTGCGATCGGTGCGGCGAACCGCTCATGCAGCGGACTGATGATCAGCGGGACGCGATTGAGACACGTCTGAAAGTGTACGAAGAGCAGACAGCCCCGTTGATCGACTTTTACGAGAAGAAGAATATGCTCTCGCACCTCGATGGTGCGGGATCTGTCGAGTCGGTATACCAGAATCTGACGAAAGTGCTGGCGGCCTACGCTAGGGCATGATCATTCTGAAGACGCCTGCTGAAATCGAACTGATGGCAGAGGCGTCCAGAGTCGTCGCTGAGGTGCTGGAGATCGTTCGGAAGGCCGTGCGGCCGGGTGTTGCGACCGATGAGCTGGATCGGCTTGCGGAAGAAGGGATTCGAGCCAGGGGTGCGACTCCAGCGTTTAAGGGCTACCGGAGCTATCCGAAGACGCTCTGCGCGTCGGTGAACGAGCAGGTGGTGCATGGTATTCCCTCGAAGAGACAGCTCAAGGAGGGGGACATCATCGGACTGGACCTTGGCGCGATTGTCGGGGGGTTCTACGGTGATTCGGCGGTTACGGTGGCAGTCGGCCGAATTCCGGACGAGGCAGCCAAGCTGATTCGGGTGACGGAAGAGGCGCTCTATTTGGGTATCGAGCAGGCCGTTGTGGGCAATCGACTGACGGATATCTCGCACGCGGTGCAGCAACGGGCCGAGTCGGCGGGTTTCTCGGTCGTGACCGAGTTTGTGGGGCACGGGATCGGCCGACAGCTCCATGAGGAGCCCCAGGTGCCTAACTACGGGAAACCGGGGCAGGGGCCCCGCCTGCAGGTCGGGATGGTGTTGGCGATCGAGCCGATGGTGAATGTGGGCGGCAGCGCCGTGCGGATCCTTGATGACCGGTGGACCGCCGTAACCGCCGATGGAAGCCTGTCCGCTCATTTCGAGCATACGATTGCGATTCAGCCGAGCGGGCCGGCGCGCGTGCTGACTCGTCGCCCGGGGGTCTCAACGTAGGTCATCAGGAAAGAGAACAGGAGTACGTGGCGAAAGAAGACATTATCGAGGTCCAAGGCTCCGTGGCGGAGACCCTCCCGAATGCGATGTTTCGGGTGAAGCTCGATAATGGACATGTGATCTTGGCGCATATTTCAGGGAAAATGCGGATGCATTTCATCCGCATACTCCCCGGTGACAAGGTGACGGTCGAAATGTCGCCCTACGATCTGACCAGAGGCCGTATCACCTACAGGTTCAAGTAGCGGACGGAGCGTCTATGAAAGTGAAATCATCAGTGAAGCCGATTTGCGCGAAGTGCAAGGTCGTTCGGCGGCGACGGGTCGTCCGGATCCTATGCGACAACCCCCGCCACAAACAGCGCCAGGGATGAGGGGAAGTGCCGAGCGACGAGTGCTGAGTTCTGAGCCGGCATTAGAGAACAATCCGATAGGGGAACAGTTCATCACTTAGTACTCAGCACTCAGCACTGGAGGAAGAATGGCACGCATTGCGGGCGTCGATTTGCCGAGGGGAAAGCGGACCGATATCGGGTTAACCTATATTTACGGGATCGGACGGGCGTCCGCGCTCCAGATTCTCAAGGCGGCCGGTGTCGATGGAGCGATTCGCGTCAAGGACTTGAGCGAGGACAAGATCGTGAAGCTGCGCGAGATCATCGAGCGCGATTACCGCGTCGAGGGCGATCTCCGCAAGGAAGTGTCGTTGAATATCAAACGGCTGATCGATACGGGCACCTACCGAGGCCTGCGCCATCGCAAAGGACTGCCGGTACGGGGGCAAAGAACGAAGACCAACGCCAGGACGAGGAAGGGTCGACGAACGGGAATCGTCAGCAAACCGCGTCCGACGGCTACAAAACCGGCACCTGTGGCGTAACACCATTTCCGAGCGAGGTAAGGAGTTCGCATGAGCGTCAAGAAAGGCAAGAAGAAGGAACGGCGGATCGTCCAAAGCGGCGTGGCCCATGTTCAGGCCTCGTTCAACAATACCATCGTGACAATCACCGACATGAGCGGGAACACGGTGGTGTGGGCGAGTGCGGGTAACCAAGGCTTCAAGGGGTCCCGAAAGAGCACGCCCTTCGCCGCGCAGCGAGCCGGAGAAGCCGCGGCGCGGAAGGCGATGGAGAGCGGTATGCGGCAGGTGGACGTCTACGTGAATGGGCCTGGATCCGGCCGTGAATCGGCCATCCGCTCGCTTCAAGGGGCGGGCTTACGGATCAATTTGATCCGTGACGTCACGCCCATTCCGCATAACGGATGCCGGGCGCCGAAGCGTCGGCGGGTGTAACAATTCCGTGAACCGTGACACCTAAGATATGAAACGAGACGGGCTGGTAGCTGAAATCGAGCTGAGCGGCTCACGTTTTTCGCCGCACGTCTCACGATGAAATAACGAGGAGGAAGCAGTGGCCAAGTATCGCGGTCCCGTGTGTCGGTTGTGCCGGCGAGAGGGCGAGAAGCTTTTTCTCAAGGGCACGCGCTGTATGACGGAGAAGTGTGCCATCGAGCGGCGAAGTTATCCGCCAGGCCAGCATGGGCAGGGTCGCCAACGAACCTCCGACTATAGTGTGCAGTTGCGTGAAAAACAGAAGCTGCGGCGGATCTACGGCCTGCAGGAACGTCAGTTCCGGGGCATCTTCGAGCGGGCTGAGCGGCAGACCGGGGTCACGGGTGATGCGCTGTTGCGCTTGTTGGAATGCCGTCTCGACAACGTGGCCTATCGGTTGGGGTTCGGCGCCTCTCGCAAACAGGCTCGCCAGGTTGTGAGTCATGGCCATCTCACGATGAACGGCAAACGGGTGACCGTCGCCGGTGCGCTCGTGAAAGCCGGGGACGTGATCGAAGTTCGAGAGCGGAGTCGGAACCTGGCCATGATCCAGGCCTCGTTGGACTCGGTCGAGAGCCGGGGAATTCCTGATTGGCTCGAGCTCGATAAGGGCGCGTTCAAGGGCGTCGTGCGGGCGTTGCCCGCCAAAGAGCAGATCGCGTTGCCAGTGAACGAACAGATGGTCGTGGAGTTGTATTCCCGATAGTCCAGCACCGTAGCGACACGGTGCTGGTTCATAAGACAGGGCGTTATCTCAGGGTGCAAGTGACGGGATGGTGATGGAGGGGGAGTCATGATCAAAGCGATGAAAGACTTTCAGGTCCCGATGCGGGTGGAAGTCGACAAGGATGCGAATTCCCCGACATTTGGTCGATTTACTACCGAAGCGTTTGAACGGGGGTTCGGCACGACGATAGGAAATGCTCTCCGTCGGGTCTTGCTGTCGTCTCTCACGGGTGCGGCGGTCACCACGGTGAAGATCGAAGGAGTGGTGCACGAGTTTTCCACGATTTCGGGCGTCACGGAAGACGTCACGGCGATCATTCTCAACGTGAAGAGCCTGCGATTGGCGCTCCACACGGACAAACCGAAGACCATCCGGTTGAGGAAGAAAGGGCCCGGAGAAGCCAAGGGGTCCGACATCATCCACGACGCGGACGTCACCATCTTGACTCCGGACCTGCATATTGCCACGTTGGACAAGGATGCGACTCTGGATATCGAAATGACGGTGAAACACGGGCGTGGATACGTTCCGGCCGAGCGCAACAAGGAGGAAGGGTTGCCCATCGGCGTGATCGCGATCGATTCCATCTTCTCCCCGATTAAGCGGGTGAATTTCCACGTTGAAAACGCGCGGGTTGGTCGCATGACCGACTACGACAAGCTGACGATGGAGATCTGGACCGACGCCACCATCAGCCCGCGCGATGCCTTGTCAACCGCTGCCGGTATTCTGCGCGAACATCTGGACATCTTCATCAACCCGGAGGAACGCGCCGAAGGAAAGGCCGAGCCGGGATACGAAGAGTCTCAACGGGAAGTGAACAAGAACCTTTCCCGCAGCGTCAACGAACTCGAGCTGTCGGTCCGCGCGGCGAATTGCCTGAAGAACGCCAACATCAAGACGATCGCCGATTTGGTGCAGAAGTCGGAAGGGGAGATGCTCCGAACGAAGAACTTTGGGAAGAAGTCTCTCAATGAGATCAAGGAAATCCTGGCGGAAATGGGGCTGTCGTTGGGAACCAAGGTGGAGGCCACATCGCCTCACAATGGAAGCCCAAAGTCGGAATAGTTCTTGAGCCGAGGAGAACGCCGTGCGACATCGGAAAAAAGGACGACAACTCGGGAGACAGACGAAGCATCGGTGGGCCTTGTTTCGCAATCTCGTCACGTCCCTCTTGGACCACGAGCGGATCGAAACGACGGAAGCCAAGGCGAAAGAAATACGCGGGTTCGCCGATCGCATGATTACACTCGGGAAAGAAGGGACTCTTCCCGCTCGCCGGCGCGCGCTCGGGTTCCTGCGCAGCAAGGCGGTCGTGTCGAAATTGTTCGGCGACGTCGCCGGTCGTTTCAAAGATCGCCCCGGAGGCTACACGCGGATCGTGAAGACTCGTCGGCGTATCGGGGATGCGGGAGAACTGGTTGCGATCGAGTTGGTCTCCCGCGTCGAGACTGCGACAAAAAAGAAGTCAGCGGTCCAACCCGACCAGTCTTCCTCGGGTCAACCGGACAAGCCGGCCTAGTTTCCATGGCGCTCCCTCCTGCCGTCACGAGCCTCTAGACGGCTCCCGCCCGGGAGCCGTTGCCGTTTTAAGATCTCCCCAGGACGTTTACTTGCCTGGTCATGCATGCTACGATCGTGCCAGGCCTATTGTTCATCCAGATCAGGAGAAATCCTTTCGCATGTGGGAGCTTATCGCGAGGCGAACGCTTCTGGGGTTGAGTGTGTGCTTAGCGGCGTTCTTGGGTTACCTGCTCTTCATCAATGGGGATTCAGTTCCCGCCAACCAGCCGGCGCCTGCGGGACCGATCGAGCAAGCAGACGCGAAGATTTCCGAGTTTACCTTCACACAATCGAAAGGCGACGTCGTCCAATGGCAGGTTCAGGCCAAGCAGGCGCGGTTGTTCGAGCGCGAGAAACGGGCGTTGCTCACCGGAGTCGATGTCACGCTGTTTGGGGTGAAGGGCAAGGAGCTGACGCTGTCGGGGGAAGAGGGGACTCTCGACACTGCCACCAAGAATTTCGTGCTGGCCAATCGGTCGGACCCCCTCGTCGTTCAAATCGGGAGTGGCTATACGATTTATACCAATCATCTTGTCTGGACGGACGATGCCAAGGAAATCCGCACGGATGATCGTGTCCGAATCGTGGGGCATGGGCTTGAGGTGACCGGGCGCGGGATGCGGGGCCGGATGGAGTCGGAGGAATTCCAGATTCTGGAGGATGTGCATGTGGCTCTCACTCCTGCTTCTTGAAGCTATGCTGTTCGGTTCCGCCGCGGTCGGGTTGGCAGCCGACTCGGGGCTCATGAAAAAGAGCGGAGAATCGTCCGCTGTCCCGACAACCATCACCTCCAAGAAAATGACCGTGCGGAACCAAGAGAACAACGCGATCTTTGAGGGAACGGTCGTACTGACCAGAGGAACGCTCGTCGTGTATTCCGACAAAATGGTCGTGCTGTTCCAATCGAAGGGCGGCGATGCAGCCCAATCGGCCGCGGGCGCGCGAGAACGCGGCGATCAGGCCAAGGGTTCTGCGTCCCCCAAGGGAACTGACGGGATGCCGACGGTATCGAGTCGGTCCGTGAGTCAGATCGACGCAACAGGTCACGTCAAGATCGAGAACGACAATTCAAATGCGACGTGTGAAAAAGCGGTGTACTTCATCAACGAGGAAAAGATCATCCTCACCGGCGACCCGGTGGCCTGGGAAAAAGGGACGCGGGTAAGCGGAAAGCAGATCACGATCTATCTGGCCGAGGAGCGGAGTGTGGTCGAGGGCAATACTCACGTTCGCATTGAAGGTGAAGAAAAGAACACACCATGACACCGGGAGTTCACACGGATGCCGCCCCGCTTGCCGAAGCGGTGTCGGCCAAGCGAACGGACTGCCTGCGTGCCAGCGGGCTTATGAAGAGTTTTCGGGGGCGCAAGGTCGTCAAAGGCGTGGCGATCGAAGTGCGTGCCGGGGAGGTGGTGGGACTCTTGGGCCCGAACGGAGCGGGCAAGACGACGATCTTCGACATGATCGTGGGGATCTGCCAGCCGGATGAAGGCGAGATTACCTTGAATGGCGAATCCGTGACGGACCTGCCGATGTACAAGCGCGCGCGGCGTGGCATCGGGTATCTCCCGCAGGAATCGTCGGTCTTTCGCCGGCTTTCGGTAGAAAATAATGTCTTGGCGATCCTGGAAATGCTGGGGTATGCTCGTCAAGAGCGAGTGCAGCGTGTAGATGCCTTGCTGAAAGAGTTAGACCTCGAGCATATTCGCAAGAGCATGGCCTATGCGCTCTCAGGAGGAGAGCGACGGCGTCTGGAGATCACGCGTGCCTTGGCCACCGCGCCATCGTTCATGCTGTTGGACGAGCCGTTTGCGGGTATCGACCCCATCGCGGTGGCGGATATTCAGCAGATCGTGACGCGGTTGAAAGAGAAGGGGATCGGTATTCTGATCACGGATCACAATGTGCAGGAGACGCTCTCGATCGTCGATCGGGCATACATCATCAACGAAGGATCGATTTTGGAGGCGGGCACTCCTGAAACCATTGTTCAAAGCGAAACTGCTCGCGCGGTCTACCTCGGAGAACGGTTCAGGTTGTAGCGGAGGCAGGCGTTCGGAATGAAGCTGCGACTGGATCTGAAGCTCAGTCAAAAGTTGATCATGACGCCGCAGCTGCAGCAGGCGATCAAGCTGCTGCAACTGTCGCGCCTTGAACTGCAGCAGAGCCTTGCGCAGCATCTCCTGGAGAATCCGTTGCTGGATGAGGTGCAGGCGGACGCGGAGGAACCGGAAGAAACGGAGGCGGCTGCAGACGAGGAACAAGCTGCGCCAGCACCGGCGTCAGCCGCTCTCGACCAGGCTGGGGAAGGCGGCACACCGGAGGAACGCGGGTCGCCGGAAGAATTCTCCGCGTCGGGCTGGGAAGAATATTTCGGCAGCGATCGCCGTGCGGGCGATTCCGCGTTTTCCTCTGCTCCGCAGGAGGAGTTTCCCTCCTATGAACAGACGGTGGCGAAGGCCACCTCCCTCGAAGAGCATCTGCTCTGGCAGTTGTCGCTGTCGGGACTCTCCGCGCGCGAGAAAGCGATCGGCCGGTTGATCATCGGCAATCTTGACGACGACGGCTATCTGCGAATCACGCTGGCGGAGGTGGTCGTCGGAACCGAGTTTACGGAAGCAGAAGCCGAGTCCGTCTTGAAGGACATTCAGACGTTTGATCCCACCGGTGTCGGCGCCAGGGACCTCCCCGAGTGTCTGTTGCTTCAGCTGAGCCACCTGGGCCGCAACCCCATCGGCTCGTTGGGATCACGGCCCGGAGCGCTCAAAGGATCGATCGTCGAAGCCATTATTCTTCGTCATTTGAAGGATCTTGAGAAGAAGCAGTATGCCAGAATCGCCAAGGTGTTGAATGTGACGGTGGAAGAAGTGTTCCAAGCGACGAAGGTGATTGAAGTCCTGGAGCCCAAGCCAGGCCGGCCGTTCGCCAACACCCAGAACTACGTCATCGTTCCCGACGTCTTTGTGGTCAAGAACGAAGGGGAATGGGTTGTGCTCTTGAACGATGACGGCCTGCCGCGCATGCGGATCAGCCCCTATTACAAGCAACTCATGGCTTCAGGTCAGGGTGGAAATCCTGAGACGAAGGCCTATATGGACGAAAAATTGCGGGCCGCTCAGTGGGTCATCCGGAGCATTGAACAGCGCAACAAGACGATCGTGAAGGTCGTCTCCAGCATCGTGAAATTTCAAGAGGCGTTTTTCGACCACGGCGTACAACACCTCAAGCCGCTGGTTCTCAAACAGGTGGCCGAAGATATCGGCATGCACGAGTCGACCATCAGCCGTGTCACGGCAAATAAGTACATGTACTGTCCGCAAGGCATGTTGGAGCTGAAATTCTTTTTCAACGCGGGCCTGCAACGGGCCGACCAGCCCTCGGACATGCATTCTTCGGTGTCTGTCAGAGAGATGATCCGAAAAATGGTGGCCGAGGAAGACGCCAAACGACCGCTCAAAGATGAAGAAATAGCCGCAAGACTGCGCACGCGGCAAGTCCTGATTGCAAGGCGGACCGTCGCCAAGTATCGAGCCGAAGAGAACATCCCATCGGCGAGCCAACGGAAGCGCTTTTTCTGAGACCCGCGCCTGACGTGATTTCGGAAGCATCTCACCCTCGGAGGCCAGTATGAAGCTGCGCATTACGGGTCGGCACATGGCGATTACCCCGGCGCTCCGGCAGTATGTGGAAACGCGATTTGGCCGGCTGGACCGCTATGGGTTAAGAGGAGGATCCCTACAAGTCGTATTGGGCGTAGAAAAGCTTCAGCATAAGGCAGAAGTGGTCGGAACGGTGAGCGGCAAATCCGTGCAAGCGAAGACATCGACGCGGGAAATGTATGCGACGATCGATGCCCTCGCGGATCGGGTCGACGCGCAGTTTCGAAAATGGAAAGGTCGGCTGGTCAGCCATAAGCCAGACAAGGCCAGGAAGTCCTTGACCCAGGCCGGCGCCTGAGGAAACACGAGGTGAGGTGGCTAGCGATTCGCGCGGCAGGACGCCTCGATGTTCCCACCAGCGCGCAGCCTCGAGAGAGGTTGGACTGCCGCAGGGCCATGGCCGGTCTGCCGGGTCTATGGCAAGTCCCAAGGCCCCACACCGGGCTGGTTGGTCCCGCTGTCGGTCCGCTTGCCTCTTGGCGCAAACAAACTCCGCCAGCCCGTAGTCAGACGACCATCGTTCTTCCAGAGACCTGACACCTAACCAGTGCCAGGGCGATGCAGAGTGACGGCGGGCGCGCCGCTGCGTAGGCGACGTTCCGGACGTCTCCTCCCGTCAACCGGCCGAGAGCGGAGGTACTTGAACTGACCATGGGGGCACCGTGGCAGGGCTGAGTCTCGTCATCATCAGCGGCTTGTCTGGTTCGGGGAAATCGCACGCGCTCAAGGCATTCGAGGATGTCGGCTACTTCTGCATCGACAATCTTCCGCCGGCGCTGTTGCCCACCTTCGTGGAGCTCTGTAATCAGCAGCACGGCGAAATCACCAACGTTGCGCTGGGGGTTGATATACGGGAACGGGTATTCTTCTCCGATCTTGTCGGGATTCTGGAGCGGGTGAAGAAACTCGGCCACTCAATCCACCTGCTCTTCCTCGAGGCGCGCGAAGAAGTACTGATACGGCGCTTTTCCGAATCAAGACGTCCGCATCCCGTCTTACCGCACCTGCCGGTGTTGGAAGGCGTCCGATTCGAGCAGGAGCGGCTTGCCGAACTTCGGCGATACGCCGACCGTATCATCGACACGTCGGATCTCACGGTACACGAATTACGGGAGTTGCTCACCAAACAGTTTCGGAGAGAAGCGGTCGGCAGAAAATTGACCATTTCTCTCCTGAGCTTTGGGTATAAGTTCGGTGTGCCCTACGATATCGACATGTTGTTCGACGTCCGCTTTCTCAAGAACCCCTATTTTGTGCCCGACCTCAAACCGCTCCCCGGAGACGATCCGCGAGTGCGCACCTTCGTACTGAACGATCCCGACGCCGTGGCGCTCATCGGGCAACTCGAGGGCCTGCTGAAGTTTCTTATCCCCTACTTCGAACGGGAACAGCGGAGTTATCTCACCATCGCCATCGGGTGTACCGGTGGGCGACATCGATCCGTGGCGGTGGCCGCGCGCCTCCAAGAAAGTCTTACCGCAATGGGCCACGATGTGGCTCTCAAACATCGGGACATTCAGAGGTCATAACGCATCGGACCGACGCGGCGAGTTTGCTCTCAACCGGGGAACGCGGTTTTACCGGTTTCCTTGACAGGAAGAGCATGTCGACTATACTTGGCCTTGTGCAGAGTGAGCAGTGCTGTACTAGAAAATATTCATAGCGTGACTCCACGTAAGGTACTTTCCAATCACGCAGGGCTCAAGACGTATCCAGTGTGTTATGCGGTCGACATGTCCGGGGCGACACCCTGTCGCTGGGAACGCGCAGGAGCGATTGCGGGGCCTCGAGCGAATGGAGGAAGCGGCGGCTCCCGATAAAACATGACATCGCTGAAATCGAGAAAAGTGTTCGCGCACGAAAGATTCTCGTATAGAGTGGCAAGGAATGCATATGCTTAGTTCGTTCAAGAATATGTTTGAAACCGACATCGTCTCGATGTTGACTCCCCGGCGGCAGCTGGTGGGGCTGGATATCGGATCGAGCGCCATCAAGCTGGTTCAGTTGAAGCAGAGCAAGGGGCGATACTTTCTCCAAAAACTCGGGGTGAAACCGATTGAGCCGGAGGTCATTGTCGACGGGACCGTCATGGACGAGGGGCGGGTCGTATCGGCGATCCGGGAAGTGTTTGACGAATCCAAAGTGAAGAACAAGCATGTCGCGATCTCGATATCCGGGCATGCCGTTATCGTGAAAAAGATCAGCCTGCCTCCGATGCCGGACGAAGAATTGGAAGGGCAAGTCAAGTTGGCAGCCGAACAATACATCCCCTTCGACATTAACGAAGTGAACATCGATTTTCACGTGCTGCCTCCGGATCCCGGAGGCGACCGACAGGGGGACATGTCGGTGATTCTTGTCGCCGCCAAGAAGGACAAGATCAATGAGCTGACCGAGCTCGTCAAGGGGGCCGGTCTGACTCCGATGGTGATGGATGTGGACGCGTTCGCCATCGAGAACATGCACGCCATTAATTATCCGATGGCGCTCGATGAAACGACGGCGTTGGTCAACGTCGGCGCGAGCGTGATGAACGTGAACATCATCCGCGGCGGCGCCTCCCTATTTACCCGGGACATTCCTCTGGGCGGCAACCGGTACACCGAGGCGATTCAGCGCGAGATGGGGATGTCCTATGAAGAGGCTGAAGAAAGCAAGAAAGGCGAACGTACCGGCGATTCCGCCTCCGCGTCACTTGGGAACGTCATCGATAGTGTGAACGGAGAGGTGGCGTCCGAGATCGCGAGGACGGTGGATTACTTCAAGACCTCGATGTCGAACGCCGAACTCGATCGAATGCTGGTCTGCGGAGGCGTGGCGAAGGCCCGGGGACTGATTCAGCACCTTGGCGATCGGATACAAACTCCCGTCGAGGTCGCCGATCCGTTCGCCGAGATCGACGTGACGGGGAGCGACGTCGATGCAGAGACGCTGGCCGACCTGGCTCCATCGGCAGCGGTGGCAGTGGGTTTGGCGCTAAGAGCTGTGGGTGACCGATGATTCGTATCAACCTTCTTTCCGGGCCGAAGGCAAGACAAGCCAAGCCTCAGTACGATGTGCGCGCGCAAGCGCTGCTTGGGGTGGGAGTCATCCTGGTGACCCTGGCCGGATGCTGGTGGTACTCGGCTTCGCTGGACGACGAAATCGAGGCGCGGCAAGAGGAGAAGCAAGAAAAAGAGAAGCAAGTGGCTCAACTCAAAGAACAGGTGAAGCAGGTTCAGGATTTCGAACAGAAAAAGAAACTGCTTGAGGACAAGAATCGGATCATCGATCAGCTCGAACAATCGAGGATGGGACCGGTAAAAGTTCTCGATCACGTGAGCCAGAGTCTCGAGCCCGTGAAGGTGTGGCTGACCAAGCTGGGGGTCTCGGCCGACACGGTTGAACTCGAAGGCAAGGCGCTGACGAACGACGATGTTGTGGAGTTCGTGAACAACCTGCGGCGAACCGACTATTTTGCCGGTATCAGCCTGCAGGAAAGTAAGGCGGCGGTCGAGAACAAGATCAACTTGTATCAGTTCCGGTTGGCATTTCGTCTGAAGGGATAGGAATGGCACGACCTGCGCTCAGTCTCGATGTGCTTCGCAACGTTCCGGCTCCGCAAAAGGCCCTGCTCTTGCTGCTGTTCGTCGGCGGCATCGTGGCGGGGTTCTACTTCTACATCGCGGAACCCAAGTCGGCGACGATCGCGGTGTTGCAGGCGGAGAACGGCAGGCTGGAGAGTGAAATTCAAACGCTGACCATAAAGGTGAAACATCTCGACGAGTTGATCGCCGCGAGCAAACAGCTCGAAATCGAATTGGCAAAGAAAAAAGAGCGACTGCCGCCGGAGGAAGAAGCCATCATGCTGTTGAAGCAGGTGTCGGATCTGGGCGTGCGCCTGGGCCTCGATATCAAGCTCTGGAGACCCGGACAGCCGACGGAGGATGCCTCGAAGCTTTTCGTGAAAATGCCGGTCAATGTGGAGGTATCGGGTGTCTATCATACGGCGGCGTTGTTTTTTGACCGGATCAATCGGCTTCCGAGGATCATCACGGTCTCTGGCCTGAAAATGGGCTCGCCAAAAATCGATCAGGGACGGGTTGTCGCGCAAACGACGTTCGATTTGGTCGCCTATGCCGCTCCACAGGAGAAGCCGGTTCCTGCGACGCCGGCCGCCGTACCTGCGACGAAGCCGGGTCAACCGCCGGCCCAACCAGGCAAATAGGGGAATCGCAAGGCTATGCCTATTGGGAAGTTGAAGAAGTCTCGGGAACGTCGCCGGGTCATCCTTGTCGCGATCGCCGTCTGCCTCTGTCTTCCGTGGGTGGGGAACGCCGGTGCCCAAGCCGGCCCTCCCCTCGTTCAGAATCAAATAAGCCCTATGAGGCAAGATTCCATCAAGATGCCGTCCGTCGCGGATGGTTCACGAGCACCCGAGTCGGCCGCGGAGATGCCTGCTGCAAGTCCGATTCCGCAAGCCTCCGCGCAACTGCCGTTACCTGAGGCAGGAGTCGGGACCGGGTACGATCCCTCGGGTCGTCGAGACCCCTTTGCTCCCATTGTGCAGGAACTCCAGGTTGATCGGAACGATACGAGCCTTCCGCCTCTTCAGCGTGTGACGCTCTCGGAGCTGAATTTGATCGCTGTTGTATGGGGGGCCTACGGCTATACCGCGATGGTCCAGACACCGGAAGGGCATGGCTATACCGTGCGGCGCGGGACGAGAATCGGACAGAATAACGGAGTGGTCAGCGCAATTACGGAACGAGGCATTATCGTACAGGAGCGGTTTACAGATGTGTATGGCAAGAAGCAGGAGCGCGAGCATGTCAAGCTCCTCCATCCGAAAGAAGGCTCAGAATGAAACCACTATTCTTTAAAACGGACAGACTGTCGACGACCACGTATTTCGTGGGAGTCTTGGGGGTCATGCTGCTCAGCCTGAGCGCCCTCGCAGCGGCGTCGCCGCTTGCCGACGAGGGGTGGATGGCCGGCCGAAGCGAACTCGCGCAGACCGGGAAGGAAATCGCCGGAGTCCCCGCTCAGTCTGTGACCAAAATCGAGGTTCAGCCGGATGGAGAACGAGTCACGGTGGTCGTCGAGGGTGACGGGACACTGTTCCCGGAGGCAAGATTGCTCGATGAGGCGAGACTGATCGTGGATATTCCCGCCGTGTCCTCTGCGCTCAGGCATTCTGCCGTGCAGGGCAACCATCCGCTGCTGAAAAAGGTCAGGGTCGGGTACCACGCAGACAAGGTGAGACTGGTCTTTGATGTGCGCGATCGTCCGGCCTATTCCCTCAATAAGGCAGAGGGCAGGGTGCTGATCACGCTCAAACCCCGCGAGCACAGCCAGGCCTCGGTCAGCCCGGTGCGCTCCGAGCCTGCTGACAACGCGCGTGTCCCGGCACTTCAGGAATACAAGGCGCCCTTGGAACCGATGCGTCGCGTCGCTCCCAAAGCGACCAAAGTCATCGGTCCCGTGCAGGCGAAATTCAGAATTCAGCCTGTTCAAATGGCCACAGAGGGCGCGACTCCGGAAAAGGACAGTCGATCCGATGATGTGGTGGTGGGAGAGACCCGTTTTATGGGCAGGCGCATCTCGCTCGATTTCCAGCAGGCGGACATTACCAATATCCTGCGGCTGATCGCCGAGGTTAGCGGCTTCAATATCGTGGTCGGAGAAGGCGTCAAGGCCAAGGTGACCATGAAGCTGGTGAGCGTGCCATGGGATCAGGCGTTGGACATGCTATTGAAGATGAACGGGTTGGGCATGATCCGCCAGGGGAGCATCGTGTGGGTGGATACCCTGACCAATATCGCGAAGCAACAAGAAGAAGTGGCAAGAGCCGCAGATTCGAAGATCAAGGCTGAAAAGCTGATCGAACGCGTCTTTTACATCAGAAATCTACAAGCACAAGAGCTGATGACGGGAATGCGACAGTTCATCAGTCCCCGTGGGATGATGAATTTCAGTCAGGGCAGTAACGCGCTTATCGTGCGAGAGACCGAGAGCAAGATGGAAACTTTGCGACAGTTGATCGAAGGGCTCGACCTCGAAATTCCCCAAGTGCAGATTGAGGCGCGTATCGTTCAGGCAGATACCGTGTACGCGAGAGGGTTAGGGGTGCAGTGGGGGGTGAAGGATTCAAATTTCACCCCGAACACGTTCCAGATGGTCGGCAACGTCACGGGTCCGTTTGCGAACGTCGCCGGAACGGGAAATACGACCATTCCCAGGGACTTCCTGGTGAATTTGCCGGCCCAAGTCGGCGGGTTGCCGGCGGTGCCGGCCGTGGGGTGGACTTTCGGAAAGCTGGCCGATGGGTTTGCCTTGGACATGCGGTTGTCCGCCGGAGAATTGCTCGGTCTGACCAAGGTCATCGCAGCGCCGAAGGTCATGACGTTGGACAAGCGAGAAGCGAAAATCTCACAGGGCGAATCCATCCCGTTTCAGACCACGTCCTTGCAGGGAACGCAAACCACGTTCGTGGATGCCAACCTGGAGTTGAACGTGACGCCCCAGATCACGTCGCGTGACCCCAAGGAAGATGCGAAGAGAATTCTCATGCGGGTGCGGGCGACTCGCAATGCCGTCGGCGCTCGAAGCAACCCGGCCGGTCCCAGCATCGATCGGCGGGAGGCGACGACGCAGGTGATTGTGCGCGACGGAGAAACGATGGTGATCGGCGGGGTGTTTGTTGATACCCAAAACAACAACGTCCAGGGAGTCCCGTATCTGGCCCGAATCCCGGTGGTTGGTTGGTTGTTCAAGAACAAGTCTGAGTCGGTCTCCAAACAAGAGCTGCTCATTTTCCTGACACCGGCCATCGTCAAGACCTAACTCTCTCTCGCCAGACCGCGCTCGTTCCGGAAGCATGACGCGTTGTGATGTCGGCTCGACATCACAACGCGTTTGCTTTTTCCACGGGCATCAGGCGAAACGGGAACAGACGGTCTTGGCCCGTATCGACAACTCGAACAGCGCCCTCGATTGAGCGGCGTTCCGTCCTGCACGCTGGTCCGATCCTTTCAGTCTTGGCTGTGCTATGCTACGATCATTGCACCTCTCAACATCGTCGTGATAATTCTGCGGCATGTGAATGAGCCCCGGCGCCCGGTGAAGTCCTGCGCGCCCTTCCTGCTCATGGTTAAACGATGAACGCGGTATCGACCGTTTCCGTTTCTCTAGGCCAACGAAGCTACGACATCCTGATCCAGGCTGGTCTCTTGAAGACCCTGGAGAGAAGGCTCAAGGAGCTTGGGGTGAAGGGCAAGGTCGGGGTTGTGACCGATCGGCATGTGGCTCGCCACTATGTGGCACAACTCCTGAGCACGCTCAGGAGCTGCAATCTCGAGGCTGTTCCGATCGTCTTGGCGCCCGGTGAACGGTCGAAGACTCTCAAGACCATCGAACACATTCTCGACGTATTGGCGCGCTGCCGGTTCGAGCGTTCTTCGCTGCTTCTGGCGCTCGGTGGCGGGGTCGTTGGCGACCTGGCGGGGTTTGCGGCTGCCATCTATCAACGCGGCATTCCGTTTATCCAGATCCCGACGACCCTCGTGGCGCAGGCGGACTCGAGTGTCGGAGGCAAGACAGGAGTCGACCATCGACTCGGCAAGAACTTGATCGGCGCGTTCTATCAGCCCAGGGAGGTGTGGATCGACCCGTTGACCCTTCATACGCTGCCGATGCGTGAGTGGGTTGCCGGTCTGGCGGAGGTGATCAAGTACGGCATTATTGCCGACGAGGAATTCTTCGAGTATCTCCGCCGAGAAATGTCAGGGTTGCTCAAGCGGAAGCCCGAAGTGGTGGCCGCCGCGGTCAAGCGATCCTGCGAAATCAAAGCCCACGTGGTCATGGCGGATGAGCGAGAGTCCGATCGAAGGCGCATCCTCAACTATGGCCATACGATCGGCCATGCGCTTGAAGCGCTGGGCGGGTACAAATCTCTGATTCATGGGGAGGCGGTGGGCAT
>Ga0233416_10000091_pt1 | contig 25202 bp, 20 predicted proteins | sample Sediment_Towuti__2_FD_188638 | JGI IMG/M metagenome (GOLD analysis project Ga0233416, IMG submission 188638) | Sediment microbial communities from Lake Towuti, South Sulawesi, Indonesia - Sediment_Towuti_2014_0_MG | ecosystem: Environmental > Aquatic > Freshwater > Lake > Sediment | place... | reverse complement strand
CGGCCGTCCCGTTGTGCCGCTCGTGTAGCACATCGCCGCCGCCGAGCCCTCTGGCAGGTCGCGGTACTCGAACTCCGACTCGTCGGCGCCGGAGAGCAGCGCCTCGTAGTCGATCGTGCCGTCCGGGGCCGGGCCCTCCCCGGCTGCGATCACGTGCTCGAACGCGCAGCGGCCGACGAACTGCTCCGCGAGCGGCCACAGGACCTTGTCGACGACGAGCACCCGGTCGCCGCCGTGCGTCGCGATGTACACGTTGTCGTCGGGGTGGAGGCGGAGGTTCAGCGTGTGGGTCACGAACCCGCCGGCCGGCGCGCCCATGTAGGTCTCGAGGTGCTGGTAGTGGTTCCACATGAAGGTCCCGACCCGATCGCCGTCCTCGAGGCCCAGCTTCCGGAGCGCCACTGCCAGCTTCTTCGTCCGCGCCGTGAAGTCCGCGTACGTGTACCGGTGCCAGCTCTTGTCCGGAAGCCGGCTCGCGATCTCGTTTGCGCCGTAGAGCTCGTCCGCTCTCCGCAGGATGGCCGGTACGTTCAGCTGGTAGTCCATCATCAGGCCTTCCATGACCTAGCCTCCTTCGAGCGGTGCGAGTGTGGGGTCAGGTCTCGTCTGTTGCACGACTTCATGTGCAACAGACGAGACCTGACCCCCTTCGAGGAGAGCGGCCGCGACCTCGGCGCGGAGGCGCGTGCCCGAGGCGCCGAAGCTCTCGATCCAGAGGGCGCGCTTGTAGAGCCGCTGGAGGACGTGCTCCCAGGTGAAGCCGATCCCTCCGAGCACCTGGATCGCGGTCTCGCACACGGCCACGGCCCCAGCTCCCGCGTATGTCTTCGCGGCGGCGGCCGCGATCGACGACTGGCGGTCGTCCTCGGCCACGCACCAGGACGCCCAGAGCGCGAGCGAGCGGCCGAGCTCGAGCTTCGTGTACGAGTCCGCCAGCGGATGCGAGACGGCCTGGTAGACGCCGATCTTCTTCCCGAACTGCTCCCGGGTCGCCGCGTGCTCGATCGCGAGCTCGAGCGCATGCCGCGCGACGCCGCACGCCTCGATCGCGAGCGCTGCGAGCATCCGCGTCTCGATCTCGGCCAGGACGGTCGAGTCCGCCAGCCGGCGCCCGGGCTCGCCCCCGCGGACGACGCCGAGCGGGCGGGTCTCGTCGGTCGTCGTCAGGATCTCGCGCTCGGCGCCCTCGAGCTCGTAGATCCCGTCCCCACCTACGACGGCCACGCGGCCCGCGGTGTCCAGGTCCGGCACGAGCGGGCCGAGCGCGAGCGTCCAGCTCGCGTCGCCGGCGGCCACCTCGGTGCGAAGGTCGTCCGGCAAGGCCGGGAGCGCGCACGCCACGGTCGAGAAGTACGGGCCGTGGTAGAGCACGCGCCCGAGCTCTTCGAAGAGGATCGCCTCCTCGACGAACGTGAGGCCCGCGCCCCCGGCGCTCTCCGCGACCGAGACGCCGGTCCAGCCGAGCTCTGCGAGTTCGCTCCAGGCCGGCTCGGGGCTCGCCGCGAGGAACTCCCGCGCCTGCTCGCGGAGGGCGTCCTGCTCGGGGGTGAAGGTGAAGTCCATGGCTATCGCGACTTGGGGAGGCCGAGCACGCGCTCGGCGACGATGTTCCGGAGCACCTCCGAGGTGCCGGCCTCGATGGTGTTCCCGCGGCTGCGCAGCTGCTGGTACTGCCAGTAGCCGGCGTAGGGGGCGTTGTCCTCGGCGAGCGCGGCATCCGGGCCGAGGAGCTCGAGCGCGAGCTTCGTCACGCGCTGGTTCGCCTCGGACCAGACGAGCTTCGAGATCGAGCCCTCGGGGCCCGGCAGGCCCGTCTTCACGAGCTGCGAGAGCGCCCGGTAGTTCGTGAACCGGAGCGCCTGCATCTCGATCCACTCCCGCGCGATGCGGTCGCGCTGGAGCTGGTCGGCGCCGCGGTCGCGGGCGAGGGCGATCAGCTTCCGCACCTGCACCTCTAGGGCGGCCTGGAGCGCGAAGCCGAGGGTCCCCCGCTCGTGGAGGAGCGTCGTCATCGCCACCTGCCAGCCGCCGCCGACCTCCCCGAGGAGGTTCTCGACGGGCACGTGCACGCCCGTGAAGAAGATCTCGTTGAACTCGGACTCGCCGGTTATCTGCCGCAAGGGCCGCACCTCCACCCCGGGGGCGTGCATGTCCACGATGAGGTAGGTGAGCCCGGCGTGGCGCGTCGACTCGGGGTCCGAGCGCGTGAGCAGGATGCACCAGTCGGCGAGGTGCGCGAACGAGGACCAGAGCTTCTGGCCGTCGACGACGAGGTGGCCGTCCTCCAGGCGGGCGCTCGTCCGCACGCCCGCGAGGTCGGATCCCGCTCCCGGCTCCGAGAAGCCCTGGCACCAGATCTCCTCCGAGGACAGGATCGGCGCGAGGTAGCGGGCCTTCTGCTCCTCGGTGCCGTGCGCGATGATCGTCGGGCCGGCCATTCCGAGCCCGATGACGCCGATGTGCGGCGGCGCCTCGGCCCGTGCCATCTCCTCGAGGAAGATCGCCTGGTGCGTGTACGAGGCGCCGCCGCCGCCGTACTCCTTCGGCCAGGTGAGCCCCGCGTAGCCGGCGTCGTAGAGCGCGCGGCTCCACGCCCGCATCTCGGGGCCGTCGAAGCGCAGCGCGCCCCCGCGGTGCCCGCGGAGCTCGTCGGGAAGGTGTTCCTCGATCCAGGCGCGCAGGTCGGCTCTGAACGCGGCTTCCTCGGGGGTGTCCCGCAAGTCCATGCCCTCCGATGCTAACCCGGATCGTTCATCTGGCGCGGGCGTTGCATCCCGTCTGGCCCGCCAGGCGGCTCTCCACCCCGGCTTCGACCAGCCGGGGGCGGCCCGAAGCCGGGCGGTGCGCTGACGCGCGTCGCACGCATCGCACAGGCCTCGGCCGGCACGACCCGTGCGCCGCACGTCCTGGCGACCCGGTCAGGCGCACTGCGATGACGCCAGATGAACGATCCGAGTACTGCCTTTCGCGCTCGCGGTGACGGGGATCTCGCGCGGGCTCCCGTACGCGTTGCGGATCGCTACGGTGGAGCAGGTGCGGCGCGCACTCGCCCTCGTTCTCCTTGGGGTCACGCTGTTGCTCGGAGCCTGCGGAGGCGACGGGCACGAGGCGGCGACGCCGCCGACGGCGACCGAGCCTCCGGCGGAGCCCGAGCCCGTTCCCCAACCACCGCCTGCGCCTCCTGTGCCGCCCTCCCCGGTGCCGCCGCCCACCGTGCGGATGTCGTGGTCGTCGGCGGGGGCGTTCGTCTGGCACGAGACGGACGTCTCTCCCGAGGCGCTCGGGAAGGAGCTCCGGGCCGCCGGCTTCGGATGGGTGGCGCTGCGTATTCACGACGGCGTCACGCAGGACCCCGTCGCGGCGGACTGGGTGCTCAGGTTCCGCCGTGCCAGCGGGCTTCCCGTGGGGGGCTGGGGCGTCCTGCGCGAGCGCCCCGCCGAGGAGGCGGCGCTCGCGGACGAGCTCCTCGCACGTCACTCGCTCGACTTCTACATCGCGGATGCCGAGGCCGAGTACGGCTACACCGGCCCCGACGGCCAGAGCGGGGACCGCTTCGGGCGCTCGCGTGCGTTCGTCGAGGCGTTCCGGCGACTGCGAGCCGACCTCCCGGCCGGGCTCTCGTCGTACTGCCGTCCCGATCACCATGACCTCGACTGGGGGGCGTGGCGGGCCGGGGGCTTCGTGTTCCTCCCGCAGGCGTACGTGAACGACTTCGGCGGCGATGCGGCTCCGGCGGTGTGCGCGCAGGCGGCCCGGAGCGTCTTCGGATCCGACGTCCATCCCACGATCGGGACGTATCCCGGCGTGACGAGCACCGTTCGCCCCGAGCGCTACGCCCGTCTCCTGGCCCGGGCCGGGACGGTCGGCTTCTCCGTCTACCTCGCGGAGACGGGGATGACGGGGGGCGAGTGGCGCGTCCTCGGGAACTCGATCGGCGTCGGCGGCATCGCCCTGGTCCCGGTCCCGTAGCGTTGCCGTCGCGCGCGGTGCCGGTTTAGGGTTCTACGCCGATGGCCCTCCTCGAGGTACGGGACGTCACGCTTCGCTTCGGCGGGATCGTCGCTCTCGACGGCGTCTCGTTCTCGGTCGAGGAGGGTCAGGTCGCGGGCCTCATCGGGCCGAACGGCGCCGGCAAGACGACCGCCTTCAACGTGATCACCCGGCTCTACAAGCCGGACGCGGGCGACGTGACCTTCGACGGCTCGTCGATCCTCAAGCTCCCTCCGCACGCGGTCATCGGCAAGGGCATCGCTCGGACGTTCCAGAATCTCCAGCTCTTCCGGACGATGTCGGTGCTCGAGAACGTGCTCGTGGGGGCGCACTCTCGCGGTCGCCGGGTCGGCGAGGAGGACGCGTTTCAGGTGCTCGACATCGTCGGGCTTCGCGAGCTCGCGTACTTCCCGGCCGCGGCGCTCCCCTACGGCACGCAGAAGCGAGTCGAGCTCGCGCGCGCGCTCGTCGCCAGGCCCCGCCTGCTCCTGCTCGACGAGCCCGCCGGCGGGTTGAACCACGAGGAGGTCGGCGCGCTCGCGGATTTCATCGGCAGGCTGCGGGACGACTTCGAGCTCACGATCCTCCTCGTCGAGCACCACATGAGCCTCGTCATGAGCGTCTCCGAGCACGTCAACGTGATGAGCTTCGGGCGCAAGATCGCCGACGGACCGCCGGCCGAGGTGCAGGCCGATCCCGCCGTGATCGAGGCGTACCTGGGAAGCGAGGACGAGGACGAGGAGGAGCCCGCGCCCCCGCCCGGCCCCGCCGACGAGGGCGGATCGACGTGAGGACCCTGCTGGAGCTCGACTCCGTCGCGGCCCGCTACGGGCCCGTGCAGGCGCTCCGCGACGTGTCGCTCACCGTCGGCGAGGGCGAGGTGGTCGCCGTGCTCGGGGCGAACGGTGCGGGCAAGACGACGACGCTGCGCGCGATCTCCGGGACCGTCTCGCGATCCGGCTCGATCGAGCTCGACGGGCAGCTGCTCAAGGGCGGGCCGGAGGCCGCGGCCCGGGCCGGGATCGCGCACGTCCCCGAGGGGCGCGGGACGTTCGTCGACCTCACGGTCGTGGAGAACCTCAAGCTCGGCGCGTACACGCGCCGCGACCGCCAGGTCAAGCGGGACATCCAGCGGATCGAGGCCTACTTCCCGTGGATCGCCGAGCGCGGAGGGCAGCGGGCGGGGACGCTCTCGGGCGGGGAGCAGCAGATGCTCGCCCTCGGCCGCGCGCTCATGAGCCGCCCGCGCCTGCTCCTCCTCGACGAGCCCTCGCTGGGCCTCGCCCCGCTGGTGGTGCGGGAGTTCTTCCGCACCGTTCGGGAGCTGAACGAGAAGGAAGGCCTGACCGTGCTCCTGGTGGAGCAGGACGCCCGGATCGCGCTCTCCATCTCGTCCAGGGCGTACGTGCTGGAGGTCGGCCGTGTCGCGCTCGCCGGCGCGAGCGACGAGCTCCGTGAGAACGAGGGCGTGCGCCGGAGCTACCTCGGCTACTGATGGGCGCCACGGGATGATCGCCGCCGAGTTCGACTTCGCGTACCTCATGCAGCAGATCGTCTCCGGGCTCGCGGCCGGAGGCATCTACGCCCTCCTCGCCCTGGCGCTCGTGATCATCCACCGCTCCACGGGCGTCATCAACTTCGCGCAGGGAGAGATGGCGACGCTCTCCGCGTACATCTGCTGGGCGCTCATCGCGAGCCACGGCTGGGCCTACTGGCCCGCCTTCGTGGCGACGCTCGTGCTCTCGTTCGCGGGAGGCATCGCGGTCCATCGCGTCGTCATCCGTCCCGTCGAGGGAGGGAGCGTCCTCCGGATCGTCATCGTCACGATCGGCCTCCTGATCGCCATCAACGGGTTCGTCATCTGGCAGTGGTCGGGCGAGCCGCAGCAGCTGGAGAGCCCGTTCGGGACCAACGTCGTGACGATCGGCGACGTCGTCGTCCTGAGCCACTACATCGGGACGATCGCGGTCGCGGTCGCCATCGTCCTCCTGCTGTGGCTGCTCTTCCGCTTCACGAAGGTCGGGCTCGCTCTCCGAGCGGCCGCAGTGAATCCGGACGAGGCCCGGCTCGTGGGCGTGCGCGTGACGTGGATGCTCGCGCTCGGCTGGGGCCTCGCCGCGACGCTCGGCGCGGTGGCCGGCGTGATGACCGCGCCGATCGTCGGCCTCGATCCGAACATGATGGCGGCCGTCCTCATCTACGCCTTCGCAGCCGCCGTTCTCGGCGGCATCGACTCGCCCATGGGCGCGGTCGTCGGCGGCCTCCTCCTCGGCGTGATCCTCAGCCTGCTCACGTACATGAGCCAGTACGGGGCCTTCGACTGGTACTCCGAGGAACTGAGCCTCCCGATCGCCCTCCTGGTCATCCTCGTCGTGCTCCTCGTGAAGCCGTCGGGCCTGTTCGGGAAGCCGGAGGTCAAGCGCGTATGAGCCCACGCACGCAGCGCACGATCGGCTTCGTGGCGTTCGCAGGCCTCGTCGCGCTCGTGGTGGTGCTGCCGTCCTTCGTCTCCGACTTCAAGGCACAGCAGTACGCGTACGTCGCCATCTACCTGATCGCGCTGCTCGGGTTGAACATCCTCACGGGCTACACCGGGCAGATCTCGCTCGGCCACGGCGCCTTCATGGCGATCGGCGGCTACACGACTGCGATCCTCATGGCCGGGAACGAGCCTTCGCTCGCCTGCTCCGCCTGCGACGGCCCGATCGGCGGGGGGCTCAAGGACGTGTGGACGCTCCCCATCGCCGCGGTCGTCGCCGGTCTCGTGGGGCTCGCCTTCGGCCTCCCCGCGCTCCGGCTCTCCGGCCTCTACCTGGCGCTCGCGACCTTCGCCGTCGCCGTTGCGTTCCCCTCGGCGGTGAAGCGCTTCGAGGGGTTCACGGGCGGCGGGCAGGGCATCAACCTGTCCGAAGAGCCCGAGCTGACCGGGGTTTCCGGGGTGACTATCCTCGGGAAGTCGCTGACGTTCTACGAGTGGCTCTACTACCTCTCCTGGTCGATCGCGCTCGTCGCGTTCGCCGTGGCGTGGCTCGTCGTACGCGGGCGCGCGGGGCGTGCGTTCCGCGCCGTGCGCGACAGCGAGACGGCCGCGGTCTCGTCCGGCGTGAGCCTTGCTCGGTACAAGACGCTCGCCTTCGGGATCAGCGCCGCGTACGCTGGGCTCGCGGGCGGGCTCTTCGCGATCGCCAACACGTTCGTCAACCCCGACACCTTCCCGATCGCCCTCTCCATCTTCCTGTTGATCGGGATCGTCGTCGGCGGCCTCGGCGGCCTCTCCGGGCTCGTCTTCGGCGCGATCTTCATCGCGTTCCTGCCGCAATGGGCTCAGGGGCAGGATCTGGGCGCGCTGCTCCCGAACTTCCTCGTCCAGGGCGGCGACATCGGAGGCTGGTTCTTCAAGGGGACGGGCGCGCCGGGCGGGCCGGCGATCGTCTACGGCGTCGTCCTGATCCTGCTCATGTTCGTGCTGCCGAACGGAGTCGGCGGCCTCTTCAGACGGGCCGGGCAGGTGATCTCGCGCCGGCGGCCGTCGCGCGGAGGTTGACGGCTCGGTAACCGCGCGACGTAGTCGCCGACCGAGCTGTCCGATTTCCGCGAGCTGCGTCCCGGGATCTCCTGCACGATCACGCGGTGAGCGTCGCCGACCTGGACCTCGAGCAGTGCTGCGAGCGGGTGAACGTCGCACACGTCGACTCTCCGGTGGGCCGGCTGACGATCGTCGCGGGCGACTCGGGGCTTCGCGGGCTCGTGTTCGCGGGCGAGACCTGGTCGCGGGACGCGCGCCCCGGCGCACATCCGCTGCTCACGCTGGCGGCCGAGCAGCTCGAGGAGTACTTCGAAGGACGCCGTCGCGTGTTCGACCTCCCGCTCGAGCTCGTCGGCACCCCGTTCCAGCAGCGCGCCTGGCGCGCCCTCGCGTCGATCCCGTACGGCACGACGATCAGCTACGGCGAGCAGGCGCGACGGCTCGGCCGGCCGCGTGCCGCCCGTGCCGTCGGCGCCGCGAACGCCTGCAACCCGATCGCGATCGTGCTGCCGTGTCACAGGGTCGTGGGCGCAGACGGGTCGCTGACCGGGTACGGCGGCGGGCTCGAGGTGAAGCGGGCGCTCCTCGAGCACGAGGCCCGCGTCGTCGCCGGCGACGTGTAGCGCCGGCCGCTCGTCAACCGCCGCCGGACGCTCCTGGACGTGTCCGTGCGCACGTAGCCGAGCGACGTTTTCTGCGCTCGCCGCGTGCCCTTCGCGCCATCGACGTATGCTCGTGGGAACCGTGGTCTCAGCCGCCGACCTGCTCGCCGCGCCGCTCGAGGAGCTCCTCGAGGACGCACGCCGGCTGCGCCCAGGGCCGCTCGTCACCTACTCGCCGAAGGTCTTCGTCCCGCTCACCACTTTGTGCCGCGACGTCTGCGGCTACTGCACGTTCGCGCGGCCTCCTCGCCGCGGCGAGCGCGCGTTCCTGAGCGAGGAGGAGGTGCTCGCGATCGCGCGCGCCGGCGCAGTGGCGGGCTGCCGAGAGGCGCTCTTCACGCTCGGCGACCGGCCCGAGCTCCGGTACCGGGTCGCGCGCGACGAGCTCCGCGCCATCGGGTGCGAGACGACGCTCGAGTACCTCGCCCGCTGCGCCCGGCTGGTGCTCGAGGAGACGGGCCTCCTCCCGCACCTGAACCCCGGCGTCATGACGCGAGAGGAGCTCGAGTCGCTCCGGCCCGTGAGCGCCTCGATGGGGATCATGCTCGAGACGACCGCCGACCGCCTCGGGGAGCGGGGAGGCCCGCACTGGGCCTCGCCCGACAAGGTCCCTGCCCGGCGGCTGGAGACGATCCGCCTCGCCGGCGAGCTCCGGATCCCCTTCACGAGCGGGATCCTGATCGGCATCGGCGAGACCCGCGAGGAGCGGATCGACGCGCTGCTCGCGCTCCGCGCCCTCGGCGAGGAGCACGGGCACGTCCAGGAGGTCATCGTCCAGAACTTCCGCGCCAAGCCCGGCACCCGCATGGCCTCGCACCCGGAGCCCTCGCTCGAGGAGCACCTGTGGACGATCGCCGTCGCGCGGATCCTCCTCGGGCCGGCCTGGCACGTGCAGGCGCCCCCGAACCTGGCCTACGACGACTTCCCGCGCCTGCTCGACGCCGGCATCGACGACTGGGGCGGCGTCTCCCCCGTCACGATCGACCACGTCAACCCCGAGGCGCCCTGGCCCGAGATCGAGCGCCTCGCCCAGGCGACGAGTTCGCGCGGGCTCGAGCTGGCGCCCCGGCTCGCGGTCTACCCGGAGTACGTCGCCGACCTCGAGACCTGGGTCCACGCCGCGATCGGGCCGTACGTTCGCCGCGCCTCCGACGCCGCCGGCCTCGCACGCGACGACTCGTGGGCGCCGGGGGAACCGGGGCCGATCCCGTTCGTCGTCTCCCGCGACGCGCTCCCGCTCCCGCTCGAGGGTGACGAGCTCGGCGAGGACGAGGTCACGCGCCTCCTCGAAGCGCGCGGAGGGGAGATGCAGCGAGTCCTCGCCGCGGCGGACGCGCTCCGCCGGGAGGTCTGCGGCGACGAGGTCACGTACGTCGTCACGCGGAACATCCAGTACACGAACGTCTGTTACTTCCGGTGCGGGTTCTGCGCGTTCTCGAAGGGGAAGCTCGCCGAGAACCTGCGCGGCGCTCCGTACCTGGTCCCGCTGGAGGAGACCGTGCGGCGGGTCGAGGAGGCGTGGGAGCGGGGGGCGACCGAGGTCTGCCTGCAGGGCGGGATCCACCCCGCGTTCACCGGCGAGTACTACGCCGAGGTCGTGCGCGCGATCAAGGAGGCCGTGCCCGGGATCCACGTGCACGCGTTCTCCGCGCTCGAGATCTGGCAGGGAGCGGCCACGCGCGGGCTCTCGCTCGAGGCGTACCTCTGCCGGCTTCGCGACCTCGGGCTCGGCTCGCTCCCCGGTACTGCCGCGGAGGTGCTCGACGACGAGGTGCGCCGCGTCATCTGCCCGGACAAGGTGACGACCGCGCAGTGGCTGGAGGTTCACGACACGGCTCACCGGATCGGCCTCCGCTCCAACGTGACCCTGATGTTCGGGCACGCGGACACGTCTCGGAGCTGGGCGCGGCACCTCGTGCGCGCCCGTGGCCAGCAGGCGCGGACGGGAGGTTTCACGGAGCTCGTCCCGCTCCCGTTCGTTCCCATGGAGGCGCCGATGTACGTCAAAGGCCGTGCCCGCCGCGGCCCGACCTTCCGCGAGACGCTTCTCGTCCACGCGGTCGCGCGGCTCGCGCTCCACCCGTGGATCACGAACGTCCAGGCCTCGTGGGTGAAGCTCGGGCCCGACGGCGCGCGCGAGGCGCTGCGCGCCGGCGTGAACGACCTCGGCGGCACGCTCATGAACGAGTCCATCTCGCGCTCCGCCGGAGCCGCGTACGGGCAGGAGATGCCGCCGGAGCGGATGGAGGCGCTCATCCGCTCGGCAGGACGTGCTCCCCGCCAGCGGACGACGCTCTACGGCGAGCCGCCGGAGGAGCGCGTGCACGCCTCCTTCGCGGCACCTCCCCTCGCGGAGCCGCGCAACCCGCCGGTGAAGGACGCGCGCCTGGTCGCGCCGCCGAGACTCGTCCGTCCGGGCCTCGTCGGAGCGCGCGCGAGGTAGCGGATGGACCACCTCGCCCTCGCGGTCTCCGATCAGGCGCGGTCGATCCGCTTCTACGAGCGCTATTTCGGCTTCGTACCCGAGCCCGAGCCGCGCGAGGACGGCGTGCGCATCCTCCACGACGCCACCGGCTTCTCGCTCGCGATCGGCGAGATCGAGGAGCCGGTCGTGCTTCCGCCCTTCTTCCACTTCGGGCGCGGCGCGCCGAGCCCGGAGGAGGTGCGTGCGTTCCGGGACACCGTCGAGGCGGACGGGCTCGAGATCGTGGACTGGTGGGACGAGCCCGACTACGTGAGCGTGAAGTTCCGCGACCCGGACGGCTACGTCATCGAGGTGGGCTGGGACGCTCTCCGTCCCGGCGCGCTACGCTCCGGAGCGGCATGAACGACGGCACCGGTCCGGCGCGCGAGCGCGCCTGGCACGCAAGCATCTCCAGCCAGAACGGCTAGCCCGCCGCTTCCAGTCCGAGCGTCCAGGGAAGCGGCAGGGACAGGACGCGATCCCGCGCCGCCCGCGCGGCTGCGCGCGTGCGTCCACCTGCATGACGGGAAGGAGATGGAGCGATGCCCATGCCGCATCGCACGTTCGTCCAGGTTGCGAAGAGGCGTCTCGTGGGCAGGGAGGGAAGCGACCGTATCCGCGTGCTGCGGGCGCTCATCGACGAGCTGCCCGACTACCGGAGCGGGCCGTACGCCGACATCCGCAAGTGGCTCACCGGGGAGATCGAGCGCACGCGCGTGCGCGCGAAGGTCGTGCACCGCGACTCGATCCAGATCCGCCACGAGGGCGCCGCGCAGATCGCGCTCGTCGGCCCGCCGAACGCGGGGAAGTCGTCGCTGCTCCAGGCGCTGTCCGCGATCCAGATCCGGACGGGCGACTACGCGTTCACGACGACGCGCCCCGTCGCAGCCCTGACCCGGATCGCCGGCGTGCTCGTCCAGCTCGTCGAGATCCCCGGGCTCCTCGAGGGCGCGAACGACGATCGCGGAGGCGGACGGGCGCTGCTCGGCGTTCTGCGCAACGCGGACGCGATCGTCTACTGCCATGCGGTGACTGCGCCCACGGCGGAGCTCCGGACAGTGCTCGACGAGGTCGCGGCAGCCAGGATCGAGGCGCCCGCGGTGGTCGCCGCGACGAAGGTGGACGAGGCCTCGCCCGGGGATCTGGAGCGGATCGGCGCCGAGCTCGAGCTGGAGGTGGTTCCGGTGTCCGTGCTCGACGACGAGCTCCTCGACGCGTTCCAGCAGATCATCTGGAGGCTGACAGGCCTCATCCGCGTCTTTCTCGGGCGAGGCGGCGTTCCGGACGGAGAGCCGCTCGCGCTGCGTCCGGGCGCCACCGTGGAGGACGTCGCGCACGGGATCCACTACGAGCTGGCCACGGGCTTCCACGCCGCGCGGATCTGGGGGCCGTCCGCGCGCTTTCCCGGGCAGCGCGTGGGCCGCGCGCACGTGGTCGCCGACGGCGACGTCGTCGAGGTGCTCCGCTGACGGTCGTCAGCCGGCGCGCTTCTCGGCGTCGAGCATCTTCCGGAGGAAGTAGGGCAGCGCCCACTCGAGCTCCTGCCCGCTCGCGCGCTCGACGTTCGCGGCGATGTGCTTGTAGCTGACGGCGTGGTGCAGGAACGCGAGGGGCTGCGCCCGCGTCCAGATGTCGCGGAGCCGGTCGGTGGGCTCGGCGCCCGCCCACGACGAGAGGTACACGTCGCGAAGCTGCGCCTGCCGCGCCTCGTTCTCCTCGCGGAACACGTCGATGAGGTCGAAGAGCGGGTTGCCGACGCTCGCGTCGGTCCAGTCGTAGAGCACGTACCGGCCGTCGACCTTGGCGACGTTGCTCAGGTGGAAATCCCCGTGCAGCAGGGTGTCCGGCAGGCCCGACTCGGCGAGCGCCGCGCACAGGCCGTCGAGCCTCGATCCGAAAGCCAGCGCTCGCTCGGCCTCATCGTCGTCGAGGCCGGCCAGCGCGGCTTCGTCGGCGAGCAGGTCCCGCCCCTCGGAGGCGAGCACGTAGAGCCGGCGATCGACGCAGCCGAGCTCGAGCAGCTCCTCCACACGCTCCGCGGACTCGATCTGCATTCGCGCGAACACGCGCAGCACGTCCTCCCGCAGCTCGAGCGGCGCGCCCCAGCCGAGCTCCGGCCCGAAGTCGTCCAGAAGCATCCACCGGCGCGGCGAGTCCACGGCGAGCGGCGCAGGGACGTTCCCGGGGAAGTGCTCCGCCAGGCCGCGCATGACGCGGCCCTCGTCCGCGAAGAGCGGCGACGCAGCTGTCGCCTTGAAGAACACCGCCCCGGCGGCGGTGGGGACGTGGAGCAGGCTCGAGAGGCACCACGCCCGGATCTGCTCGATCCTGCCTTCCGGAGGCTTTCCGAGCGTCCCGAGCGACTCCTCGATCCAGAGCGTGGCTTCGGCGAGCCAGCCCGGCCGGGCCCACGGCACGCGCTCCGGCGGAACCACCCCGCTCTCGAGCTCGTCAAGGACGCCGCCGAGGACCTCCCGGTGCTCCTCGCGCTGGAGCGGAAGGCCCGCGAGCGACTCACGGTCGATCCATTCCGCCTCTGCAGGTGGCGTCCAGCCGGGCTCGAGCGGCTCCAGCACGTCGACGACCTCGAGCAGCCGCTGCTCGCGATCCTGACGGCGGGCGACGTAGCGCAGGATTGCAACGGGGGTTCCGAGGATCTCCTCGAAGCTCCGTGCGGCGGGCCGAAGGTCGTCGTCGGAGAAGGACCCGAGCTCCACGCAGGGCAGGGACCACCCGCGCTCCGAGCGGATGAGGAGGGCATCGCCCGGCGGTCGCAGGACCGCGCCGTACACCCGTGAGCGCCACGGCTGCCCGCTCATGCGGGAGATTCGAGCGCGAGGAGGTCGTCGACTGTCTCGCGCCGGCGAATCAGACGGGCTCCGCCGTCGCGGACGAGGACGGCCGCGGGCCTCGGAGTCGCGTTGTAGGTCGAGCTCATCGCGAGCGTGTATGCGCCCGCCGCGGGGACGGCGAGCAGGTCGCCGCGGCGCGGGGGCGGCAAGGCGACGTCGTCGATCAGCACGTCGCCCGACTCGCAGTGGAGGCCGGCGATGCTCACCGTCTCCGTGGCCGGCTCGTCGGCCCGCGCCGCCGAGATCGCCGTGTAGCGGGCCAGGTACAGCTCGGGCCGTGGGTTGTCCGAGATGCCTCCATCGACCGCGGCCCAGGTGACGCCGTCGAGGCGCTTCACCGAGCGCACGCGGTAGAGGGCGACCCCCGCCTGTCCGACCAGCGCACGCCCCGGCTCGAGCGCAAGGTGCGGGTGCGGAAGGCCGTGCTCGTTCCAGGAGCGTGTGACGGCGTCCGCGACGGTGCGCGCCAAGGCGCCGAGCGGGGCAGCCGGCTCCTCGGGCACATGGCGTACGGCGAAGCCGCCGCCTACGTTGACGACCTCGGGCGACCAACCGAGCTCGTCGCGGCAGCGGGTGGCGAACGACGCGAGCAGCCGGATGGTCTCCGCGTGGGCGGTCGTGTCGGCGAGCTGCGAGCCGACGTGGACATGCAGCCCACGCACGTCGAGCCCGAGGCCGCGGGCGCTCTCGGTCGCCCGGAGCGCAGCGTCGGGCGGTAGCCCGAACTTCGACCCGTGGTGCCCGGTGCGGATCGCCTCGTGCGTGTCCGCCTCGACGCCGAGCGTCACGCGTACGAGCACGCGACGGACCCCGGCCTCGACTGCCCGCTCGACCTCGTCCTCGGCGTCGAGCACGACGGTCGCCGTCGCGTCCGCGGCGGCCCGGAGCTCGTCGTCCGACTTGGCGTTCCCGTGCACGACGAGCTGCTCGCCGTCGATCCCCGCCCTGCGGGCAAGCACCAGCTCCCCGAGCGAGGCGACGTCGGCGCCGAGCCCCTCCTCGGCGAAGAGCCGAATCACGGCCACGTTGGGAAACGCCTTCGAGCCGTAGAGGACGGCCGCGTCGGGGACGGCGCCACGGATCTCTCGAGCCCGCGCCCGAAGCGTCTCCTCGCAGTAGACGTAGACCGGCGTCCCGAAGCGTTCCGCGAGCTCCGTCGCCCGAACGCCGCCGACCACGAGCGCGCCCCGCTCGATGCGCGCGGAGTCTGGGAAGAGCTCGAGCATCGGCCGATTCTGCCTGTTAGGATTCGCCGGAATGCAGCAGCTTCTTGCGTAGTCCAGGGAGCGAACGCGGCGAGGCCGCGGCGTTCCCCCCAGGCCTCTCGCGCGAGAGGCTTTTTTTCTTCCCGAAACCGAGCTGAGAAGGAACGATGGAGCGGTACGACCCAGAGGCGATCGAGGCGAAGTGGCAGCGTGTCTGGCGCGACGAGCGCGCGTTCGAGGTGCCGAACCCGGACGCCGGCGAGCTCCAGCGCCACGCGCGGAAGACCTACGTCCTGGAGATGCTCCCGTATCCGTCGGGGGAGCTCCACATGGGCCACGTCCGGAACTACATGCTCGGCGAGGTGGTCTCCCACTTCCGCCGCCGCCACGGCTACGCCGTAATGCGGCCGATGGGCTTCGACGCCTTCGGGCTGCCGGCGGAGAACGCGGCGATCTCGAGCGGCGAGCACCCGCGTGACACGACGCCGCGGAACATCGCGTCGATCCGTGCGCAGATGGGACGCATGGGCTGGGCGATCGACTGGAGCCGCGTCGTCGCCACGCACGAGCCCGAGTACTACCGCTGGACGCAGTGGCTCTTCCTGCGCTTCTTCGAGAAGGGCCTCGCGTATCGGAAGGAGGCCCACGTCAAGTGGTGCCCGAACGACCAGACGGTCCTCGCCAACGAGCAGGTCGTGGACGGCCGCTGCGAGCGGTGCGGGGCCGAGGTCGAGGCGCGGAGCCTCGAGCAGTGGTTCTTCCGGATCACGGACTACGCGGACGCTCTGCTCGACGAGATGACACTGCTCGAGGAGTGGCCCGAGCGGGTTCTCACCATGCAGCGGAACTGGATCGGACGCTCCGAGGGAGCCGACGTCGTCTTCCGGATCGACGATGTCGACGAGGAGGTCGAGGTCTTCACGACACGGCCGGACACGCTCTTCGGGGCGACGTTCTTCGTGTTTGCCCCCGAGCATCCCCTGGTGCCGCAGCTCGTCGCCGGCACGGAGCACGAGGCCGACGTCCTCGACTACGTGCGACGCGCGGCGGCGCGCTCCACCGTCGAGCGCGAGCAGAAGGAGAAAGACGGCGTCTTCACCGGCCGCTACGCGACGAACCCCGTGAACGGCGAGCCGATCCCGATCTGGGTCGCCGACTACGTGCTGATGGAGTACGGGACGGGCGCGATCATGGCCGTCCCGGCCCACGACGAGCGAGACTACGCGTTCGCCGAGCGCTACGGGCTCGAGATCCGCCAAGTCGTCGCACCCACCGGAGGCGAGCCGGTCGAAGGGGCCTTCGTGGCGCACACCGAGAACGAGGTCCTTCTCAACTCCGGGGAGTTCGACGGGATGTCCGCGCCGGAGGGCAAGCGCGCGATCGTCGACTGGCTGGGTGGGAAGGGCGTGGCCCGGCCAGCGATCCGCTATCGCCTGCGCGACTGGCTGCTCTCCCGTCAGCGCTACTGGGGGTGTCCGATCCCCGTCGTCCACTGCGAGCGCTGCGGGATCGTCGCCGTTCCCGACGAGGAGCTCCCGGTCCTGCTGCCGGACATCGACGAGTACCTGCCCAAGGGCCGCTCGCCTCTTGCTGCCGCGGAGGACTGGGTCGCGACGACGTGTCCGGGCTGCGAAGGGCCCGCGCGCCGGGAGACGGACACGATGGACACGTTCGTCGACTCTTCGTGGTACTTCATCCGGTACGCGGACGCGCGGAACGACCGCCAGCCCTTCTCGCGGGCGATCGCCGACTACTGGCTGCCCGTCGACCAGTACATCGGCGGCGTCGAGCACGCGATCCTGCACCTCCTCTACGCGCGCTTCTTCGTGAAGGTCATGCACGACCTCGGGCTCGTGGGCTTCCGCGAGCCCTTCGCCCGGCTGTTCACGCAGGGAATGCTCTACCGCGACGGGGCGAAGATGTCGAAGTCGAAGGGGAACACGATCTCCCCGGACGAGTACGTCGAGCGCTACGGAGCCGACGCGGCGCGCCTGTACCTGCTGTTCATCGGCCCGGTCGACCAGGACGCGGAGTGGCAGGACGCGGGCTTCGAGGGCATCGTCCGCTTCCTGCACCGGCTGTGGCGGGTCGTGCTGGAGCAGGCGGAGAAGCAGCCCGCCGATCCGGTGCTGGACACGCCTCTTGCACGGAAGGCGCATCGGACGATCGACAAGGTCACAGACGACATCGGTCGTCGCTTCGCGTTGAACACGCCGATCGCGGCGGTCATGGAGCTCGTGAACGAGATGCTGCGGGCGCCGGACGATCCCGCCGCGCGGTTCGCTGCGGAGACGGCGGTGAGCCTGATTCAGCCGTACGCGTCGCACATCGCTGAGGAGCTGTGGGAGCGGCTCGGTCACTCGCGGCTCTGGGAGGAGCCGTGGCCCGAAGCCGACCTGGCGATGCTCGAGCGCGAGACCGTGGAGGTCGTCGTCCAGGTGAACGGAAGGATCCGCGACCGCCTGCAGGTCGCGCCCGACACGCCCGAGGACGAGCTCGTCGCGCTGGCTCGTGCCTCCGAGCGCGTGCAGGCCTACCTGGACGGCGGCGACGCCGCGCGCACCATCGTGGTTCCCAACAAGCTCGTCAACTTCGTCACCTGACACACGCTCGCCGGCCGGGTCTCCGGGGGCCGGCGAGCACTACGTCGAGTTGACACGCTCTCTCGACGGTTTCGTGACCCACCCGTGACTCGACCTCGGCCACGATGACCGCGTGCCCTCGATCACGGTTTCGAGATCCACCGCGATCGTCCTCGCGAGCGTCGTTCTCGCGGTCCTCGTGCTCGCGGGCCATCGTCTGGCGTCGAGCGGAGCCGCGAGCGCGCCCGAGATCGTTGCGCCGGTCGAGCCGGTGGCTTCCGCGCCGACGAGGAGCGCGGTCGTCGTACACGTCGCTGGCGCGGTTCGTCGGCCCGGATTGTTCCGCCTTCCGGAGGGCGCGCGCGTCGCCGACGCCGTCGCGCGTGCGGGAGGGGCCACGCGGAGAGCCGACCTGGCCGGCCTGAACCTGGCCGCACCGTTGGTGGACGGGACACAGGTTCTCGTGCCCCGGCGCGTGGTGGCGGCAGAGGGTGAGCCTTCGGCGGCTCTCGAGCCTCCGGAGCTCGGAGCAGGCAGGAAGGTCAGCCTCTCGTCGGCGACGATCGAGGAGCTCGACGAGCTTCCCGGGGTGGGGCCAATCACCGCGCAGAAGATCGTGGACTACCGGGCCGAGCACGGTCCGTTCCGGTCGGTGGACGACCTGGACGCCGTGCCAGGAATCGGCCCGACCCGGATCGAGCAGCTGCGCGACCTCGTGACCCCGTGAGGACGAGCGACGTCGAGGGCGGTCACGCGCGTTCCTCGGCCATGGCCTCGCGGAAGGCGGAGGCGTGGGCGCGCGTGACCGTGCTCCAGTGGCCGGCGCTCATGGCGGGGTCGGCATGCGTGGGCCTCGGGCTCGCCAACTGGTTGTCGGTCTCGGCGCCCGCAGCGGCCGGGCTGGCGCTCCTCCCGCTCGCCGGCTTCCTTGCGCTCGACGGCGCACCGCGTGTCGCCTGCGTCGGCCTCGTGCTCGTCGTGATCGGACTCCTCTGGGGATCGCTGCGGATGGAGGCGATGGACCGGACGATTCTCGCCGCCGAGATCGGATCGTCGGGGCCTGTGAGGGTGGTCGTGACGGGTATCGCGCGCCGGTCTCCGTGGGCCATTCGCGTTCCCGTGGAGGTACGTGAGTTTCGAGGACGATCTCTTCGAGAACGCGTTCTCCTGACGCTTCCGGTCGGCCGCTCCCCGCCGCGAGGCGCAATCCTGGAGACCGTCGCCAAGGTCGTCGAACCTCGTCCCCCCGAGGAGGGGTTCGACGAGCGCGGCTGGCTGGCCCGCCAGGGAATCCACGTCGTGCTGCGAGGCGGCGAGTGGACGCACGTCGGGCGGCGAGGCGGAATCCTGGGCTTGGGCGACCGGCTGCGCGACCGGGTCGAGGAAGCCGTGGGGCGCGGCGTGGGCGGACTGCGCCGCGGCATCGTCCTCGGGGTCGTGCTCGGAGAGGACGAGGGGCTCCCGCGCTCGGTGCAGGACGACTTCCGCGCCTCCGGCCTCTACCACCTGCTCGCCGTGTCCGGGCAGAACGTTGCGTTCATCGCCGGGGGGATCTACGGCCTCGGCTGGCTGCTCCGCCTCTCGCGGGTCGTGCGGGAGCTCATGATCCTCGGCGCGATCGCCGCCTACGTCTTGGCGGTGGGATGGCAGCCGTCCGTCGTTCGGGCGGCCGTCGCCGGCGCGCTCGCCTCGCTGGCCTGGTTGGCGGCGAGACCGAGCGATCGCTGGCACTTCCTCGCGCTGGGCGCGCTCGTGCTCCTCGCCTGGGCGCCCACGGCGCTCCTGGACCCCGGGTTCCAGCTCTCGTTCGCAGCGGTCGCCGCGATCTTCGTCGGGCTTCCCCGTGCGCGGAGCATTGCCGCCGGCTATCCGGGGCCCGGCTGGCTCGGAGACGCGCTCGGAGTCGCGTTCGTCTGCGGCCTGGCCACGGCGCCGATCCTGCTTCTCCAGTTCGACCGCGCCCCCGTGTACACGGTGCCGGCCAACGCGCTGGCCGCTCCGGCCATGCCGCTCACACTCGGGCTCGGCCTCCTCGCCGGAGTGGCAGACCCTCTCTCGCCCGCCGCGGCCGCCGCACTCGCCTGGCTGGCCGGATGGCCGGCGGCCTGGCTCGAGCTCGTTGCTCGGGTCGTCGCGTCGCTCCCGGGCGCTCAGGTGGGGACGCGAACCGCGCTCGTCGGAGTGATCTGCGTGTTCGCCGTCTGGGCTGGAGGGCGCGTCGTCCATGCCCGGCTGGGCGCTTCCAGGAACGCCGCCGCGCTCACGGCCGTGGCCGTGCTGCTCGTCGGAGGCACCGGTTGGTGGTCGTTCCGACCCGTGCCGTCGTGGACCCCTCCGGGAGGGCTCAGAGTCACGTTCCTCGACGTCGGGCAGGGCGATGCCGTTCTCCTCGAGACCGCGAGCGCGCGCGTGCTCGTCGATCAGGGCCCGCCCGAGGCGGACGTCGGCGGCCAGCTCGTCCAGATGGGCGTCCGGTCGCTCTCGGCGATCGTCCTCACGCATCCGCAGCGAGACCACGTCGGCGGCGCGGCTGACGTGATCCGCCGTCTACAGGTGGGAGCGGTGCTCGATCCCGAGCTCGCCGCGAGCGGCCCCGAGTACGAGGAGGCGCTCGCCGCGGCGCGCGAGCGCCGGGTGGACGTGCGGCGCATCCGCGCTGGCGACGAGCTCAGAGCCGGTGGGCTCGTGCTGCGCGTGCTGTGGCCGCCGGACCCCGGCCTGCCGACCGAGGATCCGAATCTCAACGCCGCGGTGCTGCTCGCAACGTTCGGCGAGACGGACGTCTTCCTCCCTGCCGACGCCGAGTCCGACGTGACGGCGCGGCTACCGGTTGGCGACGTGGAGGTCCTCAAGGTCGCGCATCACGGCTCGGAGGATCCCGGGCTTCCTGCGCAGCTCCGGACGCTGCGACCGGAGATCGCGGTCATCTCCGCCGGCCGGGGCAACGACTACGGCCACCCGAGGCCCGAGACGCTCGCGGCGCTGGGCGATATCCCGCGCCTCGAGGTGCTGAGGACGGATCTCCAGGGGCGAGTCGTGGTCGAGTCCGACGGGCGGAGGCTTCGCGTGCGGGGGGAGCAGTAGGGTTCCGACGTGGCCGAGGCGCCCGACAAGCCCGTCTACCTCCTCACCGGCAGCGACCGCCCGAAGATCGAGACCGCGCTTCGACGCCTCCGGGCGCACTTCTCACCGGAGGCGGTCGAGGTCGTGAGCGCGGTGGACGTATCGGGCGAGTCCGCGGCCGCGCTCTGCAACGCCGGCAGCCTGTTCGGTGACGCGCGGCTCGTGATCGTGGAGGACGTCGACGGCCTGCGCGAAGGGGACGGACGGCGCAAGGGTGGGTGGAAGGCTGCGGACGTCGAAGCCGTCGCAGCGTATCTCCGGAGTCCCTCCCCGACGACGGTACTGGCACTCGTCGGCGTGGACGTGAAGCGTTCGTCGGCACTCTCGAAGGCCTGCATCAAGGCGGGCTCGGTGCTCGAGTACGCGGTCGAGAAGAGAGGGCTGCAGGCCTGGGTCGCCGCGCAGTTCAGGCAGCGGGGCGTCGCCGCCGATCCGGAAGCATGTGCCGCGCTCGTCCAGCTCGTCGGGGAAGACCTGCACGCGCTCGCGTCCGAGGTGGACAGGCTGGCCACGTGGGCCGCCGGCGAGCCCATCGGCGAGCGGGAAGTGGAGGAGCTCGTGCCGCCGGTCGCCGAGCTCCCGCTCTGGGAGCTCACGGACGCATGGGCCGCCCGCGACGCGACACGTGCCCTCGCCGTCAGCGAAGCGGTCTTCGAGCGCGAGGCGAGGCAGCGCCGCGACACCGCGGCTCGCCTGACGGGTGCGCTCGGAAGCCACGTGGGTCGCCTGCAGGCAATCAAGCGCCTCGCCGACGAGGGGGTGGGCTCGAAGGAGGCCGCCTCCCGGCTCAAGCTGAACCCGTACCACGCGCGGAAGCTCTATGCCCAGGCGGAGGGGTTCTCGACGGAGGAGCTCCGCGACGCTGTCCTTCGGCTCGCGGAGCTCGACGGCTCGCTCAAGGGCCAGAGCAGGCTCGCACCCGATCTCGAGGTGCAGCGCGCGCTCGTCGACCTGAACCGGAGGCCGGCCCCGGACCGCACGCGAGACGCGCGCTAGGAGGGGGAGGCGGCGGCGGAGACGCCTGCGGCGATCCGCGCGGCCTGCGACTTCTTGCGGGCCGCGGTGTTTCGGTGGAGGGCGCCCTTGCTCGCCGCGCGGTCGATCACCCTGACGAGCTCGCGATGCTCGAGCGACACGCGCTCCGCGTCGCCGTCCGCGGCTGCGGCCTGGAGCCGCCTCGTCCGCGTCTTGATCGTCGACCGGTAGCGGAGGTTCTCAGCGCGCTGGCGCACCTGGATCCGGACGCGCTTTCTCTGCTGCTTGATGTTCGCCATCGAAGGAACGCCCGCGTCCCGCGGGCGCGGCGATGGTAGCAGACGTTGCTGGGAGAATCGCGTCCGATGGTGACGACGACTCCCCCGGCGACGAGCCCGGTCGCCGCGTGACCGAGCTCCCCGACCCCGCGGCCACTGTGCCCGCCGAAGAGCCCGGCCAGCGGCGCCGGATCGCGCGGTCGACGGCAGTGTTCTCCGGCGCGACCGCGATCTCCCGGGCGCTGGGCCTCGTCCGGGAGATGGTGAGCGCGTACTTCTTCGGCGTCACCGGGCTCATCAACGCCTTCACGGTTGCGATCCTGATCCCGAACGTCGTGCGTGCGCTTCTCGCGGACGCGGCGCTCTCGGGAGCGTTCGTGCCGGTCTTCAGCGACCTCCTCGAGCGGGGCGAGAAGCAGCGCGCCTGGCGCGTCGCGTCGACGCTGTTCTGGCTCACGCTTCTCGCGCTCGGCGGCGTGACCGCGCTCTTCATCCTCTTGGCTCCGCTCCTCATGCGGCCGTTCGGCGACCCCGGCGGAGACTACGAGCTCGCGGTCGGGCTCTCGCGCGTCCTCTTCCCGATCGTCGTCCTCCTCGGGCTCTCGGGGATCGTCGTCGGGATCCTCAACACGTACCACCACTTCGCGCTCCCGGCGCTCGCGCCGGTGGCGTGGAACCTCGTCATCGTCCTCGGGCTCCTCCTGGGGGTCCCGCAGATCTCCGACGAGAGCGCGCAGCTCTACCTCTACGCGGGAGTCGTCGTGCTCGGGACGGTGGTCCAGCTCCTCCTGCCCGTTCCGTGGCTCCGCCGGCTCGACGGCAGCCTGACGATGGTGCTCGACTGGCGCGACCCGGCCGTCAAGCGCGTGCTCGTCCTCATGCTCCCGGTCACGCTCACGATCGGGCTCATCAACGTGAGCTTCCTCGTCGACATGCTGTTCGCGTCGCGGCTCCTCGACCCGGAGCTCGCGCCGGCGGCGATCGACAAGGCGTTCAGGCTGTACATGCTCCCGCAGGGCATCTTCGCGGTCGCGGTCACGACCGTCCTCTTCCCGACGCTCGCGCGACTTGCCGCGCGCGGGGACGAGCAAGGGCTGCGGCGCGCGCTCGACGGAGGCATCCGGCAGATCGCTTTCCTCCTCGTCCCGGCGGGGCTCGTCGCGATCGTTCTCGCCCAGCCGATCGTCCGCCTGGTCTACCAGCGGGGGGAGTTCACGGCCGACGACACGGTGATCGTCGCGCAGTGCCTGCAGGCGTTCTCGATCGGGCTCGTCTTCAACGGCTGGATGCTGATCCTGAATCGCGCCTTCTACGCGGTACAGACGAACTGGGTGCCGACCGCGATCGCCCTCGGCGCGGTCGGGCTGAATGCCGCCTTCGACGCGGTCTTCTACCGGCTCGGGATCTGGGGCATCCCACTCGCGACCGCGGCCGTCAACGTCGTCGGCGCCGCCACGCTCCTCGTGATGATGCGGCGTCGCGTCGGCCTCGAGCACGTCGGCAAGACCCTGGGCGTGGTCTCGCGGATCGTCCTGGCGGGAGCGCTCTGCGCGGCCGCCGCTTTCGCCGTCTGGTCCGGGCTCGACGCCTGGCTCGGGCGCGAGCTCCTCGCCCAGGTGGTCTCGCTCGGCGCCGCGTTCCTCGCAGGGGGAGTCGTCTACGCGGCCTCGGCGCGCGTCCTCGGGGTGCAGGAGCTCGAGGCTCTGCTCCTGCTGCGCGGGCAGCGGCAAGTACGTTAGGAGCGGCCATGGAGCCGGACCGCATCCGCAACTTCGCGATCATCGCGCACATCGACCACGGCAAGTCGACGCTTGCCGACCGCGTCCTCGAGCTCACCGGCGCCGTCTCCGCGCGCGACATGCGCGAGCAGCTCCTCGACTCGATGGAGCTCGAGCGGGAGCGCGGGATCACGATCAAGGCGCAGGCGGTACGCGTGCGCTGGCGCGGCCACCACCTGAACCTCATCGACACGCCGGGCCACGTCGACTTCACGTACGAGGTCTCCCGCTCGCTGCAGGCCTGCGAGGGGGCGCTGCTCCTCGTGGACGCGGCGCAGGGGATCGAGGCCCAGACGCTCGCGAACGCCTACCTCGCTCTCGAGGGAGAGCTAGAGATCGTGCCCGTCGTGAACAAGATCGACCTGCCGCAGGCGGACCCGGTCGGGACCGCCCGCGAGCTCGCCCAGCTGCTCGGCGAGACCCCCGACCGCGTTCTCCGCATCTCCGCCAAGACGGGACAGGGCGTGGAGGACGTGCTGGACGCGATCGTCGAGCGCATCCCGGCGCCGAGCGGCGACCCTGCAGCGCCGGCCCGCGCGCTCGTGTTCGACTCCTCGTACGACCAGTACCGCGGCGTGGTCGCCTTCGTCCGAGTCGTGGACGGCAGCTTCGAGACCCGTGAGCCGCTGCGGGCGATGGCCCAGCGCACGGAGTTCGAGGCGGAGGAGCTCGGCGTGATGTCGCCGGCCCGCGAGCCCGTCGGCTCGCTGTCCGCGGGGGAGGTCGGCTACGTCATCACAGGGCTCAAGGACGTGTCCCGGCTCCGGGTCGGGGACACGCTCACCTCCCGCCGCCGCCCCGCCGCGACGCCGCTCCCCGGCTACCAGGACGTCAAGCCGATGGTCTTCGCCGGGATCTTCCCGACCGACTCCGACGAGTACCCGGCGCTGCGCGACGCCCTCGAGCGGCTGAAGCTGAACGACGCCTCGCTCGCGTACGAACCCGAGACCTCGCAGGCCCTCGGGTTCGGCTTCCGGTGCGGGTTCCTGGGCCTCCTGCACATGGAGATCGTCCGCGAGCGGCTCGAGCGCGAGTTCGACCTCGACCTCCTGATCACTGCGCCCAACGTCGCGTACCGGGCGACGACGCGGAGCGGCGAGGTCGTCGAGGTGCACAACCCGGCGGAGATGCCCCGGGAGGTCGAGCTCGTGGAGGAGCCATACGTGAAGGCCTCGATCATCGTCCCGAAGGACTACGTCGGCTCCGTCATGGAGCTCACGAACGAGCGCCGGGGGGCCTTCGACCACCTCGAGTACCTGAGCGAGGACCGGGTCCTCCTCTCGTACGAGCTGCCGCTCGGGGAGATCGTCCTCGACTTCTACGACCAGCTCAAGTCGCGCACCCGCGGCTACGCGAGCTTCGACTACGACCTCGCCGGGTTCAAGCAGGGGGAGCTGACCCGCGTGGACATCCTCGTCGGCGGAGAGCAGGTGGACGCGCTCTCGCTGATCGTCCACCGCGACGCGGCGTACGACCGCGGGCGTCAGCTCGTCGAGCGCCTTCGCCAGGAGATTCCGCGACAGATGTTTGACGTGGCCGTCCAGGCCGCGATCGGTTCGCGCGTGATCGCGCGCGAGACGATCAAGGCGAAACGTAAGGACGTGCTCGCCAAGTGCTACGGGGGCGACATCACGCGCAAGCGGAAGCTGCTCGAGCGCCAGAAGAAGGGCAAGAAGCGGATGAAGCAGGTGGGCGGGGTGGAGGTGCCCCAGGAGGCGTTCCTCGCCGTGCTCAACCTCGACTCGGAGAGGAAGCGGTAGGTGACCA
>Ga0233416_10000090_pt1 | contig 25237 bp, 29 predicted proteins | sample Sediment_Towuti__2_FD_188638 | JGI IMG/M metagenome (GOLD analysis project Ga0233416, IMG submission 188638) | Sediment microbial communities from Lake Towuti, South Sulawesi, Indonesia - Sediment_Towuti_2014_0_MG | ecosystem: Environmental > Aquatic > Freshwater > Lake > Sediment | place... | reverse complement strand
TGTCGTGGACGCGGGAGACCCGCGGTGCTATCCCCTCCCGAGCGCGGCCTTAAAGGATGCGGGCGAGCGAGACCAGATCTACATTCGCCCCGGAACCTATGAAGACAAAGTCTTCGTGCATGAGCGATCGGTACGGCTGATCGGAGCCGGACGCGAGCTGGTCCATATCTTCTGTCGTCGCGGGGGGCCGCTGTATCTGCAGCGGGCATCGGGAGGCCGAATCTCGGGCATCACCTTCCGGTACGTCGGCAGCGATCAACACTCGGCCATCAACGTACTCGATTCCACCTGTGTCATCACCCAGTGCCGGGCGATGGACGGGATTCTGTCCGGTGTCGTGCTCTATGGGCCTGAGTGCCGTGCGACATTCATCGAAAACGAGGTGTGCCGAAACCGCGAATCCGGCATCTTTGTCTTCGGCGGCGCGCAACCTCGAGTGGCGGACAATCGCTGTACTGACAATCACCACTTCGGAATCGCCGTCCGCGATCCGGGGAGTCGTCCCGAACTCGTGCGCAACCGGTGCGAAGCGAACATGCTCAGCGGGATTCTCTTGTTCCATCACGGCGCGGGTTTGATCGTGGACAACCTCTGCCGGGGCAACGAGCATTGGGGCGTCCTGATGACGCCGGACTCGCACCCCAACCCGGGCCCTCCCGAGCTAGCTGCCGTGAATCAGCTAGAGGGCAATCCTCGTGGGGCCTATGGCATGACGGATCAGCCACTGGCCGAGATCGGACGGTAGCGGCGGTCATTCGCCGCGGGCTAGGAGGCCTTGGAGAAGGGGACGGACGAGGGCAAGAGGTTCGGAGCATGGAACTGAAAGGAGTTCCCTCCTTGCTGTTTGGCGCGATACATCGCGGCATCCGCGTGTTTCAAGAGATCGTCGATCTCGTGATCGTCGGACGGATAGACGGTAATCCCGATGCTGACTCCGATGGATGCGTGATGTTCCTGGAGATGAAACGGCTTGCCCAAAGATGCGGTGATTCTCCGCGCGACCACAGCGATGTCTTGTTCGCATGAGAGGCCCTCCAGGATAATCGTGAACTCGTCTCCGCCCATGCGGGCCACCGTGTCGACCTCGCGGACACAATCTTGCAGTCGCCCGGCGACCGCCTTCAACAGTTGATCTCCCACAGCATGCCCCAGGGTGTCGTTCACCGCCTTGAATCGATCGAGATCGAGCAGCATCAGGCCGAGAGGCTGTTGGAGCCGCTTGCTGCGCGCCATGGCCTGGACGAGTCGGTCTCGGAACAATGTGCGATTGACGAGACCGGTCAGCTGATCGTATTGAGCCAGAAACGTGAGGCGTTCTTCGGCGCGCTTGCGCTCGATGGCGTAGCGGATCGAGCGGACCAACAGTTCCGACTGCCCATGGCCTTTCACAAGGTAGTCTTGCGCGCCGTGTTGAACCGCCTGCAGCGCGAGGGTCTGATCGCTGACTCCGCTAAGCACGATGATGGGGATGGTCGGATTGGCCGCCTGCATCTGACGGAGAGTTGACAGCCCGTAGCCATCGGGGAGGGAGAGATCCAAGAGCACGGCATCGAACCGTACTCGGGCGAGCTGGCCGAAGGCTTCGGACAAACGCCCAACATGGGTGATGTCAAATTGTTCGATGTTCCATTCCGCCAAGATGTCTTGGGTCAAGCGCGCATCGACTTCGTTGTCTTCGACGAGCAAAATCTTGATCATGTCAGTCCGGTGGAATCAAAACCATGTCTCCGTCATGGCGGAATCGCTTTTCCCAACGTACGGTAAGTATAACCTAAGATCATGTTTCAACAAGCGAATTTACGAATTGGCCGGCATCGTTCGACCGGGACGTCCTGTGGAGAAGCGGGGGTCACAGAGATGCAATTCGGCGGCAGGGTGGGACGCGGCGACGGCCGGAAGGGGCGACACAAGATGCCGCGCCCCTTCCGGTTTGCGAGGGAAACGCGCTAACTGCAATGTAGTGCTTCAGCCCGACGGCGAACCTCCTCGGCCTTTTGGGCTTGTCCGAGGTTCTCATACAGAGAAGCGATGTTGGTGTGCAGGTGAGACAGCAATTGGCCAAGCTGGGCCTCTTGCGCGATGACGTTGGCTTCAAGGGCCAGCTTCTTTTCTTCGCTCCGCCGGAAGCGCTCTTCCAGCCGCTGAACCAATTGAATCCACCCTCTGACTTTTCCTGAGTCCAACTCCGGCATGACAGGCGGGGCTTCAGCGCGATCGAGCGCTTTTTCCATGTGGTTCATCCAATTGATAAACACGAGAAAGTCACCCAACGTAATCTCCAGTGCGGATGAGGCGCCATCTTCTATAACCAGGTCTTCCATTCCTACTCCTTTCTCTAATCCATTCACCTCGTGATACATGCCGATCCGTGAATACGACGCACTGCCGGTGCCGAACGTTCAACCAGCCGAACTACGGGCTTCGATCAAGAGCCTTCTAGCGGAGGAACAAGCCCCGCCCGTCATTTCACCCCCCTTCATGATGTTCGTCCGAGAGCGTGGAGATGATTGAACTACCCAACGGAATGTGGAGGCGGAGTAATACTGTACCAGGTGCTGTGTTGTCAATGGGGTAGGGATATCGGTCGAGAACAACCTGAGTGGTCTATCCCGGAAGGGAACATCACGCGTCGTGCCGCGTCAAACTTCGGTCAGGAACCCTGAGGAAGGCTCCGGGTGCCGATTGGGTAAGAACCTGTCGGTTGCTGTTCGGGGCCGATCGCGGCTTCGCAGGCGTAGCCCTTTTCCAATGGCCACAGCAATGAACGGCCCGCCAGACTGCCCCGGACATGCACATATCGGAAAGTGACGCCCATCCGAGCGGCATCATCCTTCACCTTGGCCACGCAATCTTCGTACGTGTACGCCCGGCGCGAAATGATAATCGGGTCTCCGGAAACGCTGTGGAAAACGACGTATTCGTCGGCGCAGCCGGTCATCAGCCACAGCACGACGAGGAATCCGGTCACGCGCCGAATTGTTTTCATCATCCCCATAGGAGAGTCCGTTCCGGCTGGTCGTCGGGTGCGTCTGCCATCACATCGTCCCCCTACGCCGCGCCACCTCACCATAGCATACCAACAGTGCGCGAATCGACCCTGCGGGGTTCATGGACGACGTGTCGGGTGGTCAGTGGTCGAGCGACGCAAAGCGCCGTAGTGGAGACAAAAAGCGCGACGGAACCCACCCTGGTTCCCCTACGGAAGAGGGGTTGCCACTATAGGCCTAAGCCATTGTGATTACAGCACTAATCTCTCATTCGTGAAGCGCGAGTCATGGCATGTTCCCTGCTGAACAGAGCTGACAGCGGCTGCGCCTCCTAAAGGGATGGTGAGCCGGAGAGTCTGGCAGTGAAGGAACGTCTTGTTGCTGCCGTGAAGGGTGAGGAGGGTCGGATACGCATGAACCGAGCGAAATCGATCCAGCGAGTGATAAGGAGACCAATGGAGCGAGCCACCGTCCGAGATCGTCCGATTTCTGGACCTATCGCTGTCGGAGCCTGCTCGGTGCTGCTTCTTACGGTGATGGCTGTTCCGGCAGCTCGTGCGGACGGAAATATCTATCGCTACGTCGGTTCGGACGGCACCATCCACCTGACGAACGTACCCAGCGACCGGAGGTTTGAATCGATCACGAACAAGCGGCACTATCATGCGTCTGTATCCGATCGGGAGCTTGAAGGCGCGGTGGCGCAATACGCTCAGGAATATCGTCTTTCCGCCGCCTTGCTGATGGCCGTGATCAAGGCGGAATCTGACTTCGATCCCACCGTGATCTCGAAAGCCGGCGCGGTCGGCCTCATGCAGTTGATTCCGGAAACGGCCAGGAGGCATGGAGTGCTGGATGTCTATGACACCAGAGACAACATCGCCGGCGGGGCCAAGCATCTGAGATAGCTGCTCGATCGCTTTCGTGGAAATGTTCCACTTGCCCTGGCTGCATACAATGCGGGCGAAGGGAACGTCGACCGGTATCGGCAGATTCCACCCTTCAAGGAAACCAGAATGTACGTCAAGAAAGTTCTGGGGTTCTACCGGGACTATCTGACAAGCCAGTCGTTCTATCCGCTCGGGCATCAGGGAAGCCTCAGCATGCTGCGCTAGCATGGGGCAGACGCCCGAGTCAGTTGTAAGAACTGTTCCACCGAAAGACTTTCTGCACGGACGGCAGGTGACAGACTCAACGATTGAAGCGCCGCCGCCACCGCTTTCTGATCGTATCCTTCATCCCTGAGCGAATTCGTGAGCGTCTTGCGCCGGTGCGCGAAAGCGGCTTTCACCAGCGCGGCGAACATGGGCTCTTCTTCGGGATGGAGTGCTCGCCGCTCCTTCGTCCGCAACAATACCACCGCCGACCCGACCTCGGGCCTTGGCCTGAAGCACTGAGGGGAAACCTTGAAGGCTTTTGTGATCCTCGCAGCGTACTGGGCCATGACGGAAAGAACGCCGTACTGAGAACTGCCCGGCTTGGCCACCAGCCGGTCGGCTACTTCATCCTGCAGCATGAGCACGAGGTGCGGGAATCGCCGGCCCTGGTCGAGCAATCGGAAGAGGAGTGGGCTCGAAAGATAGTACGGCAGGTTGGCCACGACCACTGTTCCGGCGGGAAGGCTCTCCATCGGATAGTGCATCGCGTCCTCCCGGACGAGCGTGAGATTCGAAAGCTCTGCCTGGCGTTCGGCGAGAAAGGCATGGAGTCGTGGATCAACTTCAACCGCTATGACACGACCGGAGGCGCGGCAGAGCGCTTCCGTCAGGATGCCGCGGCCCGGGCCAATTTCCAGTACCGTATCGGTGGGAACCAGCGCGGCCAGGGCGACGATCTTGCGAACGATGTTGGGATCGATAAGAAAATTCTGACCGAGTCGCTTGATGGCGGCTGGCGGGTCGGAGCTTGTCACGCGCCGGCTTCCGGTGGAGGGATCAGGAGCCCGTCGTCGAGTCGCTTGGCTAACGCGCTCAGCGAGGTCCGGTAACACTCGACCAACTCGGCAAATTCTTCGAACATGTCGTTGGTGAAGGATGGTCCGGGATGGACGCCGGCAAACCTCTGCCCTTCCGCCTGTCCCACTGCCTGCGTAAGCAATGCTACGGTTCGGGCTTTCCATTGGGCGACCCGTTCAGTCCCCGCCACCGTGTTCAGGTCTTGGAGAGTCTGCCCGGCCAACCTGTCGAGCTCATTCAGTTGCTGTTGAATGATCGTGAGCCCCGCGGGTCGTTGATCGGTCATCAGCGTGCTCCTGGTCCTTTGGTCCATCTCGTCTATCTGGTCTATCTCGTTTGTCTGGTCTCTCTGGTTCCGATTGTTGCGGTAGTCATACGACATGAGCCAGATAAACCAGATAGACGAGATAAACCAGACAAACCAGATAGACCAGATAAACCAGAGCGCCCAACCAGTCCAGCTAGATTCGTCATCGGTGCTGGACGAACTTCGCTGCCAGCTTCACTGCTTCGAGCAAACTGCCTGGATCGGCGATACCCTTTCCAACGATGTCGAAGGCGGTCCCATGATCGACCGAAGTGCGTATGATCGGCAGTCCCACCGTCAGATTCACGCAGGTTCCGAAGGCGATAAGCTTCAGCGGGATCAACCCTTGATCGTGGTACATGGCCACGATTCCGTCGTATTGCCCCTTCACCGCTTGGCTGAACAGCGTATCGGCCGGAAGCGGGTCGCTGGCGAGAATGCCTTGGGCCTGGGCTGCACGCGCCGCAGGCGTTATCACATGGGCTTCCTCGTCGCCGAAGAGTCCATGTTCGCCCGCATGGGGATTCAAGGCCGCCACGCCGATCCTGGGCTTCGTGATACCGAAGAGCCGGGTCAACGCCAGATGCGCCAGGCGGATCCCCTTTTCGATCTTGGCCTGAGTGAGCAAGGAGGAAAGATCTTTGATGGCGACATGGGTCGTCACGAACATGATGCGCAAGGGTCCGCCCACGATCATCATGCCGGACTCCTTCGCCTGCGTCAGATCCGCCAAGAGTTCCGTATGGCCGGGGTAGTGGCAGCCGCCCATATTGATCGCTTCCTTGTTGATCGGTGCCGTGACGATGCCGTCGATGCACCCAATCTGCGCGAGTTCCACGCCTTTCCTGATAAAGGCGACCGAAGCGGCGCCGGTCTCGGCTGCGGCGACGCCCGGCACAAACCTGCCCAGCGGCTTCTCCAGGGGATCCAGCACTGCTAGGGTTCCCAGGCCCATCGCGGCCTTGTCATGCCCGCTGATGGGGATGGCCTTGAGTCTCATTCCCAGCGACTTGATCGTCCGTGCCATCACGGGAAAGGATCCAATGACGATCGGGAAACAGACATCGCGCAGCGCCCGGCTCGCAGCCGCCTTCGCGATGACCTCCGGGCCGATGCCCGCGGGATCTCCCATCGTGATTCCTAAGAGGGGAAGCCGTGAGGGACGTCGCCGCATTCGTGGCACCATGGACTTAGTGGACATACAGATACACCGTGTAGCCAATGTACAAGATGGCGCCGGCGCTCAACAACCATGGGCGCCACTGACCGACGAGAATAATTTGGAGCAGGGCGAACCCCGCAGCCTGGATGGCCAACACCATCGTGGCCGAGGCGGACGACGCAATGGCCCATTCGGTTCCCAGCAGGCCGAGCGACACGGGGACGGTCCCTTGGAAGACCATCGCGCCGGTCACGTTGGCCACAGCAAGGCGGTCCTTTTTGCGGTAGAGCCAAAGGAAACTGTTGGACATCTCCGGCAATTCGGTCGCCAACGGCGCGATGAGCAACGCCAGGATCAAGGGCGACATCGCAAACGCGCCGGCCATCGCTTCGGCCGCGGTGACGAACAGGTGCGCGCCCACGATGAGTCCGGCCAGGCCCATGAGCGATTGCAGCGCGATCATGATGTGAGAAGGCGTGGCGGCAGTTTTGGAAAAGAGGAGCGGCTCCAACTGGCTGCCTTCTCCTTCCTCCTCGGTCGGGGCGCTGAACTTGAGTTTCATGTAGTAGACGTACAGCGCGATCAACCCGATTGCTGCGATGATATGAATGAGCCTGGATGGCATAAAGGTGCAACCCAAGGCGACGATGTAGCCGATGGTGAAATAGATCAGGTCGGTGGCCACATCTCGGTAATTGAGATGAAAGCGCGCGGTGCGCTTGCCCGCCCATGAGTACAGCAGCAAGAGGATTGCGAGAATCGGCAATACCAGTGTGCTGAGCATGAACGGCGCGCCCAAAATGGCGCCCAGGCCGACTTCGACCTCCTCCTGTCCCTCTCCGAAGAAGATAGCGAAGATCGGGATTGATGTTTCCGGCAATGTCGTGCCGATTGCAGCAAAAATGCTGCCGACGGCTCCCTCGGAAACCCCGAGCCGTTTTCCAAACCACTCGATGGCGTTGGTGAACAGGGCGCATCCGCCCAAGGTGATCACGATGGATGCGGAAAAGAGGAGGACGTAGAGCAGGACGGTCACAGGCCTCCTCGAGGGGCAACAGGGCAAGCGCAAGAAGTCACGACGGAATCCACGTTATGTGAGCCTGTCCTCTTGCCTATGTCCTCTTGCCTAGTCCGTCTCTGTAGGCCAGCATCGCTGCATCCATCACGTCCTTCAGAGGTCGACCGGTGCGGTTCGCGATCTTCTTGCAATCTGAATATTCCGGCATGGCCCTCTCCCGGCCAGGCCCCACTTGGGCGATCTTCATGCGGACGGCATCATGATGGACCTTCACCGTGACGAAGCGTCGTGGGAGGATCTGTCGCGCCAATTCCTGGATACGCACGCCGAGAGCCGTGGTTTCCTGGAGGAGGACCTCCATCACGGCGTCCGCCCGCTCGCGTGCGACCAGACAGTTCACGATCACCCCCGGTCGACTCCGCTTCATGATGACGGGAATCAGGGCGACGTCCACTGCGCCGACAGAAAAAAGGCGATCCATCACATGCTCGTACGCCTGCGGAGTCAGGTCGTCGAGATTCGTTTCGATCTGCATGACGCGGTCGGCCAGCCGCCCTATCTGCGCGGACTCTTCCGAGAGGAATACGCGAAGGGCGTTCGGCCATCCCTTCGGGTCGCGATCGCCGGCGCCGTACCCCACACGGGCCGATTCCAGGACGGTCGCGGGGCCGAATTCGGTCGTCAACGTTCGAAGCAACGCCACTCCCGTGGGTGTCGCCAGCTCACAACGCGGACCGTCCGAATAAATCGGGATCCCTTTCGTCAGCGCCGCGACAGCCGGACCCGGTACCGGCAGAACGCCGTGGGACGTCTGGATCATGCCTGTCCCGACATTGATGGCCGAGGCCGTAACCCGTGTGACGTTCAAGAGGTGGCAACCCAGGATGCTCCCGACGACGTCGATAAAGGAATCCACGACGCCCACTTCATGAAAATGGACGTCACGCGGGGAGACACGATGAGCCAGGCCTTCCGCCTCGGCGAGTCGATCGAAGACGGCGCGGCTCTGCGACTTCACAGGGCTGGGGAGGGTACTCCCTGCGAGAATCCGTCGAATGCGCGATAACGTCAGCGGACGGTCAAACCCCTGCTTGACGACGACATCCACCTTGACCGCGTGAATTCCACCGCGCCGGACCTCCCGTCTGCGCAATCGATAGCCTTCGAGCCGGAGGTCTTTGAGCCCGCTTACCAAGTCGGTCCAGGACAGGCCGGCGCTGACCAGCGCTCCCAAGACCATGTCGCCGCTGATTCCGGAAAAACAATCGAAGTGAAGATGCCGTCCCATGCAGTCCTTCATACAAGCGATCGCGCGATGGCCGCCCATCTTACCCAACGCACCGGCTGACGGCAATCGCCCCCGGTGAATCATTGACAGCTTGGAGAGGCTGTGCTATCCCCCTACCGATGCCGACAGGATTCCCTGTCCGTACCTCCGGGTCCATCCGCTCGATTCTTTCATGAACACCCGCTTCGTGTTTTCACCCCATGCTCAAGTCCATGGCCGGCCCACGGGGCGCCTCCTGTGGAGCCTTGGCCTCTGCTTCTGTCTCACCGTTTTTCTCCCGGTCGGGGGATCGGCGAAAACGAAACGGCCCGTGGCCCCACGCCCGGAGCCGGAGCTGAAGATCGTCGACTTGAACGTTGCCCCAATGCCCTACCAGCCGGGAGACGGGGCTCTGGAGTTTTCGGTGACTGTCCAGCTTCCCAAGGAACTCAACGGCACGACGATTCTAGAGGTGTCGTCGCTTATCAGTTCTCCTTCTAAAACCTCTCTTCGCTTCCTCTCAACGCGTCAGCCGGTACAGTCGCCGGCTCAGAACGGCGACGGCGCTCCGTCGACGTTGTCGGTCCAGCTTTCATGGGATGGGATGGACCATAGGAAGCAACTGGCCGGATCGGGCACCTATTCCTATGAGGTGCGAACCAAGCTTTTGGCATTCGGCGACAAGGGCCCGCGTACGATCATGGTCTCCTGGCCGAAGCGCGGAACGCTGGAAGTGAAGTAACGAAGGACGTATCTCGTCTTTCGTCGATCGCATCTCGCAATGAATTTCACGAACGATGCTTCACAGTTCGACAAGCTCACCGTCCTGAGCCATGTCGAGGGACGAGCGACGCTTCACCAAGCCGGTTGATGCGGTGCGCCAGGCAGCCGGCTCCAAATCCGTTGTCGATATTCATGACGCCGACGCCTGCCGCGCACGAATTCAGCATGGTCAGCAACGCCGCCAAGCCGCCGAAACTGGCGCCGTAACCCCGGCTGGTCGGCACCGCGATCACCGGGCAGTCTACCAAGCCGCCCACGACACTCGGCAAGACGCCATCCATGCCAGCGACGACGACGGCGACTCTGGCGTCGAACAGCCGATCCTTCTTCCCCAGCAGTCGATGGAGGCCGGCCACGCCCACGTCGTACAGTCGTTCGACGCGGCTCCCCATGACTTCCGCTGTGACGCGGGCCTCCTCAGCCACCGGGACATCGGCCGTACCAGCCGTGATGACCAGGACATGCCCTTGCGGTGTGTGCGACGCGGGACGGATCGCCACGATACGCGCGTCAGAGTAGTAACGCGCCCGGCCGTCCAGCCGGCGAATTGCGCGAGCCACCGCCGGGTCCGCACGGGTGGCGAGGAACGGGCCTCGCTTCTTGAGCAGCGCGCGCGCGATGGCGACGATCTGGTCGATGGTTTTGCCTTCGCAGAGCACGACTTCGGGGAAGCCTTGTCGCAAGGAGCGGTGATGATCCAGGGAGGCGAACCCAAGATCTTCGAAAGGCATGGCTCGCAGGCGTTGAAGGGCCTGCGCCACCGTGATGCGCCTCTGTTCAACCTGTCGCAACAGTCGTGCGAGTCCTTCGGGGCTCATGGGCGTTCCTTTTCCGGCTTCGCGTCGCGCTCCATCAGATCGCTGACGGCTCTTCGGCAGGACTTGTTTTCGAACAACACCGCGTTGATTTCCTGCGTGATGGGCATGTCCACATGGTGCCGCCGCGCCAAGCCCAACGCCGCATGAGCCGTCCGCACGCCCTCGGCGACCGCCTGCATCTTGCCTAAGATCGTATCGAGCTTCTCGCCTTTACCGAGTTGGACTCCCACCGTGTAGTTCCGGCTGAGCACCCCGGTGCAGGTCAGCACGAGATCGCCGACTCCTGAGAGCCCGTAGAAAGTCCGCGGGTCGGCTCCCATGGCCTGGCCCAGGCGAACGATCTCGGCCAGTCCTCGCGTAATGAGCGCGGCGCGCGCATTGAGTCCGAGACCCAGTCCGTCGATGATCCCGGCAGCCAGCGCCATGACATTTTTGAGCGCGCCGCCGAGCTGCACGCCGATCAGGTCGGCATCGGCATACACGCGAAACGCCGGCGTCATGAGCGCCGCCTGAAACCGTCGAACCAGCGGCTCGTCCCGACCGGCGAGGCACACCGCGGTCGGCTGGCCGGCGCTCAGCTCGGTGGCAAAGCTTGGCCCGGAGAGCGCCATGAGCGAACGGTGTGTCGACGCCGGCAGCTCATCTTCCATTACCTGCGTCATCAGTTTCGTGGTGTCCTCTTCTATGCCTTTGGTCGCGCTGATTACCGGGATCGGTCGCGGTAGGCAGACGGCCAGCTTCTGCAGGATCGATCGGGTCACATGCGAGGGCACCACGAACAAGATGCCGTCGCATCCCTCGATCGCCTCGGCCAGGGATGAGGTCGCGACGAGGCTCCGCGGGAGCGAGACGCCCTTGAGGAAGACAGGATTCTCGTGCGCGGCGTTGATCGCCCTGGCGACGTCGTGTTCGTAAGCCCAGAGACGAACGGCGAGACCCTTTTCGGCCAAATGTTTGGCCAGGGCGGTTCCCCACGCTCCGGCTCCGACGACGCTCATCTTCTTGATGGCTTGCATGTTGGGAAGTTTCATCGAGCGGGGAGTGCAGAGAGTGTGCCGTGCCTGGGACCGGCGGATTATAGGAAGGCCTCGATCTTCTGTCAACGAACGGAACAGGCCGGCTGAATTTGTCAAGCCGGCCGCAGACAGAATCGAGCCCACGCGCCCGTAATGGCACACCGCTTGCTCTATCTCCGTGGCGAACTTAGAAGTGTCTTCGCCAGGTGAGTGACTGGACCGAGGAGGACGGGCGGTCCGGAATATGCCGATGAATCACGACAATCATCATGCGGTGAGTCAGAAGCGGATGCCGCTGGTCAGAGGGTTCGCCGGCCTCGTCGTCATGGCCCTCGCCATCACGGCCCCTGCCAGAGTCCAGCAAGCGTATGGAGAAACCTACGTGGCCGGACAAATTGGTGTGACGTTCCCGTTGAATGGTCTGTCAAATGGAGATGTAACAACCTCAAGCGCACCGGCCTCGGGGGGTACATTTAACATCCCAAGTGGCACGACCATCAGTGACCAATCGTTGGAAAACGCGTTCCTGTTTGGCGGAAAAATAGGACACTATTTTAGGAGAGCTCGATGGTTCGGGATAGAAGCTGAAGTCTTTTACGGCACCCCTCACATCAAGCAACAGGACATTACGTTGCGTTCGGGTGCACCGGTTACTTTCACGCCTTCTGGTGGTGGGCCAAGCACTTCTTTGGGGAATGAACTTACCCTTGTAGGGGTGCCGGGGGTCAATTTCCAAGTGCTGACAATTGCGCCGCTCAACTTGATGTTTCGGTATCCCGGCAGGAGGCTGCAACCTTACATAGGGGTCGGTCCCGCTATCTTTCTTGCGAGTATCAAGGACCCATCGATTTCACAAGGCGAAGACTCCCAGTCCAGCACCAGGGTCGGTCTGAACGCTCTCGTTGGTGTTCGGTATTATTTTACAAGACACTTTGCGGCCTTTGCCGAAGCCAAGTTTAACTATGTTCGATTCAGCTTTGAGGAAAACCCCAATTTCTTCGGATTCGACGCCACCTACATGCCCATTCACGCCTCATTCGGACTCAGCCTGCATTTTTAGGTTTTCTCACCAGCGCATCTAGCAAACTGACATCGGTCCGTGTAGCCTATGCGTGAGAAATCTCCTTGTGTGTTGGAGCACGACCGGTGCAAATCTGTCCTTCCTGTCAGCGAGCCCAGCCTGAGCTCAATCGTTTCTGCATCCAGTGTGGTCAGCGACTCGATGGAAGCGGGGCGGCAACCCCGCGTCCGGGACCTCGTGCCAGGGCGCCGGAGCAACTGAATCTCAGCGTATTGTACGGGATGGTGGCTGTCCTGGTCCTGGCCCTGCTATTTCCACCCTGGGAGGCGACGGTCGATCAGACGCCGGAATTTCTCGGGATGCATTTCATGCTTTCCCCTCCCATCCCTGAGGCCGTTGTGAGTGGCATGCTCCTGACCATTGAGTTGGTGACGATCACGATCGCGGGCCTGTACGGGGCGTTCCTCTTCCGAAAGAAGTAAAGACGTCAACCGTCATTCGTCAAACGCACCGACCTGCAAGACTCGCCTTACTCCTGCCTCGACCGGTTGACGATTGACGTGTAACGAATGACGCGGCTCAGTCGAGGGCCAGCGTCAGACACTTGGCCGACCCGCCGGATTTCATGAACTCATCGAGCGGAACCGCATGGGTTCGGTATCCGCGCTCCTGGAGGAGGCGCTCCGTGGCGGGACATCCGACGGGGAGGACGACATATTTCCCCACGCAGACGGCGTTGCAGGCGAATTTCAACGCTTCATCCTCGGGAACAGGAAGTCGCCGCTCATTCGGAATTCGTTCGGCAATGGCGATCTGCCCGTAGGGATCGAAGGCCGGTGGGAAATAGAGGAGTTCCCCCCCTGTGAGCGGGCAGAAGCATGTGTCGAGGTGGTAGAAGCGGCTGTCGATGAGTTCGAGCGGGATGATTTCCCGATGGAAGCGCTCACTCAGATGCGGAAACGCACGGATATCCGATCGCTGCCGATACCCTCCGAACCAGCATTCTGGAAAACCAAGAAGATCCCCTGCGCCTTCGAATACGACCCCTTTCTCCATGGTCATGACCTCGTAGCCATGCCCGCGAAACCAATCTTCAAAATGCGCCTCCTCCCGTTGCCTCTCGGGATAGCGGAAGTGGCTGACGACCGCCGTACGACCGACCACGATGCCGGCGTTGGCGGTGAATACCAGATCGGGCAACCCGGGAGCAGGCGTCATCCGTTCAAGCACCACACCCAGATCTTTTTCAAAGACGCGCATCAGCCCGTGCCACTGCCCGACGGCCCGTGCGTGGTCCACCCGATTGCTGAGCCGCATCCAGGGGTTGATTTCGTACTCGATCGCGAAAAAATCCGGGGGACACACGAGGAGGCGACTCATGCCGTCCTCCCCACTATCCTGGCCAGCTCGGAGAGGAAGGAGGCGGCATCCATCACCAAACCGACGGCTTGAAAGCTGCCCCGATCCGCGAGCTTGGTCGGCACGGAGGGGTTCACATCCACACAGACGGTCGGCACGGTGGCCGGCAACAGATTACCGGTCGCCACCGAATGCAGCGTGGACGCGACCAGCAGCGCCAACCCCACCCCGGCGACAGCCGCGCGCATGGCGCTCTGGGCGCCAACGGCATCCGTGATCACCCCGGGGAGGGGCCCGTCGTCACGGATCGTCCCTGCCATCACGACGGGCACAGCGTGCCTGACACAGGCGGCCATGATGCCATGCGTGATGACTCCCGATCGGACGGCCGCTTCGATGCTTCCGACGGCGCGAACCCGGTTGATGGTGCGCAAATGATGTTCATGGCCATGGGGGATCGCCCGACCGGCGGTGAGGCCATACCCCAGGGATGTGCCGTACAGGTCTGCTTCCATGTCATGCGCGGCGAGCGCGTTGCCGCAGAACAGGAGATGAATAAATCCCTGTTCGATCAGCCACGTCAGCGCTTCTCGGCCTCCGGCATGAATGATGGCGGGCCCCCCTGACAGCAAGACTTTCGAATCCGCCTGCCCTGCTCTGTGCCGGTCCCGGAGGTGACGCATGCGGGCCGCGATATCGGCGATGACATGGCCGTGCGGCCGCTCCGCCGAGACCTGGGCCTCCATGAACCCGAATACGTCCCGCTCTCGCGGCCGTGGCAAAGGAATGACCCGCACCCCTTCGCGTCCGACAACAATCCGGTCTCCCCGCCGAGCCTCTCCCATGGGAACAGCTCGCGCCGCGGTGTTCCGTTCGTCCACCAGAATGCCGAGGTCCATCTCGATCCGGTCCACTTCCACCCACCGTCCCTTGAGCCGGACCTGGGTGGGCAAATGCGTGGTGGCATAGAAATCATCCGGAAGGATGCCGTCGGCGGACACTTCGGCGGTTTGGCAATCGGCCTCGCGTTCGACGGACGCGCCGTGCGGTTGAATCGCCGTCAGGATGTCGTTCAAGAGCGCCGTCGAGGTCACCCGGATGACAATGCGGGCGCGGGAGGGATCCTCCCGCGTTTTCCCGATGCGGATGTCCTCAATGTCGAAGTTCCCACCCATCATGAGGATGATGTCGAGCACCTTCGCCAAGACCAGCGAATCAATGATGTGCCCGCTCATGATGACGGTTTCTTGGCAGGAACTCATGGATGCCCTCGCAGCAGTTGGCTCCATTCTACCATTCGCGCGCCGCGGGGGCCGCTGCGTTGGCCCGAAAGGGCTCGGCGGCGATCGCGTCGGTTTTCATCAGCTCTCTGAGGACGCTCGTGGCGTAGGCGCCGGGGGGAAGGGCGAATGCCAAGGTGAGAACCTGGCCCTCCAGCGACCAATCGAGTTCCGCCAGCGGCACCCGCAGCGCCCGGCGTTCGCCGCGAAACCCGCAGGCCTTGCCTGCCGCGGCGAGCGCCTCGCGCGTTGTTCCCGCCTCCGCCACGACGGCCTCCTCGATCAATCCCGGCTCGCCGCCGGCCCACGACACCCGTGAGCCGAACAGGATGCCCGTCGGGCTGATCTCGAACCGATCCGCGCGCGGTTGCTCCTTCACGGCATCCTCGACCTGAAAACAGGCGCCGTTCTCCAGCTTCGTCGCCCAATCGCCGACGAGCACGCGATCGATGCGATCGACGCGCCGGGCCAGCACGCGGTTAAAGAGAAAGGACTGATAGGTATTGAGGTACCAGATGCGCTTGGCCCGGCTCATCCGGCTGCGCCGGCGCGGATCGCCCAGCAAATCGGCGCCGATCCGGTAGTTGGCGCCGTCCTTCCCCTGGCGCTGGGGGCCGAAGTAGTTCGGCACGCCGCGTGAACGGAGTTGGTCAAGAATCGCCGGCACGGTTTCGGGGGCATGACCGGCCACCTCACGCATGACCAAACGAAAATGATTGCCGGCATGATGACCGGTTCGCAGCCGATTGCGGTGGGATCCGAGCACCTCAATCTGCAGGATGCGGTCGTCGAGCTGGAGACGGGAGAGCTGGTCGGCGCTGACTCCCTGCAGGGACACCAATTGTGCGGTGACGGCACGCGCATCTTTCAGCCCTGCGATTCCAATCGCCTGCGCCTTCATGCCGAGCCGAGTGGAAAGCTGGCGGACTAGCTCCGGCGTGGAGAGCCCGCGTTTTGTGATGCGCACGTACAGGTGCTCGCCGGTCCCGCAAGGAAGATAAAGCGGACGCTCATGGACCTGAAAATCCTCCGGCACGGAACGGATCCGTCCTCCGATCCCGGGGAGGGCGCTCGTCAAATAGGGCTCGATCGGCGTGGGCACGAAGTACTCCTCAACGCCTCGGTTAGAAGTTTTGAGTGCTGAGTTGTGAGTTGCCAGGGAGTCATGTGCCTTTAACTCGAGACTCAGCACTCAGCACTCAGCACTCACAAGTTCAGGGTTTCGCGTACCGCATCTGGTCCAATGCTTCCCTCGCCCGGCTTCTGACGGTTTGATCGCCATCATCCTCCGCGACCTGCGTGAGTCGATCTCGCGCCTCCGTCGCATGCATCCGTCCCAGTCCCAACGCGGCGCAGGCACGTACGTACGCGTGGTCGTCCTCGAGCGCCTTCATCAGAAGCGGCACGACCGATGTGTCCTGCAGCACTCCCAAGTGGCTCGCCGCCAGGCCTCGGGCGCGATGCTGCTTGTCTCCCAATGCCCGTTGGAGCGTCATGCTCCAGAGGTCCTTCAACGAGGGCGCGATCTCTTCCAGACTCTCAATCCGGTAGGCATTGCACTCAATGAGCGCAAACGACAGCTCCAGCCTCTTCTCCTGTACGGTCTCCCGCTGGAAGGCCGCGACCAGCCGATCCCGCTCGCGCCGCTGCGTGACCCGGCGGCGGATTCTCCAGCCCGCCGTCAACACAAGCAAGCCGAGAACCAGCAGTCCGGCGGCAACCGGCACAGCCTGATCGATGATCCGTTCTTGCGTGTCAACAGGAAGCCGTTTCCAGATCCACACTCCGGCCACGATGAGGCCGACCAGGACGGCGATCGTCGTCAGGTTGGCCTGTCCCTGTTCGTGACCTGTCGCCATGGGTGCAGGATCATACGGGTGCGACCGATGGACCGTCAACGAACCCTTCGACAGGCTCAGAGCGAGCTCCACCTTGACGGGTGAACTTCTTCCCACTATTCTCCGTTCGTGGAACTGCCGCACCTTAAGGACGATCCGTACCTCAAACTCGTGCGGCCGCTGGTCGAGGCCTATCTGGCCTTCTGGCGGGCCGACAACCGCCACATTAAATCCCTGCGGCTCACGCCCTCGCAGTTCGACGTCATTGCCACGCTGGGCGACACAGACGGGATGACCTGTTCCGAATTGTCGGCGAAGACGCTCGTCACCAAGGGGACGCTCACCGGGGTTCTTGATCGGCTCGCATCGAAGAGGTTGATCAAACGGGATGCGATCAGAAGCGATCGTCGCTGCACCAAGATTTCGCTCACGGCAAAAGGCGATGCACTGTTTCGGAAGACCTTTGCCGCACACATCGCGTTCCTGCGCCCATTTTTTGAACGGGCGTTAAGCGCCGAGGAAGTGGAGCAGGCGCGCATGCTGCTGCTCCGGCTGCGAGACAGCTTTAACAAAGCAGGCTGAGACTCAAGCTGAGGTTAAGGGTGACAAGAGACGCCCAGTTCGGCTTAACCTCAACCTGATGTAATCCTATGCGTCTCACCATTCTCGGCTCCGGCACGAATGTCCACCCGACCCGGGCTGCGTCCGGCTATTTGGTACGCACCGACCAGACGATCCTCCTGGATTTCGGGCCCCGCACACTGATGAACCTCATCAAGACCGGCGTGGATCGAAACCGGATCACCCACGTGCTCTTCTCGCATTTCCACGCGGACCACTTTTCCGACTTCATCACCTTTTTCTTCGACGCGGTGATCTATGCCAAGTACGGAGGCGGACATCGCGCCGATATGACGCTGATCGGCCCGAAAGGGGCCGTGCACCTGCTACGGTCGATCATAAGCACCTTCCCCAGCTTTGCATCGCCTCCGTTCGGAGTCACGCTGAAGGAGGTCTCCACGAAGGCCTTTACGATCGGGGAGACGCGCATCGTGCCCCAACCGGTCACCCACGTCCCGGATCTCTCCTGCGTCGGCTACCGGATCGAGCATCGCGGCAAAGCGATCGTCTACTCCGGAGATTCGCAGTATTGCGGCGCCCTCGTCGAGCTCTGTGCGGATGCCGACCTCGCGGTGCTCGACTGCTCGTTTCCGGCAAACCGGCCGGGGCCGGCGCATCTGCACGCGGGACAATGCGGCCAGATCGCCCGGGAGGCCGGTGTCGGCCAGCTCGTGCTCTCGCATTTCTATCCGATCGCGGATCGGTACGATGTCAGAGCGCAGGCGGGGGACCACTACGGGGGAAAGATCGTAAAAGGGAAAGATCTGCTGACGATCAGGCTCTAGGTTAGAGCCCCTCTTCCCGTGGTTCCCCGCCCAGAATGTCGATGAACTTCGTGAGGCGGGCGGTCTTCACCGGTTCGTTCATTTTCGAGTAGATCGCCAGGAGATTCTTGGCCATGCGGGAGAGGATGGCTCGCACTGGGCTTTTCTGCAGGTACTTCTCGTCGAACCCGTAGCCTGCTTCTGTCAGGAAGCGGGCACAGTTTTTCTCGGTCAAGAGGGCTCCCCCGTTGAAACAGTCGATGAAGATCTTATAGCGGTCGGATTCGTACTTCACCAGGAAATGCCCCGGCATGCCGATGCCGTAGAGCGGAAGTTTCAGGCGTTGTCCGATGAGAAGATAGACCGCCGACAGGCTGATCGGAATGCCGACCCGCCGCTCCATGACGCAGTTGAGGTAACTATTCTCGACTTCGTAGTAGTTCTTTGTGTTCCCCTTGAATCCCTGCTCGATGAAGAGATAGCGATTGAGGGCGTTGACCGTCTCTTCACCGGACGCCCGCAAGCCAATGCGCGCGCGCACCTCCTGCGCCATCGAATCCAACTGTGCGCCGTAGTGGGCCACGTCGAGCGTCGGATAGGCGTGACGGGCGATCAAGAAGGCCCCGGTCTCGAGACTCATGGCCTGATCAGGAAGCGCCGCGAGTTCCGCCAGCTCCTCCTCCAGTTTTCCCCCGTGGATTTCTTCCAGAACGGACGCGATCCGGCCGGCCATTTCCGGCTGCTCGATCTCGGCCTCCTGCAGGAGCGGCACGGCCGACGGCCCGATATCGATCAGCTTCCCGCTGATGGTCTGGACGATGCGGTCGTCCTCGTCGGAGAGCAGGCGAATGAGGGCACGAATCTGACTCTCAGGTACGGTCATCATTTCTCAGGTTGTTTCCCTCGTATTGTGTCGTTCGTATCTCGCATCTCGCAAGTGGACCACGCGTCACGAGAGAGACTTCACGTGCCTACCATCATCCCATCGCCCGGCGGAACGCCTTCGCGCCGCCATAGAGGCAGAGGGCATCGAACACCAGCATGACCGCCACGACCATCCCCACATGCGGCAACGCCTCGTTCCATCCGGACAGAATCAAGGGACGCACCGCATCGATGGCCCAGGTCATGGGGTTGAACCGGGCCAGAAAACTCATCCAGGCCGGCATGGCCGCCAGCGGCACCAGCGCCGAGCTCAGAAAGATCATCGGCAGCGACAGGAATCCCAGCACGGAAAAGAAGTCGCCATGACTTTTCACGGAAAACGCCATGGCCATCGAGATGGCAGTCAATCCGACGCCGAACATCATGCCGATCAAGAGAATGGTGGCGATACCGAGCAGGCCGGTCGCCGGTCTGACTCCGAAGAGGAAGGCGACGCCAAGGATCACGAGGACCTGCATGGACGTGATGGTCATCACGAAGATGAACCGGCTCAGAATCACGGAACTTCGTCGAATCGGGGTGGACATCAAACGCTCCAGGAATCCATTTTCCTTGTCGAACAGGAGATCGACTCCGCCGGCCAGGCCGTTGTTCAGCACAGTCATCACGACCACTCCGGCCGCGAGGAAACTGATGTAGTTGGGCGCCTGAGTCACCTGCGTGTCGGCCGCCCGCTGAAAGAGATTGCCGAAGAAAATGAGCCAGAACAGCATGGGTTGCACCAGCGTAAACAACATGCTGAACTTCTCGCGGCTCAGTCGCCGGACCCACCGCATCGTGAGGGCCCTGATTTCCTGCCAATACTGTGTCATGACGTGAAGCGTGAAGCGCAAGCCCGGAGAGCGAGTCCTCTTCGGGAACCCTTCGCCTGACGGTTACTCCTCCTTGACGACCTCGTCCTGAATGCGGCGGCCCGTGTGGGCGATGAACACATCATCCAACCGGGGCCGGTGGTATTCGATGAATTCGAGCCGGCAATTCAATCGATTGGCCGCCTCCAGGATTGCCGGAATGGCTTTCTCGGCGGAATCGACGCGGATGTCCAGCCCGGTCGCGGTCGCATTCACGGTGCGAATCGCGGGCTGGCCCTTCACGGCTTCGGTTAGCGCCGCGATGCGAGAGGTCTCCTTGATCGTGAGCGAGACGATATCGCCTCCAAGCGCGATCTTGAGTTCGGCCGGCGCGCCGAGGGTTTTGATCCGGCCGCCGTCGATGATGGCCAATCGATCGCAGAGCTGGTCCGCCTCATCGAGGTAATTCGTCGTCATGACCACCGTCATCCCGCGAGCCTTCAACATCCGTACGTAGTCCCAAATCCGGAGCCGGCTCTGGACGTCGAGACCCAGGGTCGGCTCATCGAGAAACAGGATTTTCGGATCGGGCAGCAAGCCGCAGGCGATATCGAGCTTGCGCTTCATTCCGCCGGAATAGGTCTTGGCCGGCCGATCGGCGTGGGCCTCCAACTCGACCAGCTTCAACAACTCGCCGATGCGCTTGGTCGCCTCGGCGTGGCTCAGATGGTAGAGCGCGCCGAGCAGCTCGAGATGTTCACGGCCCGTGAGGAATCGGTCGATCGCCCGTTCCTGGGGCACGTAGCCGATCAGCGTTCGCACCTGGTCCGCCTCTCGGACCGTATCGTGTCCCAGGACAGTCGCGGTACCGGAGGTCGGATGCAGGAGGGTGATCAAGGTGCGGAGGGTGGTGCTTTTCCCGGCACCGTTCGGACCGAGCAGCCCGAAGATCTCGCCCGCATAGACCTGAAAGGAGATGTCGGCGACCGCGACATGCTTGTCGTACGACTTGGACAGGTGGGAGACCTCGATGGCCAGGGCACGATTCATCACTCCCAACCTTTCGCGCCGTGCTGATCGTGCAGCATGAACTGGATCAGGTCGTTCAGGCGACGCGCTCGATGCCGCAGACCGTCCGCTTCCAATAAGAACTGCTTTTCGATCGAGGTACAATCCAAATAGGTCGCGAGGGTGTTCACCAAGACTTCGTCGGTGACCTCCTCGCGAAAGAATCGCTGCCACACCGTGCTCTGTTCCCTTGCTTGCAGGTACCGGCTCAGCCTGTCGACGAGCGCGCGTCGAACGCCCGCCGGTAGCTCGCCTTCCGAAAGCTCTGAGTCGACGCGAATGGTCGCCTCGCGGTACGGTTTTTCAAAATGCTCCTCGCGGATTTCGCCGCGCGCAAGCCCTTGGAGCAGGATATTCGAGCGGCCGTCCGACAACGGTTGTACGCTCACGAGCCGGCCGACGCAGAGGACAGGATAGACCGCAGGATTTCCGTAATAATCCGATTCCCAGCCCTCCTTCAGCAGAGCCATGGCGATGCAGCGGCCGCCGTTCGCCGCATCGGCGACCATCTGGCGATAGCGCGGCTCGAATATGTGGAGCGGGAGATAGGTCTTCGGAAAAAACACGACATTGGGCAACGGGAAGACCGGAACACGGGTCGGGATGGAAGAGGGCTCGGTTGATTCGGGTCGGACTCCCTCCGGCGGTTGTCGCCCACGATCGATCTGCATGACTCACGATAGCCGAGAGTTGCGAAAATTGTCAACGCCGTTCGATGTCCGTCGAGGCGTGTGAGGAATGCGGAAAGACCGCTCCAACACTGGCGATTTGTGCGGTCGAAGTTTTCCGTGTTATAAGCGTCGGGAGATGCGATTCGGAATCATCGGTTTCGGCCTGCCGTTCCCGCCGCAGAAGCGGAGCGCGGCGACTGCGGTCCGAGTCACGTTGCTCTTGGCTATCTGCCTGGTGTGTGGTTCGAACTCGGTCCTCGGTGAAGACCCTGCCTCCTCGCCGTTTCGTCCCGCGACTGCCGGCTATCGGTATGAATTTCCCAAAGACCATGGGTCCCACCCTGCCTTTCGAACCGAGTGGTGGTATTACACGGGTCATCTTCGGACGAAGAACGGGCGTCAGTTCGGCTTTGAGCTGACGTTCTTCCGCCGGGCCATCCCTCCCGACAAAGTCAAAACCCAGCCCTCGCAGTGGTCGGTGAGCCACTTGTACCTGGCTCATTTTGCCGTGACCGACATCGCCGGACGGCGATTCCAGTTTTCGGACAAACTCAGTCGAGCCGCCTTGGGCAGGGCCGGAGCGGATGAGTCGCGCCTCCACGTCTGGGTCGACGACTGGCGCGCTGAGATGCCGGCCGATCCGGCAGGTGTCCATCTTCTCTCAGCGCGGGACGGTAGGCTCGCACTGTCCCTCACTCTGCGGCCGGCCAAACCGCTGGTCATCCATGGCCCGGACGGCATCAGTCGCAAAGGAGCGGCGGTCGGCCAGGCCTCTCACTACTATTCGTTCACGAGGCTGGTCACCACGGGAACGATTGCCGTCGATGGCGAGCTGTTCGAGGTCGCCGGCATGAGCTGGATGGACCATGAATTCGGCTCGGCCGATCTCGGGGACGATCTGGTGGGATGGGATTGGTTCAGTATCCAGTTGGAGGATGAGGGCGAGCTCATGCTCTATCGGTTGCGTCGGAGAGACGGGTCCTCCGATCCCGCCTCCAGCGGCACCGTCGTCTTCGCCGATGGACGCACGCGACACCTGTCCATCGCAGAGTTCCGCCTCGAGGCCACCGGGACGTGGACCAGCCGCGAGAGCGGCGCGGTCTACCCGATCCGGTGGCGGCTGGCCATTCCATCCCTGGACCTGGCGGTGGAGATCGTTCCCCTGCTCGACCAACAGGAACTGCTGACCTCGCGCAGCACGCAGGTCACCTATTGGGAGGGCGCCGTGGCGATGTCGGGCACGAGACAGGGCCGGCCCGTCAACGGCCAGGGGTATCTTGAGCTGACCGGGTACGCGGAGCGCATCAATCAGAAACTGTAGCGGCCTGAGGGGGAAAGATCCGGGTCAGAATACAATTTCGAGAGAACGGCTCACGTCATGTGGGCCTCCGCGAGCACCATAACACGCTGACCCCAATTTCTCCTACAGGCCGGGCTGCTGCAGCAGACGGAGCCGCATACGACAGCCTCATCGCCTGAATTGTCCTGACGAACAGGCATGGCGTATGATGCGGAGCGGCCATCATGAACCCATCCGCACCATCCGCCGTGCCTCCGACGCAACTGCTGGTGGAGGAATTTCGCCGCCGGCTGGAGACGTTTTATGCCGGGCTCAAACTGGCTCCGCCGTATGAAAGCGTGGAAAAGGCGCTGCGAGTGTTGACGACGGCGGTGCAGGCGCTGCCACGGTCAGAACAGGAACGGATTGTCTCCAGTTCCGATCTGCAGTGGACGCATTTCCGCCGCGCCTTCGACACCTCCGGTCTGGCCAGAAAGCATCGTGGCATCATCGCCGGCCTGGCGCGAAACCGGTCATCGCTCGACCTGCCTGCCGAGTACGACCACTTCCTGAACCTGTTTATCGAGTAGCCACACCGGCTTCAGGCGCGGCGCGGCCTTCGAGCACCTCGCGCAGCTCCTCGTAGACCTTCGTGAAACGGCTATTCTCCAGTCGATAGGACAACACGACTGTCACGAGACCGACCGCCAGGAGGAGCAGGGCGATGGTGATCATCCCCGCGCCGAGCAGAAGCCCTCGCAGGGAGACAAATCCACCCTCCACGGCGTAGGAGTATACGAAGGTCAGCGACCCGATCGACACCACCGCGAACCAGCCGAGGGTGAGGAGCGCCGAGGACCAGGGGATGCGCTTCACACAAAGCGCTCCCAACGCCCCGCCATCGGGCGAGAAATGGATCAGGCCCTTGATGGGCCAGGCGGTACGAAAGCTCATGGAGAACAGGCGATATTGAGGGCGAATTGCGATCTGGGACAGATCGGGGTAGAGCCGAGCGACCCCGTGCGGGAGCATCAACACACCGTCGGCAGTAAACCGATCACGCACCTCCGAGGGGGAGCGGGGAGTCCATCTGTCCTGACTCCTCGCCACGCTGCATCCATACCGTACTGCATCGGGGGTCAGACGGACGAAATAGACCCAGTCGCCCACGATCAACCCGATGAACAGGGCTGCTGCGAACAGTCCGGCCAATATCATCGCGGGTAGCTATCCCATAGTGGTCAAGCGGGAATCAAGCGGTTACCTTACCCTTCAGGGTATAGGTCAAGATCCTGTTGACTCATTCCAATGACTTGGCTAGAGTAGCCCCGCTTACGGTTCGGGCGGGCATCTCGCTTCACTCAGGTTTCCCGCCTTTAGTTTTCCCCCGCGTCGACATGGCCTACTGCCGCCCCTGCTCCTTCGGGGTACGCAGGGCGCAAGTCGTCTGGGTTTGGAGGAAACGATGGATCTCAACAAGATCGAACGCGTTTACACGTCCTACGCGGGGTTCTACGATCAGATTTTCGGGAAAGTGTTCCACGAAGGGCGCGAATCGGCCATTCGCAAGCTCAATGTCCAACCGAACGAGCAGATCCTCGAAGTTGGCGTAGGAACCGGACTCGCTCTGCCGATGTATCCCCGTCATTGCCGTATCGTGGGCATCGATCTCTCCGAGGGGATGCTGGCGAAGGCCAAGGAACGGGCGCAGGCGCACCGGCTGACGCATGTGCAGCTACAGCGCATGGATGCGGGGGCCATGGAATTCGGCGACGATAGTTTCGACACGGTCGTGGCGGCGTATGTGGTGACGGCGGTGCCCGACTATCGCAAGGTCGTCAACGAAATGATCCGCGTGTGCAGGCCGGGCGGGCGAATCATCATGTTGAACCATTTCAGCAACGGGAACAAAGTCATCGCAGCGGTGGAAAAAGTCATTTCCCCCTTGACCAAACATCTCGGCTGGCGGACCGACCTATCGCTCAGTACCGTGCTGGAAGGGACCTCCTTGCAAGTGGCCAGCAAGCAGAAAGTGAATCCCCTCCGCTTATGGGCGCTGGTGGAATGTGTGAACGGAAAGAACGGCCACGGTCATGCGAACGGAAACGGCACCGGCACCGGACATGGCCCAACTAGCTATTCGAGCGGCAACGGTGTCGCGAGCTATTCGAACGGGAACGGCAACGGCCGCTATTCCCCGGAGCGGGTTCACTAGCCACGCATCATCCCGCGCACCGTTTCAACCGGACGTCGCGCGGCCTTCCTGGGTAATCCACGTCTCCCATTC
>Ga0233416_10000089_pt1 | contig 25359 bp, 21 predicted proteins | sample Sediment_Towuti__2_FD_188638 | JGI IMG/M metagenome (GOLD analysis project Ga0233416, IMG submission 188638) | Sediment microbial communities from Lake Towuti, South Sulawesi, Indonesia - Sediment_Towuti_2014_0_MG | ecosystem: Environmental > Aquatic > Freshwater > Lake > Sediment | place... | reverse complement strand
CCCACGAAGTGCACGAAGTTGAAGAAACATCCGAGGGTTTTCTGCGCCACCCGACGGGTGATTGCGAACGTTGATGAAATCCGTTGTCTTTCCTTCGTGTTCTCTGTGTTCTTCGTGGTGAACTGCTTTTTCCAGGTTAAAAGCGAATCGAGCGATCGAAGGGGATTTCGGCGCGGGCGATCGGACTATCCTTGACGATATGGGCCAGCGTGTAGTTGGGGCCATTGGCCACAATCTCCTGAACGCGGAATTCGCCCGATTTGCTCTCCTGCGACAGATTGAAGGTCATGCCCACCGGGATGTAGGGGTCTGGAAAAATCACCGTATGGTGGAGGGTTCCCTGTTGCAGCAGCAGCGGCCAGTTGCGCAGATGCGGGCTCTCGTCGACCTTCTGCGACAGCACACTCCCCTTCATCAGATAGTACTGCTCGGTGATGAATTCGATGCCGATATGGTGTTCGCCATGCTTCACCTCCTTGTGCCAGCGCACGAAGCCAAGCAGCGGTTCGCCCTTGAAGGGTAGCCAGATCAGTCCGACCAGTGTGCCGACCGCGAAGCGTGGCGGCGTGACGCCGATGCGCTCCAGACTGATGCCGGTCAGATCGATATTCTTCACCAGCCAGGCATCGGGCAGGGAGCCGCCGGAGGTCGGCGCCTGCTCGTATTTGTTCAGTGCCAGCAAACTCTTCGATTCGACAATGGCACGAGCGCTATCTTCCTGCAGTAGCACCCGCACGCCGCTATATTCGGTGCGTAGCGTCGGACGCCGTTGTGGGCGCAACATGTCGAGAAACGCCTTGCCGCCGACCAGTGTGGTGCGCACCTGGCTCTCGATATGCAGGTCGCGTCGCTGTTGTTCTGTGCTTTTGAGCAGGTTCTCGACCCGATTTACCGCAGCCACCTCTTCGTCGACGATCTGATCCAGAGGAATGAGGATCAGATCGTCGGCAAAGGGTTGCCTGATCTTGGTCAGCACCTGCGGTCGTTCGTGCGGGCGGGCCAGATTGGAGACCAGAAAGATGGAGTTGCCGGTCAGATCGCGGCTCTCCCCCTTGCGCACCAGGATCGGCGTCAGATTGGACAGACGCGGCTCCACTTCGCGCCACACCATCTGCTGCTCCTCAATCGACTTGCCATAAAAGTCGAGGCGGCGCAGCAGCTCGAAAGCGCTGATCTGTACGTTGAGGCGCACGCGCGACTGCATGTGCTTCTCCATCAACAGGGCGGGAATCAACGCCAGTCCCAGTTTGGCCAGATCGAAGACCTGTCGCGAAGTGATGGGCGAGGGGATCTGGTACTGCTGCAAGGTGTGCAACAGCAGTTGCACCGCCAGTTCCAGCGCTGCGGCGATCATCTCGGAGAGCGGCGCCAGATAGTTGCGATTCTCGCGTGCCTCCTTGTGCACCATCAGGATGGCTATCTTGTGCGCGTTGAGCACGGCGGAGGTCATCTCCGGATCGAAGAGGGCCAGATCGCTTTCGAAACGGGCCAGAACTTTCATGCGGAACTGCAACGGCAACATCGGATTGGCGTTCAACCGCGCCAGATAATCCTTCATATCCTGCCGCAAACGCCATTTGACCGCCTCCGGGGCATTGAAGACGTAGGCATTGAGCCGTTTTTCGATATCGACGAAGGGGAGGGTCAGGGCATCGGTGAGCAGCTCCGCCTTGCCCAGTGTGATCTGGCGCGGCAACAGGCGCAGATCGTCGTCGAGCTGGAAAGAGACGGTATCCAGAAGATCGCGCGCCGTTTTGTTGGGGATGCCTTGCTCCATAACGCTGCTATTTTACCTCCGTCGCCCGGAAAAATCAGCAACATCCTGGCCATCCAACACGAAGTTGGTCCAGTCGAGACGGCAAACAGAGCCGTGTTCTGTCGCGATACCGCGGTACCGCCGCCCGGCATGCTCCGAGCTATTCGGAGCGTCCCTATTCGCCGGTGGCGATGCGCTCCACGAGTTGCTTCACCGTCGGGATGAAGCCGTTGGCATAGAAGGGGTCGCGGCCGAATTCGTAGGCAGCATGGCCGGCGAACATAAGTTCATGCTCCGGATCGGCGCCGTGTGCGATTGCCTGCAGGGTCTTCTGGATGCAGAAGCTGCGCGGATCGCCCTTGCGGCCGGTAGTACCCAGCTCGTTGGCGGCCCAATTGCTGAAGTTGCACTGCGAGAGGCAGCCGACGCAATCGAGCTGATCCTGTCGGATCTCCATCGCCTTCGCCTCGTCGACGAAGATCAACGTCGAGTCCGGGGTGATGAGCGGCTTGACGAAACCCTGCGCCATCCAGCCGCGTGCCCGCTCGGCATCGTGCGGCACCAGATAGACCTCGCGATTGCGCGAGCCGTAGACAAACAGCTCGGTATGGTCGCCCGTCGGATGGTCGACGCAGGCGATCTCGCGGCTGCTGCGCATGCGTAACTCGCGCATGAAGCTGTTGTTCACCGCCGAGGAGTAGAAGCCGGTCGGACTGAAGCGGTTGAGGAAGACATCGCCCTCTTTCAGGGTCAGCAGCTTCTGTTTCCAAATCTCCGGGATCGGGCTCTCCTGCGTCAGCATCGGGCGAGTGCCGTACTGGAAGGCGATCGGTCCCAGCTCGGGGTTGTCGATCCAGTTGGCCCAGTCGCGCAGATACCAGACGCCGCCGGCCATGAAGATCGGCACATTGTTGAGGCCGAAGCTGTTCATCGTCGCACGCAGTTCGGCCACGCGCGGGTAGGGGGCCTCGGGGCGCTCCGGGTCCTCGGTGTTGGAGAGGCCGTTGTGACCGCCAGCCAGCCACGGATCCTCATAGACCACTCCCCCCAGCCATTCGGGATGCTTGCGGTAGGAGCGCAGCCAGAGGGCGCGGAAGGCACGTGCGCTGGAGACGATCGGGTAGTAGTGCACGCCGAAGGAGGCGGCGATTGGCGCCAGTTTGAAGGGCATGCCGGCGCCGCAGGTGACGCCGTGGATCAGCCCCTTGGCCCCCTCCAGTACGCCGTGCAGCACCCGCTCGGCGCCGCCCATCTCCCAGAGTACATTCATATGGATGCGGCCGTTGCCGCCTGAAGTTTCGTGCGCGATGCGCGCCTGCGCGATGCCGCCCTCGATGCCGTTCTGCACCAGCTCCTCGAAGCGAGCGACGCGGCTTTTCCCCTTGTAGACCAGCGGCACAATGCTTCCATCGGGGTTGACGCGATCGGCATTGACCGCAGAGAAGGTGCCGACACCGCCGGCTGCCGCCCAGGCGCCGGTACATTGGCCGGTGGAGATCGCCACACCTTTGCCACCTTCGACCAGAGGTAGAACCTCTTTGCCGGAGATCGTCATCGGAGAGAGTTTGATGGCCATAGGGCTCCTTGTCGCAGGCGCAGTCGCGCAAAAAAAAACGGCGGATTGTTCGCCCCGCCGGCAGCCAAGACTAACGGCAAATCGGGGACGGACAAGCAACGAGGGCTGTTGCGGGCGATAGCCGCAGCCCGGACATGCTTGTTGTAGCCACCCCACCCGGCCTACCCTTGCTGCCTTTTATCTTTGGAGTTGTCGATGCGTTTTCTTTTCCGCCCTTTTTTCACCCTTTTCCTGTCGGTATTTGTTCTCCTGTTGGCCGCACAGACGGCCGAGGCGGCGCGTGTGGCGCTGCTGATCGGCAACGGCGGCTATGCCGAAGGGGCGTTGACCGCGCCGGTCAACGATGCGCGCGCATTGCGCGACAAATTGCAGGCCAGCGGCTATACGGTTCTTCTGCGCGAAAATCTGCTGCGCAGCGACGTCGCAGCGACCATGCGCGAATTCACCGGCAAGCTGCATGCCGGCGACGAGGTGCTCTTTTTCTTCTCCGGACATCTCCTGCAGATCAATGCCGTGAACTATCTTCTGCCCGTCGATGTCAAACTGGCGGGTACGCGCGATCTGGCAGCGCAGGGGATCGATCTGAACAAGCTGGCCGCCGATCTCGATGCCAGCGGCGCGCGCAGTAAGTTGTTGCTGATCGATGCCTGCCACAAGAGCCCCTTCTCGGTGAAGGTGCACCGCGGCGTCTTCGGTTTGGCCAAGATGACCCCCTCCGCCGGCACCACCATCGCCTTTGCCAATCAGCCCGGGCGTCTGGCCAGCGACCAGAAGGCCGCTTCCACCCCATTCGCACAGGCGTTGCTCGCCGCCCTGGGCAGCGGCAATGTTGCCGCCGCGTTGAACAAGGCGGGCGAGTCGGTGGCTGCCGCCACGCATGGTAAACAGCGCTTCTGGCTGGCCAGCGGCAACGGTAAGGCGGTAGCACCCGCTGTCGCACCCAAAGCGGGCGATCTTCAGCTCGAACCCCTGGTCGATATGAGTCTGGTCTATATCCCGGCCGGCAAGTTCCTGATGGGCAGTCCGGCGAGCGAGGCCGAGCGTTATCCAGACGAACAGCAGCATGCAGTTGCCATCGGCAAAGGGTTCTGGATGGGTCGGTATGAGGTGACCTTCGAGCAGTACGAACTTTTTTGTCGTGCCACCGGCCATGCCAACCCCAACCAGTGGGGCTGGGGCGGCGGCAAGCAGCCGGCCATCAATGTCGAGTGGTTCGATGCTGCCGCCTTCGCCAACTGGCTCTCCGGCCAGACCGGCCGCCACTATCGCCTGCCGACCGAAGCGGAGTGGGAGTATGCGGCACGCGCCGGTACCGCCACCGCCTTCTCCTTCGGCAACGATGCGAGCAAGCTCGACGAATTTGCCTGGCACGGCCGCGCCGCCGACCTGCGCGCCCATCCGGTGGGCGGCAAGAAGCCGAATCCGTGGGGACTCTACGATATGCACGGCAATGTCTGGGAGTGGACCAGCTCGCTGTTTGCCGAGAAGTACGATGGGCACGAGCTGCGCGACGACACCTTCGACAGCACCTACGAACATCGCGCCGTGCGCGGCGGCTCATGGTACTTCATGCCCAAGAGCCTGCGCTCGGCCGACCGCCGCAGCTTTTTGCCCAAGAGCCGCATGCCCTACATCGGCTTCCGTGTGGTTCTGGAGGAGTAGGTCTCCAGGTACATCGATTGAGAATCGAAACGGGCCGGGGCGAATCTCCTGCCCGTTTTTTTTAGTGCGCCCGGCAGGGCGCACCCTCCCGGAGGTTCAAGAGCTCTACTCGCCCGGCAAGGGTGCCGCCGACGACTGCGAATCCGGAGGAAGCCGAAGGCAAAGCGCTGGCCCGACGCACAGGAATCGGCTGCGAGGCGTCGTGTCCGGGGCAGGCGGCGAATATCGTCGAAGCCCGAAACTTGTACGGCAGGCGATGACCTCTATCCGCGGGCACAAGCGTGCAGAAGTCGGCAAAGGCCATGGTAGCTTCCGGTCTGGGGCGAAGGGGCGAACATGGGGAAGCCGCAAGTAGGCGGCGGGCTCACACTGAACATCGATGAAGGCAGAATGACCCTGAAAACGGCAGTTGGACTCACCACAGAGGGCACAGGGGAGACAGAGAACGGGACTTTTGGTTCATCCTGGAAAAAGCAGTTCACCACGAAGAACACAGAGAACACGAAGGAAAGACAACGGATTTCATCAACTTTCGCAATCGCCCTCGGGTGGCGCAGAAAACCCTCGGATGTTTCTTCAACTTCGTGCACTTCGTGGGCTCTGTGGTGAGCTCAACTGCCGTTTTTAGGTTCATTTGGCTTCCCACCCAACGGGTGAGAATCTTGAATCGGCCAACGAGTTGTTTTTCCTCTGTGAACTCTGTGCCCTCTGTGCCCTCTGTGGTGAACTGCTTTTTCTAGAGGTGGTGTGGAAGGACGGCAGGGGTGACTCTGCCTCCTGCCCGATGTTGCGGCTGTACGCTGTCGCTGATGTGCAAGACCAACCGGGCTTTATCGATCCCTGCTCACCGTCGGGAGATGGTCGTATTCGACTATCCTCAGCAGCGACCGTAGAGCAGGTTCATTTCGCGCACGCGCGTCAGGTTCGACGTCAACTCGTCGAGCGCATGCATGCGCCATTTCCAGTTGTTGTTCACGGTGCCGGGGGTGTTGAAGCGCGCTTCGCTGCCGAGCTCCAGCAGATCCTGCGCCGGAATCACTGCCAGCTTCGAAACCGAGGCCAGCGCCATGCGGATCATCGGCCACGGCATCCCCTCATGGGTGCATTCGCTGCGGCAACCGCAGTAGTGAGCGATGCGCTGGCGCAGGTAGTCGTCCTGTGCCGTATACCAGCCAAGGGTGGTGTCGTTGTCGTGCGTGCCGGTGTAGACCACGCTGTCCGGAGTGTGGTTGTGCGGCAGGTAGGGGTTGCGCGCATCGTCGCCAAAGGCGAAATGCAAGATCTTCATTCCCGGCAGATGGAAGCGGTCGCGCAGCGCCAGAACCTCGGGGGTGATCAATCCCAGATCCTCGGCCACCAGCGGCAATTCGCCCAAATGCAGGCGGATCGTCTCCAGCAGTTTGGCGCCGGGCGCCGGACGCCATTCGCCGATGCGCCCGTCCATGCGCTCGCCCGGGATCGCCCAGTAGGCTTCAAAGCCTCTGAAGTGGTCGATGCGCACCAGATGCATGCGCGAGAGTTGATGCTTCACGCGCGTCACCCACCACTCGAAGCCACTCTTCTTCATGCTCTCCCACTGGTAGAGCGGATTTCCCCAGCGTTGGCCGGTTTCGGAGAAATAGTCGGGCGGCACTCCAGCGACCTCAATGCACTCGCCCAGTTCGTTGAGATTGAACAGCTTCTGGTTGGACCAGACATCGGCGCTGTCGTGCGCCACATAGATCGGGATGTCTCCGAACAGGTGCATGCCGCGCTCCTCGGCATAGTGCTTGAGGCTCTGCCACTGTCCATCGAACACCCATTGTTCGAAAAGGGTTTGCCGGATGGTGCCGACGTGCAGCTGGCGGGCGGCGGAGAGGGCAAGCGGATCGCGCCGGCGCAGACTCTCCGGCCAGCGCCACCAGGGTTGACCCGATTGCGTCTTCTTCAGGGCGGCGAAGAGGGCGTAATCCTCCAACCACTCCTCGTGCTCGTCGCGGAAGTGGCGCATTGCCCCGGCGAGCTCGCCGTCGTGTTCTGCCTGTTGCCAGAATCGGGCCGAGGCCTCGGCACGTGCCGATTCGGCGCTGCCCACACCGTCGACCACTGCGCGGTAGAGCTCGCTCGAGAGCCAGCCGCGCTGCACCAATGGGCGCAAATCGATCAGTTCCGGATTGCCGGCAAAGCTGGAGAGCGATTCGTAGGGGGAGCCATGGTCGTGGGTGGGGCCAATCGGCAGGAACTGCCAGATGGTGAAGCCGCCGTCGAGGGCACGATCGATGAAGTGGCGCGCCTCCTCGCCGAGTACGCCCACCGGTTGCGGACCCGGCAACGAGGTGATGTGCAGCAGAACGGCCGCACGGCGGCGGTCGATCCAGTCGGTGGTCGGTTGGTGGTGCATGGGGTGTCCGTTGACAGAACTCAGGCGTTGCGACGCATGGTGCCGCCGCCTTCGGCATGGCCGCCGCCGCTGGAAATCGATTTATGCAGCTCCTTCGGGACCTTCTCGCCGAGCAGAAGGTAGAGCTTGCGCAGATGTTGGCGGTAGAGGGCGTCGAAATCGCGTACCGCATCGCCGGGGTTGTAGTCGCCAAACCACCAGCACCAGTCGGAGCCCTCGCAGATGCGCAGCTGTTCGTTGGCCGCTTCGCGCTGCTCCGGCGACAGCGCAGTGCCGGCCATGGCGCGATCGAAGGCCTTCTTGGCCTCGATCAACAACTCCCAGCCGCGCGTCTTGGCGACATCGCCGATCCAGGTGGAGAAGTTGCCGTAGACCCAGGAGCCGGGCACCAGCCGCTCCAGTTTCCGGTTGGCCGAATGGCGGTCCAGGTAGTCGGAGTAGGTGGTCAGTTCGAAATCGGGGTGTTCGGCGATCGACTGATAGAGGCCGGTCAGGAACGGAACGCCGTTCTCGTGGAAATACTCCCACGCATTCTCGCCATCCATGATGATCGAGACCACTGGCGCCTCCATCCCCTGCGTGCGGTGGCGGATCAGCGTCAGCTCGTGCATGAAGTTGGCAATCGCATCGTGCGTGTACCAGCTCTTGTATTCGAAGCCGATGCGGTCGGAGAGCAGATCGTCGCGGAAGAAGCAGGTGATCGCCGCCTCCCCCGAGCCGACAACCCACGGCTGGTAGAGATCGCCATGGCTGGAGTGGTGGTCGCGCAGGTTGTAGCCGAGCGAATGGCGCAGCACCGCTTCGCCGGTGGCGCACCAATGGAAGCCGCCCGCACCGAGCAGTGCCAGCGCCTCTTCGCTAACCGCCCCCTCCGCCGGCCAACACCCCTTAGCTTCGTCGCCGAAGCTGGCCAGATGGCTCTTTTTGGCCAGTTCGATGTGGTTCTGCGCGCGCGCGCGTCCGCCCGGATAGGGTTCGGCGGGAATGGTCGCCTGCGGCACGGTGGCTTGTGCGGTGGTGAAGTCGAGCATCAAGGGCAGGATCGGGTGGGCATAGGGGGTGGTGGAGAGTTCGATTTTGCTCGTTTCGACCAGCCGGTGGTATCGCCCCGGCAGCTCGGCCAGAAGTTTGGCGATCAGGCGCAGCAGATCGCGGCGATCGGCCAGCGTATAGGCGCGCCCCTTCTCGATCAGGCGGCGGGCGAGGAAATTGCTCGGGCGCACCGATTCGGCCAGCCAGCCGAGGTGGTACCAGGTGACCAGGTCGGTGAAGAAGCCGTTGTCCAGATAATCGAGGCTATCCAGACGCAGCGCCTGTTCGTGCAGCTGGCGCAGGCGGTCGTAACCGGGGTAGCGGTAGAGATTGCGCTCGTGGTTGAGGCGGAAGCAGGCGCCGAGCAGATAGCTGCGGGTGGCGGCATCAAAGGGCTCGCTCTCGGCCAGCGCCGCCAGCAGCGGATCGTTGAGCTTTTCGCCGCGCTCCAGCCAATCCTGCAGATGACGCGCATAATCCTCGATCTGCGCCGTCAGCGAGGGGACGAAGTTGACCACGGCGCGCGCGCCGGGGACCTGTTCGAGAACCATCGCCATGTCGGTGTAGTCCTTCATGGCATGCAGGTAGACCCACGGCAGGTGGTAGCGCCCCGATTCCGCCTCGCGGTAGAAGGGCTGATGCATGTGCCAGTAGAAGACAACGGAGAGTGGTTTGTGCATGTGCGGCTCCAATCGGCACCGCCCTGCGCGGGGCAGGGCGGCGGGTCAGGTGGTCTCCCTCTCGTGGTGAAGCGAATTACAGGCTGTGCAGATCCTGATTGAGCATCTCGGGGGTGACCAGAACGATGCCGCCCTCGGAGACGTAGAACCGCTTGGCATCCTCCTCGCGGTTTTCGCCGATCACGGTGCCTTCCGGAATGATCGTCCCCTTGTCGATGACGCAGCGCGAAATGCGGCAGTTGCGGTGGATGGTCACATCCGGCAACACCACCGAGGCCTCCACCTTGGAGTAGGAGTGGACGCGCACGTTGGAGAAGAGCACCGAAGTGCTCACCTCCGAGCCGGTGATCAGGCAGCCGCCTGAGACCAGCGAATCGACCGCCGTGCCGCGCCGGTCGGCATCGTTGAAGGCAAACTTGGCCGGCGGCAGCTGCTCCTGATAGGTCCAGATCGGCCACTCCTCGTCGTACATATCGAGCTCCGGCTCGATCGAGGCGAGGTTCATGTTCGCCTCCCAGTAGGCATCGACCGTGCCCACGTCGCGCCAGTAGTCGGGGGCGCCGGTGTTGGCCTTGACGAACGGGAAGGCGAAGATGTTGTCGTTGGCCACCGCATAGGGGATCAGATCCTTGCCGAAGTCGTGGCTGGAGCTGGGATCCCTGGCATCGGCGAGCAGGCGGTCGCGCAGATATTTGGCCGAGAAGACGTAGATGCCCATCGAGGCCAGCGCCTGCGCGTCGTTGCCCGGCATCGGCTTCGGATTCTTCGGCTTCTCGGCAAACTCGATGATGCGATCGGTCGCATCGACCGACATGACGCCGAAGGCGGTCGCCTCGGCCAACGGCACCGGAATGCAGCCGACGGTGATGTCGGCGCCGGCCGCCACATGCGCGGCGATCATCTTGCCGTAGTCCATTTTGTAGATGTGGTCGCCGGCAAGGATCAGCACATATTCCGGCTCGTGGTGACGCAGGATGTCGAGGTTCTGATAGACGGCATCGGCGGTGCCCTCATACCACCCCTCGCCGACGCGCTGCTGCGCCGAGAGCACTTCGAGGAACTCGCCGAACTGACCGGAGAGGAAGCTCCAGCCGCGTTGCAGATGGCGTTGCAGCGAGTGCGATTTGTACTGCGTGACGACCGAAATCTTGCGGATGCCGGAGTTGATGCAGTTGGAGAGCGGAAAATCGATGATGCGGAATTTGCCGCCAAAGGGGACGGCCGGCTTGGCACGCCAGTCGGTGAGCCCTTTCAGGCGGCTGCCTTTGCCTCCGGCCAGCACCAACGCGACGGTGTTGGCGGTGAGGCGGCTGATGTTGCGTTCGACGGTTGGTGAGGCGGGAGAGTTGCTGTTCGGCATAAAGGCTCCTCCTTTGGTTCGATCCCGGAGAGGAGACTCTACTCCCGCCTGTGCAATCTGGCCACCGGGCAGGGCGATGTCAGAGCAGTTCGACCCCGAAGCGGCGCAGCAGCAAAGTCAGGGATGCGCTGAATTGTTCAGAGCATCCTTAGCCAGAGCATGCGCGATCCATGCCGATACGCTGCTGCGCTCCGACAACACCCGCTACGGATGTGTCGGCGGCAGTGCTCACTCCGGCAGTGAGGCGCCGGGATGGGCGTAGGGATCGTCCTCGATCGTTGCCGATTGCGCATAGGGGTCGCCGCCCAGTTCGATCACACCGCCGTCGTGCGCCGCATTCTCCTCCGCCTGCCGGTTCATCACGATGATGCTGATGCGGCGGTTGACCGGGTTGAAGGGGTCTTTGGGGTCGACCAGCACCGAGGAGGCGAGGCCGACGACGCGCGCCACCTTCTCCGGGTTCATGCCGCCGGTGATCAGTTCGCGGCGCGAAGAGTTGGCGCGTTCGGCCGAGAGCTCCCAGTTGCCGGTGCCCTTGGGGCCGACATAGTTGGCGGCATCGGTGTGGCCGGAGATGCCGATCTTGTTGGGGACATCGTTGAGGATCTTGCCCAGCTCGTGCAGCACCGGAATCGAGTAGGGTTGCAGTGCGGCGCTGCCGCTCTTGAACATCGGCCGGTTCTGCTCGTCGACGATCTGGATTCTTAAACCTTCGCTGGTGATGTCGAGCATGATCTGATTTTTGAATTGTTGCAGCTGGCTGATCGAGTTGATGGCGCTCTCGATCTGCGTTTTGAGCTCGGCCAGTTTCCGGCGCTCCAGTGCCAGTTCGATCGCCTTGATCTCCGCTTCCGAAGCCTTGGTGGTGATCTTGCGCTCCTCGATCACCTCGCCCTGTTTGACCTGCCCCTCGGTGGAGGTCACATCCTTGCCGCCGCCGTTGATCATGCTGTTGGAGTTGCCGCTCCCCTCGCCGCCGAGCAGCGCCACCTTCAGCGGCATGCGGAAATACTCCTGAATGCCGACCAGATCGTATTTGCTCACCGAGCCGACCAGCCACATCAGCAGGAAGAAGGCCATCATCGCGGTGGTGAAATCGGCATAGGCGATCTTCCATGCGCCGCCGTGATGGCCGCCGTGGCCGCCCTTCTTGATCTTTTTGACGACAATCTTGTTCTCGCTCATGGCGACCCTCTACTTGCCGCCCTTGGCGCTCTTCTTCACATGCTCCTCCAGCTCCTTGAAGCCGGGGCGTTCGGTGGAGTAGAGCACCTTGCGCCCGAACTCGATCGCCATCACCGGTGCATAACCATTCAGGCTGGCGAGCAGTGTCACCTTCACCGTCTGGAATATCTTGGTCGATTCTTCGGCCCGCTGTTCGAGCATCGCCGCCAGCGGCGTCACGAAACCGTAGGAGAGCAGGATGCCGAGAAAGGTGCCGACCAGTGCGTGCGCCACCATGATGCCCAGTTCGGCCGGCGGCGCCCCGATCGATTCCATGGTATGCACCACACCCATCACCGCCGCCACAATGCCGAAGGCGGGCATGCCGTCGGAGAGTTTGTACATCGTGCGTGCCGGCCCCCCCTCTTCGTGGTGATGGGTCTCGATTTCGACATCCATCAGATTCTCGATCTCCATTGGATCGAGGTTGCCGCTGATCATGATGCGCAGGTAGTCGGTGATGAACGTGATCAGGTGGTGATCGTTCACGATGCGCGGATATTTCTTGAAGATCGGACTCGCCAGCGGTTTTTCGATATCGCCCTCGATGCTGAGGAAGCCATCCTTGCGCGTCTTGCTCAGTAGTTCGTAGAGCAGCGACATCAGCTCCATGTAGGTCTCTTTCGGATATTTCGGCCCCTTCAATACGCCGGGCAGTGCGGCAACGGTTGCCTTGATCACCTTGCTGCTGTTGCCGGCGAGAAAGGCGCCGACCGCTGCGCCGCCGATCATCAACAGCTCCAGCGGCTGCCAGAGTGCGCCAAGATAACCGCCCGCCAGCGCATAACCGCCAAACACCGAACCCAGCACAACGATAAATCCGAGAATCACAAACATGGGCAGCCTCCAGAGGGGGAACTGCCGTCCACCAAGCATGATTTATGCCATGGGTTCCTCTTGCGGGCGATTTGCGGCCGCTTCCGCCAGCAGCCACTGGCGCAGAGCGGCAATCGCCGGCGCATCGCGGTTGGCGATGGGGCAGACGAACCAGTAGGCGCCGTGGCGCGAGGAGGTCTGGGCAAAGAGCTGCTGCAGCCGGCCGGCGCCCACCTCTGCGGCCACCAGCGACGGATCGACAATCACGACGCCAAGACCTTCGCAGGCGGCGGCGATGGCGAAGTTGCGCGTGTCGAATTCGATGGCGGCCGGCGGCTCCAGATCGCCGAGGCCGACCGAGGTGAGCCACAAGCGCCAGTCGTCGGGGCGCATGCGCGCCGAGAGCAGGCGAAATTTCAGCAGCTCCTGCGGCTGTTCAAGGGGGTGGTCGGCCACCAGTCGCGGCGCGCAAAAGGGGGCGAGCTGTTCGCCGAACAGTTCGTCGGCAGCGAGGTTGGGCCAGTCGCCATGGCCGAAGTGGATGGCGCAGTCGATCGCCTCGCGCTCGAAATCGGCCGGCGAGCTGGAGGTGGCCATGCGCACGTCGATGCCGGGGTGTTGCTGCTGAAAGCGGGTCAGGCGCGGAATGAACCAGCGCATGGCAAAGGTGGAGAGCATGCTTACCGTCAGCACCCCCTCGGCCGGGCGGCGCAACTGCGCCAATGCCGATTCGATGCGCTCGAAACCGGCCGACACTCCCGGCAGCAGCTTCTCGCCGGCGGCCGTCAGCTTCAGTCCGCGCGGCAAACGCTCGAACAGCGGCATGCCGAGGCTCGCCTCCAGTGCCCGGATCTGGTGGCTCAGAGCCGAAGGGGTGACGAAAAGTTCGCTCGCCGCTGCGGCCAGATTGAGGTGTTTTGCAGCCACGGCAAAGGCGCGCAAGGCATTGAGCGAGTGGCGATCGATTTGCGACATGAGAAATTCTCAGCACAAGCGGGAGAAATTGTCCATTTCCAGATCGGGCGCAGGCGCTAGTTTGGCGGCAGAAGAGAAGAGATGTTCACCACAGAGGGCACAGAGAACACAGAGGAAAAGAGATTATGTATTCTCTCTGTGCACTCTGTGTTCTCTGTGGTGCAGTCTCTTTCCTCTTCAACCGAATTCCGACACGGGAGCAAAATCATGGCACAGACCCTGTTCGACAAGGTGTGGCAGCAGCATGTGGTGCGACAGAACGAGGATGGCTCGACGCTGATCTACATCGATCGCCAGTTGATCCACGAAGTGACCAGCCCGCAGGCCTTCGACGGACTGCGGCTGAACAAGCGGCAGCCGTGGCGTCTGTCGGCCTCCGTGGCCACCCCGGACCATAACGTACCGACGCGCGATCGCGCCGCCGGCATCGCCGATCCGGTGTCGCGCGAGCAGGTGGAGACGCTGGGCGCCAACTGCCGCGAGTTCGGTATCCTCGAATTCGACATGAACGACATCCGTCAGGGCGTCGTGCATGTGATTGGCCCGGAGCAGGGGCTGACGCTTCCGGGGATGACCGTGGTGTGCGGCGATTCGCACACCGCCACGCACGGCGCCTTTGGCGCCATCGCCATGGGCATCGGCACATCCGAGGTCGAGCATGTGCTGGCCACGCAGTGCCTGATCCAGAAGAAGCCGCTGCGGATGCGCATCAACATCGAGGGGGCGCTGCCTTCCGGCATTACCGGCAAGGATGTGGTGTTGTTCATCATCGGCAAAATCGGCACCGCCGGCGGCACCGGCTACGCCATCGAATTTGCCGGGCAGGCGATCCGCGAGCTCTCGATGGAGGGGCGCATGAGCCTGTGCAACATGGCGATCGAGGCGGGGGCGCGCTGCGGCATGGTGGCGGTGGACGAGAAGACCATCGACTACGTTAAGGGGCGCCCGTTCGCACCGAAAGGCGAGGTGTGGGAGAAGGCCGTGGTCGCCTGGCGGCAACTGCACTCCGATGCCGATGCTGCGTTCGACGAGGAGTACACCTTTGCCGCCGCCGAGATCGAGCCGCAGGTGAGCTGGGGCACCAGTCCGGAGATGGTGCTGCCGGTGAGCGGTGTCGTGCCGTCGTCGGAGGCAGCGAAAGATGCGGTGCAGCGCGAGGGCTGGCAGCGCGCTCTCGACTACATGGGGCTCGCCGCCGGCACGCCGATCGAGCAGATCGCCATCGACAAGGTGTTCATCGGCTCCTGCACCAACGGCCGCATCGAGGATTTCCGCGCCGCCGCCGCAGTGGCGAAGGGCAGGAAGGTGGCCGCCAACGTCAAACTGGCGATGGTGGTGCCGGGATCCGGGCTGGTGAAGCAGCAGGCAGAAGCCGAGGGGATCGACAAGATTCTGATCGAGGCCGGGTTCGAGTGGCGCGAGCCGGGCTGCTCGATGTGTCTGGCGATGAACGCCGACCGGCTGGAGCCGGGCGAGCGCTGCGCCTCGACTTCCAACCGCAATTTCGAGGGGCGGCAGGGGTATGGCGGCCGCACCCATCTGGTGTCGCCGGCCATGGCGGCTGCGGCGGCGATCGCCGGCCATTTCATCGACGTGCGCAAGCTGTAACAGGAGAAGGACGATGCAGGCTTTTACGACCTTGAACGGACTGGTGGCGCCGATGGATCGCGCCAATGTCGATACCGATGCGATCATTCCCAAGCAGTTCCTGAAATCGATCAAGCGGACCGGTTTCGGCCCCTTCCTGTTCGACGAATGGCGCTACGAGGATCACGGCAAGCCGGGGATGGATTGCACCCATCGCCCGAAGCGCGCCGAATTCGTGCTCAATCAGCCGCGCTATCGGGGGGCGGAGATTCTGCTGGCGCGCGAAAACTTCGGTTGCGGCTCGAGCCGCGAGCATGCGCCGTGGGCGCTGCTCGACTACGGCTTCCGCTGCATCATTGCGCCGTCGTTTGCCGACATCTTTTTCAACAACTGCGTCAAGAACGGCATCCTGCCGATCGTGCTGCCCGATGCGGCGATGGACACGCTGTTTGCCGGGTGCGCAGCGCTTGATGGCTATCGCCTGTCGATCGATCTGGCGGCGCAGACGGTGACCACCCCCGGCGGCGCGTCGTTCGCCTTCGCCATCGACGATTTTCGCAAACACTGTCTGCTCAACGGCCTGGACGACATTGGCCTGACGCTGGCCTACAGCGATGCCATTCGTGGCTACGAGGCGCAGCGCAAGATCGAGGCGCCGTGGCTCTTCGCCTGAGCTGGGATTGAAGCGGCGCGGGGCTTGGCCGAAATCGAGCCCCCGCCGTCAAAGTTCGCAGCGGCCGCAGGTGGGCGATCAGCGGATAGAGGCGGCGGATGAGCGGGCGGGTGAAGCGGCCGCCCCAGAGATCGGCGACCCGCGGCATGCCGAGGGTGCGGTAGATCAGCGCGAAGGCATCGGCCCCGATAACCCAGCGCCCGGTGCTGCCCTGCACATGCAGCGCCGCCAGCATCGCCTGCCGACAGATGTCTTGTTTGAGAATAGGGTGCTCGTCGAAATTGGCTGCCGAGCAATCCACCAGTTGGAAGACGCCATCGCAATCATGCCTCTGCACCGCCTCGATCTCGGCGCGGCAGAGGCGGCAGGAGGCGTCGTAGTAGATGGTCATCGGTGCGGCCCATGGATGGGCCGCCAAATCGGGCGCGTAAGTGCGCGATTTGTAAGCCCAGCCAAAACCGCGCTTTTGGCTGGGCGTTCCTGAACAAGGGCAGGACGCACTTGCTCAGAGTATCCCAAGAGGAGCTGTCTTGGCCCCTTCCCTCGCTTGCGGGGGAAGGTTGGGATGGGGGCGCATTTATCTTACCCGCGTGCCATCCGCTCGCGCACAGATCGATCAATCTGCGCCAGAACATCCTCCGCCTTGTGCATCGCCTCGTTATTCCAGAATCGCAACACCATGTATCCTTGTTCGCATAACCATTGATCGCGCTCCTGGTCGGCCGCCGATTCGAGATGCTGGCTGCCATCGAGCTCCACCACCAATTTGCACTCCACACAGGCAAAATCGACGATGAAGCGACCGATGGGATGCTGTCGCCGAAACCGCACACCAATCGCCCGACGTCGCAGCAATCGCCAGAGCTGTTTTTCGGCTTCGGACGAATTACGCCGCAATGCGCGCGCGAGCTGTCTGATTCCGGTCGATTGCATCCTCTCCCTCGTTGCCTTTTGATTATTCGCACCATAGCCCATCGGAAAGCAACGCGTGCCCTCACCCCCACCCTCTCCCGCCAAGCGGGCGAGGGGGAAAGAGTGGCTGCCTTCGCCCCTTCTCCCGCTTGCGGGGGAAGGCGGGGATGGGGGCTCCCGGAAGAGCGGCATTCAGGTTGAATGCAGCCCGTTGCCCGAGATATCTTCCAGAGCACCACACACCAAGGGGATGGGGATGTTCAAATCCGGATTGATGGCCCTTCTGCTGCTCGCGGCCACTGCCGCCACGGCGGCCGAGCCGAAAACCAACACCGAAAAGGCGGGCGATGTGTTGGCCTTCCTGCTGCCGGCCACGGCGGCGGGGATGGCTTTAAACGAAGAGGGGGATGAGGCGATCGCGCAGTATGGCAAGGCCTTTGCCGTTTCGGCGGTGACCACGCAGAGCCTGAAATGGTCGGTACGCAAACAGCGCCCCAACGGTCGCGGCTTCGACTCCTTTCCCTCCGGCCACACAGCCATGGCCATGAGCGGCGCCTCGATGTTGCAGCAGCGCTACGGCTGGAGCTACGGCGTCCCCGCCTATCTCGCCGCCGCCTATGTCGGCTATTCGCGCGTCTATGCCAAGAAACACTACCGCACCGATGTCGCCGTCGGCGCCGCCATCGGCATCCTGCCCACGCTCTATTTCGTGACGCCGCAGGGTGCGGCGGTCGAGGTGGCTCTGCGGCCGGAAGCGGGGGGGTATAGCTTGGCGATGGGGATGAGTTGGTAGGGACAACATGTAATGGGTACTGTGGAGCAAGGATGGGTAATAATGGGTGATTGCGGAGCTAGCACATGAACACGTGGAAAGTGATTTGGAATGCCTTCTACTCCAAGGCATCAATACGTCATGTTTTTGCCGAAATTTGGAGGCTTTCGGCGACTTCGCAATTAGCCATTATCGGGGCCGCCAGCATTGCATTTGTTTTCGCATTGATGATTTTTCTGTTCGCCGATGGACAGAATGGGTTGGCTTTTTTCTTGGCAATTTCTTCCGAAATGGTGTTGCTTTATAGTTTTAATAGCGTGAAAAATGAAATATTTCTTTCTGAATTCGGCCTCCATGAAACAGAAATGGCCCCTCCAGACCATGAAAATCATCGCGACAACCGATATTCATTTTTTCGAAGAGAACTCAGAGAAAAGCAAATTACAAAGGCCCAAGTCGAAGATGCGCTCACGCTAGTTGACGCAAAGCTAGACCTCGAAACGAGTCGAGGAGAACTTCCTAGGAAGTATTTTGGATTTTCTGTTGGCCTTGTGTCTGGCACTTTGATTTCATGGTCGAAAAACCTTGAGATTCAAGAAATTTCTATAGCAATTATAGCCCTCATGGTTGTGAGCTTCTTCGCTATCTTGATCCTTTGGATGGTTCCTTCTCGAACAGAGAGACTCAGGGAGTTGAAGTACTTCATGCATCTTTATTGCCGCCGAGAGGTTGATTAGTAGCACTCCTACTCGGGGGTAGATGGCAAGGTATCAAGGTAGCCCAGATGCAATCTGGGGAATAAATCCTTGGAAATCCCGGATTGCATCCAGGCTACGGCAGGAAAAACCAGAGCAGCGCTGTCGCGCAGATAATCATGAAGGGCAGGGCGAGCCAGAAGAGTTTGCCGAAATCGCGGGCGGGGGCGGCGGCTGGCCAGTCGGGTTCGAGGAAGGAGAGGGTGAGGCCGCGCCCGGAGTGCCAGTCGAGGTTCCACATCAGGCCGCCGGAGAGGTAGAGCACCGAGGAGGCGAAGATATTGGGCAGCCAGGTGAGCGGGTAGTGGCCGTCGCGCAGCAGGATGTAGAGATCGTAGGACCAGCTGGCCGAGAAGAGCCACAGACAGAGCGCGACATAGAGCTGTTTGGCCGGAGCCTTGCGCCGGGCCGAGAGCCAGAGCACGCCGACCACCCACGGCGCGCCGGCAAAGGCGAGCAGCGACATGAACAGACCATCGAACCAGTCCCAGGTGGAATCGCCGGTGTAGGGGGCGATCAGGGTGATGGTGGCGGCGGCAAGCAGGAAGGTGGCCAGCTTCCATGGCACTCCCAGAAAACGGCGATATTCCGGGTGGGTAAAGGCGAAATCGGACGGTTGACGCAGCACGATGGCCAGCGCCACCAGCGAGGCCAATCCCCACAGGGCGATGTAGGCGAGGAAGAGGGGCTCAAGGTTGGTCATATTGGGGGCTCACCACAGAGGGTTTGGGGGCACTGAGGTAAAATCAGGAGAGCCATCAGGACTGTTCTGTGGCAGCTCATGAAGAATCACCAGGTTCGGCCTTGCTTTCGAAGCATGGCGCCTAATGCTGCTTTTCGAGCGTCGCAAGACGCTCCTCGCTGCTGGCCCGTCCGGCCCATACGGCGAGCACCTGCACCCGATTGTGGTTGAAGGTGTAGTAGATGTTGCAGGGGTAGCGGCGGGCAATGGCGCGGCGAATCTGACGGGCAATGATCGGCGCGCTGCGCGGAAATTCCTGGATGTGGTTGAAGACCGATTCGATGCAGGAGAGGAAGTCATTACCCAAGCCGGCTTCGTTTTCATACCAGAGCCAATAGGAGCGAAGGTCGGCTTCGGCCTCGGGGGTGACGACCAGCTGCACCCGCCGCATCGATTCAGCCGGCGACGATGCGCTGTTTGACCTCTTCCCAGGAGCTGCCGGCATTCGGCTGCTCTTCGGCGCGCTCTGCACGGCGCATAAGTTCGGCAACCTGGTCGCCGGAGAGTTCGGAAAAACGATCGGCTTCGGGAGGAATCACGCTGTCGCGCAGTGCTTCGAACAGCTCCAGCCGTTCTGGCAACGACAGGTGCGCCACTTGTTCTTTGAGGGCAGGGCTAAGCATGGCAAACCTCCGCGTGACGATATGACGGGCAGTGTAGCGGGGGAAAATATCCGATGCACACATGCTCTGGCTCGAATTAACCCCCTTCCCTCGAATCCTGCGGGGGAAGGTTGGGATGGGGGCTCTTCGGCTGAATTGAAATCCGGCCCCCGCCCTCTCCCGCAAGCGGGCGAGGGGGAAAGCGAGCAGGCCAAAACTCATCGCTCCGCCACCACCTGCAAAAAGATCTCCCCATAGCGCTCCAGTTTGGCGCGGCCGATGCCGGCGATCTGGGCCATTTCGGCAAGCGTTGCCGGGCGGCGGTGCAGCAGCTCCAGCAGGGTGGCGTCGTGGAAGATCACATAGGGGGGCACCCCCTGCATCCTGGCCAGTTCGCTGCGCTTGGCTTTGAGCGCCAGCCAGAGCGGATCGTCGCTGGCGGCCGGGAGCGGATCGTTGCGTCCGGCGCGTTTCTCCCGGATCGCCTTTTCGGCCTTGGCCACATCGCGGCGCAGCCAGATCTCGCTTTCGCCGCGCAGCACCGGCCGCGCCGCTTCGGTCAGGCGCAACGTGCCATACCCCTCCAGATCGACATCGAGCAGGCCGGCGGCGATCAGCTGGCGCAGCACGCTGCTCCATTGATCGCGCGTCAGCCCCTTGCCGATGGCGAAGGTGGAGAGTTCGAAGTGGCGAAAGCGCTCCACCTGCTCGCTGCGTTTGCCGAGCAGCACGTCGATCAGATGGCCGGCGCCGAAACGCTGGCCGGTGCGAAAGACGCAGGAGAGGGCCATTTTCGCCGCTTCGCTGCCGTTCCACTGCTCGGGCGGAGTGCAGCAGTTGTCGCACTGGCCGCAGTCGCCGGGGTGGGGCTCGCCGAAGTAGTGCAGGATGGTCTGATGGCGGCAGGCGGTCGATTCGCAGTAGCCGAGCAGGGCGTCGAGCTTGCGCAGCTCCAGCCGTTTGCGCTCCTCGCTCGCTTCGCCACCGGCAATCATCTGCCGCATCGAGACCAGATCGCCGAGGCCATAGACCATCCACGCCTCGGCCGGCAAACCGTCGCGGCCGGCGCGGCCGGTCTCCTGATAGTAGCTCTCCATGCTTTTCGGCAGATCGAGATGGGCGACGAAGCGGACGTTGGGCTTGTCGATGCCCATGCCGAAGGCGATGGTGGCCACCATCACCACCCCCTCCTCGCGCAAAAAGCGGCTCTGGTTGCGGCTGCGACTCCTGGGATCGAGGCCGGCATGATAGGGAAGCGCTTCGATGCCGCGCTGGCAGAGCCATTCGGCGGTCGCCTCCACCTTTTTGCGCGACAGGCAATAGACAATGCCGGCATTGCCCGCCTGCTCGCGCAGCAGAAAATCGAGCAGCTGCTGGCGGCCGTTCTCCTTCGGGGCGACGCGATAGCGAATATTGGGGCGATCGAAGCTGGCCACAAAATGGCGTGCCGACTCCAGATTGAGACGCTCGACAATCTCGCGCCGGGTGGGGGCGTCGGCGGTGGCGGTGAGCGCGATGCGCGGTACGCTCGGGAAACGCTCGTGCAGCAGCGTCAGTTGCCGGTATTCCGGGCGGAAATCGTGGCCCCATTGCGAGACGCAGTGCGCTTCGTCGATGGCGAAGAGGGCGATTCTCCCCTCGCTATCGAGGCGATCGAGATGGGCGAGGAACCCCTCCAGCAGCAGCCGCTCGGGGGATACATAGAGGATATCGAGATCGCCCTTGTGCATGCGGGTGAAGATGGCGCGGCTCTCCTCGGCCCCCAGCGCCGAGTTGAGTGCCGCCGCTTGCACGCCGAGCTGCAACAGCGTCTCCACCTGATCCTGCATCAGCGCGATCAATGGCGAGACGACAATCGCCAGCCCCGGGCGCAGCAGGGCCGGAATCTGATAGCAGAGCGATTTGCCGCCGCCGGTGGGCATCAGCACCAGCGCATCGCCGCCTGCCGCCAGATGCCCGACAATCGCCTCCTGCTCGCCGCGAAAGGCGCTATAGCCGAAGACTTCGCGCAGGATGGCGCGGGCGGGAGTGGTCATCGGCGAAGCGGGGACGAGTTAGAGCACGAAACCGACGACATGAAATTGCAGTCGCTTGCGTCCGTCGAAGAAGGGGGCCTCGATGGTGAGGTTTTCGGTGCGCTTGAGCCGTTCGATGAATTCGTCGCCGGCTTTGATGAACAGAATGTTGGGCGAACTGTTGCCGCCGGCGGCCGGCATCGTTTCGGGCGCTGCGGCATCGAAGGCGACCTGCGCATAGCAGCTGGCGCCGGCGCACTCGAACTGCGCCTTGTCGACCATCAGCATCAGCTCCTCGCCGCGCTTGGGGTGCGAGCGCACGACAAATTTCCCCTTTTGTGCGCCGGCGCCGGCCAGCGTGACGCTGTTGCTGCTCACCACATACCCCATCTGTACCGGCTCGCCGCTCTGGTTGTCCGTGGCCTCGATATAGACCCAATCGCGGCCGGCGGAGGCCGCCTTGCGCTCGGCCAGCGTCATGCGCTTTTTCACCGCCGCCTCGCCCTCCAGCCGGTCGAGTTGGCGCTTCTCGCCGCCCGTTGCGCAGGGGGTATCCTGAAACACCTTTTCGCCCTTGGCACCGGTGCAGACGTAGAAGGTGGCTGCTTGCGCCATGGGGGCGAGGAGAAGCGCGAGCAGCAGGGAGATTGATGTCGGGAGGGTTCGCATTGGCAACTCCGTGATCAGTGGAGGATGTGTTTCGAAGTGAGCGACCGAACAGTAGCACGCCCGATGCGCCCGGCGAGCAGAAACAAAAAGCCCGCAGGGAGCGGGCTTTTTGTCGGAATCAGGTGCGATCTCAGAACGGGATGTCGTCGTCCATCGGCAGGCCGCCGCCGTAGCCGCCGCTGTCGGCGAAGGGGTCGTTGTTGCGGTTCGGGTTGCCGGAGGAGCGGGCGCGGTTGTCGCCGCGATCGTTGCTGCGGTCGTTGCCGCGCGAGGAGGAGCCGCCTCCAAACTCGTCGCCGCCACCGGCGCCGCCACGGCTGCCGAGCATCTTCATCTCGGTGGCGCGGATCTCGGTGGTGTAGCGATCCTGCCCATCCTTGTCCTGCCACTTGCGGGTTTCGATCTTGCCCTCGATATAGACCTGCGAGCCTTTGCGCAGATATTGGTTGGCGATCTCGCCGAGGCGATCCCAGAGCACGACGCGATGCCACTCGGTGCGCTCCTGCTGCTCGCCGTCGCGCCCCTTGAACTTCTCGGTGGTGGCAATGCGGATGTTGCAGACGCAGGTGCCGCCGGAGGTGAAGCGGGTTTCGGGATCCTGTCCGAGATTGCCGATGAGAATGACCTTGTTGAGCATGACCGCCTCCGCGCCCGAATTGGAGGGCAACCTTAGGGGGCGGCTCTGCCGCTGACAACCGGCCAGCAATCGCTGTTGTCGAGCAGCATCGCCTCTTCTGCCGTCGGCGTCTCCACCTCCCGCATCTGCATATGCAGCACTGCCACATCCGCATCGCTGATGTCGCTTCCGGCTGTCTGGCGGGCGCGGATGCGCCGCTCCAGCTCAGCCACCGGCAGATCGAGCCAGAGGGTGGTGCAGGGGATGCCAAGTGCGTCAGCAACGGCGCGTGCCAAGTCGCGATGGCTGCGGCGCAGGAAAGTGGCATCGAGAATCGCCGGCAGACCGGCGGCGAGCAGTTCGGCGGCGGCGGATTCCATGGCAGCGTAGGTGAGGCGGCTCATCTCGCCGCTGTAGAGCGGCAGCTCGGGGTAACTGGCAGCAAGGCGTTTGCGGATGGCATCGGAGCGGATCACCACGGCAGCGGTGGCATCTAAGCCCAATAGCGCCAGATGGCTCTTGCCGCTGCCGGAGAGGCCGCCGAGCAGATAGAGGTGCGGCTTCGGTTGCTCGATCATTTCGCGCCAATAGTCGGCAGCCAGTCGGAAATAGTTCTCCGCCTCGGAGAGCAGCCGGCGCCGCTCCACATTCTCGATGCCGGCATCGTTGGCCAGCAGGCAGGCCACTTTGCCGCGCACGCTGGCGCGGTAGATCAGAAACAGCGGCAACAGGCGGGCGCCGGCGTAGTCGCCGCTCTGCTCCAGATAGCGGCTGTAGAAGCGCCAGCCGAGCTCGGGGCGGCCGCGCGCGGCGCAATCCATCAGCAGAAAGGCGACATCGTTCTGCACATCGATGATGCGGTAGTCGTCGTTGAACTCGATGCCGTCGAAGGGGGTGGGCGCACCATCCAGCAGGGCGATGTTGCGCAGGTGCAGATCGCCGTGCCCGGCGCGGATGAAGCCGCCGGCTTGCCGGGCGGCAAAGAGCGGCGCGCGGCGCTCGATTTCGGCAAGGGTCCGTTCGAGCAGAGCCGGCAGCGCAAGCGAGTCGGGAAGATCGGCATGGCTGCCCACGCTGAAATTGTCGCGCAGGTGGTCGACGAGCATCTGTGGGTCGCCAAAGCAGCCATCGGGCGGATCGACCTCGGCGGTGGCGTGGAAACGGGCCGTCAGCAGGGCCAGTTCATCCATCCAGCGCGGCGCGAAACGCCCCTGTTCGAGCTGGTCGATGAGCAGCGCATCGTCGGCAAAGCGGGCCATCTCTACGGCCCATTCGACAATCCTGCCGCAGCCGTCGAGCGCATAGCCGTCGGGCTCAAGGGTGATCGGCAGCAGTTGCCGGTAGAGATTGGGGGCGTAGCGGCGGTTGAGCTCCAGCTCGCGTTGGCAGAAGTGGCGGCGGCGCGCCAAGGTGGAAAAATCGAGAAAGCCGAAGTTCACCGGCTTCTTGATCTTGTAAGCCAACTCGTCGGTGAGGAACACCCACGAGATGTGGGTTTGCAGCAGGCGAATTTCGCCGCAGGGATGCGGGTAGAATTCGGGGCGCAGCATGGCGGCGAGCAGATCGGATGCGGGCAGCATGGTGTGACTCTCCTCCTCTCGCTGCGGCGACTCAACGAAAAAGGCCCGACGGGGATGCCGCCGGGCCTTTGCGTCAATCGGGCAGCGGCGATCAGTCGCGCCAGTCGAGACCCTTGCCGGCCGGACGCGGCAGCGTCGGCAGCGTCACCTTCGGCGCTTCGCCGGTGAGGGTGTTCAGGAAGGCGGCGATGTCGGCCACATCGGCATCGGCCAGCTCGGTGGAGAGCTGCACCTTGGCCATGATGCGGATGGCATCTTCCAGCGTCGCGGCGGAGCCGTCGTGGAAGTAGGGGGCGGTCGCCGCCACGTTGCGCCACGACTGTACGCGGAAGACATGATCGTCCTCGGCCTTCTTGGTCACCGATTTAAGCCCCGCATCCTTGCCGTAGGCGAAGGCGACGAACTCGTTGCTGGTGAACAGGGCGCCGGAGTGGCAGCTGGTGCAGCCGATCTCGGCCACCTTCTTCATGCCGCGCTTGGCCGCTTCCGGCAGATCGCCCTCGCCGCGCACATACTTGTCGAAGGCGGAGTTGGGGGTGGTCAGTGTGCGCTCGAAGGCGGCAATCGCTTTGGCCATGTTGTTGTAGGAGAGCGCCTCGGGGCTATCGCCGAAGACCTTCTTGAACAGCGGCTCGTAGCCGGCAGCGCGCAGGCGTTCGACCACTTCGTTCTCGTTGGTCGAGGCCATCTCCACCGGATTGAGCGGCGGACCCTTGGCCTGATCTTCGAGCAGCGGCGCGCGGCCGTCCCAGAACTGCTTGCTCCAGAAGGCGGCATTGAGCACGGTCGGGGCGTTGCGGCCGCCGCGCTGCCACTTGTGGCCGATGGAGAACTTCTGATTGTCGACGCCGCCGGTGGCGAGGTTATGGCAGGAGTTGCAGGAGAACTGACCGCTCTTGGAGAGGGCAGTGTCGAAATAGAGCTGCTTGCCGAGCTCGACCTTCTCCGGGCTCTGCGGATTATCGGCCGGAACCG
>Ga0233416_10000088_pt1 | contig 25376 bp, 26 predicted proteins | sample Sediment_Towuti__2_FD_188638 | JGI IMG/M metagenome (GOLD analysis project Ga0233416, IMG submission 188638) | Sediment microbial communities from Lake Towuti, South Sulawesi, Indonesia - Sediment_Towuti_2014_0_MG | ecosystem: Environmental > Aquatic > Freshwater > Lake > Sediment | place... | reverse complement strand
GGGTCGAACGACTCGCCGGAGGTGACGAGCGTCGCTCCGCACGTCATGCACGCGAGCGTGCCGAGCACCATGCCGAAGCAGTGGTAGAAGGGAACCGGGACGCACACGCGGTCGTGCTCCGTGTACCGGCAGGTGCGCGCCGCGAAGTAGGCGTTGTTGAGGATGTTGCGGTGCGAGAGCGTGGCTCCCTTCGGGAACCCGGTCGTGCCGGACGTGTACTGGATGTTGATGGGCTCGTCCGGACGCAGCGCGGCCTCCACCTCCTCAACGGCAGCCGCGGGAGCGCCGTCGTTCTCCGAGAGCAGCGACTCCCACTCGTCCTCGAGGACGACGGCCCGAGCGAGATCCGGGCACGTGTCACGCACCTCCGCGAGCATCGCGACGTAGTCCGTCTTCCGGAACCCCCTCGAGAGCACGAGCGTGCCGACGCCGGCCCGCTGGAGCGCGTAGGCGAGCTCGCGGGCCTTGTAGGCCGGGTTGACGTTGACGAGGATCGCGCCGATCCGCGCGGTCGCGTACTGGACGATCACCCACTCGTAGCGGTTCGGCGCCCAGATCCCGACGCGGTCACCCTTCCGGACACCGCGCGCGAGGAAGCCGCGCGCCGCGCGGTCGACCTCGTCCCAGAGCTCGGACCACGTCGCGCGGTAGCCGTGCTCGCGGTCGACGATGGCCTCGCGGTCGCCGAAGCGCCCGACGGTGCTTCGCAGCCGCGCGCCGATCGTCTCCTCGAGCAGGGGGGTGTCGGTCGGCCCCCGGGCGAAGGAGAGACGCGGGTCAAGCTGTCCGGCCTCGTTGCGCATCCACGCCAACTCTCGCGCGCCCGGCTCGTGCGCGCATCCGGAATTCGTGCGGAGCCGAGGCGCGGATGATCCGCGGCCCGCGTCCGCTCTGTCCCCGGAGAGCGAGCCCGTGCACGGCCGTCCGGGGCGGCATCGACCGCGGGCGCAGGCGGCGTCCATAGGCTTCGACGCGTGAAGGTCTTCACCGTCGTCGGCAACCGGCCGCAGTTCATCAAGTCGGCTCCCCTCTCGGCAGCGCTCCGCGACGCCGGGATCGAGGAGGTCGTGCTCCACACGGGCCAGCACTGGTTCCACGTGCTCTCCCAGGTCTTCTTCGACCAGCTCGGGCTCGCGGAGCCGCGGTACCGGCTCGACCTCCACACCGCCGACCCCGAGGCGATGCGGCCTGCGATCGAGGATCGGATCGCGAGGGAGTCGCCGGACCTCGTCCTCGTCTACGGGGACACGAACTCGACGCTCGCCGGCGCCCGCGCGGCGGGTGGCGCAGCCGTTCCGCTCGCGCACGTCGAGGCCGGGTTGCGAAGCGGCGACCTGGAGATGCCGGAGGAGCGCGCCCGGATCGAGGTCGACCGGACGTCCTGGCTCCTCTTCTGCCCGGACGACCGGTCGCGCTCGACGCTGCTCGCGGAGGAGGTCCTCGGCCGGATCTACGTCGTGGGCGACGTGATGGCGGACGCGAGCAGGCTCTTCGCTCCCCTGGCGCGGGCCCACTTCCCGGTTCCGTACGAGCCGCGCACGTACGTCGTCGTGACGATTCACCGGCAGGCGAACGTCGAGCAGCCGCGGCTCGGGCGCATCGTCGAGGGACTGAACCGGATCGAGGAGCTCGTCGTCTTCCCCGTCCACCCGCGGACACGGGCCCGACTCGCCGAGGCCGGCCTCGCCCTCGGTGACCACGTTCGCGTCGTCGAGCCGCTCAGCTACCTCGAGCTCGCCTCGCTCGCGTCGCAGGCGCGCGTGATCGTCACCGACTCGGGCGGGCTGCAGAAGGAGGCGTACTGGTACGGCGTTCCCTGCGTCACCGCGCGGCCGTCCACCGAGTGGGTCGACACGGTCGCTGTCGGGGCGAACGTGCTCGTCGACGACGATCCGGACGCCCTCGCCGCGGCCGTCGCGAGCGCCGCGCTGCCCCCCGGCCTGCCCGTCCTCTACGGGGACGGCCACGCCTCGGAGCGGATCGCCCAAGCGCTGCAGGCTACGATCCCCGGCCGATGAAGCGAGAGGTCGGAATCGTGGGTGCCGGCTACGTCGGCGTGCCCCTCGCTCACGTCTTCGCGGACGCCGGCAAGCGCGTCCTCCTCGTCGACGTCGACGCGGGCCGGGTCGAGCGGCTGAACCGCGGGGAGAGCTACATCGAGGACGTCCCGTCCGAGCTCCTCGAGCCGCTCGTCGAAGCAGGGCTCATCACAGCGACGACCGACTACGACGAGCTCCGCGAGGTCGACGCGATCCTCGTCGCGCTCCCGACCCCGCTCTCGCGGCAGCGCGAGCCGGACCTCCGCATCCTCGTCTCCGCGGCCGAGGAGATCGCGAAGCGCCTCCGCGCCGGGCACCTCGTCGTCCTCGAGTCGACGACCTACCCCGGGACGACCCGCGAGCAGGTGCAGCCGGTTCTCGAAGCGGGGAGCGGCCTCGTCGCCGGCACCGACTTCCACCTCGCCTTCTCTCCCGAGCGCGTCGACCCCGGGCGCGAGGACTGGACGACGAAGAACGTCCCCAAGGTCGTCGGCGGGATCAACGAGGCCTCGACCGACGCCGCGGCCGCCCTCTACGCCGCCGCGATCGAGCGCATCCACCCGGTCTCCTCGCCAGAGGCCGCGGAGCTCACGAAGCTCCTCGAGAACATCTTCCGCTCGGTCAACATCGCGCTCGTCAACGAGTTGGCGCAGCTCTGCGACCGGATGGGAATCGACGTGTGGGAGGTCGTGGACGCAGCGGCCACGAAGCCGTTCGGCTTCATGTCCTTCAAGCCGGGTCCCGGCCTCGGCGGCCACTGCATCCCGATCGACCCCTTCTACCTCACGTGGAAGGCGCGCGAGTTCGGCTTCTACACCGAGTTCATCGAGCTCGCCGGGAAGGTCAACGAGTCGATGCCCTACTTCTGCCGTTCCCTGGTTTCGCAGGCGCTGAACCACTCGCTGCAGCGTTCGCTCAAGGGGTCGAGGGTGCTCGTCGTCGGCGTCGCCTACAAGCCCGACATCTCGGACCTGCGGGAGTCACCCGCGCTCAAGCTCATCTCGCTGCTGGAGGCCGCGGGCGCCGAGGTCGCCTACCACGATCCGCACGTTCCCTCGTTCGAGGAGAACGGCATCGAGATGGAGTCGGTGCCGCTCGACCCCACGGCCCACGACTGCGTGGTCATCGTGACGAACCACTCGGAGATCGACTACGACCGCCTCGTCGAGGAGTCGCACCTGGTCGTCGACCTGCGCAACGCCACGGGAGCGAACGGGAACCGCTCCGACAAGGTCTGGAAGCTGTGAGGGTAGGGCAGGCGGGTCTCGGCGAATGGGGCCGCAACCTCGCCCGGAACTTCGCCGACCTGGCCGAGCTCGCGTGGCTCACCGATCCCGCCCCCGGCAAGCGTGCGGAGTTCGAGAGCCGCTACCCGCAGGCCCGCTGGGCGGAGAGCCTCGACGAAATGCTCGCCGACCCCGCGCTCGACGCCGTCGTGATCGCGACGCCCGTTCCCACCCACTACGAGCTCGCGAAGCTGGCCCTCGAGGCCGGCAAGCACGTCTTCGTCGAGAAGCCGCCGGCGATGACCGGGGGCGAGATCGGGGAGCTCGTCGAGCTCGCCGCCGAGCGCGACCTCGTGCTCATGCCCGGGCATCTCCTGCTCTACCACCCCGGGGTGCAGAAGATGAAGGAGCTCGTCGACGGCGGCGCTCTCGGCGAGGTGCTCTGCGTCTACGGGAACCGGCAGAACCTCGGCCGCATCCGCGGCTACGAGAACGCTCTCTGGTCGCTCGGCGTGCACGACCTCTCGGTGATCCTCTACCTCCTCGACGAGGACCCGGAGGACTGCATCGCGCTCGGCCGCGACTTCCTGCAGCCCGGCGTCGAGGACGTCGTCTTCTGCTACCTCCGCTTCCCGTCGGGAAAGATCGCCCACATGCACCTGTCGTGGCTCGACCCGCACAAGATGCGCAAGATGACGGTCGTCGGGACCGAGAAGATGGCCGTCTTCGACGACATGGAGCTCGAGCGCAAGGTCACCGTCTACGAGAAGTCGCCCTGGAAGCCCACCGACACCTACGGCGAGTGGCAGACGCGGACCGGCGACATCCACATCCCCAGGGTCGCCACCGACGAGCCGCTCAAGCTCGAGTGCCGGGAGTTCCTGCGCCTGGTCGCGGGGGAGGGCGATCGCCGCAAGGTCGCCGACGACGGCGCGCGGGTCGTGCGCGCGCTCGAGACGCTCACCGCCTCGCTCGATGGCCGCTGAGGTGCACCCGACCGCCACCGTGTACCCGGGGACGGTCCTGGGCGACGGCGTGAGGGTGCTCGAGAACGCCGTCGTCGGCAAGCAGCCCTCCCTCTCGCCCCGCTCGACCGCGAAGCGCGAGCCGCTCCCCCCCACCGAGATCGGCGACGGGACGGTCGTCTCGACCGGGGCGATCGTGTTCGCCGGAACGCGGATCGGCGCCCGCGTCATCCTCGGCGACCAGTCGTGCGTGCGGGAGCGCGTGACGATCGGGGACGACGTGGTCGTCGGCCGCGGCTCGCTGGTCGAGAACGACACGACGGTCGGGGCGATGACCAGGATCCAGGCCGACGCCTACATCACCGCGTACTCGACGCTCGAGGAGCACGTCTTCATCGCGCCGTGCGTCGTCACCACGAACGACAACTTCATGGGCCGCACCGAGCAGCGCCGCGAGCTGATGAAGGGCCCGACGATCCGCCGCGCCGCACGCGTCGGCGGCGGCGCGATCCTCTGTCCGGGGGTCGAGATCGGCGAGGAGGCGTTCGTCGGCGCGGGCGCTGTGGTCACGAAGGACGTCCCGCCGCGCGTCGTCGTCGTCGGCAGCCCGGCGCGCGTGCTACGGGACGTTCCGGAGGACGAGCTCCTCGACGGCTGACTCGACCGGCCCGCAGGGGGAGGCCGGCCTCGATCGGATCGGAGTCGCCACCGTCCGGCGCTCGAGGAGGCCGGTCCCCGCGTCGCACGCGCCGGGGCTACGCGGGCGATGCGCCCTTGACGACAGTCAGTCGATAGCGGGTGTGGCCGGGGCTCGACATTCGCACCTGCACGTAGTACGTCCCGGACTCGGGAGCGCGATACGAGAGGTACTGGCGCGAGCCGGCACGCGCCGACGTGCGAGCCCGGAGCTGGAGGTCGCGAACGGTCCCCACGGAGCGCGTTCCCGGCAGCCAGAGCGCGAGGCTCACGTCGGCCGTCGTCTCCGACCCGGTGAGCCCCACGTACACGGGCTGTCGCTCGCCGAGCCTGATGGCGTAGACGTCGTCCTGGTCGTCCCAGAAGTCGACGGTCGCGCTGATGCGACGCGTCGCCCCGGACAGCGCGAACGATCGCGGGCCCGCATCGTCGTTCGCCTCGAAGGCGTCCGGCGCCGGGAGTCGGCCGTCGAGCGCGGCGATCGCGCCCGTCACGTTCAAGCGCCCCCACCCCGAATAGGCGTCGCGACCGGGCCCGCAGAGGTCGCAACCAGTGGCGACACTCAGATCGAGAGCGGTGCGTTCGAGGATTCTCGTCACCTGCTCGGGGCGAAGCATCGGCCGGAGGCTCAGGAGCACGGCCGCCGCCGCGCTGACTTGCGGCGCGGCGAACGACGTCCCCTGCGCCTCCCGGTACTCGTCGGGACCGCAGCTCGAGTAGCCCTGGTCGGCGCACGACGGGAACCGCGCCGTCAGCGGCCTCGGGAGCAGGGAGACGATCTCCAGGCCGGGGGCGGCGACGTCGTTGTAGATCCGGTCGCGATTCGAGAAGCGCGGGATCCCGCCCGAGTCGGTCGTGGCGCTCACGCCGAGCACGTGCGGCAGCGCCGCCGGATAGCTCGCGTACTTCCACGGAGTCGACGGGGCCTGGTCGCCGTTCCCCACCGCCGCGACCACCACCACGCCGTTCGAGATCGCGTACGCGACCGCGTCCGCCTCGAGCCGCGAGTACGTGTCCCGGTCGGGATCCAGCGGATCGCGGACGCCGCCGAGGCTCATGTTGATGACGCGCGCGCCGTTCTCGACCGCCCACCGGATCGCCTGCGCCTCGGCGTCCACCGGGATCATGCGGCTGCGGGTCACGACCTTGGCGACGAGGAGCTGTGCCGAGGGCGCGAGTCCCGCGATCCCGATCCCGTTGTCCACGCCGGCGCCGATCAGGCCGGCGACGAACGTGCCGTGCCCGAGCGTGTCCACGCGGGCCGATCCCCCGACGAAGCTCTTCGCATCGAGGATCCTGCCGGCGAGGTCGGGATGCGAGCCGTCGACCCCGGAGTCGATGACCGCCACCGGGATGCGCTCGAACGCCGGGTACGTCACCCACGGGTAGAAGCCGCTGTAGCTCAGGTACCACTGCCTCGAGACGAGCGGATCGCTCGGCACGAGCGAGAGCCGGCGCGAGACGACTGGCTCGACGTAGCGGATGCCCGAGATGCCGCGGAGATCGGCTCCGCGAGGGAGATCGACCACGAGCGCGGGGATCGGGTGGAGGCTCTCCGGCCGTGCGCCGGTCCGGCGCTCGATCGCGTCGGCGACTGCCTCCACGTCGGCCCCCGGCCCGAGACCGACCGCGAGACGTGCCGCGTGCGCTCCGGCCGGCAGCCCGAGCCAGACGCCCATGACCGCGAGCAGAACGACGAGCCGACTCATCCGGCGACCTCGATCGTCGGGGAGAGCGCGGAGACGAGGCCGCCGTTCGCGGGCATCCTCGCGCGGTAGCTCCCGGGAACCAGGTGGAGCTCGACCCGGAACGCTCCCCCGGTCCCGACCCTGGCCTCGCCGACGGCGATCCACGCCTCACCCTTGCGGCGCTCGATCGTCACCGGGGAGCCCGGCGACTTCGGGCGAACGGTCCCGCTGAGCACGCCAGGCTCAGCGGGAACCGCCAGCTCCAGGCGCGGGGAGACCTGCACCAGAAGGGCCGGCGACGCGGCGCCGTCGACCTCCAGCCGATACCGCATCGACCGAGTGGGCTTGACGTCCACGGAGACGGCTCCGGCTCGAGCAACCGGTAGCGGCCCTCCCTTCCTCCAGGTCGCGCCGTCGACAGACGTCGAGAGAGCGGGTGCGGCGACTTCCCTGGCGACCCCGCTCAGCCGGGTGCCCGAGCCGAAGACCACGGTGCTGCTGCTCGGGCGGTCGAGCCGGAGAACGCCGATCGTGAGCCACGTGGAGCGCAGCCCGAGGGCAGTCCGGACGAGCGACGCCGGGATGATCTCGGCGCCGGTCGCTGTCTGGACGGTGACCGTCCGGACTCGTCCGGACGGCGTCCCCGACGCAGTCGCGTCGATCACGCGCCCCTCGATCGCGAGCCTGGCCTGGAGCGTTCTGGCGCCGAAGAGCAGAGGACCCCAGCGGTAGTAGGGCGAGGTCTTGTCCCAGGGATCGGGCTTCCCGAGGAGGTACGGAGCCGCGAGCCCGAAGACGTCCGCCGCGCTCGCGGTCCTGCCTCCCGACGATGCGTGGTAGAGCGTCGAGGCCACGCGACCGCCGTAGAGCACGACCCGACCCGCGGTGTCCTCGACCGCCTCAGTCGTTCGCGGCTTCTCGCCGCCGGCGCCGAGGTACACCTGGCTCCGGACGTCCGCGTACAGGTCGAATGGCTTTCCCTTGAGCAGGTTCGCGAGTGCATACGAGCGCGCGGCGACCGCCTGCGCCTTCAGGGCCTCGAGCGGCCACGTGTACGGCATCTCCCCCGGGACGACACCCGACAGGTAGCTCTCGAGGCCCACGGTGTTCACGACTCGGAGATACGGGACCTGTGAGGCGACCTCCAACACCCCTCGGTAGAGCCGGCCGTCGAGCGACAGCGGAGCCGACTTCGAGGGGCGAACGACGATCGGGCCGACGGGAGCGACACGCCCGTCCGGGGTCGTGATCTTGAGATCCGGACGGATGGCCAACTGGCCGGCGGGAAGGCGGAAGATCGAGCCCGCGGCATCCCGGACGGTGAAGGGGGCCGTCGATCCGATCGTCACCGCCCGGCGGCCTTCGGCGAGCAGCACCCGAACCGGCCTGGCGGGCGCCTTCCCGAGTTCGACGCCCGTGTAGTAGTAGGTCAGGATCTCGTCGTAGGTGCGCCCAGCGGTCGCCTGCCCGTAGGCGCCGAACTGGCTCATCCCGACCCCGTGCCCGTAGCCGCGCCCGGACACCACGAACAGCGCCTCGCCGTATGACGCCGGTGGTGGCGCCGGCTGTGCCGATGCTGTGGCCGCGACCAGCGCGAGGGGGATGACCACGAGTGAAGGGCGCACGACGGGAATGAGGCTAGCTTGGCAGAGTTACCAAAATGTGTTCTCGGCTTCTCGCGCCGAGCCTTGAGCCGCAGGGCACGCGGAGTCAGGCCTGCCAGGCGCTCTCTTCCACGGGTGCGCGCTCCTTCAGCGGCTCCCACCAGCTCCGGTTCGCCGTGTACCAGGCGACCGTCTCGGCGAGACCGTCGTCCCAGCCGTGTGTCGGCGCCCAGCCGAGCTCCCGCTCGATCTTGGACGCGTCGAGGACGTAGCGGCGGTCGTGCCCCGGTCGGTCGGGAACGATCGTCTTGAGCGAGGAAGGCTTGCCCGTCAGCTCGAGCACGCGGTCCGCGATGTCCTCGATCGTCGCCTCGACACCCGACCCCACGTTGTACGTCTCCCCGGGGCGCCCATTCCGCAGCACAAGGTCGATGGCCTCGCAGTGGTCGAGGACGTGCAGCCACTCGCGCTTGTTCTGCGTCGACGCGTACATCGGCAGGGGCAGGTCGTCGAGCGCATTGGTGGTGAAGAGCGGGATCACCTTCTCCGGAAACTGGTAGGCACCGTAGTTGTTCGCGCAGTTCGTGATCGTCACCGGCAGGCCGAACGTCTCGAAGTAGGCGCGGACCGCGTGGTCGGCTCCCGCCTTGGAGGCGTTGTAGGGCGTCCGCGGCCGGTACGGGGACTCCTCTGTGAACACCTCGTCCGTGTCGAGGGCGAGGTCGCCGTACACCTCGCACGTCGAGACGTGGTGGAAGCGCTCGACTCCCGTCGCGCGGGAGGCGTCGAGCAGCGTTTGGGTACCGATGACGTTCGTGCGGAAGAACCGAGTCGGATCGACCACCGCGAGGCTGTTGTGGGACTCGGCCGCGAAGTTGACGACGACCTCGATCCGCTCCTCGCGCAGCGTCGCCTCGGCGAGCTCGCGGTCGCAGATGTCGCCGTGGACGAAGACGATGCGATCCGCGACCGGCGCCAGGTTCTCGCGGTTCCCCGCGTACGTCAGGAGGTCGTACACGACGACGTGGTCGTCGGGGTACCGCTCCAGCCAGTAGTGGGCGAAGTTCGAGCCGATGAAGCCTGCGCCGCCCGTGACGAGGAGTCGCATCGCGGGAAGGCTAGCGGTCGAGCTCCGCGAGGCACGCCCGGAGCCCGTCGCGCCAGTGCGGGAGGGTCGGCGCGTCGGCGCGCTCGCTCCGGAGCACCGAGTACGCGGGGCGGGGCGCGGGCCGCGCGAGGTCGGCGGTCGCGATCCGCCGCACGCGGCACGCGAGCTCGGCGTCCTCGAAGATCGCCTCGGCGAAGTCCGCCCACGTACACTCGCCCGCCGCCGCGACGTGCCAGACCCCCCGCGCGGCGTCGGCGTCGACGAGCTGACGAACCGCGGGCGCGAGATGCCCGACGAAGGTCGGACAGCCGCGCTGATCGTCGACGACGGCGACTTCGTCGCGCTCTGCGCCGAGGCGCAGCATGGTGAGCAGGAAGTTGTGGCCGGTCGCGCCGAAGAGCCACGACGTGCGCACGATCCAGGCGTCTGGGCCGGCGGCGGCCTCGCCGTGGAGCTTCGTGCGCCCGTATGCCGACAACGGATTCGGCCCGTCCGACTCGACGTAGGGCGACCGCTTGTGGCCGTCGAACACGTAGTCGGTCGAGAAGGCGGCGACGGGCGCGCCGAGCGCTGCGGCATGCGCCGTCCCCGCGACGTTCACCGCGGCCGCGCCCTGCGGATCGGACTCGGCGCCGTCGACGTCGGTGAAGGCCGCAGCATGGAGCACGAGGTCGAGCTGCTCGCGGCGGAGGCGTTCGTCGGGAGCCCGGGTGACGTCCCAGTCGGTGCGGGTTAGCGCGAGCACGTCGTCGGCGGCGAACTCCTCCCGGAGCGCGCGGCCGAGCTGACCACCCGCCCCGGTGATCAGGACGCGGCGCCGGCGTCCCGGGCGGACAGGATCGGTGTGCTCGTGCTCCATAGGTGGGCGACGCGCGGGTCGTTCCAGGGAACCGTCTGCTCGTCCGGGCTCACCGGGTCGTACTCGGCGGTCACGTGGTAGCAGAAGAGGATGTCCGTCAACGCCTCGAAGCCGTGCGCGTGGTGACCGGGGACGTAGATCGCGACCGGGTTCTCGTCGCCGATGTCCTCGCTGAACGTGGCCCCGCTCGTCCTGTCGAGAACGACCACGCGGGCCGTCCCGCTGAGACACGCGAAGAGGTCGTCCTGCCCCCGCTCGTGGAAGTGGAGCCCGCGAATCACACCGGCGCGGGAGAAGGAGACGTTCGTCTGCGGCATCGGCTTCGGAAGCGCGCTGTCCCGACGCAGCTCGCAGAACCAGCCGCGGTCGTCCGCGTGCCGCCGGAGCGGGACTCGGCGAATGCCCTCGATCACGCCGGATCCCACTTGTTCGCGCCCGTCTCGTCGATCCTGCGCCCGATGTCCGCGAGGTGCTGCCAGTGCTTGCCGGCGTCCTCCCACCACCCGATCACCTCGGCGACGTCGAGCCGTCCGTGCTGCGCGTAGTGCCGGTTCACGTCCGTGATCTCGAGCTCCCCGCGCACCGACGGGGTGAGCGTGGAGATGACGTCGAAGACGTCGGGCGGGTAGCAGTAGAGGCCGACGACCGCATGGGACGACGGAGGTGCGTCGAAGCGCGTGTCGACGACGCCGGCCTTCTCCACGATGTCGACCACGCCGCCCGACCCGTCGTACGCGACCACGCCGAAGTTCTGCGGGTCGGACACCGGCGTGACGAAGATCTGCGCGCGCGTCGGACCGTCGGCCCACGCCGATAGCGCACGCGACTGCGCGTACTCGAAGATGTTGTCGCCGAGCACGACGACCAGTGGGAGGCCGGCCGCGAAGTCCCGTGCCATGCCCACCACCTGCGCGATTCCGCCGGGCTCGGTCTGCACCTTGTACGTCAGATCCAGCTCGAGGATCGGATCGCCGCCGCCGCGCGAAGCGAGGCGCCCGTCGCCGAGGAGGTCGATCATCTGGCCCGCGTGACCCTTGCCGGTGACGAGGAGGACGTCACGGATGCCGGCGAGCTGGAGGAGCTGGAGCGGGTAGTAGATCATCGGCCAGCTCCCGACCGGCAGCAGGTGCTTGTTGGCGACGCGGGTGAGCTCGCCGAGACGCGTCGCCTCGCCGCCGGCACAGATCAGGCCCTTCGGCTGCACGCGGGAGATGCTAGGGGACGCGCTCTCCCCGCGCGCGCCAGGCCCCGCGCCATGCCACCTTCCGCCTGCGAACGTCCGGAACGGCTCGGACCGCCGCAAACCAGACGTACAGCGTGGTCGCGATCAGGCCCCCGATCAGCAGGAGCAGCCGCTTCGGGTGGAGCGCGAAGAACAGAACCGCCCGCACCGAGGCGATCGTACAGACATACTTGGGGCGGAGTCGAAGAAAGGTGGTAGGCATGGCCAAGACAAAGGACAAGCCCGCGCTGAGAGCGGAGCTGATCCGCCCGTACATCGAACGCGCCGTCACGGATCCGGCGCTCCGAGACGACCTGCTGGCGGCCTTCATCTCCGCCCGTGGCCTCTACGGCGAGATCGCCAAGGGTCGGGGCGTGAAGGGCAAGGCGGAGCGAGTGTCGGAGAAGGAGTTCCAGAAGCAGCTCCAAGCACTCGTCGCAGACCTCACGGAGGCGTCGGTGAAGCTCCAGGGCAAGCAGGCGAAGAAGGCGAAGAAGAGCCACAAGGCTCGGAATCGCGTCATCCTCCTGACCGGCGTGACACTCGGCCTCCTCTACAACCCGTGGACGGGGTCGTCGACACGCGAGTGGATCATGGAGCGCGTCGCCGGCAAGAACGGCGGAGGGATCGACGAGCTCGAGTCGACGATGACCGAGGTGGTCGAGACCTCGTCCGAGGCGGCATCCTCAGCGGCCGAGGCGATGGCCGAGGCGGCCGCGGTGGCCGGCGACGGCAGCGACGCGTAGGCCGACTGGGGCCTCGAGCCCGAGCTTCCGGACAGGCAGGATCGGCTAGCCCGAGGGAGCGAGGGCGTGCTCGAGCGCCCCAGGTACCAGGCCGCTCGTGGCCGCGATGTCGTCCGCCTCGAGCAGAACCGCGCCCGGGGGAGGCAGGGTGGAGCCTCTTGGTCCGGACGGGACGTAGACGCGGCCTGCCGAGAACGAGATGTCGTCGGCGCGACGCCAGGCCAGCAGAATCGGGTACGGCGCGACCACGCCGTCGTACCCGAGGCCTGCCATCGAGGACGGGTGGATCTCGAAGTGCAGGTGCGGGGGGCCGCCGTCCGCATCGCCCGTGTCGCCGACGAAGCCGATCACGTCGCCCGCCTGCACGCTCTTGCCCTCGACCGCAAGCGGGGTGTAGGCCGAGAGGTGCGCGTAGTAGAACTCGTTGCCCTGGCGGTCGCGGAGCCACAAGCGGTAGCCGCCGATTCGGTTGAAGCCGATCGTGTGCAGCGTTCCGTCCGCGACGGCGAGGAGCGGCGTCCCGGCGGCGGCGAAGATGTCCTCGCCGTGGTGCCACCCTCCGGGGACGTCTGCGCGAGGAGCACCGAAGCTGTCCCCGAAGGACGCCGTCCCGTAGACGGGGAACACGTACCCCCCGGCAGAGAGCTTCGCCGCCAGCTCGGGTCCGACCTTGACCGGGCCGCCGGGAACGTCGCCGCCCACGTCGGGCTCCGGCGCGGCCGGTCGAGGCGGCCGAACCGGGGCCGGCTTCCGGGGGGAGGGTCCAGGCTTGGGCGGAGGCGGCGGTGCCACGGACAGATCGGCGACCGCCGTCGTCTGAGCGGTGCCGACGACGATCTCGCTGCCTTCCGGAAGACCTGCGTGCGGCGCGCTCAACCGAACGTGCAGTGCAACGACCGACGCCTGCGCTCCCGGGGGCGCGGCCTTGCGAGTCCCGCTGTCGACGGCGAGGACGGAGAGCGTGCCCCAGTCCTCGAGCGAGACGCTCGAGCCGGGGCTGGTGCCGACGTCCTGACCGAAGGCTCGCAGGCCCTGGATCTCGGACGCCGACGTGTCGGCGCCGACGGAGCGCTCGCTCGCACCGACCGAGGCAGCAGCGGTCACCCTGGCGGCGACGATCTCGCCGCCGAAGAGGGAGAGGACGATCGCCTCCGCCAGGGACTGGGAGGTGGCGGCCGATCCCGGCGAGGCGAAGATCGCGGCATGTGACCGCCCCAGGCTCACGATCGAGCCGTCGGCCGGGTACGTGAAGGACTGCACGTCGGCGGTCGTGCTCACCGGCCACTCCAGGCCGCCGAGGACGACGGTGTCCTGCCCGGGCACGACGATCTGAACGATCGCAGCGGTCGCTGCGGTGTCGGCCGTCTTGGGTGGCGGCGCGGCGGCGGACGGCGTCGCCGAGAGGACGAGGAGGGACAGGCCGACGACGAGGGCGACCCGGATCACGACGCGTCAGGGTAGCTGTGCCGCCTCGACCGTGCCCGCCAGGCGAGCTGTGCCGCGACCGCGAAGAGGAGCACTGCGAACAGGCGCCGGAGAACATCCTCGGGGAGCTCGGTCGCGACGCGAGCGCCGATCTCCACCCCGGCGACGGACGCGACACCCAGGACGACCGCCGCGCGGGGCCGCAGATGCCCGAACCGACGCTGGTTCCAGGCCCCGGCGGCGACCGTCGGCAGGATCGCGAGCAGCGACGTCCCCTGCGCCTCGAGCTGGCCGAGACCGAGCGCGACGAGCGTCGGAACGAAGAGAATCCCGCCCCCCACGCCGAACAACCCGGCCATAACGCCCGCGAGCGTGCCGAGGCAGACCGCGAGGATGATCGTCGTGGTGCTCACGACGTGAGGAGCCAGATCCCGACGCCGGTGAGCAGCGCCGCGAAGCCGTAGATCAGCGTCGTCGTGTGGATCCGCTGCTGGAGCGAGGTGCCGATGAGCGCACCGACCGCGGCGGGTAGGCCGACGAGGGCCGCGTACCCCACCTCCACCTCGCCCCGGAGTGCGAAGACGACAACGCCGGCGCTCGCGGTGATCGCGATGGCGAGCAGTGACGTCGCGGTTGCCGCCCGCTCCGGGAAGTGCGCAGCGAGGACGAGCAGCGGCACAGCGACGATGCCTCCGCCCACGCCGAAGAACGCGGAGAAGATCCCCGCCGCGACCCCGATGGCGACGAGGCGCACCCGGGTATCGTACGAGCCCGGCCAGTCGGGCCGGCGGCGCCGGCGCTCGCGCGCGGCGGCGGCGAAGGCCGTCGACGGCTGCACGTCGGCCAATCCGCCCGCTCTCCGCGGTCCGCGTCGACCCGCGCCGCTACCCGTCGCCGCTCTGCCGTGACCACCGGGTCGCGCTCGCAGACAGGACGCACGCGGTGCGTCGACGGGGCCCCCTGCACTCTCGCTGCTACGTCGCGCAGCCGGTCGCCGAGGAGCCGCTGCGCAGGAACGCCGGGCGCGTCACGTGGCTCCTTCTCAGAGCTCGGCTGCCTCGCGCCTGAGCACGTCCCAGGCGAGCCGAACGTCCTCCTCGGTCGTCCGGAAGTTCCCGACTGCGAGTCGCAGCACGTAGCGGCCGGCGAAGCGCGTGTGCGAGAGGAAGACCTCGCCCGAGTCGTTGACGCGCTCGAGGAGACGCTCGTTCTCCTCGTCCGAGCCGATACGGCGGAAGCACACGAGCGAGAAGTGACGCGGCGCGGTCACCTCCCAGCCCGGCTCCGCACGCACCCAGCCCTCGAAGAGCCCGGCGAGTCGGACGTGCTCGCGGATCCGCTCCTGCAGGCCCGCGCGCCCGTAGCAGCGAAGCACCGCCCACAGCTTGAGCGCGCGGAAGCGGCGGCCGAGCGGGATCGAGAGCTCGCTCAGGTTGACCGCGTCGTCCGGCGACCGCAGATACTCGGGGACGAGGCTGAACGCGCGGCGGACGTCGTCGGGCCGACGCGTCCAGAGCACCGAGCAGTCCATCGGGACGCCGAGCCACTTGTGCGGGTTCACGCCGATCGAGTCCGCGCGCTCCCAGCCCGCGACGTGGTGCCGGAGCTCGGGGCAGACCGCCGCTGCGCCCGCGTAGGCGGCGTCCACGTGGAGCCAGACCCCGGCTGCCGCGCAGCGCTCGGCGATCTCGGGAACGGGATCGACCGCGGTCATCCCCGTGGTTCCGATCGTCGCGACGACCGCGCACGCGTCGTCGAGCTCGAGGAGGTCCGGGCGCAGCCGGAACTCGCCGTCCGCGGGCACCTTCCGCAGCTCGAGCCCGAGGAGCCGCGCCGCCTTGTCGGCCGAGGAGTGCGCGTGCTCCGAGCACGCGAGCACGCGCCGGTCGGGCCGGAGCGAGCGTGCGACCATGGCCGCGGCGAGGACGCCCGTCGAGGCCGTGTCCTCGAGGTGGCCGCGAAACTCCGCAGGAAGGCCGACGAGCTGCCGCAGCCAGTCGACGGCGAGCTCCTCGAGCTCCTGCAAGGCGGGGGACGTGCGCCAGAGGATCCCGACCTGGTTCAGGCCCGCGATCAGGAGCTCGGCCAGCACGCCCGGCTCGGATGCCGTCGTGGCGAAGTAGCCGAAGAAGCGCGGGCTCTGCCAGTGCGTCAGCCCGGGCACGAGGATGCGGTCGAGATCCTCGAGCACCGCGGAGAACGGCTCGGGCTCCTCGGGAGCGGCTCCCGGGAGGGCCGCACGAATCGCGCCCGGCTCGACCCGCGACAGCACCGGGTAGTCGCGAACCCGCTCCAGGTACGCGGCGACCCAGTCGAGCGCGAGGGCGCCGTCCTCCCGGAAGGAGCTCACTTCCGCAGCCGCGCGATCTCGCGCCACGAGCGCGTGTTCAGCACCTGCTCCTTCGTCAGCCAGGCGCGCCGCGCCTGCGCCACGCCGAGCTCCGCGTAGCCGAGGGCGCCGACCGAGTGGGCGTCCGTCGTCACGGGGACGAGGACGCCGGCCTCGCCGGCGAGCCGCGCGTGCGTGTCGCGAAGGTCGAGCCGATCGGGCTGGGAGTTGATCTCGAGCGCCGTCCCCGTCTCGGCGGCGCGCTCGACGACGCGCTCGACGTCGAGCGGGGCTCCCGCCCGCTTCAGGAGCCGCCTGCCCGTGAGGTGGCCGATGCAGTCGACGTGTGGGTTGTCCATCGCGCCGAGCACCCGCTCGGTGGGGCTGCGCTCGAACGAGGTGTGGATGGACGCGATCACCCAGTCGAGCTCCGCGAGCACGTCGTCGGCGACGTCCAGGGAGCCGTCGGCACGGATGTTCACCTCGATCCCGTGCAGCAGCCGGAACGGCGCGAGGCGCGGAGCCAGCTCCGCGATCTCCTTCCGCTGGGCCTCCAGCCGCCCCTCGCGCAGGTAGTGCGAGTGGTCGGACACGCAGAGATAGCGGTAGCCGCGGGCTCTCGCGGCGAGCGCCATCTCCTCGATCGTGCTCTTGGCATCGGTCGACCAGGTCGAGTGGCTGTGCAGGTCGCCGCGCAGATCGGCGAGCTCGACCAGCGCGGGCAGCCGTCCTTCCCGCCCGGCGGCGATCTCGTCCGTCCCCTCCCGCAGCTCGGGCGGGATCAGGGGGTAGCCGAGGTAGGCGTAGAGCTCGTCCTCGCTCGCGTGCGTGACCACCTCGCCCGTCTCGACGATCGTCACGCCGTACTCGGAGATCGAGAGCCCACGCCGCTGCGCCTCCTCTCGCAGGACGATGTTGTGGTCCTTCGAGCCCGTGAAGTGCTGCAGGACGTTCCCGTAGCACCCGGGCGACACGACGCGCAGGTCGAAGCGCAGGCCGTCGTGCCCGACCACCGTCGCCTTCGTGTCGCCTCGCGCGAGGATCTCGGCGACCCATGCCCCCGAGCAGAAGGCGTCGATGAGAGCAGGGGGATCGCTCGAGGTGGCGATGAGGTCGAGGTCGCGTACCGTCTCCCGCCTCCGGCGCACGCTGCCCGCCTCGGTCACCGCCGTCGCAGCGGGATGGGCCGCGAGCTCCTGCACGACCCGCCGCACCGCCGGCAGCGCGATCCCGAGCAGGCGGCGCCCCTCCGCCTTCGCACCCATACCGGCCTCGAGGGCCTTCAGGATCTTCTCCTCGCTCCGGGCGCCCATGCCCGAGAGCTCCCGCAGCCGGCCCTCGCGGGCTGCGGTCTCGAGGCCCGCCAACGTGGTGATCCCGAGCTGCGTCCAGATCCGCGCGGCGGTCTTCGGCCCGACTCCCGGGAGGCGGAGGAAGTCGACGACGCCGGGAGGCACGAGCCCGCGACGCTTGGTCAGCGCGTGCATCTCCCCGTCCTCCACGACCTCGACGACCTTGTTCTCGATGGTCTTCCCGATTCCAGGGAGCTCCTTGGCCTTCCCCTGCAGCGCGAGCTCGGCGATGGGAAGCGGCGACTCGCGGATCCGCGCCGCCGCACGCCGGTAGGCGACGACCTTGAAGGACTCCTCGTCGAGGATCTCGGAGATGTCCGCGAGCAGGTCGAGCTGATCGGCGAGCTCGGCGTTCCGGGGCAGCGTCCCGACCATCCCGCGATGATACGGCGATGCCTCGCGCCGTCCTCTGCCTCCCCACCTACAACGAGCGGGAGAACCTCGAGCACATGATCGAGGCGCTCGCCCGGGTGCTCGACCCGTCGCAGGACCGCGTCCTCGTGATCGACGACGGCTCGCCGGACGGCACGGGCGAGATCGCGGACGAGCTGGCGACGCGGCTGCCCTGGGTGTCGGTGCTCCACCGCGAGCGCAAGGAGGGGATCGGGCCCGCGTACATCGCGGGCTTCCGGTGGGCGCTCGCCGAGGACGCCGAGCTCGTGCTCGAGATGGACTGCGACTTCTCGCACGACCCGAGCGACGTGCCCCGCCTGCTCGCCGCGAGCGCGGACGCCGACCTCGTGCTCGGCTCCCGCTACGCCCCGGGCGGCGGTACGCGGAACTGGGGGCTCGTGCGGAGGTTCGTCTCGCGCGGCGGCTGCCTCTACGCCCAGATCCTCCTGGGCGTGCGGATCCGCGATCTCACCGGCGGATTCAAGTGTTTCCGGCGCACGGCGCTCGAGGCGATCGACCTGGACGCGCTCTCGGCCCACGGCTACGCCTTCCAGATCGAGGCGACCTACCGCGTGCTGCGGGCCGGACTGCGCGTCGTCGAGCTCCCGATCACCTTCGAGGAGCGTCGCGCGGGCGCCTCGAAGATGACGGGATCGATCGTGGCGGAGGCGATGTGGAAGGTCCCGCTCCTCCGCCTGCGTGCGCTCACCGGCCGCCTCTGAGTACGCTCCGGCGATGGACGAGGTGAGCGACGCGACCTTCGCGGACGAGGTCCTGGCCTCGCCGGTTCCGGTTGTCGTCGACTTCTGGGCGCCCTGGTGCAAGCCGTGCGACGCGATCGAGCCGCATCTCCACGCGCTCGAGGCCGAGTGGGAGGGGCGCGCGCGCTTCGTCCGGGTGAACGTGGACGAGAACCTCGCCACGTCAGGGCGCTACGGCGTGCTCTCGCTGCCGACCGTGATCCTGTTCGCGAGCGGCGAGCCGAAGGCGACGATCTACGGCGCCCATCGCCGGGGCCACTTCGAGCGAGAGCTCGGCGCGCTCCTCTGACGGCGGGACCCGTGCTACGGTCGTCGACGTGAGCACCGCACAGGCGACGGGCGTCGCGGCCCGGTTCCTCGACGCGCTCGCGCAGAGCGACTTCGACGGGCTCGCAGAGACCTTCGCAGTCGACGGCAGGCTCCGCGGGCTCGTTCCGAGCGCCCTCCGCGAGGCGGAGGGTCGGGAAGCGATCGCCGAGCGGTTCCGCATCTGGAACGGCGACATCGACGACTTCGAGGTGCTCGACTCGGAGGTCGCCGACATGGAGGACGTCCTTCGACTTCGCTGGCGCGTCCGCGGAGTCGACCCCGACGACGGGCTCTCCGTCTACGAGCAGACCGCCTACGCGAGCGTCGGCCGCGACGGCATCGCCTGGATGAACCTCGTCTGCTCCGGGCCTCGCCCCCTCGACACGTGACCGCGAGCGTCTGCGGGGCTCTCCTCGACGCGATCGCAGAGCGCGACTTCGAGCGCATCGAGGAGTGCTTCGCCGCCGACGCGTCTCTGCGCGTCCTCACTCCCGGCCCGCTGCGCGAGTTCTCCGGGTCGGCGGAGGCGGTAGGGCGCTACCGGCACTGGCTCGAGCCGCTCGGACACTTCGAGCTCCTCGAGGGTGACGTGGAGGAGATCGGCGATCGCGTTCGCGTCCGCTACCGCTTCCGCGGCTGCGACCCGGAGAAGGGGTGGCAGCTCAACGAGCACACGGGCTACGGAACGGTCGAGGAGGGACGCATCACCGCGCTCAACGTGACGTGCACGGGGTTCAGGCCGACGCAGGCGCCGTAGCGGGCTGGGGCGACCTGCTCGACGGAGAGGAGGTCGCGTACCGCGGCACCGAGGCGGCGCGCGAGGGACGCGTCGAGCCGCTTCCCGACGACCTCGACCCGCGGCTGGCGTCGGTCCTGATCGCGAGCGGCGTCACGTCGCTCTACCGTCACCAAACCGAGGCCTGGGAGGCGGCCCGGCGAGGCGAGGACGTCATCGTCACGACGGGAACCGCATCGGGGAAGTCGCTCGCCTTCAACCTCCCCGTGCTCGACGCGATCGCACGCGAGCCGAAGACGCGCGCGCTCTACCTGTACCCGACGAAGGCGCTCGCGCAGGACCAGGCCCGGGCTCTCGCGGAGCTCGGACTGAAGGGCCTCAGGCCGGCGATCTACGACGGCGACACGCCCGGCGAGCGCCGCTGGCAGATCCGCAAGTGGTCGAACGCCGTCCTCTCGAACCCGGACATGCTCCACGTAGGGGTGCTCCCCCACCACGACCGCTGGGGAGACCTGCTCGCGAACCTGCGCTACGTCGTCGTCGACGAGGCGCACGTCTACCGGGGCGTCTTCGGCTCGCACGTCGCGAACGTGCTGCGCCGCCTGCGACGGATCGCGCGGATCTACGAGGCCGACCCGCAGTTCCTGCTCGCCTCGGCGACGATCGCGAACGCGTCGGAGCTGGCCCAGGAGCTGACCGGGCGGCCCGCGACCGTGGTCGACCGCGATACCTCCCCGAAGGCCGAGCGCGAGGTCGTCATCTGGAACCCGCCGCTCCTCGACGCCGAGCTCGGCGTGCGCGCGAGCCCCCTCGGCGACGCGGCACGGATCCTCGCCCAGCTCGCCTCCCGCGGCCTCCGCACCATCTGCTTCGCGAAGAGCCGGAAAGCCGCGGAGCTGATCCACCGGTTCACCGCCGAGCGGGTCGACATCGCCACGGCGCGCCGCCTGGCCCCCTACCGGGCGGGCTACACACCCGAGCAGCGGCGCGAGATCGAGCGCCGGCTCGTCGACGGCGACCTGCTCGGCGTGACGGCGACAGACGCGCTCGAGCTCGGGATCGACATCGGCCTCCTCGACTGCGCGGTGTCGGTCGGCTTTCCGGGGACGATCGCGTCGCTCCGGCAGCAGTGGGGAAGGGCGGGCCGACGCGGGCGGGGCCTCGCCGTGCTCGTCGCGAGCGAGGACGCGCTCGACCAGTTCTTCGTCCGCGAGCCCGGTGCGCTGCTCTCCCGCCGCGTCGAGGCGGCGATCCTCGACCACGCGAATCCGCGCATCCTCGACCCGCACGTCCTCGCGGCCGCGTTCGAGGCTCCCCTCGACGACGCCGACGCGGAGATCCTCGGCAGCGAGGCGCTCCGGCGGGCGGCCGAGCTCCCGGAGCTCGAGGCGACGGCCGCCGGGTACGTCTGGAAGGGGCGCGACTACCCGGCCGCCCGCGTCTCGCTCCGCTCCGGGGATCCGGAGGCCTTCACCGTCGTGGACGCCGGAACCGGCTCCCTTCTCGGGCTCGTCGAGCGCGACCGCGCCTACTCGACCGTGCACGAGGGCGCCGTCTACCTGCACCTCGGCGAGCAATACGTGGTGGAGACCCTCGATCTCGAGAGCCGGGTCGCGCTCGTCCTCCCCGCCACGGTGGACTGGTACACGCAGGCGAAGAGGGAGTCCGAGACGGCGATCGAGCATGCCGAGCGGATCGAGACGCGGCTCGGCGTCGAGCTCGCCTTCGGGCGTGTCTCGGTGACGGAGCAGGTCGTGGCGTACGCCCGCAAGGCGGTGCGGGACGGCTCGACGATCGACGTCGTCCCCCTGCTCATGCCCGAGACGACGTTCGAGACCGAGGCGATCTGGTTCTGTCCCGACGGGAAGCTCCTCGACGGGCTCGAGCAGATGCCGAAGCTCCTCGGCACCCTGCACGCAGCCGAGCACACGCTCATCGCGCTCCTCCCGCTTCAGGCGATGTGCGACCGCTGGGACATCGGCGGCCTCTCGACCAACCTCCACCAGCAGACCGGCCGACCGACGATCTTCGTCTACGACGGCCATGCAGGTGGCGTGGGGATCACCGAGCGCGGGTTCGACCGCTTCGAGGACTGGGTCGAGGACACCGCCCGTCTGCTCCGGCGCTGCCCGTGCAAGGCGGGCTGCCCGTCGTGCGTGCAGAGCCCGAAGTGCGGGAACCTGAACGAGCCGCTCGACAAGGGCGGAGCGCGCACCCTGCTCGAGCGGATGCTCGCGTAGCGTGTCGATTCCGACGTGCGCCGCCCGTCGTACGGGTGCAAGCGAGACGAAGGAGGCCACGTGCAGTACATGGCGTTGATCTACGCGGACGAGGCCCAGTGGGCCACGCTCGCGGACGAGGAGCGTGGGGAGACCTACGCTCGCTACCGCGCGCTCTCGCAGGACGCGCAGGAGGCGGGGGTGATGGTCGGCGGCAGCGAGCTCGGCCCGACGCGCGACGCGACGACCGTTCGCGTACGCGGCGGCGAGACGCTCGTCACCGACGGCCCGTACGCCGAGGTGAAGGAGGCGCTCGGTGGGTACTTCCTCTTCGAGTGCGGCTCGATCGAGGAGGCGCTCGACTGGGCCGCGCGCATCCCCGCCGCCGAGCACGGCGCGGTCGAGGTCCGGCCAGTCCACGCCGACCCGGAGGAGGAGCGGCTGTGAAGTACGCGGTGCTCATCTACGGAGACGAGAGCGAGTGGATCGACCTCCCGGCCGAGGAGAGGAAGCGACTGCGGGCCGAGGAGATGCCGCAGTGGCTCGCCCTGTTCGAGGAGCTGCGCAAGGCGGACCCGGGTGTCATAGGTAGGGAGCTCGAAGGCGGCCGGGCCGCGAGGGTCGTCCGAGTCCGCGACGGCGAGCGCATCGTCACCGACGGCCCCTTCGCCGAGACGAAGGAGATCGTCGGAGGCGCCTTCGTGATCGAGCTTCCCGACCTCGACGAGGCGATCCGGCTGGCGGCGCTCGTGCCCGCCGCGAGGTCCGGCTCGATCGAGATCCGCCCCGTCGTGCAATAACGGAGGGATGCACGGGCACATCGAGCAGGTCTTCCGCGAGGAGGGGAGTCGTGCGGTTGCCATCCTCACGCGCGCTCTCGGCGACCTCGAGCTGGCCGAGGACGCCGTCCAGGACGCGTTCGCCACGGCCGTCGAGCGCTGGCCGCGCGACGGGCAGCCGCGGAACCCGGGCGCCTGGATCGTCACCACGGCGCGGAACCGGGCAATCGACCGGCTCAGGCGGGATCGGCTCTTCCAGCGCAAGGCCGAGCTCCTCGCGCGTCTCGACGAGCTCCCGGCCGAGGAAGACGACGTGAGCGCGATTCCGGACGAACGGCTCGCCCTCGTCTTCACCTGCTGCCACCCGGCTCTCGCGGCCGAGAGCCGGGTGGCGCTGACGCTCCGCGAGGTCGGGGGCCTCACGACCGCCGAGATCGCACAGGCCTTCCTCGTCGCCGAGCCGGCCATGGCGCAGAGACTCGTCAGAGCGAAGCGCAAGATCCGGGCCGCGGGCATCCCTTTCCGCGTGCCGCCGGACCACCTCCTGCCCGAGCGCCTCCGCTCGGTGCTTGCGGTGCTCTACCTCGTCTTCAACGAGGGGTACGCGGCGACCTCGGGGGCCGACCACGTCCGGGACGACCTCTGCGACGAGGCGATCCGGCTCGGGAAGCTCCTCGCCGTGCTCATGCCCGACGAGCCGGAGGTGCTCGGGCTCCTCTCGCTCATGCTGCTCCAGGACTCGCGTCGGGCGGCGCGGGTGAGCCCGGGGGGCGACCTCGTCCTCCTCGAGGATCAGGACCGGCGCCTGTGGGACCGCGCGCGGATCGACGAGGGCCTGCGCATGCTGAGCCGCGCCGTCTCCCTGCGCCGTTCCGGCCCCTACCAGCTGCAGGCGGCGATCGCGGCCGCGCACGCCGAGGATCGCCCCTGGAGCGAGATCGTCGTCCTCTACGACCGGCTCGTCGAGCTCGACCCCTCTCCGGTTCCCCGGTTGAATCGCGCCGTCGCCGTCGCGCTCGCGGGCGAGGTGGAGCGCGGGCTCGAGCTCCTGGACGGGATCGAGGGACTGGAGAGCTACCGCCTCCTGCACGCGGCACGAGCCGACCTCTACCGCCGGCGCGACCGCCGTGAGGACGCCGCCGAGGCCTACCGCCGGGCCCTCGCGCTGACGACGAGCCAGCCCGAGGCCCGGTACCTCGAGCGGCGGCTAGCCGAGGTCTCGTAGCGCAAGGTCGACGGCTTCGGCAGGCGTCGCCGCGACGAGCACGCCGTCGATCGCCGGTGCCCCGTGGAGCGCGACCACCCGGCGGCCGAGGCGCAGCGCGAACGCCATCTCGGCAAGCGTCCCGTAGCTCCCGCCGACGGCGATCACGGCCTCTGCCGACGCCGCCACGGCGAGGTTCCGCGCGTGGCCGATCCCGGTGACGACCACGTGGTCGGCATGGGGGTTCGCGGCGCGGCGATCCTCGCCGGGAAGGATCGCGATCGTCGTCCCGCCGCCCGCTTTCGCGCCGCGGTGCGCGGCCGCCATCACCTCGTCGAGGCCGCCCGTGACGACGGTGCAGCCACGCTCGGCGAGCAGCCTCCCGACCTCCTCAGCGGGGGCCTCCCACTCGCTCCCGCTCCCGATGACCGACACCTGCACCGCCACCGTGCTAAGCATGACCCGTGGAACGGCGCGCGGCACGAGGAGGCACGCTCGTCCTCGGCGGCGGCTTCGCCGGAAGCTACGTCGCGCGGCTGCTCGGACGGCGGGCCGGGACGATCGTCTCCCTCGACAACTTCATGCTCTACACGCCCCTCCTGCCCGAGGCGAGCGCGGGAACGCTCGAGCCGCGCCACGTCGTCGTCCCGATCCGCGAGATGTGCCCCTCCGCCGAGCTCGTCCTCGGGCGCGCGACCGGCCTGGACGAGCAGTCCCGCGTGGCCAGCGCCGAGACGCTCGCGGGACCGCTCGAGATCACCTACGAGCGGCTCGTGGTCGCGCTCGGCGCGGTACCACGCACGTTCCCCGTCCCCGGCCTCCGGGAGCATGCGGTCGGCTTCAAGGACCTCGCCGACGCGGTGGCGCTCCGAAACGGCGTCCTGCTCCAGCTCGAGCGCGCCTCGATCAATCCGGACGACCCCTCGGAGCTCGGCTTCGTGTTCGTCGGCGCGGGGTACGCCGGGGTGGAGGCCCTCGCCGAGCTCAACGACCTGGCGCACGCGTCGCTTCGCTTCTACCCGGCTCTCCGCGGCGCTCCGCAGCGCTGGGTGCTCGTGGACGCTGCCCCGAAGGTGCTGCACGCCATCCCCCGGCGGCTCGGCGAGTACGCGGCACGCCACCTCGAGCGGCGGGGCGTCGAGATCCACGTCGGGACGAGGCTCGAGTCCTACGACGGGCGCGAGGCCGTCCTCTCGAACGGGATCCGCGTGCCGGCCCGGACGCTCGTCTGGTCGGCCGGCGTCCGCGCGCATCCGCTCCTCGAGCAGCTCGGTCTGCCGCTCGACGAGCTCGGTCGGGTCCGCGTCGACGAGTACCTGCGAGTCGAGGACCGCGAGTCCGTGTGGGCGCTCGGGGATTGCGCAGCCGTCCCGAACCGGAAGACCCAAGGCAGCTTCGACCCGCCGACGTGCCAGCACGCGCTCCGTCAGGCACGCCGGCTGGCGAAGAACCTCACGGAGACGCCGAAGCCCTACGGCTACCGGATGCTCGGGCAGGTCGCGACGCTCGGGCGCTACAAGGGCATCGCGGAGATTCCCGGCCTGCAGCTCCGCGGGTTCTTCGGCTGGTGGGTCGCGCGGACGTACCACCTGTACCAGCTCCCGCTGCTCTCGCGGAAGCTGCGGGTGGTCAGCGACTGGACGGTCGCGCTCCTCTTCCGCCGCGACATCGGGGCTCTCTCGGGACTCGGGCAGCCGCGCCGGCTCGCCGAGTAGG
>Ga0233416_10000087_pt1 | contig 25466 bp, 23 predicted proteins | sample Sediment_Towuti__2_FD_188638 | JGI IMG/M metagenome (GOLD analysis project Ga0233416, IMG submission 188638) | Sediment microbial communities from Lake Towuti, South Sulawesi, Indonesia - Sediment_Towuti_2014_0_MG | ecosystem: Environmental > Aquatic > Freshwater > Lake > Sediment | place... | reverse complement strand
AATTCCCTGCCGAGGAAAGGAAACAGCGCGAGGCTCCCGAGGAGAGAGCAAATTGCCATTGCCAGTACGACTGTTCGATGCCCGAGCGCCCATTGCAGCGCAGGGGCATAGATTCGTTTCGCCCATCGAACGATCCAGGGATCTTCCTCGCTTCCTCTCGTCAGCATCAGGGAACAGAGAACGGGCGACAGCGTGAGTGACAGGACGAGCGAGACCATCAGGGCGATCATGATGGTATAGGCGAGTGGTTTGAACATCTTGCCTTCCATCCCGTGAAGGGAAAGCAGGGGCAGGAACACCACGATGATGATGAGAATGCCGAACACCACTGGCTGTCCCACTTCTTTCACAGCCGTGGTAATCATCTGGAATCTCGGCATGGAGCCGGATGCATGAACCGAGAGATGGCGATAGACATTCTCCACGACAACCACCGAACCGTCCACGATCATGCCTATGGCGATGGCAAGCCCGCCCAGCGACATGAGATTCGCCGTCAGGCCGACCTGCCCCATGATGATGAATGTGGCCAACGGCGCCAGCACGAGCGTGGCCACCACGATCAGGGCGCTGCGGATGTTGCCTAGGAAGAGGAAGAGCACGATGATAACCAGCACCACTCCCTCCAGAAGCGATTTGTATACCGTGTTCAACGCTGCCATGATCAATTCGATCCGGTCGTAAAACGGCACAATACGCAGCCCCTCGGGCAGCAGATGTTTGGCATGAATGTCGTCAATGCGGGCTTTGACCCCTTCGACAACCTCCCGCGCGTTGCCGCCCCGCAGCATGAGCACAATCCCGCTCACCACCTCACGCTCTCCGTTCAGCACCGTCGCGCCGTGCCGCACCGCATGGTCGATGAGCACCTGCGCGACGTCTCCGACGAACACCGGCGTTCCGCCGGTTTCCTTGACGACGATACGCTCGATGTCCTGGAGCGTGCGTATGAGGCCGACCCCGCGCACGATGTACTTTTCGGCGTGCTTTTCCAGAATATTGCCGCCAGCGTTGGCGTTGTTCCTGGCCACGGCGTCAAACACGTCGCGGAGGGTGAGATTGTATTTCCGCAACAAGGCCGGCTCGACCAAAACTTGGTATTGCTTGACGTAGCCTCCCATCGAGTTGACATCAATCACGTTCGGGGTACTCTTCAGGCGCGGTCGAATGACCCAATCCTGGATCGTGCGTTGCTCGATCAAGTTCTGGTGCTCCACCTCGACATCCGTGGCAGGGCCTCGAGGCCCTGCCAGATAATACTGGAACACCTCGCCCAGTCCCGTGCTGTTCGGAACCAGCATCGGATCAGCGCCGGGAGGCAAGAGTTCTTTCACTTCGATGATTCGCTCGAGGACCAATTGACGCGCGAGGTTGATGTCCATGGAGTCGTCGAACACGATCGTGATGAGAGAGAGGCCGACCTTGGTGAGCGAGCGCATTTCCGTCAGAGAAGGGACCCCCGTCAGTTGCAGTTCGATCGGGTAGGTCACCAGCCGTTCGACTTCTGCCGGCGAGAGGCCGGGCGCCTTGGTGACGACCTGCACCAGCACGCTCGTGACGTCTGGGAAGGCGTCGATCGGAATTGTTTTGAAGGCGTAGATCCCTCCTGCTCCGATCATGAACGCGAAGATCACGATGAGCAGGCGGTGACTGAGGGAAATGTCGAGGAGACGAGAACCCATCAGACCTGTTTCTTGAAGAGCTCGGACTTCAAGACAAAGGCGCCGTGCGTCACGACCTGCTCTCCTTCGCTGAGACCGTCGAGAATCGAAGTGAGCGTCCCATTGGATTCCCCGACCTGGACGTCGCGGACCTCGTACTCGTTCGCGCTCCGTTGCACAAACACAAAGGTCCGACCCTGGTCCCGTTGCAGCGCAGCCTCCGGCACGGCCAACCGGTCGGGCTGCGATTCGGAATAGAGGCGAACCGTCGCGAACATTTCAGGTTTGAGCCGGCCTTCGGTGTTGGGAAGCTCAAGCCTGAGCTGCATTGTGCGGGTTTCTGGATCCAGCACATCACCCACATAGGTGATCGTGCCCTTAAAGATTTCTCTCGGATAGGCATTGATCCTCACCTCCGCCTGCGTCCCGCCCGTCGCATGGACGGAATGGACGAAGGGGATGTCTTTCTCCGGAATATTGGCCCGGACCCAGACGTCCGAAAGATCCGCTACAACAAACAGATTCTCGGTGGTCTCGACGACTTCCCCACGCGTCAAGTTGCGTCCGATGATGCGACCCGCGAACGGAGCAACGATCGGCACAACGGATCGAATCTCCCGGCTGCGCTCGAGGCGGCGGAACTCCTCCTCGCTCATGCCGAGCAGCTTCAGCCGATCATGCGCCTCGTTGGCTTCGGCCTGAATGCTGAGCAGCTCCGCCTGTCGCCGTTGCGCCTCCGCCTCCCCGATCACTTTTTCTTGCAGGAGAAATTTGGCTCGAGCGTAGGCCTGCTCTGCCACGTGAAGTTTGGCCCGAGCCTTGAGCCAGGCGGATTGCGCCAGGCCCAGTTCGCTGCTATACAGGATGGCGAGAGGAGCGTTGGCCCTGACCTCTTGCCCGAGGTCCGCATAGACCTCCACCACCCGGCCCCGCACCAGTGTCGTAATCTCGGCCATGTTGCGCTGGTTCGGCTGGACGATACCCGGAAACTCGCGATGGACGCGAAAATCGCTTCGCGAAACCGGCTGCAACACAAGGCCGATACGGGAGGATTCCTCCGCCGGCAGCGTGACGACTCCGGCCGCGGACTGGATCGCAGACTTGCTTGCGACTACATCGCTCGGCGTTCCATCACACCCGGACTCCAGCACCATCATGGCGACAAGTAGACCGAGCGCGACGCCTCCGGCGCGCGATATTCCGGCCTTCACGCGTCGCACCACGACGAAGCTCTGGACCTGATGCGAGAAGCTCATAACGTCCCGCCGACTGCCTGTTCGAGTCGAGCCAGTGATACGGAAAGATCATGCCGCGCCTGGGCATAGTCCAGCAGGATCTGCCGTTGCACACGTTGCGCATCGAAGACCTCCAGGAGGCTCGAGGCGCCCTGCTGGAAACTAAACTGCGCGAGCCGGAGGGCCTCCTGGGATTGCTTTAATAATCCCTTGTCGAACACCTCGATCAATTCAGCGGTGGTACGGGCATTCTGATAGTGTTGATGGATGGCTCTACCCAGTTCATTGCGCGTCCGAAGCAACTCCGCTTCCTCGCGCCGTTTGGTGCCCAATGACGACGCGATTTCACCTTGGCGTCGGTACCACAGGGGCATCGGGACGGATAATCCCCCCTGAAAGGCTTCTCGCCCGATTTCCCGCCAATAGCTGCCGTTGACCGTGACGGTCGGCACCCGTGCTTGCCGCTCGAATTCGATTTTCCACTCCGACTGTTCTACTGACTTCAACAGCCGCTGAATATTCGGATGCTGGTCCATCATGCGGGCCATCAATTCTTCGACCTGCAGCTCCTTCGGCATCCCCCTGAAATCGCCCTGAACAGCGTAGGACATCCCCAAGAAACCACCGGTCAACGTGTCCACCACGACACGGTTCACCCGGACCGCGTTCTCCGCGCGCGCGACCTGCTGCCTGGCCTTCAGGACTTCGACCTCCGCTTTGATCGATTCGAATTGGGGGGCTTCGCCCGATTTCACACGGGCCTTGACGATCCGCGCGACCCCCTCGACGATGTCAAGATTCTGTTTCGCCAGTGCGGCATCCTGTTGGGCCAGCAACAGGCCATAGAACGCGACCTTAACCTGCGACGTCAGGTTCAATCGCGTTTCCAACATGCCGGCGTTCGCGGTGGCCAGCCCTAGGTCCGCCACTCGCTGTCTTGCACCTCGCATCGCCGGCCATTCGACAGGCTGCCCCACCGCCACGTTGTATTCGGTAAGCGACTGACCGTCCAGCGACGGCCCGATACCGGCGCGGCCCGAGTCTCGGATCTCTCCGTAACCCGTGTTCCCCAGGACTGTCGGATTAGGGTAGGCGCCGGCTGCGGTCTGATGGCCCCGTTGTTGGTCAATGTGTCCTTCCGCGGAGGTCACGATTGGATTCTTGGCCAAGGCCAGTTCCACGATGGCGTCCAGACTGTACGTCTGGACCGCGGACTCCGCGGAAACTTCCGGTTGATCAAACAGAAAACCCAGTTGGAGCATGAGCGCCAACCAAGCCAACGAGAGAACCGATCGTATCGTCATCGTATCAGTCCTTTCGACGCTGATATCCGATAGGCTGGAAAGAGAGAGACCTTCGCTCCCTTGCCTGCAGTGTCGTGCCCAAACTATAGGACAGAAGCGCTACCTTTTCAAATATATGTGCCGGTTCTGTCAACTCGCCGGGCTACGACTGCTCGGTTCCGCGTGCCGCCCTATCTTACGCTCTTCTTCCAGGCTGTGTCTCGGAAGATCGCTCATATGGAACGCCGCGATTGCCACTGTCGCGGCGACGTTGAGTGACTCGACCCCCTTAGCCAGCGGGATGGAAAATCGGACATCAGAGAGTTTCACGATGTCCTGCGCCAATCCTCCTCCCTCATTGCCGACGGCGATCACGAGCCGGCGGGGAACGACTCGAATGTTCTTGAGAGGTACCGAGCCCGGCGAAGGCACAACGGCGGAATACATGGCACAGCGATGAGCCGTAAAGGGTCGAGCGTCCGACGCCAGAAAAATCGGCACGTCCAAAACCGTTGCGGCTGCAGCGCGAACGACTTTGGGACTGAACGGGTCCGCGGAATCAGCGCTCAACCAGACTCCCGTGAGATTCAAAGCCGCGGCTGTCCTGATGATCGCTCCCACGTTGGCAGGATCCCGCAGCCGATCCCCGTAGATTCCTAACACCCCCGGTTGCCCCAACACTTCTGCTTCATCCCATTGCGGGCGCCGGACGATCGCCAGCATCCCTTGGGGCACTTCGACATCGGAGAGCTTGTCGAAGACGGCATCGGAGCACATGAATTGGGGGGTCGCCAGTCGAGATCGGAGCCTCCGTTCCGCTTCTTTTTCGCCGTGGAGATATCGCGGTGACAGTATGAGGCTAAGAATCGCCTGGGGGTGTTGGCGAATACAATCCAGGCAGGACTTGACGCCTTCGACGACGAACGCGCCTTCCTGCGTCCTGACCTTTTTGTCACGGAGCAGATGGCGAATCAGCGCACTCCGAGCGCGGGACAGAGCTCGAAGAGGGGGCGCCGCGTCCACTATTGCTCCGACCTAGTCTGAGAGGTAACTGGAAAGGAGTGATGACGGCCGATTATCGTCTCTTCCGTTCAGCCGCCGCCTCCGCAGCGCGAATTCGTTGAGCTCTCGCCTTTGCCCGCTTCAGTGCCGTGAGCTTTCCCCTCGTCCGGTTCTGCTCGACTTGCAGTTGCTCCAACTGTGATCGAAGGTGGGCCTTCTCCCGCTTGTGGAGGTTGGCGCATTCCGCCTTGGAGAGCGACGTCCAGTCCCCGCCGTTCCTTGCCCGCTTGATACGTTCGTCCAACGATTCCCGTAATTGTCTCGCCCGCATCGTCACCAGCGACTTCAGGGCCTGTTGCCGACGCTGAACTTCTTCTTGTTCAGCCATGATTCCACGAATATCGGTTCCCAGCATGGTCCGACCACCTCCTTACATACACCTGACCGGCAGTGCGAATTTTGGGGCTATTTTACCCGATTTCCCTGTTCATCTTCCAGTTTGAGAAATAGCTCATAAGTAGGCGGTTTATAAGGCGTGATTCGTCATTTATTTGCCCGACTGTTGAACCAGTCGCACCGTCTCTGTATCATCGCCGCATGCCTATCGGAGACAAGATCCGCGCATGGAGAATCTCCAAGGGACAATCCATCGAGTCGTTATCAGACATGGCAGGTATTTCTCCAGACGTTCTCGAGCACCTTGAATTGGAGCAAGCCGATCCATCTGTTTCCACCCTCCAAGCCCTGGCCACGGCTCTTCACATTCCCGCCGCCTGGTTGTTCGACAGTCCGCAATTCTTCGACTGTCTATTTGCGGACTCCGAGGGAGACGCGCAACCTTCCCCTTCCCACATCGATCCCGTCACGGATCGCATCCTGGCCGGCTCCTCATCGAACCGGTCGCTCTATGTCCTGCTGACGGCGCTGATCCAAGCCGGGGATCCGAAACTGTTGCGCGCTGCCGAGATGAGCCTGCAGAGTCTTGTCAAGCAATCTCGCCAGACCTTGGTACCCTGGCAACAACGTCCGTCAGGGCACTTCGAGCCTCCGAGCGACTAGCACAACTCCAGACTTCGACCATGGCTAGAAGACTTGCAGCATAAAGCATTTCAGATAGCGCGTCTCCGGCATGCTCGCGAGGATGGGGTGGTCGGCGCTCTGGCCCCGCTGCTCGATAAGCCGTAGCTCCCGCTTGGCATCGCGCGCCGCTAGGCGAATCGCTGCCCAGAGATCGTCCGCCGACACGGGGTGGGAACAGGAGCTCGTCACCATGAACCCTTCCGGCTTGACCAATTTCATTCCCAAGAGATTGATATCCTTGTACCCGGCGAGAGCCGAGGACAAGGCTTGCTTGCTCCGGGCGAATGCCGGTGGATCGAGCATGACAAGATCATATCGCCGTCCTGTTTTCACCAGACTCCGCATCTCGTCGAATGCGTCCGCCTGTCGGTAGTCGCACTGTCTCTCGACGTGGTTGATCCCGGCATGTTCTCGCGCCAGGGCAAGAGACTCCTCACTGACATCGAGCCCCTCAACCGACGCTGCCCCGGCGAGAGCGGCATGAATGCCGAACGCGCCGGTATGGCAAAACACCTCCAACACTTCCGCCCCCGCTGCAAGCTTCGCCGCTACGAGCCGGTTTTCCCTCTGGTCGCAAAACCAGCCGGTCTTCTGGCCTCGATCGACATCGACGATGAACCGAGCCGGTCCTTCATAGATTTCCACCCTCGTCGGCCCCTTTCCACGGAGAAACCCCCGTTCCGGTGGAAGCCCTTCGAGCTGTCGACTTTTCGCGTCGTTCCTGAGGTACACAGCGGCAATCGACAATTCCTGCCCCAACAACTCCGTGAGCAGGTCTTTCCGGCGGTCCATCCCATAGGACAAGGTCTGCATGACGAGTGTCTGATCGTATCGATCCGCGATCAGACCGGGCAACCGATCCCCTTCGCCAAAAATAAGCCGATACGCGTTCGTTTGAGTAACCACTCGTTCCCTCAGGCGAATAGCCTGCTGAAATCGACCCCTCCAGAACCCCTCGTCAATAGGTTCGTCCTCAAAGGTGAGAATGCGCACCCTGATCTTGGAGAAGGGATTGAAGAACCCGCGTCCGTAGAATCGGCCGTTCGGCGACAGGACATCGACCAGATCGCCGGGCGCCGGTTGGCCGACCACCTGCCCCAGATGACCGGCATAGATCCAGCGATGTCCCGGTCTATCAGGAATCCGTTGAGCCTTTAACGTGACGTGAGCGGTCGGGCTGTGGGCGTCTCTGTCCATACCGTTCTTATCCGATTGCACCACGAGCAACGTCAAGTCTCTTTTTCGCGAGCACCATCCGATGTCGTCCTCCAAGCGCCTGCTTGACGGACCATCTTCGGTGTGCTTTCCTGAACGGGCGGGGTGTATTCAGTAGCCTGAAGCACGGGTGTATGATGGGCTCGGAGCCGGACAGATGAGCGGGAAAGCTACGATCGGGTCAACGGTCCTGGATCGATTACACCGCCTCGGCGTCCGCCATATCTTCGGCATTCCCGGAGACTATGTCCTTTCCCTCTTCCAGCTCATGGAACGCTCCCCTATCAAGCACGTCGCCACGACGCGCGAGGATTGCGCCGGGTTTGCGGCTGACGCCTATGCCCGCATCAATGGGATCGGTGCCGTCTGTGTGACTTACTGCGTAGGCGGGTTGAACACCGTCAACGCGATCGCCTGCGCCTATGCCGAGCGATCGCCGGTGGTTTTGTTGACCGGCTCCCCCGGTCTTTCCGAGCGAACCCGTACCCCGTACCTGCATCACATGGTCAGAGACTTCTCGACTCAACGGGAGGTGTTCGAGCGGATGACGGTCGCTGCCGTGAGCCTTGATGATCCCTTGACGGCCGAGCGCGAGATGGATCGAGCCTTTGCCGCTCTTCTGCGCTATCGGCGCCCCATCTATCTGGAGATTCCGCGCGACATGGTCCACACACCGCTGGCAGGGCCGATGAGACCTCTTTGCATCGATGATGAGCCGAGCGATCCCGCCGCGTTGGACGAGGCGATCGGAGAGGTACGCACCATGCTCGGGTCGGCGAAACGACCGGCCATGCTGGTGGGCGCCGAGGTCGGGCGGTTCGGTCTCCACGACGACTTGATCCGTCTGGTAGACCGACTCAATATTCCGATCGCCTCCACGTTGCTGGGGAAATCCATCATCCGGGAGGATCATCCCCTGTATGTGGGCGTCTACGGGGGTCTCATCGGGCGGGAGGAGGTGCAGCAATTCATCAACGACTCAGACTGTCTGTTGATTCTCGGCTCCATCCTGTCCGACGTGGAGGATCTGGACGCCCGTTCGCCGCTGCTATCGGAAGGCCGGACGATTCACGCCACGGCCGATCGCGTCGCGATCAAACACCACCGATACGAATCGATCAAGTTTCAGGATTTCGTCCAGGGCTTGGTGCGGGCGCCACTGCCGGCATTTCCCCTCCGGTCGCTGCCGACACGAGCCGTTGTCGTGCCCTCCATCCCTCCTCCAGATGCGCCCATCACTCTCGAGGGACTCTTCCTGCATCTCGACACCCTGCTGACGGAAAAGACCGTGGTGATCGCCGACGTCGGGGAGTCGCTCTTTGCCGCCGCCGACCTGCATGTTCGACATCGTTTTGACTTTCTTTCTCCCGCCTATTACACCTCCATGGGATTTGCTGTGCCCGCCGCCCTCGGCGCGTCGTTCGCGGATCCGGCGCTCCGACCCATCGTGTTGGTCGGAGACGGAGCCTTCCAAATGACGGGCACCGAACTGTCCAGTTGCGTCCGTTATGGGCAGACCCCCATCGTCATCCTGCTCAATAACCGCGGCTATTCGACCGAGCGCGAAATCCTGGATGGTCCGTTCAATGACGTACACGAATGGCGATACGAGACGATCTGCGCCCTCATCGGCGGAGGAGTCGGATCGCGCGTCACAACACAGGGAGAGTTCCAGCAGCGGCTCGCGGCGGCGTTTGCGGACAACACTCGACTGCATCTGCTTAATGTGCTGCTCGATCCGACGGACCGGTCACCGGGTATGGTCCGATTAGCCCGACGGCTCGGGAAAAAGGTCTCAACAGATAAACCCTAGACGTGCCTGATCCGGTCCTTCCTCCCCACCTAGGACCCGCCCTGGCGCTAGTCCTCCTCCGGGTTGATGATATGCAGACCGGCCGTTTTCGACGCCGCCAGGAGTTGCGTGTCAGCGCTGACAACGGTCAATCTCAACGGCTTCAGCTCCAGCGCCAGAGCCAGATGCAGCACCTGAGGCGATCGTAGAAACGGATATTCCAAGACGAGTTCCTTCGTGGCCAAGTAGGTCTCCGTCGTCGGCGCGATGAACTGATACAGCCCCTGTTTGGACTCTATTTCGAACTTATAGAGCACGGAATAGCAGTCGTCTCGCGTAATCTGCCCCCCATGGGCGCGCGTGGCCAGGATGGAGTAGAAGTCTGTCACCGACCAGGTCGGCAGGATCGCCACTTTCCCGCGCTTCACCATCAACTTGTTCACAATCCTCGTGCCTCGTTCCATGCTGTAGCGTTTGACGAGCGCGGTTGAATCGAAATAGTAGTACGGCATCCCCTTATACCCTCCCCTTCAGAATGATTTCCGCCAGCGGTCCCTGCAGTTTCGAGAGTCGATCTTGCAGCTCGTCGAGCGGCACTTCTTCATACCCTTCTTTCCGCAAGGTATCGGCAAGATTCCCGCGATTAAAGGACGCCGTATCGTTTTTCAAGCGTTCACTCAGCCGTCGCTTCGCAAGACGGCTCGATACCTTCTGGGCGGATTGTTTCGTCAATCCTCGTCCGCGGCTACGTGGAGCACGGCCGATCGATTTTCCCGATAGTGTCTTCACAGTCTTGGTTCCTCCTCGTGAGAAATGAATGGATTGTTTCCGGCATCAGTTGGCTGGCAGTTCCCCCCGCGGACAACCCGCCGGCAGTGCCGTTCGCGCCGGCAACACCGCTTCCCCAAAGATGTGCGAGGCAATCGCGCGTGCCACATCCGTCGACACTTCCTGTTGGATCACGCGCAAGGCCTTGGCCATGGCTTCACGCTCCGTCAGGTGCCCTTCTTTCCCCCCTCGGGTCACCGCGCCGACGACGTGTCCCGCGGCCGCCTCCACCACGTCGAAATCGCTGCACCACCGCACGAACCTGAACTGCGGGTCCTTGACCTCGATCGGAAACAGCCGCACTGTGCCTCGAACAAGCAAATCCGGAAACTCGCTCGATGTTTCCGAGAGCACATGGAGCCCTTCGCGGATCAGGCCTTCCGTCAGCGCGCGCCGAACCGGCTCCGTGTGATCGCCGGACACCTGAACCGACATCACGAGATGTGTCGCCAGAAACTGTTCCAGCTCGGCGGACAGTTCGCTCACTCGATAGGATGCCGCCGTTCCCTGTCCGCTGGGCCGGATCACACGCAAGTCCGCGTTGTAGGCTTCCCGCAAGACCAGATGTCTGGCGGCTCGCCGCAGACTGCGCACCGTGGCGAGATTATCGGTCGTGTGCCGCGACTCCTCGACATCCGACTCGATAGCCTGGTCCAGCATGGCCATTCGTTCCATCAATGCCACTTCCGCCTGGACCCGATTCATGACCGCCAGCGCATAATGCAGGTCCTTCTTCGAGTCGTACCAGGTGTCCGCGATGCTGACGTTCTCCAGCGTCTTCTCGGTGGTTACGTTCGTCACCGTCTCCAGCGTCAATTTGCGTTCGGTGTTCGAAGAACCCCGCTGTTCGATCACCAGGTAGGATTCCCAATCCCTGGCGTGGGTGGCGACCTCAGCCCGGAAAATTCGCGCCACCGCGGCATAGGCCTGGTCCGCCGCAACGCTCCGATTGTCCGCCTGCCCGACCCCGATGAGGTATTGCGCGGGCGGATAGTCCGCGCTCGCTCCGTCGATCCATCCTGGCTTGGCCTTGCCTTCGAACCACACGCAACCGACAAACAATGCTCCGATCGCCCACACACCACTCCATGCCACGGCCACTCGCAACCAGGTGATGCCTCGACCTGCGCTCATTCCATGACCCGTTGAATGAGAAAGGTCGTCTGTCCCTGATCAAGATTGAGGAGCCGCTCCCCTTTCCCTTGGCCGGATGGTTGGATCGATACCTGATGGAGCCCCGGCGAGACCCATGCACGAGCCACATGAATCTCGTCCGGGAGTGTTTGCCAGCTTCGTTTGTCCGCTTCTTCCGAGGCGACGGCCAATCCCTTCGTCAAGAGTCCCACGATAAGCCCGACCAATGGCCCGATATCTCTCCCTGCCGCCTGAACCGCTCCGAAGGTCGCCCCTTCGGCCATGGCAAACTTTGTAGCCGCCCGCGCGAGCGCTTTCGACGTGATAGCCGGCATGCGCTCCGAGAGACTTTTCTCCGCCAAGGCCGTGACATTATGCGCGAGCTCCGATCGAACCGTCACCGCACGACCGCCGGTATCCGTGAGCGTCATAGCCTCGAACGGCACCCGCGTCTTCTGCGAAACGAGGCGTGGAAGCGCGACCCGGACCACCTGTCCATTGATGCCGTACAGCAGGCTGTCCGCCGCGCGATTCCGTTGAAAGGCCGATTGGGACAAACCACGGTTCAGCAACACCAGTTGCAGCGCGTCCACGCTGACCGGTAGGTCAATGTAGCGATCCTCTTTTCGAGGAGCGCGCCCATTATAGCTGATCAGGATGACCTGGGCGAGTTGTTCATGGGCCGGGACGGACTCGAAGGCGACATCGGGGAAAGCCTGCCGGTACCGTTCGAATTCTGCCGTCAGATCGAGCGCCTCGGCGGTGCGTAACAGATCGGAGCGCAACGATGGAGGCGGCGGGGTCCGCGACCATCCGCTCATCGCCTCATAGGCCTCGAACGCGTTGCGATAGGCGATGAAGGCATTGTTCAGCTCGCCCGCCGCCTCATAGAGGATCCCGGTCAGATAGCGCGCGAACCCGTCGCTGCGATAGCGGCCCGTCTCCTGCACTCTGTCACTGAGCACGTTCAGGCGATGATCGATACGCCGCGCTTCTACGAGTGCCTCCTGCAATTGTCCCTGCGCCGCGTAGTTCAACGCCTTGATCACGTTGATCATCACGTGTTCGTAGGCGTCTCCCTCATAGGGCAACGCATTGTCGTTGGACAGAAACGCGGCGGTTTCCGATCGAATCGTTCGGGTGTAGAGCCGCTCGACTTCCTCCTCAGCCCGGTCCAGTTCCGCGTTGCTTTCGCGGTAGCGTCCGGCGAGCTGAAGGGTAATGCCGCGATCCATGCCGTACAACAGCCGACTTGTCGCCCCGTATTCGTTCGCGTTCTGCTCGACGATCTCAGCCGCGCGCGCCGGATCCCCGGCCAGAAGGCTCTGGTCGATGAGGGCATACCGATTGACCGACGGGCCGCACCCGTTCAGGAGGATCAGGCCGGAAAGGAACGCCGTACAGGAGATCAGGTTGGCAACGCCCCACCGCACACAACCACCGTGGGCAAAGCGTGAGAGGAACTGGCTCAACTGGGTCCGCGGAATCTAGAAGGCGGTCCGTTTCTTTTCGACGACTTTCTTGATCTTCTTCTGGCCGTACCAGACCTTGACGTTGCTCTCCAGGTCGATCATCTGAAGATCGACCTGGTACAACACCGCCTTTGTCCCTTCGGCTTCGTCAAGGATGGTGGCGATGGTGCCTTTCATCATGTAATCGGCGCCCGTCTCTTTTCCCGGAGCCTTCTGCGTTTCCTCACGGGCATACACCGCCTGTTCTTTGCGCTCGGTTCGAATCTCGTCGCGCTCACCTTTTCCCGCGACGAACGTGACCTTCTGGGAGTTCGTCAGTTCGCGCTCAAGGTCCGTGATGAAGGTCTGAACGTTGATATGTTCGTGGCTGTTGTTGAGGACGGTCCCGACAATCACGACCGGCTGCCGCCGATTCTCCCGGGAAAAATGAGTCAGCCAGGGATACTCCAGCGCCTCCTTCACCATGGACTCGGCAACCATCCGCGAGTCGGTATCGTTCCAGCGGCCGCTCAGGTCGGTGACGACCCCCGCATCAACGCGCGTCACTTTCGTCTCGTGTCCGCACCCGGAAACGAGGAGGACGGCACAGGCCGTTAACGCCAACCCGCGACGATTCGACTGACGCACGCTCATTCTCCGCACAGGGCTCCCGGCCGGTTCGGCAGGCTCAAGCGGCGCACCTACTGGTTCGCCCGCTTCTCCTCTTCCTTCTCCAAACGATCGAACAGGCGATCCGCGTTTTTCCGGACAAACTCGCGCATTTGGGCATTCAACTCCTTCGCCTGCTCCACGTTGTTTTTCATGTCTTCCAAACTCAGCTTGGTCAGGACATAGTAGGTATTCGTCTTGGTATCCTTGTAGCGATCGATGGGACGGACTCCGCTGAGTGTCGCGGTCGTGACGGTCTTGATGGCTCGCTCAAGGTGCTGTTCTTCGGTATTGCGCGTGAAATCGCCCGCGGTCGTCGAAGCTGCATAGTCCCGCATCAGATACCCGGTGTAGGTTTCGAACGTCTTGGCGATTTCAGCCCGCCCGCGGTTTTCCGCCGTATCCCAGGCCAGCGGCTCATTCCGCACGCCGACCACTGACCCTACCCCGTAAAACGCCTTGCTGTCTTTTTCATGAAAGGCGCCTGACCCTTTCTCCACCCACTTTGGAGGACCTCCACAAGCCGCAAGCCCCATCAACAGAAGGACGGCGAGACCGCCACCGGCCAATCGATTAGCAATTGCTCGTGACCTTATCATGCGATCCTCCTTCTCAAAAAAGTGCGCCGGAACACAGGATCACAGCGAGAAAACAGGTGAAATGATGCTAACATGCGTCCCTAGATCCGTCAACGCAACGCGCCGAAGGGGGTTGACCTTCATGAGAGGATTTTCATCTGCCCGCAACCCTATGAGCGCACCTCCTTATCCGATGGAATGAGGACCTCCAATGCCCGACATACGAATTGAGGACGGCACCGTACGAATCGCGGATCTCGACATCCAAGATCGCAAGACTGCAGCCATACTCGCAGCCTATCCGCCAGTGCGCTGGGCGGAAATCACCCGGCGGGCGATCAAAATCGGACTCGGCTATCTTCAAGGGGGTGAGAAAGGCTTAGAGGGCTAGGGCGTCGGCTTGGCGGCTCTCTCCGCCTCAGCGACGGCAGCTTTCGCCCTGGTATCCACGCCGCCCAGTTCCAGGTAGCGACGGAAGGCCTCGACAGACTTGGGTCGGTTATTGAGACGATCGGCGTAGAGCAACCCCAACGACAAATACGCATCCGGATAGTCCGCCTTCACGTGCAGCGCCTGTTGCAATGCGACCTCTGCCTCGACAAAGTCGCCCCGTTTCTCGTGGATGAGCCCCAGTGTATAGAACGAATCGGGGTTGTCTGGCGCGTACCTCACGGCAAGCTTGCCGGACGCCAACGCCTCGTCGAGGTCCGGCAGCACCTCCAGCCGAAGATAGCTCTTCAGCAGGTAGGCCTCCCCAAAGGTCGGATCGTATTCGATCGCGCGATTGAGTCGATCGAGGGCTTCGTCCGGAGATTTGCCTTCCTGCATCAACGCGAGCGCACGTTCATACTGAACCGTTGCGGCCTGTTGCCGTTCTGCGGGCGTCTGCGGCCCGCCACCGAGCACGAACGCCGCCTTCCGCCCTTCGACCAGCACCGTGTCCCCATCGCCATCAATCCGCAGCGTCGTCGGATGCTGTGCACCCTTCGATGACGCCGTCACCTCCTGCGCAACGAATGTCCCCAGTTCGGAAGCCATCAGCCAACCATTCTTGTCTCGATCGGCCCCTCCCCCAAGCCCGGCCAGCAACGCTTGCACAAACAGGCTCTGTCCGTCCGAACGAGACGACACTTCTCCTCTCTCGCCGGCGCTGATCACCTGAACCACGCGTCGCTCCGTATCGGCTTCCGGCGTCAGTCGACCTTCAAGCGACAGCGGCTGGGGCGTGGTCGCCTCCCAACCAAATACCGGTGCATCGAGGATCAGCAGCGTGTGCTTCGAAGCCGACCGCCTGGTGAACTCCTTCAAATACTCGACCGTGACCGCCTTGGCCACGCTGTTCACCGGTGCGTCCAGGGGAACAAGATAGCCCCGGTCTTTCCCCTCGGAATCTTGCGCCGCTCCGGCATGGCCAGTATAGAAAATCACCAGCCGGTCCATTCTGCCAACTTTCCTCGGCAACATATCGTTGAAGAGCTGATGGAGACGTCGAGAAGTCGCATCTTTGTCGTAGAGTTCCACCACCTCGTCAAACCCCAAGCTCCTGAATGCCTGCGCCACTTTCCTACCATCACTGATAGCCCCCGGAATGGCCGGAGCCAGAAGATAGTTCTCGATTCCGATGATAATGGCCCAGGACTTGTAGTAGAAACCTTCAGGCTTGCCCATCTGGGCTTCACCTGCCGGCAGGTCGTGGTAGGGAATCAGGCCGAAGAAATGACTGAGGCAGAGCCCCGCAGATACCAGGATCCGGATCAGGCGTCGCATCGGTTCACGATACGGGAGAGAGTGGTCAACTTGCCTTGATTGAGGCTACCCATTGGCTGCCATACCTGTCAAGAAATCCGGCTCGGCAGTCGGATCATAGCTTTGCCTAGGCGCTCTAGGCACTCTCATGGGGCTGATCTGCCGTCTGGGCACAATTGTATAGTTGCAGGGATTTCTACCTTTCTCCATAATGAGGTGGTTCCGGGTCGGAATGCGACGGCTAGGGAGGGATCTGCCATGGGTGAAACGATCGAAACCCTGTTAAAGGAAAGCCGGACTTACCAGCCAACCGCCAAGACCATCGCAGCCGCCTATATCAAGGATTACGAGACCGCCTACAAACAGTCCGTCGCAGATCCCGAAGCGTTCTGGAGCGACGCCGCGAAGGAGCTCGAATGGTTCTCACCATGGAGCAAGGTACTCCAGTGGGACTACCCCTGGGCAAAATGGTTTGTCGGCGCCACCTGCAACATTGCCTATAACTGTTTAGACCGACACGTGAAGACTTGGCGCAAGAATAAAGTCGCCTTGATCTGGGTGGGTGAGAACGACCAGGAACGTGTCTTTACCTATGCAGAACTCTCCCGCCAGGTCAATCGCTGCGCCAACGCCCTCAGGAAACTCGGCCTCGAAAAGGGCGACCGTGTGAGCATTTACCTCCCGAAGATTCCCGAGCAGGTTGTGGCCATGCTGGCCTGTGCCAGGATCGGCTTGATCCACAGCGTCGTCTACTCGGGCTTCAGTGCGCCGGCCCTCGCCAGCCGTATCAACGACGCCGAAGCCAGAGTGGTGATCACCGCCGACATCGGTTTCGATCGCGGCAAGATCATTAACCTGAAACCGGTCGTGGACGAGGCCCTGAAAACCTGCCCCACTGTCGAGCATATGGTCGTCGTGCGCCGCCAGGCTCCAGGCCCGGCCCTCACGGCGCCACGAGAAATCGACTGGAACGAATGGGTCAAAGGTGAGCGGGCAACCTGCGAGGCGGAACGGCTGGATGCCGAGACGCCGCTCTACATCCTCTACACCTCCGGCACGACCGGCAGACCGAAGGGCGTCGTTCATGTCCATGGCGGCTACATGGTCGGAACGTATACGACAGCGAAGTACGTCTTCGACCTGAAGGACGACGACGTGTATTTCTGCGTTGCCGACCCGGGCTGGGTCACCGGTCACAGTTATATCGTCTATGGTCCGCTTCTCAACGGCGCCACGATCCTGACGGCGGAAGGCAAACCGGACTATCCGAACCCCGGTCGCTGGTGGGACCTGATCGAACGCTACGGCGTCTCGATTTTTTACACGACTCCCACGGCGATCCGTCTGCTCATGCGCTACGGCGAAGATTGGCCACGAAAGTTCGACCTCTCGACACTCCGCATCCTCGGCAGCGTGGGTGAACCGATCAATCCGGAGGCCTGGGAATGGTTCCATCGTGTAACGGGCGGGGACAAGCCCATCATGGACACCTGGTGGCAGACGGAGACGGGATCCATCCTGATCACTCCACTTCCCACGGTCCCCTTGAAACCGGGCTCGGCCACGCGATCGTTTCTGGGTATCGAAGCCGATGTGGTTGACCGTGAGGGCAATAGCCTACCGGCCAATGCAGGCGGCTTTGCCGTCATTCGGAAGCCATGGCCCTCCATGATGCGGACGATCTACAAGGATCCGGAACGGTACAAGACCTACTGGAACACCATCCCGAACTGCTATGCCGCCGGCGACATTTGCCACAAGGATGCGGACGGCTACATGTGGTTCATGGGACGTGCGGACGACGTCATCAAGGTGGCCGGTAACCGTCTCGGGACTGCCGAAGTGGAAAGCGCCCTCGTCAGTCATCCCGCCGTTGCGGAAGCCGCCGTCATCGGCAAACCGCACAAGACCGTCGGTGAATCCATCAAAGCCTTCGTCATCCTGAAGCAGGGAGAGACGGAGAGTCCTTCGTTGATCAAGTCGATCAAGGATCAAGTGCTCAAAGAACTGGGCAAGATCGGCGTACCGTCCGAGATCGATATCGTCTCCTCACTCCCGAAGACCCGGTCGGGAAAGATCATGCGGCGTGTGCTGAAAGCCAAAGAACTCGGGCAGGACCCCGGCGATATTTCGACCATCGAGGAGTAGCGACCTGAGAAACGAGCGCAAGCCAGGCGAACCCATTTATCTCAGGCGGCACATGATCGCCCTTGCGTTGGCAGTAGGCCTTCCCCTGGGATCCCTGCATCTCTACAAGGTCTACGTCGGGCCCATCGGCTTCGGCCTGCAGCTCGCGGTGGGAATCCTCCTTGCTGTGCTCATGGGGGTTGTGCTCTATCTCTCTTATCACTCGTCAGCCCGCAATCAACCGTAGCCGCTATCACAGGTCCGACATATCTCCTCCACCGGCGCGCTTCCTGCCTTGCGAGCCACCTGGCGATTTTCGTCCGTTTTTCGTCAAGAAGGAGGGCATTTTGTGTCGCTTTTCATCCCGACAGCCCTTGCATAGCAGGAACTGGACCACCGTAACCCTTTGTAGAACCGCAGCGGCACATCCTTTGCGCTTTGGCTCCCCCAAGAGCTGTCGCATCCCGACCTCATGGCGACCCTAGTGAAACCACCTAGGCGCGGTGAGCGGAGCAACACAACGCGAAGGAAAGGGAGGGGTAGCGGTATGGACAAGAACTTCTCACGTGATGCATCGCGCTTCACGCACATGGAGAGAGGTTTCGGGGGTTACTGCCTGCGAGCCGTGCTCGCGAGCTGCCTGGCACTGGCGGTCCTCACGGGACCGAGTCTAGCCTGGGCTGGGGACAAGGGACAGGAGAATGCGCATCACCATCGCTTGATCAACCACCAGCGACTGCAGGAACTCAAGGAACGGATTTCCGATCTCCGTGAGCGTATGAAAGAGCACCGGCATCATCAGCACAACGTGGCGAGCAGCACGACAACTGATTCTGTCGAAAGCCTCCAGGCGAAAGTGGCCTCCTTGGAGAGCAGCGTCGCCGCCCTCCTCAGCGCTGACTCCACCCTGCTGACGAACCTGCAGGCCGCTCAGACTCAGATCCAGACCATGCAGGCGCAAATCGCTGCGCTGGAAGCCAGACCGGCGGGAGGCGGCGGGGGCGTTCCAGGACTGGAAAAGTATCTCTTCATCGAGACCGGTGACAAGAATAATCTGGCAGGGCCTCACATCGTCTTCAGGGGAGTGAACGTTCACGTCCAGAACGGTCAAAACTCTACCGTGGTGAAGAACGGCCTAGGCAACTTGATCATCGGATACGACGAAAGCCCGAGTGGTGGCATGGGAGTGAATCGTACGGGGTCGCATAACCTGGTCGGCGGTCAGTTTAACGCGTTCAGCTCATGGGGTGGGCTTGTGCTCGGCTCGAACAACGCGCTGCACGGCCAATTTTCCGCCATTCTGGGTGGACAGAACAACACCGTGAACTCCAGTGCATGGTACTCAACGATCTACGGTGCTACGGGGAACACGGCCATGGGCCAATACGAGTATCTACCCGCCCCTTCAGTCCCGGGCAACTGATCTCGCTCGCATCAGCCGGGCTCCGACACAAGGAGCCCGGCTGGTCCCGCCTAATCAGTCAGGACGTTGATCCCCTCATAGGAGAAGAGTTCCATACTACCGTCCAGAGGCGATATCGGGATGGATTAGATCAATCCCCGCTTCCGCAGGTAATCCTTATCGATAACGGGTGTGGGGCTAGAGATCTCGTTGCGGCCCTGCAGCAGCCGCTCGACGTACTTGCCGATGAGGTCGGATTCGAGGTTCACGGGATCATCGACTTGCTTGAGGCCAAGCGTCGTGGCCTTGGCTGTGTGCGGGATGATGGCGATGGAGAAATCGCGATCGGAGACACCGTTAATGGTCAAACTGGTGCCATCGACGGTCACGGAGCCTTTCACGACACAGTAGCGTAGAATGTCCGCCGGTGCTTCGATCGTGAATCGAATCGTATCGCCCTCCTGGCAACGGCTGCGAATCGTGCCCACGCCATCCACATGACCGGCAACCAGATGGCCGCCCAGCCGCTCGTTCAGTCGCATCGCCCGTTCAAGATTCACCGGCATCCCTGCCGCCGCACGACCCAGCGTCGTCACCGAGAGCGTTTCGGGCGAGACCTCCACGGAAAATCCGCGTTCGCTCCTCGACGCCACTGTCATGCAGACCCCGTTCACGCTGACACTGTCGCCGATCTTGAGATCACCCAAGACCGTCGAAGCGAGGATGGTCATCCTCATCCCCGCCAGAGTCTTGTCCAACGATGTGATCGCGCCGACCTCTTCCACGATGCCTGTAAACATGCGGGCTATTATATAGCACTGATCCTAAGTCCGTCTCATCGTGATCCAAAAGATTCCCGCCGCCACGACTTGGACCGCGGCGATGATAGAGAAGGCGCTGGAGTAGCTCATCCGCTCGATCAAGACGCCAGCCAACAGCGGCCCGCTGGCATGACCGATGTCCATGATCGTTCCCTGCATCCCCATGCCTGCTCCCAGCGTCCTATACTCGGAACTGTCTGCCACAAGGGCGGAGGATGAAGAGGAGACGACCGCTTCGCCGAAACCGAAGCCGGCGGACAGAATCAGCAGGACCGGGAACAACGATATCAGCGGCATACAGATAAAGGTCCCTGCACAGATCAGCAATCCGATCATGATCAGCGGCTGTCTCCCGACGCGATCGGATATTCGGCCCATAACGGGTTTCGAGAAAAACGAGGTGCCAGCCTGTACCGTGAACAGCAGCCCGACTTCGCCCGGGTTTAACCCTACCGAAACACCGTAGAGGGGCAGGAAGGCCATCAACGCGCCGTTGGCGATCATCTTAGCGGCGTCGGTCAGACTGGTAATGAGCACCTTCCTGTTCCGCGCGACAATCCTGAAGCCCCTCCAAATTTCCAGCAGAACAGCAGTCAATCCCTTTTCACGCACGGGCGGGGTTGCCACATCAAGGTGGAGACCATAGAAAAGCACCATCGCGACGCACCCGACGATGCCGGCCGTGACGAAAGCAGCAGGGAATCCCGACGCATAGATGAGGTACCCCCCGAAAAACGGTCCCAGCAACGAACCGGCTTGAGTGCAGGCGGTGTACGTGCCGAGGGCGGCTCCGCGCCGTTCCCTGTACAGTTCCGCGACAGTGGCGAGCGCGCTCGGAGCGAAGATGGCTGTGGCCAGACCATGGAGGAATCGCAGCAGGATCAGGGCATCCACATCCGCGATAAACGGATAGAGAAACGGCGGGAGGCCGAACGCTACCACGCCGATCTTCAGCAGAAGGCGCCTCCCGTAAATATCAGACAGCGCTCCGGAGGGAAGCTTGAGAAATACGCCCGTGAGCGTGGATACGGACACAATCAACCCGATCTGCTCCGGGCTTGCGCCGAGAGACTCGGCAAACAACGAGAGCGCGGGCATGCGCACCATGTTGTAACTGATGAAGGAGAAGATACCGACCGTACAGATCAGGATAAAACTGCGTGCGGTGGTCATCGGGCTGGTGTTTTCCCTCGGCCGGCGCTGCTCGGGCTGGCCACGTTTTGGAGCGACTCCTTCAAGAACGCCACGTCTTCCTTCGGTAGAGCAGGCGGATCCGTTGCTTCGAACAAAACGCGCTCGGGATGTTGCCGCATAAGCTGTCCCAGTCGATTGACGGTGTCGACGCCTTTTTGCAACTTACGCGCCACGACTCCCCCGACGAGCGGACGCACCAGGGAAACCAGTCCTGAAAGAATGCGATTGTCCAGCTTGGTGTACGAGATCAACGTGCTGTCCATGGCTTCGATTCCGTGTTCATCGGTTACCGGTTTCATCCTTAGAAACACGACGGCCTTTCCGGTGATATTCGGCAACAACCGGCTGTCGTGCGTCCCGACAAGATAGTAGATGCGAGACGTACGGTCCTGGAAGATCAGGTGCACCATGCCTCTCGTCCCTTCCCCGTCATCGCCCCAAAATTGGCCGGGTCCTCTCGCCTCCGATTTATAGAGGCCGAGGTCCAGACGATTGATCAGCGCCGCTGCCAACGGCGGGCGATCCAGCAAGTACTCATACATCTCCCGGGATAGGGCGGTTCTCGTCGGTCCGACCTTGCTGACAGTCGTGTGATTGTCGATGATGGCTTGCAATCGACAACCCCAGTCGGGATGAACGTGTTCGACGGGAAAGGTTTGCCCCCCGTGTTGAGGAGAGAGCGTACAGGTTGCGGAATGTCCCAGACCGACGTGAAGGACCGTACCCAGCCCGATCACGAGAGGCAATAGTCCCGCGATGACTATTCGTGAAAGCTGCTGGTTCCCTTTCATGGGACACGATTCTGCACGAGGATCGTCAGCTGAACGGGAAAGAGTGTGCGCACATCCCGACGGAGACGCGCCTGGCGCAGCAGGATCCCGACCGAAGGGAAGACGGGCCCTTCGAATGAGACCTGGCCGTTTGTCAGCACCGTCAGCGGTTTCGATGGATCGATGAGCCGGTCGTTCAAGAACAGGCTGTACCGTTGGACGTGCTCGGCCTTCACCTCGATGCGATTCACTCCTACGATCGCCGCGTCCAGCCTCGCATACTCCCGGCGTGCGATCCGGTCGTCGCGTTTGTCGATCAGATCGTCTGAAAACGCTGCGATGGGATCGGTGGATTCTATGCGCAGCCAGCTGAACGCCTGAAAATGGCTCGCTTCGCGGACCACGGTCAATCGGGACGGGAGTGGGTCCCGGCGCTGGCGATCGAGCCACGCGACCAGTTCAGGCAATTCTTCGCGCGGGAAATAATGGCCGCCGGCCATCGGATGTTCCCGCTCATGTTCTCGGTATACATGAGGGTACCCGAGCATCTCCAGCTCGCGTGCGATCGCCCGACTCAGGTCAACCGGCATCACTTGATCCCTCGTCCCATGAATCATGTAGACCGGCGTGTTGCGTAGATTGGCCAGAAAGGGCATCAACACATCATCCAGGCCGCCCGCCATCGGAGCAATACCGGCAAAGAGCGGCGCGTGGTGCATCCCGATCAGCCAGGCGCCGATCCCTCCGTTCGACATGCCCGTCAGAAAGATCCGGTCTGGATCCACGTGGTAGAGGCTCCGGACATGCTGGATGGACGCCAGCACGAGCGCTTCCGCGCGTCTCGTGAACCAAGCGCCGGCCGGGTAGGTCGGGCAGGCCAGCAGGTACTCCTCTCCGAGCCGAGCCTGCCACCGTTCAAGATACTCGGCCCCGGTGAAACCGGCTCCATGAAGGCAGACTACCAGCCCAAAGGCGTTCGATGGACGGTAGCTTGGCGGGATAGCCAGAGACAGGGCGTATGCACGGCCCCGAATCGTGACCCGCTCTTCGGGTAGCACCCCCATGGCCTGGTTCTCATACGACCGGTCAGCCTCAAGGATTTGAGTGACGGAGGCGAGGGAAACATCAGGACGGGAAAGCAGGATCTGCAGCAGACGATCAGCTTCGTCGCCGTCGGCGGTGTCGAGGTACTTCCACAGGAGAGGAGCGAAGGAATCGGGAACCGGCGCGGGCGATTCCCCATGGCTCCACTCAACCCCGGCAACCAGGTACGCGAGCGCCAGGATGGCGGTCCATCGCCCCTTCACACATCCCCTTCGACCACAATATCGCCGCCGCACGGTCGGATCCATCTCCGGCGGAGGGTCAAGGCCTGGGCCAGACGTGCCGGGCTTTTCCCCCCGATGACGCCTTTCGCATCGTCTCCCCCCAGTAAGGTCGGCGCCACGTACAGCCGCACACGCTGCACCAACCCGGCCCGCACCATCGCGCCGTTCAGCTCGCTGCCGCCTTCCAGCAGCAGAGAGGTGACTCCTCGTCGACCGAGCTCGTTCAGCAGGTCAGGTAACGAGACGCGACCACACACCGCGGGACATGTGATCGTTTCGATGCCGCGTCTCCTCAGCGTCGATTGTCGGGAAGAGGAAGCCGCACGGGTCGTGGCAACGATCGTCTTGGCCCTATGCTGCTGCAGCAGGATCCGGGCTTTCAGCGGAATTCGCAGCCGGCTGTCCACCACGATCCGCAGGGGCTGACGCGGAGTCAACGTGTTAAGGCGTGCGCCGCTCCTGGCCGTCAAGGAGGGGTTGTCGCGCAGGACGGTCCCCACGCCGACCAGCACGGCGTCCATCCGGCTACGAAGCCGATGCACATCCCGTCGCGATTGTTCCCCGGTGATCCACCGTGACTCGCCGGATGCCGTGGCAATCTGCCCGTCGAGCGACATCCCGGCTTTGAGGGTCACATACGGCCGCTTTGTCTTGATCCAATGGCGATAGGCGTGGTTCTGTTCTTCCGCCTCCTCACGCGCAACGTCCAGAGTCACTGCCAGCCCGGCCCGCCGGAGCGCAGCAGCCCCCCTCCCGCTCACCGATGGATTGGGGTCACGCATCCCGATGACGACGCGGCTGACACCGGAGCGGACCACTTCAGGGACACAAGGCGGAGTTCGTTTTGCGCGATGGCAGCAAGGTTCCAGCGTGACATACAGTGTGGCGCTACGGGCACGCGGTCCTGCCTGACGGAGCGCGAGTATTTCGGCATGGGGGCGGCCAGGACGACGATGAAAACCCTGGCCGACGATCCGACCGTTCTTCACGACCACGGCGCCGACCATCGGATTCGGGCTGGCGGTGCCTCGGCCCTTCTCCGCCAGCCGAAGGGCCAGGCTCATGTAGCGATCATCCCGTTCGCGGATGGTCACCGCTTCCTGCGGGCGACGCGGGACCGGCCGCGGTCCCTGCGGGCCGGCGTCCGCGACTGCGCGCGTGATGGAGGTGAAGGTTTGCTCCGTTTCGCGTTGGCCTCGGCCAATGCAGCATGCGCCGCAGCAAGCCTGGCGATAGCCACGCGATAGGGCGAGCAGCTGACGTAATCCAGGCCGAGTTGGTGACAGAATTCCACGGAACTGGGATCGCCACCGTGTTCTCCGCAAATGCCCAACTTGATGCCCGGGCGGGTCTTACGGCCTCCGGCAATCGCCTGCCGCATCAGCGATCCGACCCCTTCCCGATCCAGCACGGCAAAGGGATCCGATTCCATGATGTTCGTGGTCCGGTAATGATCGATGAATTTGGCTGCATCGTCACGGGAGAAGCCGAACGTCGTCTGCGTCAGGTCGTTGGTGCCGAACGAGAAGAACTCGGCTTCTTCCGCGATCCGGTCAGCCGTCACGGCGGCACGGGGCAGCTCGATCATGGTCCCGATGAGGTAGGAGAGTTTTACGGTATTGCGTTTCATCGTTTCCTGTGCGACCTCACGGATCAGGTCCTTTTGGGACTTCATCTCCGACACCAGACCGACCAGCGGAATCATGATTTCCGGGACGATCTTCTTGCCTTCCTTGGCCAGCTCGCAGGCGGCTTCCATGATTGCGCGCGCCTGCATGCGGGTGATTTCCGGCATGGTGATGCCCAGGCGGCACCCTCGAAGGCCGAGCATGGGATTGAATTCATGCAACTCTTCGACGCGCGCGAGGAGCCGTCGTTGCTCCTCCAACTTGGCCCCGTCGGCGCCCGTCAATTCGAGCTGCGCGATCTCGACCATCAATTCCTCCCGTTTCGGCAGAAATTCGTGCAGCGGCGGATCGAGCAGGCGAATGGTCACCGGATAGCCCTGCATCTCCCGGTAGAGTCCGATGAAGTCCTGCTTCTGCAGCGGCAGGAGTTGGTCGAGGTATTTCTCGCGCTCATCTTTCGTGCGTGCCAGGATCATTTTCTGCATGATCGGAATGCGATCCTCGGCAAAAAACATATGTTCG
>Ga0233416_10000086_pt1 | contig 25686 bp, 19 predicted proteins | sample Sediment_Towuti__2_FD_188638 | JGI IMG/M metagenome (GOLD analysis project Ga0233416, IMG submission 188638) | Sediment microbial communities from Lake Towuti, South Sulawesi, Indonesia - Sediment_Towuti_2014_0_MG | ecosystem: Environmental > Aquatic > Freshwater > Lake > Sediment | place... | reverse complement strand
TGATCCGCGTCGACGGCGCCGAGCACGGCCTCGACGGAGCGGACGAGCACGCGATCGACGCCGTGTTCGCCGACGCCGCCTCCTTCCTCCGGCGACACCTCCACGCCTCCGGCGCCTGAGCGATGGCGCCCGGACGGCGTTCGGGTCACGCCTCCTCGTTGACGACGATCGCCTTGATGAATCCGGGGGGCTTGGAGGCGAGGGCCCCGAAGGCATCGTCGAGACCCTCGAGCGGGAATCGATGCGTGAGCAGGCGCCCCGGTCGGATCCGACCGAGCGCAACGAGCTCGAGCCCGTGCCGGATGGCCTCGTTGAGGAGGTCTCGGCGGCGGACGTGCGCGTTGACCACGTCGATCGACTTCCAGTTCCAGGTCTCCATGTCCACCGACCGGCGACCTCCCTGGTGGAACCCGAGGATCGAGAGCACCCCGTGTTCGCGCACCAGGTCCGTGGCAGCGTCGAGCCCCGCCTGAGTGCCGGTCGCCTCGATCGCCACGTCGAACGCGCCCGCTTGCGCGTCGATCGGTGCGTCTCCGGGCGCGAAGGCCTCACCGGCCCCGAGCTCGAGGGCCGCCGACCGCGCGTCCGGCCGTGGATCGATTGCGACGATGCCCCGCGCTCCATCGGTCGCGAGTAGTTCGAGCGTCAGCAGACCCATGTAGCCGGCGCCGACCAGCGCGATCCGGTCGCCCGAACCGATACGGGTTCGCCGGAGCCCTTCGACCACGCAGCCGAGCGGCTCGCCGAGGGAGTCGTCCAGGCCGAGGCCGGGCGGAACGACGATCAGATCGTCTTGGTTCGTGACCAGGTAGTCGGCGAACGCCGGACCTGCCCGCCCGGTCACCCGGTCGCCGACGGCGACGCGGGTCACGGCGCTCCCCGTCTCGAGGACGATGCCGACGGGCTCGTGTCCCATCGCCACGGGATACGCGGGTATCGGTCCCTCCCAAGCGTGCAGCTCGCTGGCGCAGACGCCGCACGCCAGCACGCGAACCACGACCTCGCCCGCGGCCGGCGAGGCCGCCTCAGCCGACGTGATCTCCGATCTCCTCGGCGCAACCAGGCGTGCGATCCGGCCGATCTGCATCTCGCCCACCTAGGATCCTCGGAGCTCGTCGTCGGCGGATAGCGCCATCACAGGACCGCGGCGCGGTCGGCGAGATCCCCCATGCGTCTCCGCCCGGCCCGCGGCCACCACCTCGGGCCGCTCGCGGTCCGGGTCCACGAGGAAGCTCGGCAGGACGATCGTCGGCGCGTCGCGACCGGTCATGGCGTCCATCGAGGATGCTAGCGGTCCCACATCACCGCCGGGTGAGCCGTGCCAGGATGCTCTCGTGCCGTCCACGATCCCGAAGCGGCTCCTCGAGAGCTGCCGCGCCTCACCCGAGCGCATGGCGTGGCTCGAGTGGCTGCCGGCGGTGCTCCAGGATCTTGCGGAGCGCTGGTCGCTCGCGCTCGAGGAGCCGTTCGACGGCCCGGAGGTGAGCGCCTCGTGGGTGGCGCCGGCCCGGCGGGCGGACGGGACCCCGGCGGTACTGAAGGTGGGGATCCCGCACATGGAGGCTGAGCAGGAGATCGACGGTCTGCGCTTCTGGGACGGGGATCCGACGGTGCGCTTGCTCGAAGCGGACAACGACCTCGGCGCGATGCTGCTCGAGCGGTGCGAGCCCGGGACAACGCTCCGCTCGCTTCCTGAGTCCGAGCAGGACGTCGTCATCGCCGGTCTCCTGCGCCGCGTCTGGCGTGTCCCGACCCGCCCGCATCCGTTCCGGCCGCTGTCTGACATGGTTGGGTACTGGGTCGAGGAGACGAGGTCGAACGAGGCGCGCTGGCCCGACCCGACGCTCGTCCGTGACGGGCTGCGGCTGTTCGAGGACCTCGCGCGCGACCCCGACGTCGGCCAGGTGCTCCTCGCAACGGACCTCCACGCCGGCAACGTGCTTCGCGCGCGGCGCGAGGTCTGGCTGATCATCGACCCGAAGCCGTTCGTCGACGACCCCGCCTACGACGCGACCCAACATCTGCTGAACTGCCTGCCGAGGCTCCGAGCCGCGCCGACCGCCACCATCGCTCGGTTCGCTGGGTCGACCCCGAGCGTGTACGCCTCTGGCTGTTCGCCCGCGCCGCGGCCGAACACCGCGACGACTGGGACGACTCGTGGATGGACCTTGCTCGGCGACTCAGGCCCTAGGACTCGAGCTCAGGGCACAGCCGCTCCCCTCGGCCTACCTTCTTCTCCCTACCGCACCGTGACGTCGGTGGCGTTCGCTGACAGCAGCTCGCCCTCGGTCGAGACGATCTCCATCTCCACGCGATACGCGCCGGGAGCCGCCGACGCTGGGATCAACCAGGCGATGCGATCCGCCTCCTCGGCCGAGTCCGCCGCGAAGGTCGCCGTGAGGCCGTGCTCGGTCACCGTCCGGCCGGTCTCGACCTGCACGATCTTCCATGAGACCCGCGCCTGCTCGAGCTCGTGGTGGTGGTCGTTCGTGACCCAGACCGTCGCCGCGAACGAGTCGCCCCGCTCGTAGACCTTCTCCCGGCCGATCACGTACGGCTTCGTGTTGCGCTCGAGGCTGACGAGCACCGGCCCGTAGACCGCATCCATCGCGTCGTAGACCTTGTACGGGCGGCGGTAGTAGTCGAGGAGTCCCGAGCCCATGATCGGGCACGGGTCGCTCCAGTAGTAGAGGTACATCGAGGCGATCGGGCGCCACTTCCGCTGGCGGAGGTACTCGATCTGCTCCTTCACGACGAGGGCCTCGTACGCCTGGTAGGCGTCGATGAACTCCTCGAGCGTGTCCTTCATCTCGACCTTCGCGAAGTTGAAGGCGAGGTTGTAGAAGCCGCCGTGGTACTCCCACGTGTCCCAGTCGGGCGGCCACAGCTTGTCCGGCGGGATGAAGGTCTCGAGTGTCTCGCGGACCGGGATCGACCCGGCGCCGAACTCGACGATGTTCGGCGGGAACTCGATCTCGTCGAGGTGCGTGTCGCCGTCCCAGCAGTAGCCGATCATGAGGTTGTACACGCCCTCGCGGTAGTCGCCGAGATGGATCCACCGGGTCGGGTCCACGGTGCCGAGCGTCTCCTTCAGCACCGGACACAGGCGGTGGTAGTTGTTCGGCTTGTCCGGCAGCAGGTAGACCTCGGGCTCCTTGAAGACCGACCACATGCCGATGCACGCGTGGTTGCAGAGCATCAGGCCCATGTCGCGGATCATGTCGCTCGCGCGCTCGATGAGGCTGTCGCTGTCGCTCACGCAGTAGTGGAGCGGGAACACCTGCCAGACCAGGAACCCCATCTCGTCGCACATCGTGTAGAAGCCGTCCTTCTCGACGTGGCTCCCGATGCGGATCGCGTTGATCTGCATGTCGAGCATCTTCGCGAGGTCCTCGGCCCACATCGCCTCGTTCGCCTCGCTCATCCACAGGCTCGAGATGTAGCGCATGCCGCGCAGGAACAGCCGCTCGCCGTTCACGTACCACTGGCCTGTCACCTCGTCGTGGACGACCTCCTTGATGCCGAAGGACTGTTCGACGGCGTCGTTGCCCACGCCGACGGTGGCGGTGTACAGGTCGGGGCGACCGCGGTCCCAGGTCCACCAGAGCCGGGCCTCGGGGACGGTAACGACGATCTTATGGGTGGTGCGCCCCGGCTGGAGCGCGACCCGGCGGGTGCGCTCGACCCCGGGGCCATCGAAGGTGCGGGGGCCCACATGGAGCCGCAGATCGGCCTGGACGACGGCCCGGGTCGTGTTGTGCACCGTGACGTCCACGCTCACGAGCGCGGTGCCGTCTGGCTTGTCGGTCTTGTCGCCGAGCCAGTCCTTCTTGACCCCGATCTTCGTGAAGACCTTCACGTGGTCGACGGAGATGGCCGGCCGGGCGAGGAGCTCGACGCTGTCCCAGATGCCGCCCGAGTTGCCGTCGGACCGGAACGAGGTCTGCGCGCCGGGCCGGTGCATCGCGTCGATCATGTGGCCCTTGATCTGCTCGATCGCCTTCGCCTGATGCGTCCGGTAGGGCGTCGAGAGCGGGTTGTCCGAGAAGTCCACCTGGACGTACTCGGTCGGGTCCCTCGGCGCGGCGTCCTTCACGGCGACGACGTTCTCTCCCTCGAGGTCCACCACGTCGGTCACGTCGAACTCGAACGGGTTGAACATCCCCTCGTGGGAGCCGAGGTACGTGCCGTTCAGCCAGACGTCCGCGAGGTAGTCGACGGCGCCGAACCGGAGCGACAGCCGCTGCCCTCGGAGCTCGGCCGGTACCTCGAACGTCCTGCGGAACCAGATCGTGCCGAAGAAGTCGCCGACCTGGGTCAGGTACCAGTTCGTGGGCAGACGCATGGTTCCCCACGACGATGTGTCGAGACCCGGGTCCGGGTAGCCGAGCGACTCGCCCGGCTCGTCGCCCTCGAGCCGATACCGCCAGTCGCCGTCGAGGCTGAGCCGAGGGCGGCCGGCGACGAGCGAGATCATCGGCCCGGCTCCTCCAGCAGGGGCTCGAGCCAGTCGGGGATCTCACGCCCCTCGACCCGGACGAACAGCGACTCGTACTCGGGCAGGGTCGAGAGCACGGCGTCGATCTCCTCCGAGGACACGGACGCACGATCGCGCTCGGCCCGGATCAGCAGCGGCAGGAGCCGAACGTCGCTGGCCGTGCAGATCCCCGTCACCTCGGGCCGCGCGAGCACGAACGCCACGGCCGCTGTCACGTAGGCTTGCTCGTCCATCGGCTCGTACCACGTCGCGTAGGTAGCTTCGCCGGATGACCTCCACAGGTTCCGCGCGATCGACTTGATGATGCGCAGGCCGACGTCCTGCTCGGTCGTGGCTGCCATGAGCGCCTCGACGTCGCGGCGGTAGCGCTCGTCCTGCGCGAGCCGGTAGTTGTAGGGCGTGATCACCGTGTCGAACGGGAACCGCCGCAGCGCCTCGAGATGGGTGGCCGGCGCGTGCGCGCCGTGTCCGGTGATGCCGATCGCGCCGACGAGGCCCTCGTCCCGCGCCCTCACCGCACCCTCGATCGCGCCTCCGGGCCCCACGGCCCGGCCGAGGTCCTCGAGGTCGCCGACGGCGTGGAGCTGGATGAGGTCGATGTGGTCGACCTGGAGCCGCTCGAGCGACCGGCGGATGCTGTCGTACGCGCCGGCAGCCGTCCGGTCGCCGGTCTTCGTCGCCAGGAAGATCCGGTCCCGGATCCGGCCCATCCACCGTCCGAGGTGGATCTCCGAGTCCCCGTAGTCGGCCGCTGTGTCGAAGTGGTTGATCCCGGCCTCGAGCGCGAGTTCGATCGAGCGGTCGGCGACCTCCTCGGAGACCTCGCCGAGCGTCGCTCCGCCGTAGACGAGCACCGAGGTCATGTGGCCGAGCCGCCCCAGCCGCCGTGTCTCCACAGTCATCGCCCCTTCACACGCGGCGACGCGCGCGGGACTCGAACCACCACGGTTCGAACCCGCTGTCGTGCGGATCGACCATCGTCCCTGGCGGGACGAGACCGTCGATCGCATCGAGGGTCGCGTCGTCGAGGCGCAGGTCTGCGGCCTCGACGAGGTCTTGGAGCTGCTCCATCGTCCGCGGTCCGATGATCGCCGAGGTCACCGCGGGGTGTGCGAGGGTCCAGGCGATCCCCAGGCGGGGCAGCGTCGTGCCGGTCTCGTCGGCCAGCCGCACGAGCTCCTCGACGATCTCGAGCTTGCGCTGGACCTCGGGGCGGGACTCGTCGAACAGGACCGCGAGCCACTCGGCGCGCTGCGCGCCCCGGACCGCTCGGGACTCCGGCGAGCGGTCGAAGTGCTCCCGGCGGTAGCGGCCCGAGAGCCACCCGCGGTTGAGCGGGCTCCATACCAGCACCCCTATCCCGTACCGCTGGGCGATGGGCAGGACGTCGTGCTCGATGCCCCGCACGAAGATCGAGTACGGCGGCTGCTCGGTGCGGAAGCGCGAGAGGCCTCGGCGTTCCGCCGCCCACTGGGCCTCGACGATCTGCCAGCCCGGGAAGGTCGATGACCCGAAGTAGCGGATCTTGCCCTGCCGCTGGAGGTCGGTGAGTGCCCCGAGGGTCTCCTCGACGTCCGTGAACGGCTCGGGCCGGTGGATCTGGTACAGGTCGATGTGGTCGGTCCGGAGCCGGCGGAGACTCTGCTCGACCTCGCGCGCGATCCACACGCGCGAGTTGCCCTGGTCGTTGAGGCCAGGTCCCATCCCGCCGTGCACTTTCGTCGCGAGGACGACTTCGTCGCGCCGGCCCTTCAGGGCCTTGCCGACGATCTCCTCGGACTCGCCGTTCGAGTACACGTCGGCCGTGTCGACGAAGTTGATGCCTGCGTGGATCGCGGCGTGGATGATGCGGGCGCAGTCGTCAACGTCGGCGTTGCCCCACGCCCCGAACATCATCGTCCCCAGGCAGTGGGTGCTCACCCGCAGGCCGGTCCCGCCGAGCACGCGATACTCCATCGGTCCTCACCCTCCGTTCGGACCCGTGCTGAGCCGGATCCCGCGATGGCGCGCGGGCGTGGCTTTACGCCCAGACCTGAGAACGTTACCATACGACCGCCACTGGGCCGGTGGCCGCACGGGGACGGAGGGGGTGAGCGTCCAGGCCACGGGCGCCGGCGGTGAAGCGCGGGCGGGACCCGCCGTCTGGTCTGAGGAAGGTGACGCGATGAAGTGGCGACATGTGTGCGGGGCGGTGCTGGCGCTGTCCCTGGTGACGCCGGCGGCGTGCGCCGGAGGCGACGAGGGCGAGGGTGGCGGCGGAGCGACGGGATCTGGTGGCCAGGAGCCCGTCACGCTCGACTTCTGGGTGTTCGAGGAAGGCCTGTTCGGCTACCTCGACGCCCTGGAGCAGGGTTTCGAGGACGGGTATCCGAACGTCGACCTGGTGATCACCACCTATCCGGAGGACAACTACGGCGTCAAGGTCGATACCGCGATCGCGGCCGGCAAGGCGCCGGACCTGGTCCTGGTCTTCGGCCCCGACCAGATGCGCGCGGGGCTGCTGCTGCCACTCGATGACATGGTCGCTGAGAACAACATCGACCTGTCCACCTACGTCCCCTCGATCGTCAACCCCGGTGACGAGTTCAGCTGCGCGTACGAGGATCACCTGTACTGCCTAGGCTCCTACGCGGGCTCCGTGCAACTCATCTACAACAAGGACATGTTCGACGCGGCGGGGATCCCGTACCCACCGACGTATCCTCCGATGACGCCGGAGCAGTTCATCGACTACGCCTGTCAGCTGACCGACGAGGCGAACGGGATCTGGGGTGCCGCGGTCTCGGATCCGCTGGCCTATCTGCCGTGGGAGATGTTCTTCAGCCCCGACGGCACGTCGGTCGAGGGGTACGTGGATGGGCCTGAGGTGGTCAAGCAGTTCGAGGTCCTCGCGGCTGGCTACGACCAGGGGTGCATCCCGAGCTCGAACGTCCTGGACCCCTGGCAGCAGGGGCGGGACTTCTTCGCGCAGGGCAAGCTCGCGATGGTCATCACTGACTTCCAGGATCTGCCCACGATCGAGGAAGCCGGCATCAACTACGGTGCGACGTCCTCGCCAACGCCGACCGGGTACGAGCCGTACTTCTTCGTGTGGACCGACAGCGTCGGCGTGATGGCGAGCTCGGACAACCCCGATGAGGCGATGGACCTCGTCGCCTTCCTGACGACCGAGGGCCAGTACCTCCGCCACGACATCAACGACGACATCCCGCTCGACCTCGCGATCGCGGACGAGGTCGATTGGGCGGGGGACATCGCAGGGCGTCAGGAGGGGCTCGAGGTGCTGAGCCACGCGCGCAGCGCGGTCTTCATCCCGAACCGCTGGGACGTGATCGGGCCGTACTACGACGCGTGGGGGTTCGTGGTCGGCGGGGAGAAGACCGCGCAGGAGGCCCTGGACGACGCGGCACCGGCGATCCAGGAGAACCTCGACAAGGCCTGGGAGGTCTGGAACGAGGCGGGCTAGGTCCTCCTAGCCCGAGCCCGTGGTGCGTCGGCGGGCCGGCGGCAGGGCCCGGGCGTGTGAGAACGATGTCACGTTGGCAACGGAAGGAGGAGCCGCTGTAGGAGCGCAGGTCCCCACCGTCGCGTTTGCCGCGCCGAACGAGGTCGCGATCCGGACGATGGAGCTCCCCGACATCGGTCCTCGGGACGTTCGGATCCGCACGGTGTGCTCGGGAGTGAGTCAGGGCACGGAGCGCTGGCTCCTCACGAACCGGTACCGGTGGACCGGCGGCGTCCCGCAGTACCCGCACTTCCCCGGGTATCAGGCGGCCGGCATGGTGGAAGAGGTCGGCGACGAGGTCGACGACCTGCGATCGGGCGATCACGTGTTCGCCCAGGGGACGCGGTTCGCGGACCCGCAGGCGCGGTACGGGCTCGGCGCGCACACCGCCGCGCTGGTGCAGGCGCGGGAGGACGTGACGCGTCTCGACCCCGGCGTGGACCTGGCCGCGGCCTCGCTGCTCCGGATGGCCGGCGTCTCGCGGCACGGGGTTCGGCTCACCGGCGTCGAGCCGGGCGACCTCGTGGTCGTCATCGGACAGGGGATGATCGGGCAGATGTCGTCGCAGGCCGCTCGGCGACTGGGCGCTCGGGTGATCGCATCCGACGTCATCCGCGCTCGGGTCGAGGCCTCGGCAGCGCACTCGGCCGATCGGGTCGTGGACGCCTCCGTCGAGGACCTCGTCGCGGTCGTGCGCGAGGAGCGTCCGGATGGCGCCGACGTCGTGATCGAGACCACCGGGATCTCGTCCATGCTCGAGACGTGCGTGGACCTCGTCCGGCGGGAGGGACGCATCTGCCTCCAGGGCTACTACCCGGATCCGATCGAGGTCGAGTTCCATCCGACCCACCTGAAGCGAGCGACGGTGACGTTCCCATGCTGGGTGGACCGCGAGGACGACACCGAGCTCGCGGCCGACCTCGCGACGGGGGGTGTCGTCATCGAGCCGTTGATCACGCATCGGATCCACTACACGGACGCGGTCGAGGCGTTCGACCTCGTCGTGAACCACCCGGAGCACTCGCTCGGGATGGTCCTTGTGTGGAGCGAGGGGTGAGCACCGAAGATGGAGCGAGCCGTCTACTTCGACGCCTGGTACCCGCGGCACCACTGCTACCACCCAAGCCTCCCGGCACGGCGGCTCCGCATGATCGAGGATCTCGAGGCCTACCGCGCGACCGCCCTCGTGTGGTCGGCGCTCGGCGGCGGGTCGATCTCGCTCCCGTACCTCGAGGAAGAGGCGTGGGGTGAGGTCGATCCGCGGTTCCGCTTCTACGGCTTCCTGAACGACGCGGAGTTCATCCAGCACTGCCAGGAGCGCGGGATCAAGGTCTACGGCATCGTCTTCGAGGTCCAGGGCTGGGAGTTCCCGGTCGAGCTGAACCCGGAGCAGGATCGCATCCTCTCGATGAACGAGCCCCGCGGGGTCGGCACGCCCGGGTGGCTCGGCCTGCGCGAGTTCACGCAGAACACCTACCCGAAGCTGTGGAAGCCGCTCGAGCACTACTTCCCGGAGGGGCTGGTCAACTCCGACGGTGAGGTGGTGACCGACCTCCTCGAGGAGTGCACCTCGCGCGACATCCACGGCAACGCACTCCACTCCGAGTGGGTCGAGGCGCCCGACCGCGAGCACTACGCGTACCTGATGGACCGCAACAACCCGGTCTGGCGCGAGTACCTGAAGGCGATCATCCGGATCCAGATCGACGCGGGCGTCGCCGGAGTCGAGCTTGACGAGGCCGACCTCCCGCTGTTCTCGACGCGGTACGGGGGCTGCTTCTGCAAGGACTGCATCAAGCAGTTCCGCGAGCACCTCAAGGAGCTCCCCGCTGAGCAGCGGCCGAAGGAGCTCGAGGGCGCCGACCTGGACACGTTCCACTATGGCTCGTGGCTGCTCGAGCGCGGGTTCGACTTCAAAGAGGATCGGCGGCAGGCGCCGCTGTTCTGGGACTACATCCGCTTCCAGCGTCGGGCCGTCACGAAGCACTTCATCGAGCTCACCGACTACATCCGTGAGTACGGGCGCTCGAAGAGCCGCGAGGTGCTCGTGGCATGCAACTGTGGTGACGCGCCCCCGCACTTCGACGCGTTCCGCCCGCACGTGGACCTGCTCTGCGCCGAGCAGCACGTCACCGAGTACCGTCAGCCCTCCTGGTGCCGGTACGCCGCGGGGTTCGCCGGCGAGGAGGCCGAGCTCGTGGTCGTCGAGCAACCGTTCGCCGGCGTGATCCCCGAGCTCCAGCAGAACCTCACACGTGGCAAGAGCAAGGACCGGTTCCGGATGATGCAGTACGAGGCGGTTGCCCTCGGCGTGAGCACGAGCATCCCGTACGGATCGTGGATGGGCCCTGTCGTGCAGGAGTCGCTCTGGGCGCCGCACGAGGTGCTGACCGAGATGCAGGACTTCCTCGCCGACCACGAGGACCTGTTCAGCAAGCGGACGTACTCGGAGACGGCAGTCGTCTACAGCGTGCCGAGCGTGTTCGAGCACCAGATGGTCGACGACGCGAGGAGCTTCACGCCGTTCTACGAGGCGTGCGACACGCTCGTCGCGCAGGGGCAGCCCTTCGACGTCCTCATGTTCCCCGAGGGCGAACTGCGACCCGACACGCTGACGCTCGAGGACCTCGCGCAGTACCGGACGCTGATCCTCCCGCACTGCACGTCGCTGACGCTGCCGCAGGTCGAGCTGATCGAGTCCTTCCTCAACCGCGGCGGACACGTGCTCGTGCGAGGCGAGTTCGGGGCGAACCTGCCCGAGGACGCCCATGCGGCGCTGCTCACGCACGCGCGCGTGAAGCGCGTGGACGCCGTGCGCGTCGAAGACCTCGCCGACGGGCCGCAGGTGGTCATGGACGGCGACCACGACCTCGCGATCAACCTGCAGCGGGTCACGCGGGGTGTCGCGATCCACCTCATCCGGTACGACTACGACGAGGAGCGCGACGAGGTCCCCGTCCTGCCCGAGCTCACGCTCCGGTTCCGCCTCCCGCGCTGGTACCGACACGCGTTCCCGTTCACGCCCTCGGGCGCCATGGGGGCGCACCTCGGGATGAGCTGGCACGAGCGCGGGATGCACCGCCTCGAGCTCCGCGATGTGCCGCTCTACTCCATCGTGCTGCTGCAGGGTTGAGCGGTGTACGGCCGACCGGCCCCCGTTCCCGCCGTTACCCCGCGTTCCAGAGCTTCCAGGCCTTGTCGAGGTTCTCCTGGATCGCCGGCGCCGCCTCGTCGAGGGCCTGCTGCGCCGTCTTGTCCTCGGCCGTGATGAACCCGAAGGCGTCGAAGATCGGCCCGAACGTGTCCCACCGGTTCGGGATGAAGATGGCACCTCGGGCGTGCGGCAGGACCTCCATGCCCTCCTCACGTCCGGGGATGCCCTGCGACCATCCCATCTCCTCGGCGACCGTGGCGTCCAGCGGGTAATCGCCCGCCTCGGCGCGGATCCGCTGACCCTCGGTCGCGAGGAACGAGACCAGCTGCTTCGCCTCCTCGACATATGGAGATGACGCGAAGATCGCCATGCCGTCGGACCACGTGTTGAAGAACGGCTCGATGCCCTCGGGCGTCGGCAGCCCCGACACCCCGTAGTTGATCCCGGCCTTCTCGAGCTGCTCCAGGCCCTGGAACCCGCCCACGACCATCGCGAGCTTGCCCTGAGCGAAGAAGTCCTGGCCCTGCTCCCACGGATCCATCATGTTCAGCCCCGGGGCGCAGCCGTCGACGATCCCCTTCGCGAGCACCTCGTGATCGTGCACCGAGACCGGACCGTTCACGTAGCCGGTCGCGGTCAGGCCGTCCGGGCTCACGAACGTCTCCCACGGGAGCCACGTGACCGGATCTCCGTACGCGGAACCCCAGATCCCGTTCGCCTCGTCGGTCAGCGCGCACGAGTCCTCGACGAATGTGTCGACGGACATCGGGGGCCACGTCGGTGGGTACGCGATCCTGGCCGCGTCGAACATGTCCTTGTTGTAGAGGAGCACGACCGAGCCGAGGAACGACCCGAGGCAGTAGAGCTTCCCGCCGTACGCGCAGCCGAACTCAGCGTTCGTCTGTCCTGAGGTCCCGACGATGGCCGGGTTGAACCCGGACAGATCGATGCCCTCCTCGGCGACCATGTCGTCAAGCGGGACGAGCAGCCCTTCCTTCATCCACTCGAGGCCGGGGTACGAGACGACGTCCGGCGGTTTCCCGGCCGCGATCGCCGTGTCCACCTTCACGCCGAACGAGCCCTCGGGGTACGTGGTCACGTCGACCTTGATGCTCGGGTGCGCCGCCTCGAAGGCGGCCACGAGATCGTCCTCGAAGACCCCGATGTCCTCGGAGAGGGTCCACCACTCGAGCGTGACCTCCTCCTGGGGACCGCTCGTTGCCGTGGCCCCACCTCCACCTCCGCCGCCTTCGTCGCCGCTCGTACATGCGACCCCGACGATCGCCAGGATCGCGAACAGTGCGATGACCCGTGGTGGCTTCATCCGACTCCTCCCCTCGCCGTCCCTCGTCGCTGCATCGACGTTCGATGCGCCTTCCGCTGTCTACAGCTTCAGGAGATCCCGGCCCGGAGCGTTGCCCTCGCCGACCGCACGGTAGTAGCGATCCCATCGGAGCAAGGCCTCCGAGGTCCACGCGTTCGCGCCCGGCCATTCGTCGGTCCGGAGCGGCCGGCCGAACCGCCGGTCGAACCCCCATGTCGAGAACGCTCCGTTCTCGTACTGACTCCGGACGACGGCGTTCGCGATCGCGACCGCCTTGTCGAGATGCGTGTCGTCACTCGTGGCCTGGTGCAGGGCCATGAGCGACATCACGAGATATGAGTTGTAGTTCTCCATCGGCCAGTAGCACAGGTACTGCTCGAGGACCCCCGGCGTGATGCACTCCACGGGCACGGGCGACGTTTCCGGCTGCCACACGACGAACTGATCCTCGACCCAACGTTGGATGTCCAGGGCGATGTCGACGGCCCCGGGGATCTCGTCCCGGAACCACACGAGGTAGCGCACCAGCTCGTCGGCATCCAGATGCTCGAGGTTCTCGTAGGGCACGTTCTCCGCGAAGTCCTCGAACTGCCCCTGCCACAGGTGTGTACGGACGGGGTTGTCGAGCATCCATCCGACCGCCCTCCGCCGCGCCTCCGCGTACGTCGGGTCGGGCTCGAGTGCCTCGAGCTCCGCGAACAGCCGAGCGGGCCCGATTGTGTCGGACGTGTAGTCCTGGACGACGGAACCGTCCCGCGGGTTCACGCGGTACGGCCACGTGCCGTCCTCGCGCTGCATCCGGACCAGCGTCGCGGCGAGGTGCTGCGCGTAGTCGAGGAAGCGGTCCTCCCCGAACGCCTTCCAGAGCTGAACCATCGCCTCGCCGACGCTGGCTGAGCGGAAGAGCGTGATGGCCTCGCCCTCCTTCCCACCGCTCTGCCGCCCGTCCTCCGAGGTCGAGTACGGGAAGCCGCCACACGTCCAGTCCTCGGGCAGTCGGTGCTCGAGCAACCACTCGCCGTACCTGCGCGCCTGGTGGCGAGCCTCGTCGCGCAGCGGGTCGTCCGGGAACTCATCCGCGAAGTACAGGAAGGCCATCGGGAACTGCGGGTGGTTGGACGCCGGGTACGCGAGCCGGAACCGCTGGCCGGTGATGGTGTCCTCGAAAGAGGACCAGCAACAGCGGGGCCACCCGACCTCGTAGGGTTCGTCGGGATCTCGCGCCGGCTCGAGGAGGTAGGCGATGTTCCGGCGCGCCGCCTCCCGCCAGTCGAGCGGCTCCTGACGGAGGCCGTCGAACCCGGGCACCTTGTAGAAGCGCTTCGGCCAGGACGGCATGCATGACTCGCGGCCGGTTTCGTCCAGTCCTTCGACGACCAGGTCGATCTGGCCGTCAGGGAGTTCATCCCAGACGCCAGCCATGGAGAACGCCGTGTCCGGTGCCTCGGCGTCGATCGCCATCCGTCGCGACGGCGCGAAGCGGACGCGGTAGCGAGCGACCCCGGGCACGGGGTCCCAGGTCCAGGTCGGAGGGTCGACGAAGCGGGTGGCGTGGACGTTCCAGCCGTTCAACGTGACCCACCTGACGGGATACACGCGGGCCTCCGATGGCCGCCCCGAGGATGATATCGTTACCACACTTCGGGGCGGAGCGCTGAGCGGATGAGCTCGATCTCAGCCGTAGGCGGCTGGTGGGAGACGTGGCCCTGGCGCCTGATCCAGACCAACCTGCGCGAGATCGACATGCGCGACATCGACGCCGAGCGCTACGTCGCGTCGCTCCGCTCGTTCGAGGCCACGGTCGCGATGATCAACACGTCGGGCATCGTCGCGAGCTACCCGACCGCGCTCGAGTTCCACACGCCGAGCCGATACCTCCAGGGCGACGACCTCGCGACGATCGTGGCCGCGTGCCACGACGCCGGGATCAAGGTCGTCGCACGCACCGACTTCTCGAAGGTGCGCCGGGCGCTGTACGAGCGGCACCCCGAGTGGGCCGCGATCGGCGCTGACGGCGGGATCGTCGAGGAGCACGGTGACGTGCACGTCTGCGTGAACGGCGTCTACCAGCGCGAGCACGCCCCGGCGATCGTCGAGGAGACGATCGCGGCGCTCGACGTCGACGGCATCTACTTCAACTGGGCCGGCTACCTCTCGTACGACTACCACGGCGTCGACCATGGCATCTGCCACTGCCAGAGCTGCGCCGAGCGCTTCGGCGAGATGTTCGGGCTCGAGCTTCCGACCGAACGGGACCTCGACGACCCGGCCTACCGCCGGTACCTCGTGTTCCAGGACCGGACGCTCCGCGAGGACCGGGCGCGGATGCACGAGCGGATCCGGAGCCTCCGGCCGGATCTCGCGATCGACCGCGCGCTCCCCGCGGGCGGGTTCGTGCGGCAGGAGTCGAACACCGCGCTCGGGCGCCGGACGTGGCCGTACAGCGCCTCGGACAACACGAAGTGGGTCGTCGCCTCGTACCCGCGGATGGTGAGCAGCAACGCCTCGGTCGACTTCATCGACTTCCCGGTCCGGCACGTCGCGGTCTCCCCGCACCTGCAGCGCTTGCGGCTCGCGCAGGCGCTCGCGAACGGCGGCGGCCTCGACTACTACGTGATCGGCTTGCTCGACGACAAGGCCGACCGCTCGGGGTTCGAGGTGGTTCGCGAGGTCTTCCGCTTCCACGCGGCGCACGAGGCCGAGTACCGGGATCTCCGCTCGTGCGCCTCGGTCGCGCTCCTCACGGGCCCGCGCCCCGACGTCGAGGAGCACCGCGGCTGGTTCCGCGCGCTCGCCGAACACCACATCCCGTTCGACGTCCTCGTGACCGACGCGGCCGACGACGCCGCGCTCGAGCGCTACGGGGTCGTCGTTGTCCCCGGGCTCGAGCCGATCGCGGGGGAGCTCGCTCGCCGGCTCGACGCCTGGGTCGAGCGTGGGGGCACGCTCGTGGCCTCGGGGCTCGCCGGGTTCCGCGATGAGCTGTACGAGCCGCGGACCGAGCCGCCGTTCGCGTGCCTCGGCGTCGAGAGCGTCCGCGAGGTCCGCCCGGACCTGCGCGGCGCCTCATTCCGGATCGACGACCACGAGGGGTTCGAGCGCCTCGCGGACACCGACCTGGTGTACCTCGACGGCCCGTACGTGGACGCGGAGTACCGCTCGGACGTGCGGCGCGTGTTCTCGCTGATCCCTCCCGGTCCGTTCGGCCCGCCCGAGCGCGTCGTCCTCGAGGAGCCCACCGGCGAGCTGGCGATGACCAGGCGAGCTGTCGGCACCGGACGGGCGATCTTCCTGCCGTGGCGATGCGGCGCGCTCGTCGAGCGGGACGGTCACCCGAACACGGTGAACTTCCTCGCGGACGTGCTCGAGCGGCATGCGGGCGCCGAGCCGCTCCGCGGCAACCTGTCGCCGATGGTCGAGGTGATGCTGTTCGAGCGCCCCGACGGCAGCCGGCTCCTGCATCTCGTGAACGCCTCGGGGCACTTCGGCCAGCGCGAGCTCGCGCCGGTCCCGATGCATGGCGCCGGGGTCGCCGTCCCGTTCGACGGCGAGCCTTCCGACGTCCGCACGCTCGTCGGCGCGGGGTGCTCGTGGTCGGCTGCCGACGGACGGGTCACGATCCGGCTTCCCGAGCTCGGCCTGTTCGAGGCGGTGGTGATCGCACGATGACCGACGTCGTGCGCGTCGGGATGATCGGCGCCGGGGGCATCGCCCGCACCCATACGGCGAACCTGCAGGGGTTCGGCGGCGTGCGGATCGCGGCGGTGATGGACCCGGCGCTCGAGCGGGCCGAGGCGCTCGCGGCCGAGTGCGGCGCCCGCGCGTTCGAGGATCTCGACGCGGTGCTCGAGGGAGTCGACGTCGTCTACGTGTGCAGCCCGCCGACGTTCCACCGTGCGCAGGTCGAGGCCGTCGCGGCCGCCGGCACGCATGTCTACCTCGAGAAGCCGATCGCGACGACGCTCGAGGGCGGGCGGGCGATCGTGGCCGCGCTGTCCGCGAGCCCGGGCCGCTCCATGGTCGGCTTCAACAACCGGTTCCGCCCCGCGTTCCGCCGCTGGCGCGAGTTGATCCGAGGCGGCGAGCTCGGTTCGGCGCTCGCGGCGTGGATCCTGCGGATGGCGCCCTCGACCCCGACGCCGAACGCGAACTGGCGCACGACCCCGGGGCTGCTCTGCGGCATCACGATCGAGTCGGCCTCGCACGACATCGACCTCGTGCGCTGGGCGCTCGGCGAGATCGGCTCGGTCTCCGGCTCCACCGCCAGCTCGCGCCCCGAGCTCGAGGGCTTCGACGACACGCTGAGCGCGGTGCTCCGCGTCGAGGGCGGTCCCGCCGTCACGTTCTCGGTGAGCTGGGCGTCGGCGATCTCGACGTCCTCACGCGGGTTCGTGGGCACCGGTGGCGGGGCCATGCTCGTCGGCCCCGACATGTGGACCGTGACCGAGCTCCGGTGGGCGCGCTCGGGACAGCCCGAGACGGTCGAGCCGATCGACCCCGCCGAGGGCGCCGACCTCGGCTACCGCGCTGCCTCCGAGCACTTCATCGCGTGCATCCGCGAGGGCCGCGATCCCGTGGTCACCGTGCACGACGGCCTCGCGGCGCTCGAGGTCTCGCTCGCTTGCTCGCCTCGGCAACCAGCGGAGGCCAGAACGTGCACGTCGCTGACTAGCGGTTCGGGTCAGCAGATCTGGATGCTCGAACGGCGGCTTTCAGCTCGTCGTAGGCCCGTTCGATCGGGTGCGTTGCCTGGCTCATCTCCGTGCGGGAGATCTGCAGACGCTCCTCGAGCCGGTCCGGGAGGTCAGCCTCGCCGGCGATGACGACGGCTGGCTGAGCGAGACGCACGCCGCCCGCAGAGGTGGCGATGAGGCACTCAACGAAGATGCAGTCCGGCGTCACCCACTTGTGCGTCCCGGCCGCCCCCACTGGCCGTTCGTCCCAGGCTGCGAGCGCGCCGGTCACATGCAGCTCCCCTCGGCGTGTCCAGGCATCCTCGAACCCCTCGTCGAGGGTGATCAGGATGAGGTCGAGGTCGCTCATCTCGTCGGCGGTGCCCGCCGCGAATGAGCCGATCACGAGGGCGCCGAGGTACAGCTTCGTCCCCTCTACGAACTCGGCCAGTGCACGAAGGGTCGGCCATTGCCTGAGTCGGCGGATCATGTCACTTTCGTGGAAGGCCCCCTCCTCGACGCTCGCGCTCGAGGAGCGCTTGAGCCGTGTCTGCACTCGCTCGTGCTGGATGACGTCTTCGGTGAACGGGGCCTTGCCGGACGAATACGCCTGGTGATCGTCGCCGTGGCGGCGCGCCAGCTCCTGCTTCAGCTCCCCGTAACGATCGCGGAGGTCCGCGTCCGAGCGCAGCGCATCCCGGAACGTCAGCATGTTCCTCCACTCGGCGCCGTTCAGCTCGACGAGGTGGACGCGGTGGGTCGTAGGGTGACCTCGCTTCATGGACAGGTGTCTGGGCACGTCGATCTGTGGCTCGTGCTCGTAACCGAGCCCCGAGAGGCTGCCGACGGCGGCGTCGAGGTCCTCCCACCTGCGCAGACCGACGAGGATGTCGATCTTCGGCTTGGCTGCGAGCCTCGGGACGGCGGTGCTCCTGACGTGCTCGATCTCGGGATCGAGGTCGGCCAGGGCGGACCGGAGGGCGGAACGCTCCGCCTCGAACACCCGAGGCCATGCGGCGTCGTATGGAACCACCACGACGGGGAACATGCGAGGCTCCTCGGAGGACGTCACGGGAGCGCCATGGTACGCGCCGCGAACGTCCTGCGAGACGGTCTAGTGCCTGCGCCAGAACCGGAGCCACCGCCGACGGGAGCGCTTCCGCTCCTCGGCGCGCTTCTCGCCGTGCACGCCCTTCGGCTCGCGGGCCTCCTCGTCGGCCAACTCCTTCGGCACCTTGCCGAGCTCGTACTGCCGCAAGAGGTTCGGCGTCGGCCCGAGTCCTCCGATCATGGCGTTCCTCCTCTCGGCACGAGCTTACGCCCCCATGTCCCGATCAGCGAGCGGCCTCTCGTGACCCTTCGTCTTCGGCACGCCCTCCTGAGGATCCGGGAGCCCCCAAGGACTTGAGCAAGTAACGATGTGGCTCGCCGTCCCAGCGCCGCTCGCCGGACTCGGTCCAGTAGAAGTAGCCGCTCTCGAACTCGCCGAGGCCCGCGTCTCGGTATCCGTGACGCTCGTACATCGCCCGGGCGACGTCGTTGCGGGGGTTCGACACGGTGACCTCCAGACCGATCAGCGTCCAGCCCGCGTCCCGAGCCACCCGTTCGGCCTCCGCGAGGAGGGAAGAGCCGTGGCCGTGGCCTCCGAAGGGGGGAGCCACCTGCAGGTCTTCGATCTCGGCCGCCGAGAGCTGCCTGGCGTGCGCGGACGCCTCGCGCGAGCCAGGTCGATGGACGAAGACCCAGCCGATCGGGCGCTCGCCCTCCCAGGCGACCAGATACACACCCTCGTCGAGCCTCTGAAGATCCCATCGCTTCCGGTGTCGGCTCACGGGAGGACCCGGCTCCGGGTAGATCTCCTCGAGGGCCTCGACGTCGTCCTCTGCGATGGGCCGGATGACGACGGAGGCGCTCACGGGACGGCCAAGGTAGCGCGGGTCAGCCGGCCGTGCCCCCTCGATGACTCAGTTGACCGTCTCGTCGAGCGGGAGGCCGAGCTTCGTGTAGCCGTCGCGGCGGCTGGGGCGGTCGGCGTCCTGGATCTTCACGGCGCGGGCGACGACCTCGGCGGCGATGTCCTGCGGGACCACGACGACGCCGTCGTCGTCCCCGACGACGAGGTCGCCCTGCCGCACCTCCACCCCCGCGCACACGATCGGCTCGCCGTCGGAGACCGCGCGCATACGGCCCATCGGGTGGGCGGGGGAGCGGGCCGTGCAGAACACCGGCGTGTCCTGGATCGTCGCCTCGTACGAGTCGCGGCAGACGCCGTCGATGACGAAGCCGACGGTGCCCTTCACGCGGGCCTGGAGCGTGTTGTTCGAGCCGAGGATGCCGGCGATCGTCCTCTTCGCGTCGATGACGAGGACCTCGTCGGGCGCGCCGTAGGGGCCGGCCTCGCGCCACAACCCCTCGGGCCCGGGCGCGTACTGGCGCTCGGCGAACTCGTCGTAGCTCAAGGGCTCGAGCGGTTGGTCGATGCGGTCGTACGCCATCGTGTGCGCGATGCCCGCGAACCGGATGCCGGGGAACAGCGGGCGCATCCGCGGGTCCATCACGTACCGCTCCTGCAGGCCCATCGAGTCGAGCGCGTCCGACAGGTCCGAGGTCCGCACCGTGCGGGCCGCGGCGAGCGTGTCGGGGTCGATCGTCATGGTCGCTCCTTCCGTTCTGGGGCGTCTCGAGGCAGGAACCGCAGGCCGTGCTCGGCCGCGATGCGATGGAGACGGGCGAAGCTCTCGGCGTAGTCGGCCTCGGTCGCGAGGTGCTCGCAGAAGCACGGAAGGTCGGGGTCGAGCGCTGCCAGGCCACCGAGGTACGCCTCGTGGTCCATCACGCCGTCGCCGATCAGCACCTCGTCCCACCTGATCTGCATGTGCTCGTGGTCCCAGCGCAGGTCCTTCAGGTGGGCGGCCACGATCCGGTCCGAGAGCAGCGCGAACGTCAGCTCGGCCAGGTCGGCGGTGTCGAAGTAGTCGCGACGCCCCACCATGTTCACGAGGTCCAGGTGCAGGCGGACGCTCGGGTGGTCGACCTCGTCGAGGAACGCCGCGATGTCCTCGGGCCGGTAGAAGAACGATGTCCGCCACGGCTCGATCGCGTAGCAGGTGCGCTCGAGGTCGAGGCCGTCCACGATCCGGAGTGCCACCTCGCGGAAGGCGCGCCGGCCCTCGTCGGTGAGCATCGCTCCGTCCGGCGCGAGCATCGAGTCCGAGGGATGCCCGGAGCCGACGAGCGAGATCACGCAGCGGCACCCCATGAGCTCGGCCTTGCGGAGGAGCGTACGGACGCGGTCGATGCGCTCGGCGCGCTTGGCCGGGTCGGACGTCATGAGGTTCTCCCACATCCCCGTCTCGCCGACCACGAGCCCGAGGGCACGGGCAGCCTCGCCGAACGCGACGCACTCGTCGTCGGACATCTCGGTGATGCGGTTCGGCGCCGGGATCGCCGAGAGCCCGTGCGCGTCGAGCCGCTCGCAGAGCGCCTCGAGGTCCTCGGCGCGCTCGGCCGAGTACCAGCCGCCGAGCCTCACCCCGCAGGCTCCAGCACGAGCACGCCGTACGGGTCGATCCTCGGCACGTTGACGATCAGCCGATCGCCCTCGACCTTGGTCGCCACGTCGGTCTCGCCGTCGAGGGCGAGCAGCCTGCCGCTCGCCTCCCCGCCCGACCACGGGACCGAGAGCCGGACGTCGGTCGCCGGCCGGATCGTGTCGGTCTCGGGGTCGTAGCCATAGTCGAGCAGGTGGATGACCTGCCGGTCGCCCCAGGCCCACCGCACCGCGTTGACCGTCGGGTCCGAGCTCTCGATCCGTGAGCCGCCGAACCGCTCCACCGCGGCCGCGATCCGGTCACGGTCTTCGTCCCGGTACCCGCGCCAGAAGTCGAGGAGCATCTCCCCGTCCTCGTGCCGCGTAAGGTCGGCCGCGATCGGACTCTCCGAGAACACCACGAGCTCGCCGCCTCCTCGCGCGTAGGTCTCGAGGGCGGCGATCGGGACCGCGCCGAGGTCTCGAGCCTCGGGCACGAACACGGCCCGGTAGCGCTGCAGCGCAGCGGGGTCGAGGTCGTCCGGGTTGAACTCGCCGTCGCCGACGAAGAGCACGTCGAACTGATACCCGAGCTCCGCGAGCGCCTGTGCGAGGGCCACGTACTTCATGTGCATCGACGGCCGGTGCATGACCGGACCGTCCAGGTAGACGATCGCGAGGTCGTTCATCGACGCGGCCTGCTCGTAGAGGTCGCGGTGCGCGTCGATGAAGCCGATGTGCTCCTTCAGCACGTCGGGAGCCGTCGCCCGTCGCCGGGTCTCGGGGTCGACGCCCGGCCACCAGTAGTAGCCCCAGCGACCGCCGTTCGCGTAGGCCTCGAGGAACATCAGCTCGTAGTACCGCTGCCGGTCCTCGCCGGCGAGCTGCCGGGGCACGTTGATGCTCGGGCAGATCCAGTTCGGCGCGCCCGTGAAGGCGGACCCGAGCCGGTACCACGGAGCGAACTTGCCCCGCGGCAGGATCAGGTGCGGCTCGTCGTGCGTGATGCGGTAGTCATTCTCCATCAGGATGAACTCGAGGTGGGGTCCCCACAGGCAGCCCCACAGCGTTCCGAACCGCTCGACGAAGTTGCCGAGGTACGCGACGTTCGCGCTGATCGCGAAGCCTGGGTTCGTCGCGTCGGCGTGGGCGCGGAGATCCGCGATGAACGCGGTCATCACGCGGAACGCCTCGCGCTCGTGGAAGGCGCGATACCTGGCGAGGAGGTCGTCGTCCTTCCAGAGGCGATCCAGGAGCGCGTCGTCGTCGGCCTCCGCCAGCTCGTCACCGGTCTCCCGCAGGTGCGAGCGGAACCGTTCGAGGCAGCGGGAGCAGAACCCCGTGCCGCGCGCGTCCCGAGTCATGAGCCCGACGCTCGTCATGATCTCGTCGAGGTTCACGACGTCCATGCCGAGGTCGACGCCGTGCTTGCAGCGGTCGAGCAGATAGCGGCGGAAGGCGTCGCTATAGATGCAGGCCGCGTAGACGGGCTTGCGCTCCCAGTAGTACCAGCCGCACTCGGACGTCCGGCCGGCGAGGTCGCGGCAGGTCTCGTCGAGGAGGAACTCGAACCCCGGCTCCTCGTACACCCTCGGCACGAGCGCGATCAGCGGCACCGAGAACAGCGCGCGCCGGCCCCCCTCGTGGAGGTCGGCGACCGTCTCCCGCGATCCGAACTCGGGCGAGGCCCACATGCCGTTCACGGTCGTGCCGAACTCCTCCGCCATCTCGGGGGGCATCGGAACCGCCGAGATGAACTGGATCTGCCGGTACCACTCCATGGGGCACCCCCCTCTGAGCCGGGTCGGGCGAGTCGGCTTGCGTCGGGATGATATCGTTCTCACATCCGACGGCGTGCCGGGACCGGACGGCGCCCGTCCCGTCCGCTCGGAGACGCAGAGGGAAGGAGCGCGGCGATGAAGGCCCCGGCGGTGGTGTTCGTCGAACCCTTCAAGATGGAGATCCGGGAGATGGCGCTCCCAGAGGTCGGTCCGTCGCAGATCGGGATCAAGACCGCCTACTCGGGCGTCAGCCAGGGCACAGAGCGGTGGGCGCTCACCGGTCGCTACAACCATTTCGAGGACGACGTGCCCGCGTACTACCCGTGCTCGCCCGGGTACCAAGCGGCGGGGGTCGTGGAAGTGGTCGGCGCCCAGGTCGACCGCTTCGTGGTCGGCGACCACGCGTTCACGATGGGGACGCACTTCGACGACCCGGACCACAAGTACCCGGGACCGATGCAGGGCTCGCACTCGGGCTACCTCGTCGTCGACGCCTCGGCGGCGTGGAAGGTGAAGCCCGAGGTCGACCTCGCGGGTGCATCGCTGTTCCACATGGCCGGCGTCTCGCGCTCGGGCGTGCGGATCACGAAGATCCAGCCCGGTGACCTCGTCGCGTTGATCGGTCTCGGCATGATCGGGCAGATGTCCGCGCAGGCCGCCCGCCGGGCGGGCGCGAGGGTCATCGCCACCGATGTGATCGCCGCTCGGTGCGAGGCTGCGGCGAAGCACTCGGCCGACCGCGTCGTCGACGGTACGACACAGAGCCTCGAGGACGCGGTGCGCGAAGAGAGACCGGAAGGCGCCGACGTCGTGATCGACACGACCGGCATCGCGAGCATGTACGACCGCTGCCGGGATCTCATCCGGCACGAGGGCAAGATCATGATGCAGGGCTACTACGCCGACCCGATCACGATCGAGTTCCACCCCACCCACCTCACGCGGGCGACGGTCACGTTCCCGTGCGGATGGGACGACGAGTTCAACGACGAGCTCGCCGAGGACATGGCGACCGGGCAGATCGCGATCGACCCGCTCATCACGCACCGGATCCCGTACACGGATGCGGCCGAGGCGTACGAGATGGTGCTCGAGCACCCCGAGCGCTCGCTCGGCATGGTGCTGGACTGGGCCGGGGCGTAGCAGCCCGCGGCCGGAACGACGCGCAGAGGGAGGATCTGAGCGATGGAGCGCGGGGTCTACTTCGACGGATGGTTCCCCCGTCAGCACTGCTACCACCCGAGCCTGCCGCCACGGCGCCTGCGGATGATCGAGGATCTCGAGACCTATCACGCGACCGCCTTGGTGTGGTCGGCCCTCGGCGGCGGCTCGATCTCGCTGCCCTACCTCGAGGAAGAGGCGTGGGGTGAGGTCGATCCGCGGTTCCGCTTCTACGGGTTCCTGAACGACGCGGAGTTCATCCAGCACTGCCAGGAGCGCGGGATCAAGGTCTTCGGCATCGTCTTCGAGGTCCAGGGCTGGGAGTTCCCCGTCGAGCTGAACGAGGACGAGAGCCAGGTGCTCTCGATGAACGAGACGCGCGGGGTCGGCAGGAAGGGCTGGCTCGGCCTGCGGGAGTTCACGCAGAACACCTACCCGAAGCTGTGGAAGCCGCTCGAGCACTACTTCCCGGACGGCCTCGTGAACAGCGACGGCGAGAAGGTCACCGACATCCTCGAGGAGTGCACCTCGCGCGACATCTACGGGGTGCCGTGCCATTCGACGTGGGTCGAGGTGCCGGAGAACGAGCACTACGCGTACCTGATGGACCGCAACAACCCGGTCTGGCGGGAGTACCTGAAGGCGATCATCCGGATCCAGATCGACGCGGGCGTCGCCGGAGTCGAGCTCGATGAGGCCGACCTGCCGATCTTCTCGACGGGCTACGGTGGGTGCTTCTGCCGCGACTGCATGAAACTCTTCCGCGCGTACCTCCAGGAGCTCCCGGCCGACGAGCTGCCGAAGGACCTCGAGGGCACCGACCTCGAGACGTTCCACTACGGGTCGTGGCTGCTCGAGCGCGGGTTCGACTTCAAGGCGAACCGCGAGACGACGCCGCTGTACTGGGACTACATCCGGTTCCAGCGGCAGACGATCGTGAAGTACTTCGCGGAGCTGTCGGACTACATCAAGGAGTACGGGCGCGAGAAGGGGCGCGACGTCCTCGTGTCCGGCAACTTCTACTACTTCACGCCTCACTACTACGCCTTCGAGCCGAAGGTCGACGTGCTCATCACCGAGATGGACAGCACCTCCTACCGGCAGCCGTCGTGGTGCCGGTACGCGGCCGGGTTCGCGCAGGACAAGCCCGTCATCGTCGTCGAGAACCCGTACGGGGGCGTGCCGCCGGAGCTGCTGCCGAAGCTGAAGGACGGGAAGGCCTACGACCTGTTCCGGATGATGCAGTACGAGGCGGCGGCGCTCGGCATCAACATGAGCGTTCCGTACGGCGCATGGATGGGGAGCGTGATCGAGGACTCGTTCTGGGCGCCGCACGACGTCATCGTCGAGATCCAGGACTTCATCGCCGACCACGACGAGACCCTGTACAGCACGAGGTCGTTCTCGGAGGCGGCGGTCGCCTTCAGCGTCCAAAGCGCGTTCGACTGGGCCGAGCGCAACGGCTCGGGGGAGAAGCACCCCTTCTGGCGCGCGTGCGATGGGCTCGTCGAGCAGCACCAGCCGTTCGACGTGGTCATGTTCCCCGAGGGCGTCCTGCGTCCCGACGTCATCACCATCGACGACCTCGAGCAGTACCGCACGCTGATCCTGCCCGAGTGCTCGTACCTGACGCCACAGCAGGCGGGGGTCGTGAAGGCGTTCCTCGACCGTGGCGGGCGTGTGCTCGCGACCGGCGAGGTCGGTCTCAACCTCGGCGCCCACGAGCGGGGAGCGCTGCTCGGCCACCCTCTGATGCTGCGGACGACCGAGGTGCGGGCCGAGGACTTCGCGGGCGGACCGCAGGTCTCGATCCCTGACGGACCCGACCTCGCGATCAACATCCACAGGATCGGCGACAAGCAGGCCGCGGTCCACGTGATCCGCTACGACTACGACGAGGAGAGCGACGAGGTCCCGATCCTGCCTCGGATGCACATCGACGTCCGCCTGGGGCGTCCGTTCCGGATGGTGAAGATCTTCAGCCCGAGGGGAGAGGTCACCGGGCGGCTTACCTACAGCCGCGACGTGCGCGAGATGCACCGCCTGGAGCTGGAGAACGTG
>Ga0233416_10000085_pt1 | contig 25716 bp, 24 predicted proteins | sample Sediment_Towuti__2_FD_188638 | JGI IMG/M metagenome (GOLD analysis project Ga0233416, IMG submission 188638) | Sediment microbial communities from Lake Towuti, South Sulawesi, Indonesia - Sediment_Towuti_2014_0_MG | ecosystem: Environmental > Aquatic > Freshwater > Lake > Sediment | place... | reverse complement strand
CGTTCCCGGGATCGCCGCCGCCGTGAAGGGGCCACCCGGCTGCGCCCAGCCGCCGAGCGCGCCCGACGTGCTCACGACGAGGCGCGGCTCGGGATCGAGATCGCCCTGCTGGTACCGCTCGGACTCGTCCTTGGCGCTCGCCACCAGCGCGTCGAGCTCCACGAACCCTCGGCGCAGCGTCGGAAGCTCGCGCGCCGTCGCCACGAGGACACGAGCGCGGCGTGCAGCGAGCAGCGCGTCGACGTCCCCCGCGCAGAAGTAGATCGCGTCGCATCGCGCGAGCTCGTGCCACGGGAACGCGTCGTCGTGCCCGCGCGGGTGCAGCTTCGGACCGATCGTCGTGATCGTGCGCTCGCCGAGCTGGTCGACGAACGTCACGCCGCGCCGTTGCGGCGTCTCGACGAACGACGCCTGCACCTCGACCCCCCGCTCTTCGAGCTCCGCCTTCGCCCGCCGTCCGCGCTCGTCGGTTCCGAGCACGGTGAAGAACAGAACCGATTCCGCGAGCGAAGCGAGCTGCACAGCCGCGACCGACCCTCCGCCGCCGGCCTGCTCCCAGGACTCGATCGCCGCGACGATCTCGCCGGCTCGCGGTATCCGCTCGACCGCGACGAACTCGATCCACTCGACATGGCCGACGACGGCTGCCCGCACACCGACATGCTCACAGATCCGCGGCACGCTGCGTTTTCCCCGCGATGATGCAGGTGGTGCCGATCCCGCCCTTCGAGCTGTTCTACGAGCAGCACCGCTCCGAGGTGCTCGGCCTGCTGCGCCGCCGCCTCGGCGCGGAGCGGGCCGAGGACGCCTTCCAGGAGACGTTCCTGCGCGCCCTCCAGGCGTACCGACGGCTCGAGCACGGCGACCATCTGCGCGCGTGGGTGCTGACGATCGCGAGGAACGTGGCCGTCGACACCCTCAGGAGGACACGGCCGCAGCAGGAGCTGCACGAGACGGCGGCCGGGGCCCACGACGACCCGCCCGCGTACGAGGAGCTCGCCGAGCTCACCGACGGGCTACCCCCCAAGGAACGCGCAGCCGTCGTGCTCCGCTACGGATACGACCTTGCCTACGACCAGATCGCAGCCGCGCTCGGCTCGAGCGAGGACGCGGCCCGTCAGGCTACGTCGACGGGCGTGCGCAGGCTGCGCAGGAGGATCACGCCATGACAGTCTCCCCCGACCTCGATCGCCGCTTCCGCGAGGCGGCTCATGCGCTCGGCCTCGTCGATCTCGGCTACGACGTGGTCGAGTCTCCCGTCGGCGACCTGCTCGTCGCTGCGTCCGATCGCGGCCTCGCCTCGATCTGGTACGACCCCGACCCCGAGCGGGACCTCGAGCGGCTCGCACGCATCGCCGGGCCGCGCGTGCTCCGCTCCCCCCGCAGTGTCGACGTCACCCGTCGCGAGCTCGACGAGTACTTCGCCGGGCGCCGGCGGGTATTCGATCTCGCGCTCGATCTGCGCGCCCTGCCGCCGTTCACCGTCTCAGTGCTCCGCGAGCTCGCACGCGTTCCCTACGGGGAGACGACGACCTACGGCGCTCTTGCCGCGAGTGTCGGGAAGCCGCGGGCGGCGCGCGCGGTCGGAACGGTGATGAACCGGAACCGCATCCCGATCGTCCTCCCGTGCCACCGGGTGGTGGGCGCGAGCGGGGATCTCGTCGGCTACGCCGGCGGGCTCGAGCGAAAGATCCGGCTGCTCGAGCTCGAAGGCGCGTCCATCGTCTAGTCCCCGTCTTGAGCGGACGTTGAGTGCACGCCCTGAGAATGACGATCGTGCAAGGGAAGGGCGGTAACCAGGCGCTGGGCGCTCGAGAGGTCGGACCTGTGATCGGTGCGTTCGCGCTGTCGATCGCGCTGACGGTCATCGGGTATCGACTAGTCGTCGACGCGACGGCAGCTGTCATCTACGGGGCTGACGAGCGGATACCGGCAGCAGACAACGGAGCGTGGCTCTGGGCGGGCTTCTGGGGTTTCATGAACGGACTGCTGGCGTACTCCGCCTACCACGCTGGTTACCTCCGAGCCGGAAACATCGTCAAGGTCGTTGCTGCAGGTATCTACGCGCTCGATGTCTCGTTCCTGCTCGTTCTCGCCCTCAGGTCGGGCGAAGTGAACCTCGGATTCACAGCCGTCGTCGTGCTGGTTGCCGTACTGATCGGCCTCCTCGCCTGGCGTAGACCCGTGCTCGGCGGTTCTGTCCTCGTCGTCCTGGGAGCGCTGCTCGCCTTCGGAGTGCTGTTCGTGTCCGCGTGGAGCGAGGAATGCGGAGGGCAAGAAGCTCGCTTTGTATGTCAATCTTCTTCGTACCCTCCGGCCGACGGGTTGCTGTTCCACGACGAGCTGTTCCTGATCGTCAGCCTCGGCCTTGTACCGCTCCTCAGCGGACTCTTGTTCGTCGCGTCACGCCTGTTCGTCGCGTCGAAGATTCGTCGTGAGCGGCGGGCAGTGCGCCCACGCCGCTTCTGACCGTTTCGATGACGTGGTCACGGGTCACTCGAGCAGGCGGTAGCCCACACCCCACACGTTCACGACGAAGCGGTCGTCGGAGTCCACGCAGAGCTTCTTCCGGATGCGGGACGCGTGCGACTCCAGAGTCCGCGTCCGCCCCAGCGCCCTGAACCCCCACACGTCGCGCAGCAGCTCCTCCTTCGTGAAGACCTTGTACGGGTCGGATGCAAGCCGGGTAACGAGCTCGAACTCCCTGGCCGAGAGCGGGACTGCCGTGCTCCGAACCGCCACGCGCCGCGTCCTGCGGTCGACGACCAAGTCGCCGGCGACGAGCACCTCGGCCGACGACGCCGTGCTCCGACGCAGAAGCGCCCGGATCCGCGCGAGCAGCTCCTCGTAGGCGAAGGGCCGCCCCAGGGCGTCGTCGGCACCGCGTTCGAGAGCACGCACGCGTTCCACTGGGTCCGACGAGGGAGCGAGGACGATGACGGGGACGTTCCGGTCCCAGCTCCTCCCCGGCTCGCCGCGGCGTAGCCGCAGGCAGAGGTCGAGCTCTCCGAGGAGGACAAGATCCGGACGCACGCGCTCGGCGAGCTCGAGGGCTTCGCTGCGCCGGGCGGCGTCGAGGACGTCGAAGCCGTCGTCGCGCAGATGGCGGCCGAGGTACGCCCGGGTCTCCTCTTCCGGCTCGGCGACGAGGACTGCGTTCGGCACGGAGCCGACGCTAGCCGCGCAGGCCGCCGTCCGCCAGATGTCCTTTGCAGCGGATTCGTGACAAGCGATCCTCAGCCGTCCGCTCGGAACATGGCCTGTTCCACGCAGCGCTCCTCTGGCGCGTCTGGGGCGTCGCTGGCAAAGGAGGCGAGGCCGAACGGCGTAGCACAGTACGGCTGGTACGGGCAAGCCGCGAGGCCGACGCATCCTGCCGCTAGCGGCGTCAGCGCTCGGCGGAGCCGGGCTCCGCCCGGCGGGAGCCGAGCGCGCCCAGACGCGTCAGGAGTCAGAGGCGGCCGTGGCGGAGGATCCCCCATACGAGCCAGAACCCGAACGCGCCGGACACCACGAAGCCGAACAGCGCGAGCAGGTTGAGGCCGAGGGCATGCGGCCCTCCCTCGGCGAAGACGCCGATCATGGCGGAGCCGAGCAACCCCGCGAGGATGACGAGCGCGACCGCGATGCGGTTCGTCGCCTTGTCGATGTGGTCGTCGATCTCGTCGATGCCCGGGTTCTCGATATGGACCTGGAAGGTTCCGTCGCGGAGCTGCTCGAGGATGTCGCTCACCTGGTAGGGCAGCTCGCGCGCGACCGAGGCGAGCGCGAGCGCCTCCATCCGGGCGCGCTGCGCGACCACGCGGGGCTGGAAGCGATCGGCGAGCAGCCCGCGCGCGTAGGGCTTGGCGACCTCGAAGACGTTGAACTCCGGGTACACCTCCTGGCCCACGGAGGCCAGCGTGGCGATCGCCTTGTCGAGCATCACGAAGCGCGAGGGGAGGTGGAGGTTCATCGAGTAGATGAGCTGGAACGCCTCCCTGATCACCTGGATCGGGTCGATGTCCGAGAGGCGCGCGCCGTAGTAGCGGTCGAAGAGCACGCGCAGCTCGTTCCGGAACTCCTGCTCGCGCTCCGGCGCGTAGCGAACGCCGAGCTCGCGCAGCCGGCGCGGGATCGCATCGATGTTCTCGGTCGCGGCGTCGACGAAGAGCCGCGTGAGCTTGGCCATGTCGTCGTCGGTCAGCTTCCCGGCCTGGCCGAAGTCGACAAGGCCGAGCTCGCCCGACTCGAGGACGAAGATGTTCGCGGGGTGCGGGTCGGAGTGGAAGAAGCCGTGGCGGAAGACCATGGTCATCCAGGCGTCGGCCATGCGGTACGCGACGTCGCGACGCTCGTCGAGGCGCAGCGCGTCGAGGTCGAGGTCGCTCACCTTCGTCCCGTCCAGGAACTCGAGCGTCAGTACGCGGGAGGTCGAGTACTGGCGGATGACCCGGGGAACCACCACTCCGCTGTCCCGACCGAAGTTGCGGTGGAAGAACTCGGCGTTTCGCGCCTCGTGCCCGTAGTCGAGCTCGAGCCGGATCGACCGTGCGAACTCGTCGACGAGCTCCTGCGGATCCATGAACTCGAGGGCACGCACGCGCTCCTTGAGGAGCTTGGCCGCCTGGTAGAGAAGCTGGAGGTCGGCCTCGACCTGAGCCGGGGCGGCCGGGCGCTGCACCTTGACGGCGACCTCTTGGCCGTCCGGCAGGACGGCCTTGTGCACCTGGCCGATCGAAGCGGAGGCGATCGGCGCCGGCTCGAACTCGAGGAAGGCCTGCTCGATGGTGAGGCCGAGCTCCTCCTCGACGACCTCCTGGACCTCCGCGTACGGGAACGGGGTGACGTCGTCCTGCAGCCGCCTGAGCTCGACAACGATGTCGGGCGGCACGACGTCCGGGCGCGTCGAGAGCAGCTGGCCGAACTTGACGAATGTCGGGCCCAGCTCGTCGAGCATCTCGCGGAGGCGGCGCCCGCGGTCCGAGGCGGTGGCGTCCTCGACCCGAGCGCCCCTCGGCACGAGGTCGCCCAGCCGATGTCTCCGCAGGAAATACCCGAAGCCGTGGCGCGTCGCGACCTGCGCGATCTCGCCGAGGCGCGCCAGGCTCCGTGGCTGCTCGCGGGTCGCCATCGACGCAGTGTCGCACGGCCCGCGGACCGAGGCCAGCCTGCGCCTACTTGCGCTCGAGCAGCCTCAGCCGGTGCTCGATCTGCGCCACGCGGAGCTCGAGCTCGTCCAGCGCCTCGCGCGACGCGATCCCCAGGTCGGCGGCCCAGCGGGCGGCCGTGTCGCCGGAGGTCTCGCCGAGCCGCTGTGCCTCCCGCCGCCAGCTCTCGACCGCGTCCACGATCGTGGCGCGCACGGCCTCGCGGTCGATGTCGAACTTGCCGGCGAGCTCGTTCGCGAGCTCGTCCACCCGCTCCGCCGCGACCGCCAGGACGCCGAGGCCCGCGAGCGCCAGGGTCTCGAGGCTCGAGCGCTCGGAGGTCCTAGCGCGACCGGCCATGGGGCCTCGAGGCCCGCCGCTGACGGCGGCGCTCGCGCTTCGACGCCGACGGCGACGGCGCGCCGGGCGCGGCAGCTACGGGCTCCGGCTTCCTCACCTCCGCCTCGACCTCTCCGGGCCCGTCGCCCGCAGGATCCCCGGCGGCGATCTCCGCCGCCTCGACTGCGAGGGCGCCGCCCACGGTCTCGACTCCGGCGAGTGCGCCGAGGTCGTCCCGCCGCCGTGCGAACTCCGGCTCGCGCTCCTTGAGGACGGCGAGCAGTGGCGCGGCCACGAAGATCGACGAGTACGCGCCTGACCCGATGCCGACCAGGAGCGCGAAGGCGAAGTCCTTCAGCGTGTCGCCGCCGAACACGTACAGCGAGGCCACCGGCAGCAGCGTGATGAAGGTCGTGGCGAGCGAGCGAGGCAGCGTCTCCCACAGCGAGACGTTCCCGATCACCCGGAACGACGCGCGCCGCATCAGCGGGATGTTCTCGCGGATGCGGTCGAAGATGATGATCGTGTCGTAGATCGAGTAGCCGAGGATCGTGAGCAGCGCCGCGACGGTCGCCGTGGTCATCTCGCGGCCCGTGAGCGCGTAGATGCCGATCGCGATGATCAGGTCGTGGGCGAGGGCGACTATCACGCCGACGGAGAACTTCCACTGGAAGCGGAACGAGATGTAGATCGTGATCAGGAGCAGGCTGACGACGATCGCGAGCAGGGCGTTGTTCGCGATCTGGCGCCCGAAGCTCTCGGACACGCTCGTCGCGCCGAACGAGGTCGCGTCCACGGCCTGGGCGAGGTCGCGCTCGAGCTCCTTCTGCTCGGCCGAGGTCAACGTCTCGGTGCGGATCGAGAAGTCCGTGTACCGACCGTCGACCGACTGGCCGCGGCCCTGGATGACCGCGTTGGCCTGCCCGATCTTGGCCGCCTCCCCTCGGACCTCGGCGAGCTCGGTCGGCTGCGAGGTCGAGAAGCTGATCTGCGTGCCGCCCTCGAAGTCGATGCCGAGGTTCAGGCCCTTGACGGCGAGCGCGACGAGAGCGAGCGCGACCACGGACCCCGAGACCGCGAACCAGATCCGCCGCCTGCCGATGTAGTCGATCCGCAGCCACCTCGGAAGCCCCTCGCCGGTGGCGCCCATCAGCCTCGCGTTCTCGAGCCAGCCCACGCCGCCGAGCAGCGCGAGGATCGCGCGCGTCGCGAGGACGGCCGTGAGGAGCGAGAGCACCGTCCCGATCAAGAGCATGAGCGCGAAGCCGCGGACGCTCGCGGTCGCGACCGCGAACAGGACCATCGCCGTGATCGCGGTCACGACGTTCGCGTCGATGATCGTCGCGAAGCCCTTCTTGTATCCGAGGGCGATCGCGGCCCGCACGGACCTGCCGGCGCGCACCTCTTCCTTGATGCGTTCGAAGATGACGATGTTGGCATCCGCCGCGACGCCGAACGTCAGCACGAGACCGGCGAAGCCCGGGAGGGTGAGCGTGACGTTGAAGAGCAGGATCGTCGCGTACAGCAGCGCGGCATAGATCACGAGCCCGGCCACCGCGACGACGCCGAGGAAACGGTAGAAGACGAGCAGGAAGATCGCGACCAGGATGAGCCCGCCGAGCGCGGCCTTCTTCGCCTCGTCGAGCGAGTCCTTGCCCAGGGTCGCCGAGATGTCGGTTCGCTGGAGCGTCTCGAACTTGACCGGCAGGGCGCCGGTCTGGAGCACGATCGCAATGTCCTTCGCTTCCTGGAACGAGTCCAGCCCCTGGATCTGCGCCCGCCCGCCGCCGATGCCGCCCCGCAGCGTCGGGTCCGTGTAGTCGATCTGCGGGAAGGTCTTGATCTCGCGGTCGAGGACGATCGCGAAGTGCTGCGGAGTGTTCCGGAGGCTCCCGCGCGTGTACAGCTCGCGGGTGATGTCCTCGAACTTCTTCCCGCCTTCGTCCGTGAACTGCATGGTCACGATCGGGCGGTTGCCACCGCCCGGGCTCGTGTCGAAGTCCGCGCGCGTCCCGTCGAGCTTGAGGTCCTCCCCCGTCAGCTCCGGCACGTCCGGCGGCTGGTACTCGAAGAGGTAGTAGTAGGTGCGGGTTGGCGGGAGGCCGCTTCCCTGCTGGCCGCCGGGGCACACGACAGCGCCCTCGCCGCAGGTGATCACGACCATCCCCTCGGGCACGGCGAAGAGCTCGCGATTCTTTGGCAGCTTCCCGTCGAAGCGCTCGAGCGCGGCCTTCTCGGAGTTGAACGGCCCGGCGACGACCCGCTTCGTCTTCGGGTTGACGATGTAGTACGCGTCCGAGGTACCTTCCTCGACCTGGGATTGCACGCGCGCCAGGAGGTCGTAGAGCGACGTGTGCTCGACGGGGAACCCCTGGACCGAGATCGACGGTCCGGTCAGCGACTTCTCCAGGTCGTAGAGCTCGAGCTGGGCGGTCGTGCCGATGATCTCGGCGGCAGCCTCGGGGTCGCGGACGCCCGGGAGCTGGATGACGATCTGGTCCGATCCCTGCTTCCGGATCTCGGGCTCGGTCACGCCGAGCTTGTCGACCCGGTTCCGCATGATGTCGACCGAACGGCTGAGGTCCTCGTCCGTCAGCTCACGATCGGCCGGCGGAACGGCCTGGAGCGTGACCTCGAGCCCGCCCTGCAGGTCGAGGCCGAGGGTGGGCGATCGGTGGAGCGGCGACTGCGGCAGCGCGACCAGCGCGACGGCCACGAGTGCCGCCATCAGGAGCCCGACGACGAGGAGGGATGCGCGACGGTTCAAGGTCGGTGCCTGAGGTTAGCTGCGCCCGCCGGGTCGTACCGGGCTCGTAACGGCTTCTTTCCGCTGCGTAACCCGCACTTCATCGAGGTCAGACCGTCTCTTCACGGGTCCTGCGCCTGAGCTCCTCTGCGCTCTCGAGCTCTTCCTCGACCTCGACCGTCTCGTCGGCCTCCTCTTGCTCTTCCTCCTCGGGAGGGAGCACGGCGGCGATGCCCCGGCGGGTCATGTGGACGGAGAGGCCGTCCGCGATCTCGACCACGATGTCGTCGCCCTCGGCTCGCGTGATCGTCCCGTAGATGCCCCCGGTCGTGAGGATGTCGTCCCCGACGCCGGCGCCCTCGATCGTCGACTGCTGGTCGCGCTGACGCTGCCGCTGGGGGCGGATCATCAGGACGTACATCACGACGAGCACGAGCAGCATCACGATCAGGAAGCTCACGGTTCCTCCTCCGGCGCCTGGGCGAGCCGTGCGAGCGTCTCCCGTCGAAAGCTCGAGAAGGCGCCCCGCTCGATCGCCGCCCGTGCGCGCGCGGTCAGGTCGAGTACGAACCGAAGATTATGCAGGCTCAGCAGCCGCAGCCCCAGGATCTCGTCCTGGGTGACGAGGTGGCGGAGGTACGCGCGCGAGAACTGCACGCAGGCCGGGCAGGCGCAGTCAGGGTCGAGCGGCCGCGGGTCGCGCGCGTGGACGGCGTTCCGAAGGTTCAGCCGGCCTTCCCAGGTGAGCGCGGATCCGGTGCGGGCCGTCCTCGTGGGCAAGACGCAGTCGAAGAGGTCGATCCCGCGGGCGACCACCTCGAGGATGCCCACCGGGTCTCCGATGCCCATGAAGTAACGGGGCCGGTCCGCAGGCAGGAGCGGCGCCGCCCACCCGACGCAGTCGAGCATCTCCCCGCGAGACTCGCCGACAGCGAGCCCGCCGAGCGCATAGCCGTCGAAGGAAAGCGCCGTGATCTGCTCGAGCGACCGTTGTCGCAGCTCCAGGTCGGTGCCACCCTGCGAGATGCCGAACCTGAGCTGGCCCGGCGCACGCTCGCAGTCGGCCTGACGCCGAGCCCAGCGCGTCGTGATGTCCACCGCGCGTTCGAGGTCTCGGCGGGGCGCACCCGCCGGGAGGCAGACGTCGAGGCACATCGCGACGTCCGACCCGAGGCGCCGTTGGATCTCGGCCACGCCCTGCGGCGTGAAGCGCGCCGCCGAGCCGTCGTACACGGACCGAAAGGTCACGCCCTCGTCGTCGAGCCCGAGAATCGTGTCGCGGAGGGAGAAGACCTGAAACCCACCCGAGTCGGTCAGGATCGGCCCGTCCCAGCCGGAGAACGCGTGCAGCCCACCGAGTGCCTCGACGACGTCCTCGCCGGGACGGAAGTGGAGGTGGTACGCGTTGCCGAGGATCACGTGCGCGCCCTGGGCCCGCACCTCGTCCGGGTGCAGCGACTTCACCGTCGCCTTCGTCCCCACGGGCATGAACGCGGGCGTGGGGATCTCTCCGTGCGTCGTGCGCAGCACCCCCGCGCGGGCCTCCCCGTCCGCAGCGACGACCCGGAATTTCACGGGCTCCACCCGCCCCCCGACGCTCGCCGGGCCCGGGGCCACCCCTCGCCTCCTCCCGCTACGAGCCTATCGCGGATGTGTTCACGCATGGGAGACGAGATCGTGCCGAATGCGAAACAACGAGCGGTGGCCCACGTGCGGGGATCGAGAGCGCGCCCCGAGTGAACGCCGTGCCGACCGCCCCAACAGGCTGAACGCTCGGAAAGGGCGCTCAGAGCACCAGCATCGCGTCGCCAAAGGAGTAGAAGCGGTACCGCTCGTCGATCGCGACGCGATAGATCTCGCGTGTCTCCTCGATGCCGGCGAACGCCATCACGAGCGCCAGCAGCGTCGAGCGTGGAAGGTGGAAGTTCGTCAGGAGCGCGTCGATGCGCTCGAACGAGAAGCCGGGCGTGACGAAGAGCGTCGTCCGCCCCTCGAGCTCTCCGGTGCGGACGACCGTCTCGAGGACGCGCACGGTGGTCGTGCCGACGGCCAGGACGCGTTCGGCGCCGGCGATTCTCCTCCACGCGTTCGCCTCGACCCGGTATCGCTCGCCGTGCAGCTCGTGACCCTCGAGGTCCGAGGCCGTGATCGGCCTGAAGGTGTCGAGCCCCACGTGGAGCGTGACCCGAACCGGATCGAGCCTCGCCACGAGCGCGGGAGTGAAGTGGAGGCCCGCAGTGGGAGCCGCTGCCGAGCCGGGCTCCCGCGCGTAGATCGTCTGGTAGCGCTCCGAGTCGGCGAGTGGCTCGTGGATGTACGGTGGCAGCGGCGTCTCCCCCGCCACGGGCCCGTCGAGACGAAGGAGCCAGCGGCCGTCGCCGAGCGGATCGACCAGCTCGACGGGACCGAGCCGCTCGCCGGCTCGCACGCGACCGGCGGGCCGCACGAGCGCCGACCAGAGGTCGTCCTCGAGCGGCTCCAGGAGCAGCGCCTCCACGGCACCGCCGGTCGCCCGCCGCAGCCGAAGCCGCGCCGGGACGACGCGCGAGTCGTTGACGACGACGAGCTCGCCCGAAAGGACGTCAGGCAAGTCGGAGAAGGCCAGGTGCTCGATCTCGCCTGCCTCCCTGCGGTACACGAGAAGGCGCGACGCGTCGCGCGGCTCGACCGGTCGCTGGGCGATGAGCTCGGTCGGCAGCTCGTAGTCCAGGATCGCCGTGTCCATCCGGCGCGGAGAGTAGCCTCGCTTCTCATGGACGCACTCGCACTGGCCCGAGCCAGCGAGCGGATCGCCGAGGCGGCGGCAGGGATGCCGGACCAGGCCCGGATCGAGGCAGCGCTCGAGCGCTCACGCGCCCAGCTGGAGGCGCTCGCCGCCACAGCCGCGGAGTTGGAGGCGTCGATCCCGGCCCAGATCGGCGCCGCGGTCCACGACGGCCTCCGGGCCGAGGTGCTCCCCGTCGCCCGCCAGCTCGCAGAGATCCGGGGGCTTCTCAACCAGGCGATCCGCCGCCTGGAGCGGCTCGAGGGAGACCTCCTCGCCGAGCGCCACGCACGGGTCGACGACCTGGCCCTCCTCGTCGACCTCGTCAGCTCGGGCTGGCGGGGAGTCGACAGACGCCTCGCGCGCTTGGAGCAAGCTCTCGACCGAGACATCGCGTCGGGCGCGGAAGGCGCGATCGTCGAGGACCTGGCGCCGCCGCAGCCGGTCGAGCACGCCGCGGCCGCGTAGTCCCTAGCTCGCGGGCGCGACCGGGAGGACGAGCCGGAAGCGGCTGCCACGCCCCGCCTCGGACGTGAGCTCGAGCCGCCCGCCTAGAGCGAGCGCGAGCTCCCGCGCGATCGGGAGGCCGAGGCCCGTGCCGTTCGCGTCCTGCGAGATGAACGCTTCGAAGATACGCTCGCGCTCGTCCGCCGGGATCCCGGGACCCGAGTCGACGACGTCGACGGACATCGTGCCGTTCGCGACCGCGAGCTGGAGCTCGATCCTGCCGCCGTCCGGAGTCCAGCGAAACGCGTTCGAGAGCAGGTTGGAGATCACCTGGAGCACACGGTCCCCGTCCGACACGATCACGGGAGCGTCGCCGTCGGCATCGAGCGAGTAGTCGATCTCCCGCCGCCGCGCCTCTTCCGCGAACGCGCCGTACGCGTGCTCGAGCACGCGGCCCATGTCCACCTCCTCTCTTCGGACCGTGAACCGGTGGGCTTGGAGCTTCGCCAGGTCGAGGACGTCTCCCACCAACCGGTCGAGCCGGTCGGTCTCGGCGGCGACGATGTCGAGCGAGGCCCGAACCTGGTCCGGCTCGCTCACGATCCCCTCCCGGAGCGCCTCCACGTGCCCTCTGATCGCGGTCAACGGAGTCCGCAGCTCGTGCGAGACGGACATCAGGAAGGACCGCTTCAACCGCTCGGCCTCGGCAAGCTGCTCGACCATCCCGCGAAAGCGGCTGCTCAAGAGCGCGATCTCGTCGCTGCCGCGGGTCTCGGGGATCTCGACGTCGTACCGGCCGGCAGCCACGTCCTCGGTCGCCCGCGTGAGCGCCAGCACAGGCTCGGTCAACCGCCGCGACAGCCACCAGAACAGAATGGCCGCGAGAAGGACGCCGGTCGCGAGGGCGAGCGCAAGGCGTCCGACGAGCGTCACCCACTCCTCACGCAGCTCGGCAACGGGCTTGGCCACGATGAGCCAGCCAAACGGCTCCGTCCCCGCGACGAGCTGCACCGGCTGGGCGGCGCCGACGAACCGCCGCGACTCGCCGGGCGGCGTGAACTCGAACGTCACGAGCTCCGCCCGAGCGAGCCCTGCGTCTCCGAGCGCGCTGCGCGGGATCCTCGTCAGGCCGTAGCGCTGGCCGGGGAAGAGCGAGGCGCCGACGTAGAAGATCGAGTCGCCGGTCGCCAGCTCGAGCTTCTCCGCGGCGAACTCCGGTGCCTTGGCGCCCTCGTCGCTCGAGCGCAGGGCAGATTCCGCGTACAGCGCCGCGATTCCCGCCGCCTCGCGCTCGAGCTCGCGCACCGACTCCCGCCGCGTGACGTCCTGGAACAGGCGGACGGCGAGCGCGATCGAGACGAGGCCGAACACGAGGACGACCGCGAGGAACAGGGCGGTCAGGCGGAACCGAAGCGTTCCGAGCATGTCCGCCCAGGGTAGCCCGCTACGCGGTCGGGGTGGGCGCGCGGTCGGACGCGACCTTGTACCCGACGCCCCAGACGGTGACGATCGGGGAGGCGTCGCCGAGCTTCCGCCGGACCTGGCGGACGTGGACGTCCACCGTGCGGGTGTCGCCCGCGAAGGTGTAGCCCCAGACACGCTCCAGGAGCTGGTCTCGCGTCAGGACGATGCCGCGGTGGTCGAGGAGCTCCCAGAGGAGCTCGAACTCCTTCGGCGCCAGGTGGACCTCCTGGTCGCCGACGTGCACCTCACGCCTCCCCGCGTTGATGACGAGGTCTCCGTGGCGGAGCTCGTCCGCCTCGGTCCGGCGCCGCTCGGGAGCGGCCCGCCGGAGCACGCTCTTCACGCGCGCGACGAGCTCGCGCGGGTTGAACGGCTTCGTCATGTAGTCGTCGGCGCCGACCTCGAGCCCGATGATCTTGTCGATGTCCTCGTCCCGCGCCGTCAGCATGAGGATCGGGACGTCGGAGCCTTTCCGGATCCGGCGGCAGAGCTCGACTCCGTCGCCGTCGGGGAGGTTGAGGTCGAGGATGACGAGTGCCGGCGTGCTCCCTGCGAGCTCCGCGACAGCGGCCTGCGCGGTCAACGCGGTCGTGACCTCGTAGCCCGCGCTGCGCAGGTAGGCGGCGACGAACGACGCGATCGACGTCTCGTCCTCGACGACGAGGATCGTCCGGCCGTCGTCGGTCATCGCACGCGCGTCGTCTCGCTGTCCGGAGGCGCGATGACGAGGCGGGTCGCCGTCTCCGGGAGCGGCTCGCAGCTCTGGGGCTCGACCTGGCAGTCCACGCCGTCCAGAGAGTAGACGCCAGCGTCTTCGTTCGGCTGCTTGGGGTCCGCGACGAGGACGACGGTGCCACGGCCAACGGCCGAGATCGAGATCCCCGTTCCTCGGGCGACGATACGAGTCCCCCCGCCGACCATCCTGAAACGGATGCCCGTGCCGCGATAGACGACGGTGTTCGGAGAGACCGTCTCCTCGCCCAGCCTGCGGCCGACGACGAGCGGCTCGAAGCGGTCGCGCGGCGTCGTGTCGGTCACGCGGAGCGTCCCGGTCGCCAGCCGACCGAGGACGGCCCCCCGGATGTCGAGAGTCACGGTTCCCCTCGCACGCTCGACGGAGAGCACTCCTCCGTCCTGCCGGTCCGCGCCGGCCGCAGCCGCAGCTGCGACGGCGGTGACGAGCGAGCACGAAAGGAGGACGAGCGATCGCATGGCTCCACCCCAGTATCGACGAGACGGGTGTGCCGCCCGTCAGCAGGCTGTAAGGAGACTGTTAGTCGCCGAGCCGACCGCCACGCCGAATAGATTCCGGTCCGGCGGCCATGACCGAGATCAGCGACTTCGGCGCGATCGTCCTCGCCGTCTCGGCGACCGTCTTCGTCGCGCTGCTCGGCATGCGCCTCGCGGACCGGCTCTCGCTTCCGTACGCAGCGCTCTTTCTCATCTCCGCCGCGGCGCTGTCCAAGGCGGTACCGGCGCTGCAGGACGCCCTGTCGATCGAGAACGTGGAACGGCTCACGGTCGTGGCGCTCGTGATCATCCTCTTCGACGGAGGTCTCCACATCGGCGCCCTCCGGTTTCGGCGCGCGTTCGGGCCGATCCTCGCGCTCGGTGTGCTCGGGACGTTCCTCACCGCCGGCATCGTCGCGCTCGCCGCCCATTACGTCCTGGGCTTCGACTGGATCGAGGCGGGGCTCGTCGGGGCCGCGATCGCACCCACCGACCCCGCGGTCACCTTCTCCGTCTTCGGCGGCCGCGAGATCCGAGGGCGCGCGGGGACGATCCTCGAAGGTGAGGCTGGCACGAACGATCCCGTCGGGATCGCCCTCATGATCGGGATGATCGAGCTCGCGCAGGAGGACGACGGAAGCCTCTGGATCGTCGCCGAGGAGTTCGCGGTCGAGATGGCGCTCGGGCTCGCGGTCGGCATCGCCGGCGCCCTCCTGCTCCTGCCCCTCATACGCCGCGTCCGCCTGACCGGCCCGGCCCTCTACCCGATACGCGTGCTCGCCGGAGCCGGGATGATCTACGGCCTTGCCGCCGTCTTCGGAGGCTCGGGGTTCCTGGCGGTCTTCGTCGCTGGGATCGTGCTCGGCGACGTCTCCGCACCGCGGAAGGGCGAGATCGAGGGCTTCCACTCCTCGCTCGCGGGGCTCGCGGAGATCGCGGCGTTCGTCGCGCTCGGGCTGTCCATCGGCGGCTATGGAGGCCTGGACAGCGGCAACGTTTGGGGGCAGGGAGTCGTGCTCGCGGTGGTCCTTGCGTTCGTGGCCCGCCCCCTTGCGGTGGTGCCGCTCCTCGTGCCCGCGCGCCTGCACTGGGGAGAGCGGATCTTCATCGCGTGGGGTGGTCTCAAGGGAGCGGTTCCGATCCTGCTCGGCGCCCTGGCGGTGCTCGGCGAGGTGGACGACGCCTCGCGGCTCTACGCGATCGTGTTCGTCGTTGTCCTCTTCTCGGTGGTCGTCCAGGGTGGGTCGGTTCCCTACGCGGCGCGTCGGCTCCGCATACCCTTCCGCCGCGTCGACCACGATCTCGCCGAGGTTCTGGAGTTCGTCGTTCGCGACGACGCCTTCGCGAGCGGCCGCCGCCTCGGCGAGCTCCCTCTCGGAGAGCGAGCGTGGGTCGGCGTCCTCATCCGGAATGGACGGCCGCACATGATCGACGACGACGTCGTGCTCGAGCCCGGCGACCGCGTACACGTCTACTGTCAGCCGGAGGACGCGGCCGCGCTCAGCCGGATCTTCGCCGGCGACGCCTGATTGGCCGGAACGGTCAGTGCTGCGTCGCGAGCAGCGTGAAGACCGACGACACGTAGAGGAGGACGAGGAGGGCGCCGCGGCCGCGCCCGAGAACCGGGCCCGGCACGCCGCGGTCATTGTACGCGCGGCGGAGCGCCGACTCAGGCGTCGTCGTAGACGTAGAAGCCGCGGCCGCTCTTCCGGCCGAGAAGGCCGGCGTTCCGCATCGCGACTATCCTCGGCGGAGGCGCCATGCGCGGCTCGCGCAGCTTCTCGTAGAGCGCGTCGGACGCGTGCACGTGGACGTCGATGCCGACGAGGTCGACGAGCGTGCATGGGCCCATCGGCCAGCCCGCGCCTGCCGTCATCGCCGCGTCCAGGACGTCGGGCGTGATCCGCGCCTCGTCGAGAACGCGGATGCAGTCGTTCAAGAGCGGGATCAGGACGCGGTTCACGACGAAGCCCGGGGTGTCGTGGCAACGGATGGGCTTCTTGCCCATCCGCTCGCCGACCGCGTAGGCCGCCTCGACGGCCTCGTCGGACGAGAGCTCGGCCCGGACGATCTCAACGAGCGGCATGAGCGGCGCCGGGTTGAAGAAGTGCATGCCGACGACGCGCTCCGGCGTCGAGACCGCGGACGCGATCTCCGTCACGGACAGCGCCGACGTGTTCGTCGCGAGGATCGCGTCCGAGCGCACGACCCTCTCGAGCTCCGAGAAGAGCTCGAGCTTGGCGTCCAGGTCCTCCACGATCGCCTCGATCACCAGGTCGCACTCACGGAAGGCGGCGAGGTCCGTCGTGAGGGAAAGGCGCTCGAGCGCGGCGTCGCGCGCGTCACCGTCCAGCTGCCCCTTGTCCACCTTCCGCCCGAGGAAGTGTGCGATCTGACCGCGCGCCTTCTCGCCGAGCTCGTCCGAGACCTCGCGGCCCACCGTTGCGTACCCGGCCTCGATCGCGAGCTGGGCGATCCCGGAGCCCATCGCGCCGAGCCCGACGACTCCGATCGTCCGGATCTCGGAAGCGCTCACGGGGCGCGATCCTACTCGCGCGCGCCGTGGCGCGGTGGTCGAGCCGTCAGCGGCCCAGGCGGCGCCGCGAGACGTCGTCGATGCGCGAATCGGCGCCGGCGATGACCGCGAGCATGCCCACGACCAGAATGAAAGCGATGACAACGAAAGCGAACATGACCGCATTCTGCACATGGAGTTCGATCAGCACAAATCGCGGTCTCGTTCGTATTAATCATCTCTCCTAATCGAGATGGGAGCCTCGTGAGCGCGCACGGAACACGGATGCGGGCGCGCCTCGTCAGCCCGTCGCGGCTACAGACGCTCGACGACGCCCGCGATCGCCTGGCCCTGACCGATGCACATCGTCGCGATCCCGTAGCGGGCCTCGCGCCGCTCGAGCTCGTTCAGGAGCGTGGCCGTGATGCGCGCGCCCGTCGCGCCGAGCGGGTGCCCGAGCGAGATGCCGCCGCCGTTCGGGTTCACGTCTCCCGCCTCCCAGCGCTCGTGCAGGCCCGTGTCCGCGAGGAACTGGAGGACGACGGAGGCGAAGGCCTCGTTCACCTCGATCACGGACACGTCGTCCCAGGCCAGGCCTGCCTTCGCCAAGGCCCGCGCACAGGCCTGAGGGTTGCCGTGGAGCATCCGGTACGGATCGACGCCCGAGAGCCCGAAGGAGACGAAACGCGCCTTCGGCTCGAGCCCGAGCCGCTCGGCCGCCTCGCCGCTCGCGAGCAGCATCGCCGCCGACCCGTCCACGATCGAGCTCGAGTTCCCGGCCGTGACCACGCCGTCCGCCTTGAACGCCGGCTGGAGCGAGGCCAGCTTCTCGAGCGAGGTGTCGCGCCGCGGCGTCTCGTCGACGGCGAAGAGGACGGCGGCGCCCGCGGCGTCGACCTCGATGGGCACGATCTCGCTCTCGAAGCGACCCTCGTCGGTTGCCGCCACCGCGCGCCGATGGGATTCGAGCGAGTACTCGTCGAGCTGCTCACGGGTCAGGCTCCACTCCTCGGCGAGGACCTCCGCCGAGATGCCCTGGGGCACAATCGGCCAGCGCTCCCCGATCTTCTCGTTGACGGCCCCCCAGCCGGCGTCGCCGAGGTTCGACCCCATCGGCACGCGGGTCATGTGCTCGACGCCCGCGGCGACAACCATGTCGAGGTGGCCCGCCTGGATCGCGGAGGCGCCGTTGAACGCAGCCTGCAAGGAGGAGCCGCACTGGCGGTCGACGGTGGTCGCGCACACGGTCTCGGGCCAGCCTGCGACGAGCACGGCGCCGCGCCCGACGTTCAGCGCCTGCTCGCCGACCTGCGTCACGCAGCCCATCTGGACGTCCTCCACCTCTCCCGGCTCGAGGTCGAGCCGGCCGACGAGACCGTTCAGCACCTGCGCCGCGAGCTCGTCCGCGCGGATCCCGGAGAGCGAGCCACCCCGCTTTCCGATCGGCGACCGGACCGCCTCGACGATGAACGCCTCAGCCATCGGCCACAGCATAGAGACGCCAGGTTCCCGGAACGCCCTTCAGCTCGTGCTCGCCGCGGTCTTCGAACGCGAGACCCGATCCGGCGACGAGGTCTCTTACCGTGCCCGAGACGAGGACCTCGCCGGGGTCCGCCTCCGAGGCGACTCGGGCGCCGATGGACACCGCAAGTCCGCCCAGTTTTCCTTCCACCCGCTCGCACTCGCCCGTGTGCACGCCGACCCGGACCTCCAGCCCGAGGTCGCGGACTTCGTCACGAATCTCCCGTCCACATGCGATCGCGCGGCCGGGACCGTCGAAGGAGGCGAAGAACCCGTCACCGGCGGTGTCGAGCTCCTCGCCTCTGTGCCTCGCGAGCTGTCCGCGCACGACGGCATGGTGCCGGGCGAGGAGGTTCCCCCACTCCGCGTCTCCCAGCTCGGCGGCCTTGCGCGTCGAGCCGACGATATCGGTGAAGACGATCGTCGCCAGGATGCGCTCCGGTACTCGCTCATGCCCCAGACTCGCGACGAACTGCGAGCTCTCGCGCATGACGAGTTCGTGCGTCGCATCGTCGACCCACGTGTACACGCCGCGCAGATTCGGCAGCAGGACGATCCGGCACTGGGCGATCCGCTCCGCCACGTACTCTGCAGGTCTACGCTCGCTTTCCCTGTGGAAGACGAGCGTTGGAACACGGACGACTGGGAGCACGCTGCTCACATCCGACTCCATGGTCGCTCGGAACAGCGCCACCGCCGCGCCCGGGCTGAGGCTGCGACGGAGGTGCGTGACGAACCAGTCGACGAACTCCTCGTCCTGGGGCGCGTCGGGGGCCCATTCCTTCAGAAGGCGCTCGAAGAAGTCGCGTCGGCCCCAGCCCTCGCGTATCTCGGTGAGCCGCTGTCGCCACTCGTCCTCGGTCGGCGCCCATGGGTAGTCCGCAGACCGCGTACCCCTCACCATCGGCTCCAGGAGGAGGAGCGCGTCGGTCCGTTCGGGATAGGTGGCGGCGAAGAGAATCGGCAACGGCGCGCCGCTCTGACCGGAGAAGAACGAGGCCCGTTCGATGCCGGCGTCGTCCATCACGGCGCGCAGGTCGTCCATCCTCGTCTCGAGGGTCTGCACTTCTCGGACTCGGTCGGAGAGACCGGTGCCGCGCTTGTCGATCATCAGCACCCGTGCGAACTCCGCCAGCCCGAGCACGTGCCTCGCGAGAAGGGGGTGCTCCCAGGTCGAGAGAAGGTCGCTCGCGTAGGCGCGGACGAACACGAGGTCGTGAAGGACTGAGCCGAACACCTGGTAGGCGATCGCCACGTCGCCGCTCCGGGCGTAGCGGACATCAGGCACGTCCATGTCCGAAAGTCTCCCATCTAGACTCTCGCCATGGCCACGACCACGACCGAGCGGAAGCTGCTCATCGGCGGCGAGTGGGTCGAGACCGGCGAGTGGATCGAGGTCCGCTCGCCGTACGACGGCTCGCTGGTCGGGCGTGTACCGAGGGCCGGCGCGGAGGAGGCACGACGCGCGGTCGACTCCGCCGAGACTGCGATGCGCGCGCCGCTCCCGGCGCACGAGCGGGCCGCGATCCTCGATCGCGTCGCCGTGGGGCTCGCCGAACGGGCGGACGAGGTCGCCCGCACGATCTGTGCCGAGGCGGGGAAGCCGATGAAGGCCGCCCGCGTCGAGGCCTCGCGGGCCGTCTCCACGTACACGATGGCTGCAGTGGAGGCCCGTAAGCTCGCCGGCGACGTCGTGCCGATGGACGCCTCGCCCGCCGGGGCGTGCAAGCTCGCGTTCACGCTCCGCCTGCCGATAGGCATCGTCGGTGCCATCTCGCCTTTCAACTTCCCGCTCAACCTCGTCGCGCACAAGATCGCTCCCGCGCTCGCTGCCGGGTGCGCGGTCGTGCTCAAGCCCGCGACGCAGACTCCGCTCTCGGCGCTGCTCCTCGCAGAGCTCGAGACCGAGGCGGGGCTCCCGCCCGGCTGGCTGAACGTCGTCTGCGGCCCGGCTTCCGAGATAGGGGACGTGCTCGTCGAGGACGAGCGCGTGAAGCTCATCACCTTCACGGGGTCGTCGGGCGTCGGCTGGCAGCTCCGCGAGCGCGCCTCTCGCAAGCGCGTGAACCTCGAGCTCGGCAACGCCACTCCCGTCATCGTGGCCGCCGACGCGGACCTCGACGACGCGGCGGCTCGCCTGGCGGCAAACGCGTTCTCGTTCGCGGGCCAGAGCTGCATCTCCGTCCAGCGGATCTACGTCGAGCACAGCGCGTACGACGACTTCCTCGAGCGCTTCGTCCCGCGCGTCGAGGCCCTCCGCGTCGGCGACCCGGCCGACGAGGAGACGGACGTGGGGCCGCTGATCGCGCCGCCCGAGCGCGACCGCGTCGCCTCGTGGATCGAGGAGGCACGGGCACGCGGGGCAGAGATTCTCGCCGGCGGAGATCTCGAGGGCGAGCTGCTCCGCCCGACCGTGATCGCGAGCCCGCCGCCCGACGTGAGAGTCTCGTGCGAGGAGGTCTTCGGCCCAGTGTGTACCGTCACGCCCTACGCCACGCTCGACGAGGCGGTCGCGCTCGCCAATGGCACCCGGTTCGGGCTCCAGGCCGGGATCTTCACGAGTGACGTGAGGGCGGCGCTCCGCGCCTCGCGACAGCTCGAGTTCGGAGGCGTGACGGTGAACGAGGCGCCGACGTTCCGCGCCGACCAGATGCCGTACGGAGGCGTGAAGGACTCTGGCAACACCCGCGAGGGCCCCGCCTACGCCGTCCGCGAGATGACCGAGGAGCGCCTCGTCGTGCTCCAGCTCTAAATTTCGGCCGTGCGGAGGCGACGGACCGAGACGACGGCTCTGCCGGGCCCGACGTACGTCGCGCCGCCCGCGAGAGAGCTGAGGCGCGAGCGGAAGGCGCTGCTCGCCGTCCGCGAGGAGCGCCTCCGTGACCTCGGCGGGCTCGCTCTCGAGATGTACAAGCGAGACCGTTTCGTCGCATCCCTCGTCGTCGAGCGTTGCGCCGAGCTCGTCGCCATCGAGGCGCGCATCCACGAGATCGACGCGCTCCTCGACGGCAGCGCGGGCCTGCGCGGAGGAGCGGTGTGCCTGTGCGGGGCGCCGCTGCTCCTCGGTGCGCGGTACTGCGCGACGTGCGGGCGGCCGACAGGCGCCGCTGCGGCGGATCAGGAGCCACGAGGTCACGGGGAGTGACCGCCGCCTGCCCGCGCTGCGGGGCGCTCGTCGATGCCGGCCAGGAGTACTGCCTCGGTTGTGGCGCGCGGCTCCCCGGCTCGAGCGGCCTCGACGGTCGCGGGGCGGCGCCGGGCTGGCTTCTCCGCGCCGCGGCGCTGCTCGTCGTCGCCCTCGCCGGCACCGCCCTCGCCTTCGCGGCGACGGAGGGCGGGGGCGCCCGCTCGGAGGTGCTCACCGCGACGGGGGGCTTCGCGACTCTTCCGCCGGTGCGCACGCTTCCGTCCGGCGAAGGCGCGTCGGAGCTGGACGAGTGGCCGGCCGGCGCGGAGGGCTGGACGATCGCTCTCGTCTCGATCCCCCAGACCGAGGGGCGTCGCGCCGCGCTCGAGCGCGCGCGCGCCGCCCGCCGACGTGGCCTCTCGTCCGTAGGGATCCTCGACTCCTCGAGCTACGCGAGCCTGCACCCGGGCTACTGGGTCGTCTTCGCGGGCGTGTACGGCTCGGAAGCCGAGGCCGCGAGCGGGCTCGAGCGAGCCCGGCGGGCCGTCCGCACCGCAACGGTGCGTCGCGTCGTCCCTTGACACTACGTTCTCTCGGCAGACGACACTCGTCCGGGACTTTGTAACAGCCGCGAAAAGGCGCTACACTGTGCGCCGGCGACGCCTGCCACGACCTCCTTTCCCCCCAGCGACAGGAATCCCGGAGAGTGCGAGAGAATCCGACGGACGAGCACGCTGCCCAGCTTCGGTCCTGCATGTATCAATACTCGCGAGCGATCTATCGCTCGATCAAGGACCTCATCGACCCGTACGCGGACCGGCTGACGCAGCTGGAGTACCGCCGCACGGTCCTGACGCACTGCGAGGAGACGATGGAGCGCCTGGCGGCCGACCCTCACTACTTCGCGTGCCCCGAGAGAGCGCTGTTCTCCGACATCCGTCGCTACTTCCCGATCACGGCACAGGCTCAGGTCGCCTGGTCCGTGCGGGAGGGCGTCGGCGCTGCAACGGCGTTCATCGAGCAGCAGATCGAAGCCGGCCTGCTCGACGGTGGTATCGCACGGTGCCACGCGACGACGCGGAAGGGCAAGGCGTGTCAGAGAACTCCCCTTCCCGGGCGCGACTACTGCCCGTCGCACCAGCACCTCCACCGCACCGCCACCGTCGCGGCCTGACGCCGTTCGATCGCAGAGCGATCGAACGGTTAGAACCCAACGCCTTCTAACCGTGCCCGAGCGATAAGCTCGGGCACGGCATGTCGCACGACGCCGACAAGCTCATCCGACAGCTCTCGCTCGTCGCCTTCCTGATGGCCGAGCGGCGTCCGCTCACGGCGCGCGACGTCAAGTCGAACGTCGAGGGCTACAGCGAGATGTCCGACGAGGCGTTCGCCCGTCGCTTCTACTCGGACCGGGCGGAGCTGACGGCGCTCGGCATCCCGCTGTCCTCGCAGCGGGACGAGTTCACCGGCGAAGAGCTGTACACGCTTCGCTCGGAGCACTACTTCCTCGACCGGCTGGACCTCGACGACGACGAGCTCGCGGCGCTCCAGACCGCGCTGTACTACCTCGAGGGGAAGTTCGCCTACGCGGAGCCGCTGCGGCTCGCCCTGCAGAACCTCGCCCTCGGGCGCTCCGGGTTCCCGGAGCCGCCCACCGAGACCGCGGAGCGCGTGCGCGTGAACGCTCCCGACTACTCACCCGAGCTCGCCGGGCGCCTGTCGAAGCTCGAGTCCGCGATCTCGAAGCAACGTACGGTCCGCTTCGGCTATTGGAGCCCGCGGCGGCCGCAGGCGGCCGAGCGGATCCTCAACCCGTACGCGCTGAGGCTCGACGACGGCGTCTGGTACGTGATCGGTCACGACGTGGAGCGCGACACCGTGCGCACGTTCAGAGTGTCTCGGATCAGGGGCGACATCCGCTTCGCCACGCGGCGCGAGCGGGACTTTCGGGTTCCGCCCGACTTCGACGTCGAGACGCACCGCATCCCGCGCCCGTGGCAGATCGGGGACACGATCGGAACGGCGCAGATCGCCGTCTCGGACGACACCGCCTGGTGGGTCGAGCGCACCCTCTCGGACGCCGGCAGGGTCGAGGACGGCGTCTTCGAGACCGAGTACGCGTCCGTCGAGCTCCTCGCCGGCTGGGTCCTCAGACAGAACGGGCGGGCGGTCCCGATCGAGCCCGAGGAGCTCCGCGCCGCCGTCGCGGAGGGCCTGGAACGGCTCGTCGGGGGACATGTGGGCCCGGCGCCGGAGCCGGCCCGCCCGAAGAGAACCGATCCGAGACAGCCGCTGCCGGAGCGGCCGGCGGGCCCCGTGGCGCCTGAGCGTTTCGGCCTGCTCCAGGCGCTTCTCGCGCAGCTCCTCGCAGCCTGCGGCGAGGAGCGCTCCGCCTCCATCGACGCAGCCGAGCTCGCGGCGCGCGTCTCGATCCCGCTCGAGGACCTCCAGGAACATCTCTCGCTCCTCAACCTCGTGAACTTCGGCGGGGGCTGCTACGCCGTGTACGCGGAGCACGACGGGGACGTCGTCCGCGTCGACAAGGAGCTGTACGGAGACGTGTTCCGGCGCCCGCCGAAGCTGACTCCCCTCGAGGCTCGGGCGATTCGCCTCGCCATCGAATACGTCGGGCCGACCATCGCAGCCGACGCGCACACCAAGCTCGAGCGCGTGCGGAGGAAGCTCGAGGAGACGTTCGGCAGGTTCGACCTGGCGGCGACCCCGGAGCCGCGCGTCGCCTCGGACGAGGAGACGCTCGTGAGGATGTTGAGCGACGGCGCCGAGAAGCATCGCGTGGTCGAGATCGTCTACCTCAAGGAGGGCGAGGAGACCCCGACAGTTCGCCTTGTCGAGCCCTATACGATCGAGCGCGAGCTTCCGGTGTGGCGCGTCCACACCTGGGATCGCACCGTGGACGACGCGCGCACGTTCCGGCTCGACCGGATGCGATCGGCGACCCTCACGGACGAGCGCTTCGAGCCGCGGGAAGGCTTCGATCCGTCCTACATGCGGAATCCGCGCCTGGCGCGCGTGCTCCACTCGCCGGCCATCGCACGGTGGAAGATCGAGCGCGGCGCCCGCTTGCTGACCGACGGATCCGCGATCGCCGACGTTCCCTACAAGACCGAGGACTGGCTCCTCTCCGAGGTCTTCGCGGACCGCGGCGAGACGATCGTCCTCGAGCCGCAGCGCCTTCGCGACGTGGTCGCGAGGCGAGCCCGCCGGCTGCAGCGCGAGCTCGGACGCGTACCAGCGCGCCGCTGATCGTCACGAGTTCGCGCCGAACGCGTGCCGAAACACGCTCGGGCGTCGCATCCGCGCTGACTCTCGGGCTATTGTTGTCATGTCAGTCAACGAGGAGCTCGAATGAGACTACGGCGAACCGCCCGGTTCAGGGCCCCCAGAGAGCGTGTGGCGCTCGGAGGTCTCGTCGCCGGCGCGATTGCGGGCACGGTGACGGTCTCTCTGGTCGGGACAGCCGTGGCGGTCAGGTCCGCGGGGACCGTGCCAGCTGCCGTCGAAGTGGCGCACCTGCCCCCACTCCTCACCGCCACCGGCGAGCCGGTCGATCTCGAGTACGACGTCCACTGCGTCTCGCCTCTCGAGTTCGACGCCGATCGCCCGTGCGACGCCCGAGGGACGGTCTTCGTCCGTCCCGGCGACCGAGGGCCGTTCCGCACTCTGGCGCTCACGAGAGGCATCGGCGGACGCCTCGTCGCCGCGGTTCCCGACGAGATCGTCCAATCGCCCTCGGGCTTCTCGTACTACGCGGTGATCGAAGATGCGGCGAGCAGCGCATCGACCTCGCTCCCGGCGGCCGGGCCCGCGGCGCCGCAACGGAGCTACCCGATGGACCATCCCGTCGAGGTGGCTCTCGGCGCGCACCGGTTCGGGCTCGTCCGCGAGGAGAGCGCACGGGTTGCGGAGGCCCAGTGGGGCGACGGCGCGGCCGACGTGGGGCTGGAGCAGGGCCTGCACCTGACCGCGATAGGCGGGTCGGCGCTCGATGTCGGCCGCGACGGCTCGATCTACGTGCTGGACGAAGCGAACCGGCGCATCCTCCGCTGGTCGTCGGGACAGAGCATCGTCGAGCCCGTCGAGTTGGCGATCGACGGCACGCTCGCCGATCTCGCAGTCGCCGACGACGAGACGATCCACGTGCTCGAGACGACCGGGGATCCCGGACGCAAGCCGCTGCTCCGCTCCTTCACCCGCACGGGAAGACCCCTCGGCGCGACCGAGATAGCCGAGCGCTCCTCTCAGCTCAGGCTCGGCCCAGCGGAGGACCCGTTCGCGCTCCAGCACCCATCGGGACAGTGGATGCGCTTGGCGGGGGGCGACCAGAGCTTCCTCCCTCCCCGAGCCCAGGTCGCGACGGGGCGTGCTGGCAGGCCGCTTCCCGCAGGCGGCGAGGTGATCGTCCTGAGCCGGGAA
>Ga0233416_10000084_pt1 | contig 25814 bp, 22 predicted proteins | sample Sediment_Towuti__2_FD_188638 | JGI IMG/M metagenome (GOLD analysis project Ga0233416, IMG submission 188638) | Sediment microbial communities from Lake Towuti, South Sulawesi, Indonesia - Sediment_Towuti_2014_0_MG | ecosystem: Environmental > Aquatic > Freshwater > Lake > Sediment | place... | reverse complement strand
TAGGTCGCCGACAACCGACGATGCCGAGGCCCGAGCGGGAGCGACTGGCGAACGAATTGGCGCAGTATCCCGACAGTCACGACCGCATGCAGCAGCTGCTGGCGGCCGCCGCCGGCAAGGCGTGACGCCTCCGCCGATATAAGCGCCGGGGCCGATTCAGCCGGGAGAATCGACCGAGAACATGCTCCACGGATAGGTGATGAAGAGCTGCGTCTGCACCCCTTCCGAGCCCTGCGCCACATCGAAGCGGATCACGACGCCGGAGAGGATCAGGCGTGCGCCGATGCCGACGCTGTTGCGCCCGCCCTTGAACAGATCGCGGCTGGTTTCGGCCACATTGCCCCGTTCGGCAAAGGCGGCCAGCTGAATGCCGGTGCGGATGCCCTTGGCAATATAGATATTAAACGGCGTGCGTTCGTCGGTGAGGTTCCAGCGGTATTCGATGCCATAGAAGAGCGCTTGCCCGGCGTAGTAGCGACCGTTGTCGTAGGAGCGCAGGCGCTGCGTGCCGCCGAGGGGGCTGGCGGTGCCGTAGCGGTTGTTGGCCTGATAGCCGGCCAGCGATTTGGCTTCGGTGGCCAGACAGGCATCGCGGGCCGCTCCGATCGGATACTGGCCGCAATTGAGGCCGTAGCGCTGTTGCAAGGTGGCGTAGTCGGTCACCCCCTGCCGGGTGATCTGGGCGCGCGAGTGGAAGAGGTTCAGCGCCAGTGTGTCCCAGCCGCCCATCGGGATGTAGCCGGTCAGATTGAAATCGTGCACATAGTATTCGCTCATATCCGGGCGGCTGCTGGCGGGCAGACGACTGGTGAACTCGAAGCGCGCTCCGACGCGCGGATCGACCCGATCGTCGGTCAGATCGGCAATGCCACCCAGTGAAATGGAGCGGCCGCGATGCCAGCTGGTGTCGATGCCCGAGTAGGCTTTACCGTTGCTGTCGAGAACGGCCAGCAGGCGGTCGCGGCCACTGAGCATGCGGGCAAAAAGCTCGTAACGGCGGTCGTCGAAGGTCAGCGTGGTCTGGCCGATCAGGTAGCCCCCCTCCACCTTGGGGTGGATCACATCGGTGGCGGAAGAGTGGAGGCCACGGCTGTAGGCGATCGGCGCCACCATATAATCGTTGTAACCGATATCGAACACCAGCCGCTGCGGCAGCAGGTGCAGATCGAGCAGTGTCAGGCCGGAGGCGCGAAAATCGCCGCGCACGTAGTAGCCGGTCATGTCGGTGTCGCTGTCGGCAATATTGAGCACGCTGGCTCCCAGTCCGTTGGCTTTGCCCATGCCGGGGATCTCGCCGACGATCGGGTAGAGGTAGTAGCCGAAATCGCGACCGAACTGCTCCTTGCGCCGTTCGGGAAGCTCGACCGCGCCCACGGTTGTGGCCAGAAGCGACAGCAGCAGAGCGGCTGCGATCAGACGGAAAAGACGAAGCGAGCTCATATTTCCCCCGTTGCGAAACCCTGTTATTGGCATTGAAGCCGGCGCGGGGGGCGATGGCCAGCCGCAACGGTCAGCGACGCAGATGCAGCGTGAAATCGTTGGGGAGGTAGCCCTCGATCAGATCGACCTGCGCGCCGAGTCTTTGGCAGAAGGCGACCATCTCCTGCGGCAAGAAGCTTTGCAGATCGTGTGCGGCGGCGGTGGGGCCATGGCGGGCGTCGAGCAGGTTCAGCGCCACCCCCTTGCGACAGAGGGCAAACATGCGGGCGAGGGTGGCTCGGGCGTAGTCGCCGCCGTCGTGCAACTGCTCGTTCAGCGCGCCGGAGAGGAAAATCCAGTCGAACGAGTGTTCGGGAACAGCCAGATCGAAGAGATCGCCGTGGTGAAAGATGACATCCGGGTGTAGCCGCCCTGCTTCGGCGAGCAGATCGGGGGAGAGATCGAGGCCCGAGTAACCGACCTCGATACCTTGCGCGAGCAACCAGCTGCGCAGATCGCCGAAACCGCAGCCGACATCGAGCAGACAGTCGCCGCTCTGTATGCCGATTTCGGCCAATTTGGCGAAACGCAACTCCTGCACCTCCCGGCTGCTCCAGTAGAGGGCATGCGGGTGGTGGCCGTGGCGCGTCAGGCTGTCGCGATGGCGCGCCTCGATGCGGGCGCGCTGGGAAGGAGTCATGCCCCCATCGGCTCGAAACGGTGGCTCTCCGGGTTGAAGCGCAGCATCTCTCCCTGTTCCAGATCGAAGTACCAGCCGTGCAGCGTCAGTTTGCGCTGCGCCACCCGCTCCAGAATCCACGGGAAGGTGAGCAGATTGTCGAGCGAGACCAGAATCGCCTCCTGCTCGCAGGCGCGTTGCAGTTCATCGGGAGTGGCATCGGGCAGGCGCGAGAGCACCCGGTTGCGGGCGTGGCTGGCCACCCGCATCCAGCCGTCGATAAAGCCGGCGGCGGGAGCAGCACCCGGCTCCTGCGCCAAAAGGGCGCGGATGCCGCCGCACTGGGCATGGCCGAGCACGACGATGTTCTCCACCTCCAGACGGCGTACGCCGAACTCCAGCGCCGCGCTGGTGCCGTGGAAGGAGCCGGCCCCCTCGCAAGGGGGGACGAGATTGGCCACATTGCGGATGATGAAGAGATCGCCCGGCTCGCAGTCGGTGACGATGGCCGGATCGACGCGCGAATCGCAGCAGCCGACGACGATGGTTTTCGGCGACTGCCCCTGCCGGGTCAGGCGGTCAAAGAGGGTGCGGTCGTCGCTGAAGTAGCTCTCGCGGAAGCGGCCGTAGCCCTCAACCAGTTTGTCGATATGGCTCATCTTGAGAACTCACCACAGAGAACACGAAGCGCACGAAGGAGAAGAGAAGTTCTGCTTCGTGCGCATCGCGATCTTCGTGGTAACGTCTTTCATCAGTTGCCTGTCAGGCGGGTGAGCGCTTCGCGGTACTTTTCGCCGGTTCTGGCGGCCACCTCGGCCGGCAGCAGCGGGCCGGGGGCCTTCTTGTTCCAGCCGGAGGCCTCCAGCCAGTCGCGCACATACTGCTTGTCGAAGCTGGGCGGATTGGAGCCGGGGGCATATTGGTCGGCCGGCCAGAAGCGGGAGGAGTCGGGGGTGAGCGCTTCGTCGATCAGGTGCAACGTGCCGGATTCGTCCAGACCGAATTCGAACTTGGTGTCGGCGATGATGATGCCGCGCGTGGCCGCAAATTCGGCCGCCTGCGTGTAGAGGGTGAGCGAGGCGTCGCGCACCTGCGCCGCGAGATCGGCGCCCAGCAGCTCGACCGTGCGGGCAAAATCGATGTTTTCGTCGTGCTCGCCCATTTCGGCCTTGGTCGAGGGGGTGAAGAGCGGTTCGGGCAGCTTGTCGGCCTCGCGCAGCCCCGCAGGCAGGCCAATGCCGCAGACGCTGCGGCTCGATTTGTACTCCTTCCAGCCGGAGCCAACGAGGTAGCCGCGCACGATCGCCTCCACCGGCAATGGCTTCAGCTTCTTCACCACCAGCGCGCGGCCGCGCACCTGATCGCGCTCGGCTTCGGCCACCACCGACTCCGGATCGATGCCGGTCACCTGACTGGGCAGCACACCCTTGAAACGCTCGAACCAGAAGTTGGAGACGGCAGTCAGCACCTCGCCCTTGCCGGGAATCGGGGTGGGCAGGATCACGTCGAAGGCCGAGAGGCGATCGGTGGTGACGATCAGCAGATGGTCGGCATCGACCTCATAAATATCGCGCACCTTGCCGCGATTGAGCAGCGGCAGGCTTTTGATCTCGGTCTGGTAGAGGGGGGGGGTCATGTCGTCGCAGTTCCTTGCTGGGGTTGATCGGGGTGAAGAGTAAGGCGATTCACCACAGAGTACACAGAGGGCACAGAGATCGGGAGCAAAGCCTCTTCTCTGTGTTCTCTGTGCCCTCTGTGGTGTGGCGTTTCTTCATTACTTGGTCAGGGCCATGAACAGTTCGGGCAGTTTCTCGGGCAGCGATTCGACGCGGTCGACGATGGTGTAGCGCTTGCCGAAGATGTCGGCCACATACTCATCCGCTTTCGGATCGAGATTGATGCAGTAGCTGAAGATGCCGTCGCGATCGAGCTCCTGCACCGCCTGTTTGGCATCCTGAATCAAGAGCTGCGGATCGTGGCTGTCGATGTCCGCCGGTTCGCCGTCGGTGAGGATCAGCATCAGTTTCTTCTCCGCCTTCTGCGCCTGCAGATAGTGGGCGGCATGGCGCATTGCGGCGCCCATGCGGGTGGAGTAGCCGGCTTGCATGGCGCCGATGCGCCCTTTCACCGTGTCGTCCCACGGCTCGTTGTAGCCCTTGATGTGGTAGTACTGCACATCGTGACGGGTGTTGGAGTGGAAACCGGAGATGGCAAAGGGATCGCCGAGATGGCCCACCGCCCATGCCAGCAGCGACACCGCCTCCTGCGACAGCTCCAGAATCGACTGGCCGGAGCCCTGCACCTTCTGATTGAGCGACTCGGAGAGATCGAGCACCAGAGAAACGGCAATGCTGCGCCCGTCGGTGCGATGGCTCATGTTGATGCGCGCATCGGGTTGCGAGCCCGATTTGAAATCGATCAGCGAGCGCAGCGCGATGTCCAGATCGAGCTCGGAGCCCTCCTCCTGATAGCGGATGCGCACCTTGTCCTGCGGCTTGATCATGTCGAGCAGCCGCTTCAGCCGCTTGGCGAGCCCGGCATGCTTCTCCAGCAGGCCATCGACTTTGCCGGGGCTGCCGCCCGGATGCTTCATCTCATACAGGCTCACCCAGTCGGGGCGATAGCTCTGATTGACGTAGTCCCACTCGTCGTAGTGACGTGGCGGCAGCGAGTGCAGCTCCTCGTCCTCTTTCTTTTTGCGGTTGAGGTGTTCGAAGATCTCGTCCTCGTCGCTGTTCTCGATGTAGATCCAGAGGTGGCGATTGTCGTCGCGATAGTCCACCTCGGTGTCCTGAAAATAGACCTTCGGCGACAGGTCGGACTGGCGGCGCATGCGGGCGATGAAGGTGAGCCCCATGGTCGCCATGTCGCGGCTGCTGCTCTCGCCAGCCGCCATGGCGGCGCGGAACTGTTCGGCAAACTCGCGGATGTCGGCATTCTCGAAGCGATAGTCGGGATCGAGCATGGCGCGCGAGACCATCGCCAGCTTGATGCGGATGGCGGAGGCCTCGGGGTTGCTCAGCAGCGACTCGTCGGGAATCGGATGCAGCGCCAGAAAGAGTTTGCGCAGGCCGGGATATTGGCGCATGGCCAGATAATCGACGCGGCAATCCTCGAACACCTCGACGCCCAGACGCTGGAAGGGGCTCCAGTTGTCCACCACCATCTTGCTGCTCCAGCGCCGATGCGCCGCCATATGCGCCAATGTGGCGCGGTAGCGATCGATGCCGCGAATTTCGCCCAGATCGTCGTAGACATCGGGAATGCGCATCCCCTCTTCGTCGAAGTAGGGCATCGGCCGCGTCAGGCCGTCGAAGGCGAGCGAGTAGGGGGCCAGATCTTCCGGTTTGTCCCACAGGCCGCGCAGATAGAGGTCGAGCTTGCGCTCGCTGTCGATGAACAGCGTGCCGTGGCGCTCGCGCTGCAACACCGCCTTGGAGTCGGCCGATTGCAGCGAGAAATATTCGATCTGCCGCTCGGGATGGGTGTTGTAGTAGCGGATGCCGTACTCGACCCAGTTGCGGAACCCCTCCAGCGGCACCAGCGTGAAGATGGTGGGCGCCTGCTTGAGCAGCTCCGGCAGGCCGGGGCTGGGGAAGGTGGTGTGGTGGCCGTGCACCGAGCCGGTGGTGCGATCGAGCATCTCGCGCACAATCTCGATGTAACGACGCATCATCTGGGCGGTGGGCAGGCGCTCGGCAACCGCGCTGCTCGACTGCAGGAAGGGGACGATCGCCTTGAAGTTGGTATGCGTGGACATGTAGTGGGCGAATTCGCGCAGCTCGGTCAGCATCGCTTCGCCGGCGATCGAGGCCACCGTCGGCGCCTCCTCCAGATAGACCAGCAGCGGCTCGGCGCCGCGCCCCATCTTGCCGAGAAAGCGGGCATTCTCGATATAGACCGGAATCGCCGCCTCGGAGAGCAGTGCTCTGGCCTCGTGCAGGCAGTCGTCGAACACCTTGTCCACCTGGGCAAAGTTGCACCCCAGCTGTTGCCAATAGCGCTCGAACTCTTCGCTCCTTTCTGTTGTCATGGACATGATCTTCTCCACTTTTCACGAACGCCCTGCCGCTTGCGGCAGGGCCGGCACGATGGATCCGGAAGAAAGCAGTTCACCACAAAGAACACAGAGAACATGAAGGATAGAATCCAGGGTTATTTGGAAGCTGGCGGGCATCTGTCGCTTCTGGCGAAGCTCCCGTCTCTCTTCAACTTCATGCCCTTCGTGTTCTTCGTGGGGAGTTCTGACTGCCTTTATCGGGTTGATCCGTGAGGGCTCCGTTCAACCGAAGGCGGCGTCGATGGCGTGGTCGAGGGTGTCGCGGATGTCGGCGTCGTCGGTAATCGGACGCACCAGCGCCATGCGGCAGGCCGCTTTCGGCTCGACGCCGCCCTTGATCAGGGTGGCGGCATAGACCAGCAGTCGGGTGGAGATGCCCTCATCCAGTCCGTGCCCCTTCAGGTTACGGGCGGCGTGGCCGATCTTGACCAGTCTGGCGGCCAGCTCGCCATCGATGCCGGTCTCCTTGGCGAGAATCGAGGCCTCGGTTTCGGCATCGGGATATTCGAACTCGAAGCCGGTGAAACGCTGCTTGGTGGACTGCTTCAGATCCTTCATCAGGCGCTGGTAGCCGGGGTTGTAGGAGATCACCAGCTGGAAGTCGGGGTGGGCGGCGATCAGCTCGCCCTTCTTCTCCAGCGGCAGGGTGCGGCGATGGTCGGTGAGCGGATGGATCACCACGGTGGTGTCCTGTCGCGCCTCGACGATTTCGTCCAGATAGCAGATGGCGCCGATGCGGGCGGCGGTGGTGAGCGGGCCGTCGAGCCAGCGGGTGCCGTTGGCATCGAGCAGGTAGCGGCCGACCAGATCGGAGGCGGTCATATCCTCGTTGCAGGCGACGGTGATCAGCGGCTTGCCCAGCTTCCACGCCATATATTCGATGAAGCGGGATTTGCCGCAGCCGGTCGGGCCTTTAACCATTACCGGCAGGCGGGCGGCATAGGCGGCTGTAAACAGCTCCACCTCATCGCCCTGCGCCTGATAGAAGGGCTCTTGTTGAACGCGATACTGCTCTTTGTCGGTCATGACGCACCTCTCGGATGGATTGACGGGAATCATAGCCACTCGAATGCAAAAGACATTTCCGGGTTTGTTATGAGATGCATCAGTCGGACTTATGATTCTTAGCGGAGCGCATAAGTTGATGGCCCGGTTTTGCCGCGCGTCCCTTTTGGGATGCTCTGAATAATTCAGAGCATCCGTGCGGCCCATGGATGGGCCGCCAAATCGGGCGCGTACGTGCGCGATGTGTAAGCCCAGCCAAAACCGCGCTTTTGGCTGGGCGTTCCTGAACAAGGGCAGGACGCACTTGTTCAGAGTTTCCTTTGTTGCGGTGAAGGGCGCGGATTATCCTGGAAAAAGCAGTTCACCACGAAGAACACAGAGAACACGAAGGAAAGAGAACGGATTTCATCGGCTTTCGCAATCACCCGTCGGGTGGCGCAGAAAACCCTCGGATGTTTCTTCAACTTCGTGCACTTCGTGGGCTCTATAGTGAGCTCAACTGCCGTTATTAGGATTATTGCGCCGGGCGGAAGTCGATCGAGCCGTCGGCGAGCAATGGCGCGAGGCGAGAACGCAGCGCATCAAGATCAATAGCTTCGTAGGCGGTGGGGGTGAACTTGCCCCAGACCGGCGCCGGCCAGGCATCGTCGCCCTCGTAGCGGACGATGTGGTGCAGGTGCAGCTGCGGCACCACATTGCCCAATGCGGCCACATTCAACTTGTCCGGTGCATAGGCCTCTTCCAGCTTTTCGCACAGCCAGGTCGATTCGGCGAGCAGTTGCAGGCGGTCGGATTCGGCCAGATGGTGCATCTCGCGCACCTCGGCGCGGCGCGGCACCAGAATGAACCACGGATAGCGCGACTCGTTCATCAGCAGCAGGCGGCAGAGCGGCAGATCGCCGAGCAGGATGGTGTCGGCCGCAAGGCGCGGATGCAGCGAAAAGTCGCGTTCGTCGGTCGGATATTTGCGGCGCATGGTTCCCTCCAGATCGATGCACGGCGAAGTATCGGCCTTGGCGGGGGGGAGTAAACCCTGAAGAGGGCTTCTTGCTGCCCTTCATGTCCCCTTGGGCAGGCAGCGAACGATCACGGCGATGTCGGCGCTCTTTTGCAGCTGGAATACATAGGGTTGATCGCTCTCGGCCGTGTATTCCCGGCAGTGGCCCTTGCCGGCGGTGTTAAAGTGATCCTGCGGCACATCGGTCAGCTCGTGATAAATCCAGATGTTGTAGGTGACGCCGATGGTCATGCCGGAGATGGTGATGGTGTGCGTCATGATCTGGGTTGTGGTTGGTCGTGCGCCAACCCACGCCTGTTGGGTGGTGATGCAGGGAAATTCGTAGTTGAAATCGGGATCGATGCGAACCGGCAGCAGGTTGCTGCCTTTGACGCCGCGAATCGCCAAGCCGTAGTTGCATGCCGATTTCTCCTCTGAACTGGGCATCTGGGCCAGTTGGTAGGAGTTGCACGGGTTTATGCCGATGGTGCGTGCCGTGCCCAGATCCATGATGAAGTTCCACACCGTCCGTCCCGGACAGCCGCCATCGGGGCGTGTGCCGTCGGCGCCTGTCTCCATCACGAAGTGGAAGAAGTAGGGGATCGAACCGCCATTCACGATCAGGCCGTGGTCGCTGAAGAGAATCTCATCCTCGGGGTAGTACTTGAAATCGTTAAGCGGCTGGTCTGAACCCCAACCGGTTACGATGACAATGTGGTCGTACTCGGGATCGTCGCCATCCCGGTCCTGAACGCCGGTGATTACAGGCTGGCCGGCGAGCATGCGCTGCTTGAGCCAGGGCATGAAGTCGTTCTGAGTGTTGGCATTGCAGGCATAGGTGTCGAATTCGAGGAACAGCTTGTTGAGTACGTGCTCCATGCCTGTGCCCTCGTCCGGCGCTCCGAGCAGAAATTGGCAGCAGTATTGGCCATGTTTCCGGATGTTGTCGGTGGTCAATTGCACGGTATCGCCCTTTGCGCCCGGAACAGTCACGACCGTGCTGCCGCTCCCGTAGATGCTTTCGTAAGTATCGGAGAACTGGTTACCCAGCTGGGCGTAGTAGTCGGCCACCAACATGCGGATGTCGTACTGCGGCACATATTGGCCGTACAGCAATCCTGCACATTGCAGGGAGGTTTCGCCGCAGTAGCCCGACGAGGAGGCGGTCCAGATCTTGTCGTTGATGTTCCACATCAGGCGCGGCGGGATGTTGTTCTGCCGTACATTAGGGGTGGAGAGCGGCATGTAGGGCGGGTTGGCCTGTGCAGCGTAGGTTTTCGTGCGATTCATCATTCCCCTCCCGATGTTTTGCCAACTCTTGCCGCCACTGCCGGCGAGTCAACGGCAACTTTAGGGATACTCTGGACAAGTGCGTCCTGCCCTTGTTCAGGAACGCCCAGCCAAAAGCGCGGTTTTGGCTGGTCTTACACATCGTGCACTTACGCGCCCGATTTGGCGGCCCATCCATGGGCCGCACGGATGCTCTGAATTGTCCGGAGCATCCTTAGCGCCGATGTCGCTTCAGCGCCTCTTGCCACCGCCGCGCCGGATGCCGATCCAGATGTGGTGCAGGCTGCCGCGCTTGCCAGTGCGGGCATGCACCGATTTCTCCTCGACCCGGAAGCCGGTTTTGTACATGCGCTGGGTGAAATCGCGATCGGGCGCCGCCGACCAGACGGTGAGCACGCCATCCGGGCGCAGCGCCTCGAAGGCGTCGGTGAGCCCTTGGTAGCCGTAGAGCGAATCGTTGTCGGCGCGGGTGAAGCCGTCCGGACCATTGTCGACATCGAGCATGATGGCGTCGAACCCCTGCTTGTGTTCGCGCATCACCAGCCCGACATCCTGCTCCACCACCCGCACGCGCGGATCGCCGAGCGGAAAACCGGCCAGATGGCCGAGGTAGTGCCGGTTCCAGCGCACCACCGCCGGCACCAGTTCGGCGACGGTCACGATCGCATCGGCGCCGCACTGATCGAGGGCGGCGCGCAGCGTGTAGCCCATGCCGAGCCCACCCACCAGCAGATGCGGCGTCTCCTTGCCGGCCAAACGCGAACAAGCCAGCTCGGCCAGCACATCCTCGGAGTTGTGCAGGCGGCTGTTCATCAGCTCGCCCTGCCGCTCGACAATGATCGAAAACTCCTCGCCGCGCCGATAGAGACGCAGCATGGCGCCATGGTCGTTGGCGCTGTCGAGCAGGGTGTAGGGGGTGACGGCGATGGCGGTGTACCTCGCAGGGAAAGGATAGAGACACCCTGCAAAGACGGCGGCGATACGCAAGGGATGCTCTGACTTATTCAGAGCATCCATAGATCGGATGCAGCACCCATGAACCAGGGTGGGTTCAATTTCGCTTAACCCTTTCCATTGCCCTCGCTAGCGTCGGCACACGTTCGCTCGATGCCTTGGGGAGGCGCCTTGATCCATTCGACCAGTGCCCAAACTGTCGTCAGCTCTCTGCCGCCCTGCCCGGTGGCGGCGGATGCGTTGGCTGCCATTCCGCGCCAGCAGACCAATCCGGGGCGCTGGCAGGGGGAGGCGTGGGCGCCGTTTGTGCAGGCGTTGGCCGGACAGGGGATCGAGGTACATCAATCGCGTGCGCGCACCGGCAACTATCTCACCGATGCCGGCGGTCTTGCCTATGGATTGCCGCATGGGGTGGTGATCGCGCGCAGCGCCGAACAGATCGCGGCGATTCTGCGCGCAGCGCAAGAGCATTGCGTGCCGGTCACAGTGCGCGGCGGCGGTTTGACCACCGAGGGGGAGTCGGTCGCCTTCGGCGGCTTGTTGCTGGATATGACCGGCATGAGCCAGGTAATCAGTGTCGATGCCGAGGCGCTCACTGTGCGCACGCAGGCCGGCATCTACTGGCATCTGTTGGCCGAGGAGCTGCGCCGCGAGGGCTTCGACTATCTCTCGGCGCCGCTCAATCTCACCTCCACCGTCGGCGGCACCTTGGGCGTCGGCGGCATCGATGTGAATTCGGCCAAGTATGGATGCAGCGCCGATCAGGCGCTTGCGCTTCAGGTGGTGACGCCAACCGGCGAAATCGTCGAGTGCTCCGATGAGCTCAATCCCGAACTCTTCCGGCGGGCGATCCTCGGCTACGGCCAGTTCGGCATTATCACCGAAGCGACGCTGCGCATCCGCCGCTACACCCCGATCTGCATGCACTACTTCTATTACGACAATCTGGATGCCGCGATGCAGGACCTGATCGCCATCGACCGCTCCGGGATGTGCGACTACAGCGGTATTCTCACCATGATGGATGCCGCCATCACCCTGCTGGTCGCCTTCGATTGCCAGGAGGAGAAGGGCCAAGGGGCAGGGGAGCGCGAAGCGCGGTTCATGCGCGAGATGCGGCCCAAGCTGAAAGGCTATGGTGAGCTGCGTTTCTCGTTGAAGCTGGCCGCCAACTACCTCTGGCGCCCATGGCGCTGGCGCGAGGCACTCTTCCTTCTGGAGCGCAAGCGCACCCTCTTTCCCGATCTGCAACCGGCGCACCACATGCAGGGCGATCGCATGCACGATCGCACGGTGATCTTCTCGCGTGCGGTCTGGAAACACTGGGGCGATAAGCAGATGGTGATCCCCGATCTGGCCGCCAGCAGCGAGAAGATCGGCGAGGCGGTGCGGCGCGGCAACAAAATCTGCCGCAACTTTTTTCCCTACTACACCCTGTATATCGTCGGCATCCGCCTGATTGATGCGCATCGCGACCACTACGAGCTCTCGGCTATTCCGCCCGATGCGCAGGGGTGGGCCTACGGCTGCGAGTTCGAGCCGATGTTCGCCGGCAAGGAGTACAGCCGCGACTGCTTGCAGTCGTTCAAGAACGAGATCTTCGATGTCGGTGTCGAACTTGGATGCAGCTACTACCGCTTCGGCGGCATGATGAAGGGGTATATCCGCCGCGCCCTCGGCGATGCGGTGGTGGAGAAGCATCTGGCGATGAAGCGGCAGGCCGATCCGGCGATGATCCTGAACCGGGATGTGGTGTTCTGATGCCGCCCGTGACGCAATCCGCCAGCCATTTTGCCTGCCACGGCTGCGCGCTCTGTCTGCTCTGCTGCCCGATGTGGCAGCAGACGCGCGATGTCGCCTTCAGTGCGCAGGGGGTGGCGCGCGCGTTGCAACATGGTGCAAATGGCGTCGAACTGGCCGAACCGGTCGCAGCCTGTCTACGCTGCGGCGTCTGCGAACTGATCTGCCCGCAGGGAATCGAACTGGCGGCGCTTTTCGACCGGCTGGCCGGGCGTCAAACAGAGCCGCAGCCGAACTACTACCGCCTGAGCTGCCACCCGCAGCTGCCGGCCAAACTTGGCCCCGGCGATCTCTATATCATCGATGCCGCCAGCTTCCATGCCGACCACGCCGAACGTATCGGCCACTACCTGTCGCTGCGCCAAATGAGCGGCTGCCAGCTCAATCTCGATCTGCACCGCATGGCCATTCCGACCGGCATCGGGCATGCCTCGCCCCATTTCGATGTCGCTCGCCAGATCGAGTGGCTGACACGCGGCCGAAAATTCGATCGCTTGGTGGTGGAGAATCCGGCCGAGTGCGCCACACTGACTGAGCTGACCGGCAAACCGGCCGTCTCGCTGGCCGAACTGCTTGGAATCTGAATAAACCCGAAATGGCAATTGCATCTCACCACGAAGCCCACGAAGGACACGAAGTTGAAGAGTAAATCGAACGCTTTCTGCGCCACCCGACGGGAGCATTCGAGAGTCTTTCAAACCCGTTGTCTTTCCTTCGTGTCCTCTGTGTTCTTCGTGGCGAACCTCTTCTTCCCGAACTTCTGGAGCAATGTGCGATGAGCGATGTGCGAAATATCGATGTGCTGATTGTCGGCGGCGGGCTGGCCGGGGCGGCGGCAGCGAAAAGGTTGGTCGATGCCGGGCTGGAGACGGTGCTGATCGACAAGCAGAAGTTGCCGCGCCACAAGATCTGCAGCGGCATCCTCTCGCCGCGCGGCTACCGCTTCCTGATCGAGAATTTCGGCCCGATTCCACGTGAGATTCTGCACGAGCCGACCGCCGTGCGCGGCGTGACCTTCCACTTTCCCAGCATGGTCTCGATGTCGATGGACTTCTTCGGCGGCACCACGCCGCACCTGCATCGCAAGCCGGCCGACCACTGGGCGGTGTGCCGGAGCGGCGTCGAGGTGATGGACGAAACCAGCTTCCAGTCGCTGGAACAGCATCCCGAACATGTGTTGGTGAAGGCGAAGCGGAAGGGCGGTGAACCTGTGTTTTTCAAGGCGCGTTATCTGATCGGCGCCGACGGTCCGGTCTCTCCTGTCCTGAAGTCGCTCTATCCCGGCTATCACAACCGGATTCCGATGTTCTTCGTCGGCCAGAAGTTTCACCGCATCATCGAATGCCCGCTCGATGAGGAGTATTTCCATTTCTGGTTCCACCCCGAGCTCGGCCACTACACCTGGAGCCATGCGCGCGACGGCCGCCAGATCGTTGGCGTCGGCTTCAAAACCGGCGACAGCTTTCACGATCGCCACAAGTTTGTTGCCAACTATTTCGAGGAGAAGCACGGCGTGCGCCTGCATCCGGCCGACGACGATCACGAGGGGTGCGCCGAGAATTTCGGCCCATCGCTGATCAATCGCTATGTCTTCGGTAGGGAGCGGGTGCTGATCACCGGTCAGGCCACCGGCTTTCTCAACATGATCGGCGAGGGGATGAGCTGCGCCCTGCACTCCGGCGCCATCGCCGGCGAGTCGGTGGTCGATGCCCTGCTGCAGGGCCGGCCGGTGCAGGAGCTCTATCGCCGCAACATCGCCAGCGAGGTGCGGCGCACCACCGATCAGTGGAACCCGCTGATGATCGCTTTCAAAAAACCGCACGAAGCCGATTTTCCCAAAGCCTTGATGGAGCTCTCGATGCGCGAACGCATGCTGGTGCTGCGCGACATCTGGAAATTCCTCGTGCTCTACAAAGAGTTCAAATGGGGGCGTCAGATTACGTTGGCAAGCATGCAGCGCCTGCTGCTGGGGGATTATTCGCAGAAGAACTGGATGTAGAAATGGGTAAACTGTCTCCGGAAGCCACCAATGTCTGTCGTTGCACGTAATTGATGCCTGTGCTTAGATCGCCGCATCATCACGAGGAGGGAGGTCTATATGTCAGACTCCGAAAATCAGGGAAAATCTGGTCAGTCTCAAGTATTGTTAATCCTTGGACTTATTTTCATCGGAATAATCGCACTGAGCTCGATATTGTCTTCTGAGAAGCCAAAGGAAGCTCCACCGCCGCTTGCTGCCGAACAAGTTCAGCTTACTGCCGAACAAGTTCAGGTACAGGCATTGGCTCAACAAAAATCTCTTGGTCTTCGTTGGGAGAAAGCGTTGTTCCAAGACAGGCTCACGGGAAAGGACTACTCGGAGATCAGTGTCCGCAGCACAAATCTGGTCGAATTCGATTTCCCATATCAGGGCCCGCAGCGTGCAACCATCTCCGTGCGCAGCAAACATCCGAGGTTCGGAACCGATGTGATGCTGTCGATCGAGCGCGGCCAGTTCCTGTGCAATTCATGGGATGGATGCACGATCTCGATAAGCTTCGATGGCGGAAAGCCGGAGCAGTTCAGCATGGCTACGCCGCAGGACAACAGCACCACGCTCCTGTTCTTTTCTAACAAAAAGCGAATTATCGACAAGCTCAAGAAATCCAAGGATGTCCGGGTCAGCGCCAGCATTTATCAGCAAGGTGAGCCAATTTTCGAGTTCATTGCCGAAGGGTTATCCCCTTTGCTCTGACCGCTGCATATGTACGCAGAGGGCGGCTTCGGCCGCCCTTTGTCGTTAAGTGTTTTCCAATGGCTCTGTCCCCATTAACTGTTGGCTTCGGGACAGTTTACCTATTTATCAAGCTTGTTCCTGCCCGTGCAGTCGATGGGGGCTGACTCGAATGGCACTGACGTAAGCGGCTTTTTGGCCCGCCAAGGTGTGTTCTGCGGTCTGTTTGTTGGAAGGTCAGAGGGCAGCAGCCCACGTAGGGCGGAACCTCGCCAGAGGATTCCGCCGCATGGGTCTCCCAACGCTGAACGTGCTACCTCCGCCCGCACACGGCATCTGCCGCACCAATGGAGCGCCCCTTCTCTACCCCCCCCAAAAAAAATGCCGCATGCGGTGGAACCTTCCCTTCGGTCGGTTCCACCCTGCGATGCTCAACTCGCCGAAGTTGTACTTGGGATTGAATCCGCGTCGCCTATTACGAAGTCGCTGCGGTCCGTTCGAGTGCAATTCAGTAGCAGAATATCACGACTTCAAAGAGCCCTCATCTTGGTCTTCTTCCCCATCGAAAGAAGTGCGAAAGCGCCCCGCGATGGCGTTTTCCCTCTGAATGGCGATACTGCCGCGCTCGACAAACGACTTGTCGATGCGAGGTGAAAACGGCGTGTTTACCGGCATTGTGCTCGATGTGGGCCGTATCGAAGCGATCGAACGAATGGACGATGGCGCGAAAATGCGCTTTGCCACCCATCTGGAAACCTCCGGTTGGGCGCTCGGCGATTCGGTGGCGGTGGATGGCTGCTGCCTGACGCTGGTCGAAATCGCTGCCTCCTCCTTCTCCGCCATTCTGTCGCTGGAGACGCTGGCCAAGACCCGCTTCTCGGCGGTGCGGGTGGGCGATGCGGTCAATCTGGAGCCGGCGCTGCGTCTGGGCGATGCGCTCGGCGGCCATCTGGTCAGCGGACATGTCGATGGGGTCGGCAAGGTCGAATCGGTCGAAGCAGTGGGCGAGCATCGTCGCTACCGATTCAGTGTGCCCGATGGCTTTGCTCGCTATCTGGTGGTCAAGGGATCGGTCACCGTCAATGGCGTCAGTCTCACCGTCAATGCGGTCGAAGATTGCTCATTCGAGGTTAATCTGATCCCGCATACTCTGGCGCACACCAATCTGGGTCGGCTTGCCGCCAATGATGCGGTGAATATCGAGACCGACATGATCGGCCGATATGTGGAAAGGTTGCTGGGCTTCGGCCAGCATGCAGCCCCCCAAACCAATAATTCGGAGTCTTTCAACGGATGAGTCTGGCCAGTTGCGAAGAGCTGATCGAGGAGCTGCGCGCCGGGCGCATGATTATTCTCGCCGACGACGAGGATCGCGAAAACGAAGGCGATCTGGTGATGGCCGCCGAGTGGATCACCCCGGAGGCGGTCAATTTCATGGCCAAACATGCGCGCGGCCTGATCTGCCTCGCCATTACCGACGAGCAGGCGCAGAAGCTGAATCTCTCGCTGATGGCCGCCGACACCAATGCCAAGTTCAAATCGAACTTCACCGTCTCCATCGAGGCGGCCTCCGGCGTCACCACCGGCATCTCGGCCGCCGATCGCGCCCGCACCATTGCGGTGGCCTCCGACGAACGCGCCACGGCGCGCGATGTGATCACTCCCGGCCATATCTTCCCGCTGATTGCGCAGGATGGCGGCGTGCTGGTGCGTGCCGGCCACACCGAAGCGAGCGTCGATCTGGCGCGTATGGCGGGCTTGCGCCCCTCCGGCGTCATCTGCGAGATCATGAACGAAGACGGCACCATGGCGCGCATGCCGGAGCTGAAACAGTTCGCGCGCCAGCATGGGCTGAAGGTCGGCTGCATCGCCGACATCATCCGCTATCGTCTCAAGCACGATTCGCTGGTCAAGCAAGAGGTGGAGGTGCGTCTGCCCACCGAATACGGCGAATTCCGCATGGTCGGATTCAGCAATCTGATCGACAAAGCCGAGCATGTGGCGCTGGTGATGGGCAATCCCTCGCCCGACCGGCCGACGCTGGTACGTGTGCACTCCGAATGTCTGACCGGCGATGTCTTCGCCTCGCGTCGCTGCGATTGCGGTGCGCAGCTGCATGCCGCAATGCGGCAGGTGGCCGAGGCGGGCGAAGGGGTGATCCTCTATCTGCGGCAGGAGGGGCGCGGTATCGGCCTGTTCAACAAGCTGCGCGCCTACGCCTTGCAGGATCAGGGGCACGATACGGTCGAGGCGAACGAGAAACTCGGCTTCCGCGCCGATCTGCGCGACTACGGCATCGGCGCGCAGATCCTGCGTTCGCTCGGGCTGCATCATCTGCGGCTGCTCACCAACAATCCGAAGAAGATTGTCGGGCTGGACGGCTACGGGCTGGATGTGGCGGAGCGGGTGCAACTGCAGGTGGCGGCGCATGCCGACAACATCAACTATCTGCAAACCAAGCGCGAAAAGATGGGCCATCTGCTTCAGATGGGGGGTGAGCAATGAGCCTCGACGCACCGCATCTGGCCGGCACGGTCGATGCCGCTGGCCTGCGCGTCGGCATTGTGGTCAGCCGCTTCAACGCCGATATCACCGAGGCACTGCTGACGGGGGCGCGCGCGGCGCTGCTGGCACATGGCGCGATTGAAGCGGACATCCGCACCATCCATGTGCCGGGCGCCTTCGAGATCGGCACCATTGCCGCCAAAATGGCCAATTCGGGCAAGTTCGATGCCATTGTCTGCCTCGGCTGCGTGATACGCGGCGACACCGCCCATTTCGATTATGTCTGCCGGGGCGCCATGGATGCGATCAACGCCATCGCGATGCGCGGCGAGATCGGCGTCGGCAACGGCGTGCTCACTGTCGAGACGCACGCACAGGCATTGCAGCGGGTCGGTGGCTCGCATGGACACAAGGGGGCGGAGGCCGCCCTGACCGCAGTTGAGGTGGTGAACCGGCTGCGGGAACTGGAGGGGTAATGGCGCGCAACAAAAATCGCCACAAATCGCGCGAATCGGCGCTGGAGACCCTCTATGCCTGGCATAGCGGCGAAAACGACTCGGCCATGCTGCCGATGCTGCTCGCCGACCGCATCGCCGACGGCGAGAAGCGCGATCAGGACGAGGAGTATCTGCGCGAGCTGGTCAATGGCGTCGTCGGCGATGTCGAAAAGATCGATGCGATCGTGCTCGGTGCGGTGAAGGGGCGCAGCCTGCGCAGCATCGCCCAGATCGAGCTCAATGTGCTGCGTCTGGCCATCTGGGAGATGCAGAACCGGCTGGAGATCCCCTATCGCGTCATCATCAACGAGGCGCTGGAGCTGACCAACGCCTATGCCGACGAATCGGCGCGCGGCTTCGTCAACGGCGTTCTCGACAAACTGGCGCGCGAACTGCGCGCGGTCGAGGTGCGCGGCAACAACCGCCCCGAATAAGGGAAAAGCAGTTGCACCACAGAGTCCACAGGGGCCACAGAGAAGCAGCCAAAACTGTCTTCAATCTCTGTGGACTCTGTGGTGAACCTCTTCATCTAGCTTCGTGTCCAATTCCGAATTCGATCTGATCGAGCGCGCCTTCCGGCGCGGAGCTCCTCCGGTTCATGCGCAGACGGTGGTGGCCAATGGCGACGATGCCTCGGTGCATCGATTGGCTGACGGCATGGAGCTGGTGGTCAGCGTCGATGGCTCGATGGCCGGCGTGCACTGGCCGCACGATTTCCCCCTCGATTTGGCTGCCGATCGCGCCGCCTGCGCCGCCCTCTCCGATCTGGCCGCCATGGGCGCCGAACCGCTCTGGCTGTGGACGACGGCGATGGCCGTTTCCAGCGCGTCGGCAGAGGCGATGGGTGAGGGGATCAACGCCGCCCTGCATCGCCACGGAGTGGAGCTGGCCGGCGGCGACAGCGTGCGCTCTCCCGTCGATGGCCTCTCCTTCACCGTCGCCGGCCAATTGCCGATGGGCACCGCCATGCGCCGCGACGCGGCATTGGCGGGCGACGAGCTGTGGCTGATCGGCCGCTTGGGCATCTCGGCGCGCGCCCTGACCGACTGGCAGCGCGGCATGCGCGACGAACAGACGCAAGCCGATTTCGCCGCTGTGATCCCGCAACTCGCGGCCGGACAGCAGTTGCGGCAGTTGGGGGTGCGCTGCTGCATCGATGTCAGCGACGGTCTGATGCAGGACGCCGGTCACATTGCGCAGGCCTCCGGCGTCGCTCTGCATATCGAATTGGAGCGGCTGCCCGGCTGGCAAACGATGGCGCGGGAGCTGGGCGAGGAGGCAGCCAGCCGATTGATGCTGGCCGGCGGCGAGGATTATGCGCTGCTTTTTGCCGCCTCATCTGCGCTGCGCGGTTCTCTGGCACCTATGGCTGTTTGCATCGGTGTGTGCAGCGATGGCAGCGGTGTGCAGGTGCAGCATGGGGGAGTTGCGATCAGCATGGGGCAGGGCGGTTATGACCACTTCGCAACACTCGGCGATTAAACTGGCCCGTTTCGTTGCCGCCGGCTTCGGCAGCGGCTGGCTGCCGAAAGCGCCCGGCACCTGGGGTAGCTTGCTGTCGCTCGCCCCTGCCACACTGGTTGTCGCGATCTTCGGTGCGTCCGGGGTGCTGGCAGGCGCGCTGCTGCTGACCCTGCTCGGCGTTGTCGCCTGCCGCATCGTTCTGCCGACGCTGACCGACAGCGATCCGGGCTGGATCGTTATCGACGAGTGGGCCGGGCAGTGGCTCGCTCTGGCGCTGGCTTTGGCCGTCTCGCCGATGGGGTGGTTGACGTTGCTGCTCGCTTTCCTGCTTTTCCGACTCTTCGACATCGTCAAACCCGGCCCGGTGGCGTGGGCGGAAAAGGTTGGTCCCGACTGGTGGTCGATCATGGCCGACGATCTGGTGGCGGCTCTGTTGGCCGGGTTGATCGCCTGCGCCCTGCTGTTGGCGTTGACATGATTCGCGCCGAGGTGGTGATCAGCGAAGCGGGGCGGCAGTCGCTGGCCTGCTCCGGGCTTGCGCTCGGCTGGATCAAGGCGTGGTTGCAGGCGGCCGGCGCCGATGCGTGCCGCCTGCTTCCCTACGACTGCGACCCGAATGACAGTGATCGTTGGTGGCACAGCAGTGCCGAGTGGCAATTGTTGCTGTTCGCCGAAAACGAATGGGAGACAGCCCCCGTTGGTGTGCTCGAATCGACCTTGCTGCTGAATAATCCGCCGCGCTCGGGCTACCGCTTTCGCCGTGGCGGTGGCCGTATCGGCCTCTTTATCCCCTGCGGCGATCTGGCAGGCGAGCGCGAGCTCTGGCTGCCGGAGTTCGGCCCCTCTCGCCCGCTCCATATCTATGGCGAAGGGCAGGGGGCACTGCCGCTCGAGCCGGGGCTCTCGGCCTCGCTTGTCGATCTGGGCGCGGAAGGGCTACTCAATCGCGACGGGCTGTTGCCCGAAGAGCAGTTGCTGCAACGTCTGCGGCAACTTGGCTGGCAATTGCGGTTGGCCGAATCGTGCACCTCCGGCGCTATTGCCGCCCGCGTCGGCCGCATTGCCGGCGCTTCTGCCGTGCTCGATCGCGGCGTGATCACCTACAGCAATGCTGCAAAATCGGAGCTGGTCAGCGTTGCTCCCGCCCTGATCGAGCGCCATGGTGCGGTCAGTTGCGAGGTGGTGGAGGCGATGGCAACAGGTGCCCGTGCAGGCGGACAGGCTCTCGCCATCGCGGTGAGCGGCATTGCCGGCCCCGGCGGCGGCAGTGGAAGCAAGCCGGTCGGAACGGTATGGATCGCGGCGGCAAGCCCTGATGGCGTCGTTTCCCAATGTTGGCATTTCAAAGGCAGTCGCAATGAGGTGCAGAGCCGCGCCACCGTGGCCGCATTGCTGTTGGCCATTCGATGCGTTGGAACGTCGGTGCCTGAGAAGCTCTGATCTTCTTCCGCCCGCTATCTGGCTGGAGCAGGGCTCGGGTCTTTTGCATGCTGTCCTTTTGAGTTGTGGTGAGCTAGTCTCATCAAGCTCGAATAACCGATGAGCGCTTCTCCGGGGGGAGTATATGCGGAAGAGAAGGATATCCGGGATTGTATTCGGTTCGCAGATTGTGCGGATCCTGTTCCTTTTATTTGCCTTTTTTCCGAGCTCCGTTGCTGCTGCCGAGGAGCTGGAGGCAAACGCCGCCGCCGCACTGATCCAGTCGATTGAGGATTATCGCTATGCCGATTACGAGCGTGCGATCGAAACGCTGAAGGGATTGCATGCTGCCCATCCGGGGAATCTGGAGGTGGTGCGCTATCTGGCGCTTGCCAGCGAAGAGAGCGGCAATAGTCAGGATGCGCGCCTCTATTTTGCCGAATGGGTGCGCCTGGCCCCCTCCGACCGTGAGGCCGTCCTTGGGCAGGCGCGGGTGTTCGATGCCATGGGGCAGACGGCGCAGGCGATCGAGGTGCTCTCGGGCTGGCTCGCCGGCAATGAAGCCGATGTCGATGCCCGCATTCGCTATGCAGCGTTGCTGGTCAAGAGCCAGCGCAATTCCGAGGCGGAAGCCGAATGGCTGGGGCTGGCAGCGCGTTCGGACATCGAGACGACGCAACGATCGGTGATTCACTTCTATCTGGCCTATCTGGCCTATCAGCGAAGCGATGCCGAAACATTGAAACAGCAGGCCGAACTGAGTATTCAGGCCGACACGCAGGGGGATTATGCCGCCTCGGCGCGCCAACTGCTGACTCTGCCATTGCCCGAAAGTCATCTCGGGTTCGCCGCAACGGCAATGGCCGGCGGATTTTACACCAGCAATGTCGAGTTGCTTCCCGATCGGGTCAAACGCAACGACAAGAAGCCGCGATCCGATATCGCAGCCAACGGACGACTCTCTCTGGCCTACAGCTGGCAACAGGCCTCTCTGGGCATCAATTTCTATGGTAACAAGTTTCGCCAGCGAACCGAATACGATTCGGTGATGGCCGATGCCTATCTGCAATGGGTTGTCGATTCGTGGCGGCTGGTTCCTTCCGCAGGAACCATGATGCTCGGCGGCTACCGGCTGTTTCAGGCAGGAGCGTTCAATCTCGGATATGAATTCGGCAGTTGGACTGCCCGCTACGGCATCGTTTCGACCCAATACAGCAAATCTTTCGGGGTTCAGAGAGTCGATCTCACCGGCCTGAGCAGCCTGGGCAACGAGATCGAGATGCAATACCGCTTCGCCCTGGCTGGAGCCAATGGCTCGGTTGCAGCCGATTTCCACAACGAGGCCGCCAGACTCAAAGTCAACAGCTATCGGCAAATGGGCGGAACTGCGCGGATCGAATCGGCAATCGGTTCGATGGCGCTGGGATTGCGGCTGCGCGGCTACTACCGGCAATACCCGCAACGCGATCCCCGCTTTGCCCCCTATCGGCACGACTATTTCGGTTTGACGGGCGGCTATCTGCGCATCCCGCTGGATGGTGCGGGAAAATACGGACTGCTTCTCAACGCTCTGTACCAACAGAATCGCTCGTCATATACCAAAAAGAGCACCAATGCCGGGATGGCCAAGGATTTTTCCGAATGGCAACTCGGAGCCAATGTTCAAGGAAGCTGGTAGGAGGTGGGTATGTCCATGCTGTTGCGTCTGTTGATGTTGCTGCTGGGTCTTTCTCTGCTGCCTCTCGCCGCCTGGGGCGAGGGGGTGATCGGATCGGTCCTTTCGGTGCAGGGAGGGAGCTGGTTGCAACGCGGCGGCACCGTTTCGCGTCTGGCGGTGGGCGACAACCTCTATGTCTCCGATCATCTGGTTACCGAGAAAGATGGCCGCATCAAGTTGCAGATGGCCGATAGCAGCAAGGTCTATATCGGTGCGCAGACGCGCGTGGCGATGTCCGATTACGCCATGAGCGAAGGTGGTTTGGTCAACGGCAAATTCAACATGCTCTGGGGCCGGGCGCGCTATCTGGTGAACAAGCTGGGCAATCACGGCAGTCGCTCCTTCTCGGTGCAGACCTCGACCGCTGTTTTGGGCGTGCGCGGCACCGAATTTGCCGTGTTGGTGCCATTGGAAGAGTCGCTGAGTTTGGAGCAGCAGCTGAAACCGGAGCTGACGCTTGAGCAGGTCAAACCGGTCAATACGCGCACGGTGCTTCTCTCGGGAGTGCTTGAGATTCGCTCCCTTGTCGGGCAAGGGGAGATGAGCCGGATGACCGCCGGCAACACGGCCGATATCGATCCCTACGGCAATGTCCTGATCCGCCCGACGCGCAGTTCCGATCTGGAGAGTGCGATCGGTGCCGCCGTCTCCGCTGGCGGCGGTACCGTTGCCCAAGGCGGGGCGGCTGCTTCCTCTCCCGCAGCAAGTGGTAGTGGTTCGGTGTCGTCGTCGGCGTCCTCCGGCGCATCCGGCACCGTTGCCAGCACTCCGCCGCCACCTCCTCCACCTCCTCCACCTCCTCCACCTCCTCCACCTCCTCCGCCTCCTCCACCTCCTCCACCGGTATCGTCGGCCGCCGTGCAGCAGTCGGGAGTGGTTAATGGGGTTCAGGCACAGCGTGCGACCACGGATGTGCAGATGTCCGTCTTTTTTGTGCCGTAATTATTGATAGTCCGGCCGAAGTCGTTTCGGCCGGTTGTTCGATCCATGAGAGGATGGAATGCATCGATTCGATGTGCGTGAGGGTAGGTTTATGAATCTGATCCGCAGTGGGTTGGGATTGATGCTGGCTCTGTTGCTGGCCGCATGCGGCGGTGGCGGCGATTCGACCACGACACAGGTAACTGTTTCGCTGGGAGGAAACGCGGCGGTTGGGGCTGTGCAAGCCGCGCCCCCTGCCGGCGTCCAGTCGATTCGGGTCACGGCACTCGCCTCGCGTACCGGTCCGATTCTCGCAGGTCCGGCAACGGCAACCTTGCCCATTCTTACTGTGACGCTGACGGTGCCCAACGGCAGTGGAATTATCTTCGAGCTCGAAGCCTTCGATGCCGCCGGCAAACGTCTCTACCACGGTTTTTCGGCGCCGCAGACGCTGAACGGCACTTCGGTGATCGTTCCGATTACCTTGAGCGTCGAGGTGAATGTGACCGCCTCGTCGCTTTCGGTGCTGCGACTGGGATCGGTGAATGTGACCGCCTCTGCGCTCAAGGATCTGCTGACGCCGATGCCGCCAGTGCGCAAGTACATTTGGAGCGACGATGGTCGGGCGAACGGGAGCATTCTGGCCGTTACCGCTGGAGCGCCGGCCGGCTCAACCGATCGATATACCTGGACGGCCCCCAATGTGCCGGGTGTGTACACGGTTATGGCCAACATCAACGATCCCTACCAGGATCCGAATCTGGGTGGGAAGGTCAGTATCACAGTTCAAAATCGTGCGCCGGTTGCCACTCTTTCGGCCACAGCCCTGACCATGATCGGCGGTACGGTGAGTAGCAGCGTACAAGCTTTCGCCACCGATCCCGACGGCGACGCAGTCACCTTCTCTCTGGCTCCGACTGCGCCGGGCTGGGCAACGATCAATGCGACAACCGGCATTCTGATGCTCGCGCCTCAGGGCGCGGGAACCTTCCCGATCACGGTGATTCCGACCGACGCCTTTGGCATGGCCGGTGCTCCGGTGACGCTGACGCTTTCCGTTTCTGCGGCGGTGGTTCCCGATACGACGCCGCCTGTCGTGGCGCCGCCGGCCGCGATCGTCGTTGCCGCTGCGAGTGCAGCCGGTACGCCGGCCACGCAAGCCGCGATAGCCGCTTTTCTCAAAGGCGCCACGGCGACAGACAACATCGGTGTCGCCGCGTTGACCCATAACGCCCCGGCCACATTCCCGGCCGGCAAGGCGACTGTGGTGACCTTCACTGCCAAGGATGCGGCCGGCAATATCGGTACAGCGACTTCGAGCGTAACTGTACAACCGTTCGACCTTGTGGCTCCGGTTGTGACTGCACCGGCAGCGATCGTCGTTGCAGCAGTCAATGCTGCCGGCACGCCCGCCACGAATGCCGCGATTGCCGCCTTCCTTGCCGGTGCAACCGCCACCGATAATGTCGGCGTGGTAGGTGCGCTTACCCACAACGCACCGGCGACCTTCCCGATCGGCGCCACTGCGGTGACCTTCACGGCCAGAGATGCGGCCGGCAATGTCGGCACGGCGACCGCGACGGTGACCGTGGCGGATCAGGCCAAGCCGGTGGTGACCGTGCCTGCGAATATCACCGTCGCTACCGCCGGTGCTACCGGTACGCCCGCAACTCAAGCCGCGATTGCCGCTTTCCTTGCCGGTGCGACAGCGACCGACAATGTCGGTGTGGTGGGTGCGATCACCCATAACGGTCCAGCCACCTTCCCGCTGGGCGCGACGACCGTGACCTTCTCTGCCAAAGATGCGGCCGGCAATGTCGGCACGGCGACAGCGGTTGTGACGGTGACCGATCAGGCTAAGCCGGTGGTGACTGCGCCTCTGGCGATTACCGTGGCAGCGGTGAACGCAGCCGGCACACCGGCTACCGATGCGGCGATTGCCGCCTTCCTTGCCGGTGCGACGGCGACCGACAATGTCGGTGTGGTGGGTGCGATCACCCACAACGGCCCGGCAACTTTCCCGCTCGGCGCGACGACCGTGACCTTCTCTGCCAAAGATGCGGCCGGCAATGTCGGCACGGCGACAGCGGTTGTGACGGTGACCGATCAAACGGCGCCGGTCATTACGCTGCTGGGTACCAATCCTCTGACGATTGCTGCCGGGTCGGTCTATATCGATGCCGGTGCGACGGCGAGCGACAATGTCGATGGCAATCTCACAGCAACAATTGTGACGGTAAATTCGGTCAATCCGACGCTGCCCGGCATATATACAGTGACCTACAGCGTTCTCGATGCTGCCGGCAATGCAGCGCTTCAGGTGACGCGTACCGTGACCGTGACCGATCAGACGCCGCCTGTGGTTGCTCCTCCG
>Ga0233416_10000083_pt1 | contig 25921 bp, 33 predicted proteins | sample Sediment_Towuti__2_FD_188638 | JGI IMG/M metagenome (GOLD analysis project Ga0233416, IMG submission 188638) | Sediment microbial communities from Lake Towuti, South Sulawesi, Indonesia - Sediment_Towuti_2014_0_MG | ecosystem: Environmental > Aquatic > Freshwater > Lake > Sediment | place... | reverse complement strand
AGTCTTAGCTGTATTCCAATACGAGAATCAATTAATGATGTATTCATTTCATCAGACAACTCAACTCTTGATAACATAAAATCAGGTGCAATTATTGGCACAAGTAGTTTGAGACGTGCTGTCCAAGTCACAAGATTGCGTTCAGATGTAATAGTAAAACCAATTCGAGGAAATGTGGAAACTAGGATCAGAAAAATAAATGAGGGTCAGTACGATGCAGTAGTTCTTGCACAAGCTGGAATCAACAGACTAGGTCTTGAAGTAAATTTTTCCAAACTTTCAACAATCGATTTTCCCCCATCCCCTGGGCAAGGGGCTTTGGGAATTGTTTGCAGAAGTGATGATGATAAAACAATCTCAATGTTAAAAAAAATTGAAGATAATGATTCAAGAATAAGAATAGAAGCCGAAAGAGCACTATCTAATTTTGTAGAATCAGGATGTAGATTTCCAGTTGGCGCATTTGCAGAATCAAATGGGCAAAACTTGAAGCTCACAGTCGTAGCATACTCTATAGACGGAAAAAAATCAATCATAGTAGAAAAAAGTGGAAGCAAAAATGATCCAATTAATTTGGGGAAACTAGCAGGAGAAGAACTTCGCAATCAGGGTGTTAGTGAACTTGCAATAAATTGGAGAGAAAAGGTTGAGGAGTGGAACAAAAAATGATTGGTAAAGTGTATTTGGTAGGTGCAGGACCTGGAGATTCTAAATTAATCACACTTAGAGCAGCTGATCTTCTAAAAACAGCAGATGTAGTACTTTATGATAGATTAGTTAGCAAAAAAATTCTTGCAATGATTCCAAAGAAAGCCAAAAAAGTTTACGTTGGCAGAGATGTTGGTGATGATTATCTTCATCAAGACAGTACAAATGAACTGATGGTAAAATATGCTAAAACTAAAAAAAATATTGTACGACTAAAGGGAGGTGATCCAATAATTTTTGGGAGAGGCGGAGAAGAAGCAGAATATCTAAAGAAAAAAAAGGTAAAGTTTGAAATTATTCCTGGAATTACATCTGGAATTGGATCGGCTACATACGCTGGTATCCCACTAACACATAGAAAATTTGCCTCATCGGTAGTTTTTGTAACAGGTCATGAGGATCTACAAAAATCAAAAGAGAAGGTAAGGTGGAAAAAACTAGCACAATCAGTAGATACCATAGTAATCATGATGGGCCTTTCAAGAATAGGTATAATCTGTAAACAGCTAATAGAAGGAGGGATGAGCAAAAAGACTCCGGTTGCTGTCATTCAGGAAGGAACAACCCCACAACAAAAAATGATTACTGGCAATGTCTCAAATATTTCAAAACTTGTGATTCAAAAGAAGATCAAACCTCCATCTATAATTATAATAGGCAAGGTAGTTAATCTCTCAAAAACAATAGGATGGAAATAACAATGCTACAAGGAAAAACGATCGCAATTACACGCTCTGAAGAAGACTCTGAAGAGTTTGTTGAGCTTGTTTCTAAAGAAAATGCAAATCCAATTCCTTTACCAACTATAGAGTTAGTATCAAAGGGAGAAAAGATTGTATCTGAATTTCTAGAATCAACTCAACAATATGAACCAGATTATTCCGTTTTTATGAGCTCAAAAGCAGTTAAACTTTTGTTTGATTCTGCAAAAAAAATTTCAATGTATGAAAAACTTCAACTCGCTGTTGCAAATACTATAGTAATTGCAGTAGGGCCAAAGACTAAATCTGCTTTGGAATCAGAAGGAATTAAGGTATCTTTTATGCCAAAAAGATATTCATCTGTTGGCGTAGGTGAAGTCTTTACTAGACTTAATGCTGTTGGTAAAAAAGTTATTGTACCACGAAGCGGCGCATCAACTCCTTTTCTTAAAAGTCTCCTAGAAAAAATCGGTCTTAATGTAAAAGAAATCTATCTTTATGATGTATGTGCGTTTCGTGATACATCACAATGGAATAATTTTCGTCAATTATTTTCTCAAAACAAAATTGATGGGATTGTTTTTACAAGTGCATCATCAGTGAAAGCTTTTTTTGAAATTATGAAAAAAGATTACGACGAAAAAACATTATTGAATAATTTACAGAAAACAAAAATTGTTTCAATTGGTCCTTTTACTGCAGAGGAGCTTAACAAACTTGATGTGAAAAATATTGTTGCAGATGTGCATACAGTGCCAGGAGCTTTTGAAACAATTAAAAATATTTTTTCATTAGCTTAGCCTATCGATTCTCTATAATTTAGCTCTGCCTACTCCGATCTCCAAGTGGTATTGGTTGTGGAAGATATTAATAATATAACGGAGTTATGTCACGCATGACTACTGAAAATCTTGACATGGATTATTCAAAATATGATTTCAAAGATTCAACTGAACTTTATGTACATCTAAGCAAAAAAGGTCTCTCTAAAGAAGTTGTAGAGAGTATCAGCAAGATGAAAGGTGAACCACAATGGATGCTTGATTTTAGACTTCGTTCATATGAAATCTTTATGAAAAAACCAATGCCAAAATGGGGTGGTGATCTTAGTACAATTGATTTTCAAAATATCTATTATTATGCAAAGGCCTCAGAAAAAACTGAAAAAAGTTGGGATGATGTACCAGCAGATGTCAAAAAAACCTTTGACAAACTAGGAATTCCCGAGGCTGAAAAGAAATTCCTTGCAGGAGTTGGCGCACAATACGAATCTGAAGTTGTCTATCATAGTCTAAGAAAAGACTTGGAACAACAAGGCGTCTTATTCTTAGACACTGATACTGCTCTAAAAGAACAACCTGAAATTTTTAAAAAATATTTTGGAAAAATTATCCCTCCAGAAGATAACAAGTTTGCAGCACTAAATAGTGCTGTCTGGAGTGGTGGTTCATTTATCTACATACCACCTGGCGTCAAAGTCGACATGCCACTTCAAGCTTACTTTAGAATTAATGCAGAAAATATTGGACAGTTTGAAAGAACTCTCATCATTGCTGATGAGGGCTCTGAAGTACATTACATTGAAGGGTGTACCGCACCAGTTTATTCATCAGAATCTCTTCATTCAGCCGTTGTTGAATTAGTTGCACACAAGAACGCACATCTCAGATACACAACAATTCAGAATTGGAGTAATGATGTGTATAATCTAGTTACAAAACGCGCTTATGCATACGAAGGCGCTAAAGTTGAATGGATTGATGGAAACATTGGAAGTAGACTCACAATGAAATATCCAGGAATTTATCTAATGGGTGAAAGAGCATATGGTGAGACTCTTTCGATTGCATTTGCAGGAAAGAATCAACATCAAGATACTGGTGCAAAGATGGTTCATCTAGCTCCAAACACAACGTCAAAGATCACATCAAAATCAGTTAGCAGATTGAATGGTCGTTCTACTTATCGAGGATTACTAAACGTTGCAAAGGGTGCAACAAATGTAAAGGCAACTGTTAGGTGTGATGCCTTACTATTGGATGACACCTCAAAGACAGATACTTATCCATATATGGAAATCAACCAAGAGGATGCCACAATTACTCATGAAGCAACTGTTGGAAAAATAGGGGACGAACAAATTTTCTATCTTATGACAAGAGGCTTTTCTGAAGAGGAAGCATTAACATTAATCGTAAATGGATTCATGGAGCCTTTCACAAAGGAACTTCCAATGGAATATGCCGTAGAATTGAACCGATTAATCAAACTAGAGATGGACGGTTCAGTAGGTTAGACGTTCTGGGTACTTGTGGTATGATTAGACATGCAAAAACTTGCTTTATCCACACTTGGCTCTAGCCACATCAATGAGATATCCTCGTCAAGAAACGAACCGACTTGGCTTAAAGAATATAGAAAAAACTCTCTTAGTGTATATCAAGAACTTCCACTAGAGACGTCTCCACTTTATAACAAATATACTGATGCCAATCGGATGGATCCAAATCAAGTTTCACTAGCAATTGATTCAGACAAGTCTATTCCAGATTTTCTAACAAGTAGATTAAACGAACTTACAAATGAAATCTGTATTGTTCAAATTGGTTCAAATATTCATAAGATTAACTTACCTGACAAATTAAAATCAGAAGGATTAGTAATTTCATCAATTGATTATGCATTAAAAAATTATGGTGATATTATTCAAAAAACATTAGAGTCAACTAATTCTAAAGAAGATAAATTTACAGCTCTTAACAATGCCGCATTTAACTCAGGAATTTTTATTCATGTCCCAAGAAACTTAATACTAGAAAAGCCAATTCATATCGTTTCTTCACTTTCTCTTGACGGTACATCAACAATATCTCGCAATGTTATTGTTACAGAAGAAAGTAGCAAAGCAAGCATTGTCCAAGAGTTGTATGCGCCAAAGTTTTCTCACCAACAAGCATATCTTGAATTACTTAATGTCAGCGTTGGTCAAAATAGCAAATTAGATGGAACAACTTTGCAAGTAATGGATCACAGTGCGGTCAACTTTTCTACAAGAAAATGTAACATTGCACAGGATGGAAAAATAAATTGGTATTTGGGATTATTTGGTTCAATGTTATCTCGGTACAGAATTGACTATTACCTAAATGGTACTGGTGCATCGGCTAATGATTCAGAAGTAGTTTTTGGAAATAACAATCAATCTTTTGATCTTTGCTCAAATGTAAATCATGAAAAACCTTCCACTGAAGGAAAAGTAATTGAAAAATCTATTCTAAAAGATAAATCAAAATCACTTTTCAAAGGGATGATCCGGATAAAAGAACAAGCAAGCAAATCAAACTCATTTCTATCAGGGCGTTCCATTTTATTAGATAAAGGTGCAAAATCAGATTCAATCCCAGGCCTTGAAATATTTACCAATGATGTCAAAGCGACCCATTCTGCTTCTGTTGCCCAAATTGATGAAGAGCAGATATTTTATCTTCAAACTAGGTGTCTTAGCAGAGAAGAAGCTGAAAGAATCATTGTTGAAGGATTTTTGGAACCTCTCTCACGAACAATGTCGTATCAAGTAAGAGCGTGGATTGCATATCTTATTGAATCTAAATGGGAAGGTCGTGATATGGCAATCAAAAATGATGAGCAGCTAAAATCACTAGTCGAAGTTGAAGAAACACGATATAATGAGAACGCCGAAATTGAACAACATTACAAGTATAGGTGAAAGTGTTTGGGAAATTGGCTAAAGGCATGCAACACAGATAATATTGGCAGTGGAGAGTTATACAGTTTTGATCATGATAATAAAAAAATCCTCTTAACAAACCTTGATGGAAAAATTTACGCAACAGATAGAATTTGTACTCACGCAGAAGCTGATCTTTCTAGAGGCATCCTCAGCGAAGAAGGAATTAGATGCCCTCTGCATCTGTCTGTATTTAATTTAGAAACCGGGTTTCCATTGAATCCTCCTGCAGAGGAACCTTTGAGGACATACAATGTTAAAATAGATAAGAACGAGGTTTACGTAGAGGTATAAAATGCAAACCAGTAGTTTTCCATTAGAAAAAATTCAAAAAGATTTTCCTATATTACAAAGAACAGTCCGTGATGGAAAACCATTAGTGTATTTGGATAATGCATCAACAACTCAAAAACCAATTCAAGTCATTAACGCAATTAGTGATTATTATACAAATCATAATGCTAACATTCATCGAGCTGTATATGCTCTTGCAGAAGAAGCAACTGAAGCATACGAGTCTACCCGAGATAAAATAGCAAAGTTTCTAAACATAAAAAATCGTGAAGAAATAATTTTTGTTCGCGGTACTACAGAGGCAATTAATCTTGTGGCTTATGCATGGGGAAGACAGCATATCAAAGAAGGAGACATTATCGTAACTACCGAATATGAACATCATAGCAATATCGTTCCTTGGCAACTTTTGACAAAGGAAAAAGGCGCAAAATTAGAATATATTGGAGTAGATGACAATGGAGAGTTAATTTTAGAGCATCTTGATTTCTATCTTAAAACTGGAAAGGTAAAACTAGTAACGTTTAGTCAAATGTCAAATGTACTAGGAACCATTAGTAACACTGAAGAAATTATTGCCAAATGCAAAAAGGCCGGAGTTAAGACACTGATAGATGGCGCTCAGTCCGTTCCTCACATGAAAGTTGATATTGAAAAGCTAGGATGTGATTTTTTTGCATTTTCAGCTCACAAAATGCTAGGACCTACAGGAGTTGGTGTATTATGGGCAAGAAAAGATGTTTTAGAAACTATGGCTCCATTTCACGGTGGTGGGGACATGATTCGTGAAGTTCACAAATATGAAACTACATGGAACGACTTGCCATACAAGTTTGAAGCAGGAACTCCAAATATCGCTGATGTAATAGGTTTTTCAACAGCAATTGATTATCTTTCTAAAATAGGAATGGATACAATTCGAGAACATGAAATTGAATTGACAAAATATGCATTAGAAAAAATGTCTCAAATTAAAGGAATCACCATTTATGGCACCAAAGATGTTTTAAAACGTGGTGGGGTGATCTCATTTAATTTTCATGATGTTCATCCTCATGATGTAGCTACCATCATTGATAGAGACGGTGTAGCAATTCGCTCAGGGCATCACTGTGCACAAGTATTAATGGAAAGATTACAAGTGGCAGCTACTAATCGAGCAAGTTTTTACATATATAACACAAAAGATGATGTTGACAAACTCATCAAATCGCTAGAAAAAGTTGCAGAGTTGTTCAAGTTATGAGTGATCCAATTTACACTGAAATAATAATCGATGAAGCTAAAAATGCCCAAAACCAAGGTACTCTAGAAAATCCTGATATCTCACAACACGATGCAAATCCAATGTGTGGAGATAGTATTACTCTACAAATGAAGATTACTGGCAATTCTATTTCTGATATAAAATGGCATGGTGATGGATGTACTATTTGTAAGGCTTGTACCTCTGTATTAACACAAATAATTAAAGGCAAAGACATTGACGTTGCAAAAAATCTAAAAAAAGAAGAAATATTATCTGAGCTAGGATTGGAGCATTTAATTAAACAGAGCCCTGTACGAATTAAATGCGCTTTATTATCTTTGAAAACCTTAAAGCTAGGTTTGTATTCATATTTGGCTAAAAAAATTGAAAATTCATCATCATTTGATAGCTTGAAAGAAGAAGCTGCAAAGTTATACTAACATGAGTGTTTTCAAACCATCTATCCCAATTACAAATCAAATAAGAAGAATAATCTTTGAGAGATTCAATGATCCTGAAATAAGATTCACAAACGACGAAATTTTTGAAATTATCAAAAATAATGGCGATTTAGACAAGTCTTGGACAATTGATAATATGGAAAAATATTTTCAAGCCATTTGTGATTCTGGTCTAGTTAGAAACATTGCACAAAACTTTACCACAGTCTGGTTCAAACTCTTTGATTCATTAGAAAAAATTCATTGTAATTCCTGCAATCAAGAAATCTATCTGGGAAAATCAGAATCTAGAATATGCCCAAATCCAGAATGTAATGCGGCTATTTAGCTCTGTATCTTTGTGCAGCTTCTTCTAAAACTTGGATCATAGGTAATGTCTCACCTGTTAGATATAGAACAAGTGCCCCGCCTGCAGTGCTAATGTGATCAATTTTATCAGCTAATCCATACTTTTTTAATGCAGAGGTTAGGTGGCCTCCACTTACGATGGTTGTTGCCATGGAGTTTGCAACTGCTTCAAGAATTCCTCTAGTTCCAAAACTAAACTGTTCTTTTTCAAAATATCCAGGTGGACCACTAATGAAAACCGTTCCAGCACCTGATATCAATTTGTTATAGTGTTCTACAGTTTTTGGACCCAGATCATATATGATATCCTCTCGACTCAGGTCTCTTACATCCATCTCTACTCTAGAACCATCTTTATCTACTGCAACGTCAACTGGTGTGGAAAAAACATCAGGATATTCCCCTATAAGTGAATGAGCCTTGGCTACACTCTCTTCCTCTCTTGAGATTCCTAATGGTGCCCTAATGCGTCCCTGAGCTCTCATGAACACATTTCCGATCAAACCTGTAAGAAGTACATGATCAGCTCTTCCCTTTTTTATTAACAACTTGATAGCCTCTAATCTATCAGTCACCTTTGAACCTCCTAGAACAATCACATGAGGAGCTTTGGCAACTGTCATAATTTCATCTAATTTTCTTACTTCCCTTTCAACAATTTTACCCGCACATGCAGGTAAAATATGTGCAAAACCTACAATTGAAGGATGTGATCTATGAGCACTTGGAAAGGAATCTAACACACAAAGATCAAAAAGTTTGTGTAACCTTTGGACCATTATGGTTTCAGCAGCAGCAGATGAAGAAAACTCATAATTTTCTTCAGCACACAATCTTAGATTATCAAGTAATATGATATCACCATTTTTCATATTTTTAATTTCATTTTGAGCCGTTGTTCCAATAACATCTTCAATGTATTTGATTTTTCGATGCAATAATTTTTCTAAAACCTCTGCGTGTTTTTCCATACCAGTATAGTCCTTATTTCCTACCCTTCCCTGATGTGATGCAACTACTAATTTTGAATCTTTGATTGCATTAATCGTTTCAGTAGCTTCTTCAATTCTCTTTGTCCCTGAAATTTCCATGGTACTAGGATCAATTGGACAGTTCATGTCGACTCGTAAGAAGATGGTTTTACCTTTAAGATCAAAATCATCAAGAGTTAGAAGCTTCACATACTTCCTTTTTTTAACCCCGTTAAAATCTTTGAGTCGATCAGAGGTTTGATTTTATTTTCACTTCCATACTATACTTTTAGATTTAGTAATGAATAATGTTAGAGTAACATGTATTTCCTATAACACACAAAATCATATTGAGAAAAATTAAAAATGATAAAAATGAGGGTTCAATAATTGCAAAGATGGCTTTTTGATATTCGCTCAAGACCTTTTATTCTTTCAGTGGTAGCATTTTTTTTGGTTACATTCCTAGTTTACTGGGAAGTTACAAAACAATTTGATGAATCAATAATTATCTATTTTCAATCAATTGCTGGTAATCCCGGATTAGATCTTCTAATGGAGGCAATCACAGAAATTGGCGATGTTTTATACATGCTAATCTTTTCAATCGTACTGTTAATTATTAAAAAAACAAGAAAAATTGGACTAACCCTAATGATTTTGTTAGTACTTGCTACTTTACTCACAGGATATATCAAATGTGGTGTAGACCGAGATAGACCTAGCTTAGATTTTCAGGGAACACCATTCCCAATAGCAGCTAGTGAAGATACTTTTGCTTTATTTTGTGAAGGAAGCTTTAACGCATCATATCCTTCAGGTCATGCGGCAAGGGCAACCATATTTGGAATAATAATAGGATTCTCACTTTCTCATAGGTTTCCACGAGGATGTTATCTTCTATTACTATATCCACTATTGATGTCAATTAGTAGAATTTACGTATTACAACATTTTCCTATGGATGTAATTGGTGGAGCAATTTTAGGAATAATGCTTGCAGGTGTTATAGGTAAAAAAACAAAGCTTTCAAAAATTTTTGAGCCTTCAAAAACCTAAATCATCAAAAACTTTGGAACTTATCAAAACTATTGCATAATGATCTTTGTCATGATGATACGTCCAATACCTCAAGTCTCGTTCTTGATTAGTTTGTCTTAATCCACTATTGATACTTGTTGTAATGATGTATCCAATCCTTTTTGCTAGCTTGCTTTCCTTTGGCATCAAAACCTTATAGCCCATTTTACTATTAGAAAAACCCAATTTGACCATCTCTTCAGATGCCATCTCTGCATCCTTTTCATCTTTAACATCAAATATCTTCGCGGTTGGGATCTGGGAGGGATGAAATTCCATGTGTTATAATATCTAAAATTGAACTAATATTTCTTAAAAATTATTCATTTAGAAATATAAAAAATACTAAAGTATGTTAAAATTCTTAACTTGAAAGTCAAAACATGGTTATACGAATAACTTATTCTTGCTAAAATCTGTAAAATTACTATATGGCTTCACTTTTAAAAAAAGTCTCTATGCTCCAACAAAAAAGAATGGAAGCAGCACGCCTTCGTAGAAAGGGCGAAAGAGAAATTCAAAAAGCTCAATATCTTACAAAAAGATCTGTTTCAGGACTTGCCACAATACAGAGAAAAATTGAATCATCCAAAGAAGCGCTAGAAGATGTATCTGGAGTATTAACTCAAAAATTAGCAAGACAAGAAAGTATTCAAAGATTAATAGCTGCAGCAGAAGAAAATCTTAGACGAGAAAACGACGCAAAAGCGCAAACAGAGCAAGAAGTTGAATTTGCCTCATCTGATGAGGCAAAACAACAGGCAACTACCCGTCTTAGTATAATATCTGAAAGAATAAACGATCTAGTTGATGAAATTAAGCAAAGAGGAAGTGCTTTAAAAAAAATAATTGATGATATTGAAGATTACAAGCAATCACGAGTAAAAATATCGTCTAAAATTCAAAAACAAGCTAAATCAAAACCGGTTCTACAAAACTTACTTAAAACTAGTAAAAAGACAACACAACGTCTTTCAAAACAGGTTGCAAGTAAAGCAAAACAAGAGGAGTTAGCTAAACGCAATCTAACAATAATAAGTAAAAAACTATCCGAACTTGCTTCCAAAAGAAGAAAAGCAGCATTACGTAAATCATCAAAAAAGAAAAAAAGAAAACTAAAAACAAAACTTCGCAAAGGAAAATCAAAAATTAAAGCCAAAAGAAAATTTGCAAAGAAAACAAAAGCAAAGATGAAAAAAACAAAAAGACAGGGCAAGATAAAAAGAAAAACAAAACCAAAAAGACGAAAATAGATTCCTAATCTTAATTAATACTCATTACTAATTTTTCATGATTCATGCTTGCTGACGAAAAAATTAGTATACAATTTTCATTTTTCCCAGAATTAAATGCGCCTAGACTAATTTGTGGGCTACCTGGGGTGGTTTTGTAGGCAAACTTGCAGTTGATTATTTGATTGAAACACTACACGCAACTCAATTTGCAAATATCTATTCTTCTTACTTTCCTCCCCAAGTAACTATTCAATCCGACGGCACCCTTGATTTAGTTAAAAACTCGTTATTTTTTAGTAAAAACAATTCCCAAGATCTAGTTTTTCTCACGGGAGATGCTCAGCCAATATCTGCTCCAGCAGAATATGCTCTTGCTGAAGAAATTCTAACTACTTGTGATAAACTAAAAATAAGAAGCATTATCACTCTTGCAGCTTACACTACCAGAAAATTTTCAAAAAATCCAAAAGTTTACGGAACCAGTACTTCATTAGATATTGTAAAAGATTTTTCAAAATATGGTATCATTACTATGAATAGTGGAAGCATTATTGGAATGAATGGTGTAATAATTGGAACAGCAAAAAAAATTTAACATACCAGGCACATGTATCTTGGGCGAAACCTCTGGTTATGTAATTGATGTTAAAGCCTCAAAAGCTATCTTAGAGAAACTTTCTATGATTCTCAACATACAATTTGATATGTCAGAAATTTCTAAACGTGCTGAAGATACAGAAAAAATCATTAAATCAATAGAATTACAAGCAAACTCTCAGGCAAACAGTGGTGTATACCTATAGCAATTCCTTCATCAGAAAATAAAAATTTAGATTATATTAGTTAAAAAAATAACTAAGAAACTACTTCAAGCTGACCATATTTTCCCTTCGTTAGAGAAACTTCCCCTTTGAAGGTATTTGTATAACCATTTGTAATCTTTACCTGCGAACCATTATTTATTTTTGGAATGTCATCTCCCCACAGAGTTAATTTTATTTCACCGCTTTCATCAACCAAATATGCATCACATACATCAATTGTTCCGCCAGATTTCTTGTTTACCGTCCGTGTTTCGCCTTTTCTTTCTATAGTTCCTTCAATATCAATTCCATTTCGCATATTCTTTGCCTGTTCGGTTGTGACTGTAACCATATTTTGCACTCTTGACGAGCTAATTATAAAGCTTTTTTTAACACGAATGTTTCGCAACAATTGCAGGGGTATCGAAGCCCGGTCAACCGAGAAGGACTCAAGATTATGACAATAGGAAATCCTTTCCTTTAGGGGTTCGTGGGTTCAAATCCCACCTCCTGCACTAAATTGTAAAATATTCTAAAACTAAAAAAATTTTAATTTTCAAAAATTTTATGCAGTGATAATCTTAATTGAACTAACAGTATGCTTTGAAATTTCTTTATGTAATTTTGCAAGATCTTCCTCTTTGAATGTAAGATCACATCGATAACATTTCCAAGCTGAGGAGGTCATATATTAATAAGAACAAAATTGAATATAAAGATATTGAAGAAACTGTTCATTTTTTTGGACAACATAGTCTTTTTATTAAAAAAACTGAATTTTCTACACTTTCTTATCATTTTTCACAATTTTTTCAAGTGTATCTTTCCAAGCGCTTACATGACGTATTTACTCTGATAAAGAAAAATGACAGACATTTTTGAGATAATTGCAGAGTATTCTTACTTTGGGATCTTTTTTCTTTTGGTGGCAATTAACACATCGCCAATACTAATGCCACCTTCTTGGATGGTACTGTCTTCTTTTCTATTTTTAGATCCAACGCATGATATCCTCATCTTGGCTGCCGTTGGAGCCACAGGTGCTACAATTGGAAAATTTGTCTTAAAAAGAATTAGTCATCTTTTTCGAAGATTTGTTGGACAAGAACAAAAATCTAATTTAGATTTTATAGGAAACTTTCTTAATCGTAAAAAATTTGGATATATTCTAACATCATTTCTTTTTGCTGCAACTCCACTTCCAGACAGTATGCTTTTTGTTGCTTATGGGTTAATTCGAGCAAAGAGTATTGGCCTATATGTAGGATTTTGGTTTGGAAGATTGCTTTCTTACTATATAATGCTAACAATAAGCAACCAGGTATTAGATCCATTTCTAAATCTCTTTGGGGATCGACTCACTGGAATTTTAATTGCAGATGTAGTTAGTATATTGTTTTTAATATTATTTTCCAGCATAAACTGGAATATGTTATTTACGCAGAAAAAACTCAAACTAATAAAGCCAAAAATTTGGAGATTTTAATTTGAAAAATCTAATTAAACTACAAAATGAAGTAAAAAAAATTATAGCAAAAAATGATCCTTCTCACGACTTTGAACACATTCTAAGAGTCTATAAAAATGCAGAAAAAATCTGTAAAACAGAAAAAGCTGATAAAAAACTTGTATTATCTGCTGTCTTACTCCACGATATTGTATCTTTTCCAAAATCTGACAAAAGATCAAAAACTGCTTCGACCAAAAGTGCTATTAAAGCAAAAAAAATTCTAAAAAAATATAATTTTTCAATAACTGAGATAAAAATAATTATAGATGCAATAGAAAGTCATAGTTTTTCAAAAAATAAAAAACCAACAACACTAGAAGGCAAAATACTTCAAGATGCTGATAGATTGGATGCTCTAGGCGCGATTGGAATTGCTAGAACTTTTGCCGTTGGAGGTGGAGAGAGTAGATCTTTTTATAACAAAAATGATCCATTTTGTTCTAAAAGAAAACCAGATGATCAAAAATGGACAGTTGATCATTTTTACAAAAAGCTTCTACTCCTTCAGACTAGAATGAACACAAGATTTGCAAAAAATGAGGCAAAACGAAGAACCAAGATTCTTAAAAAATTTCTAAATGATCTCAAAAAGGAAATTTAGCCATAATCAATATATCGTTCATATCTTTTTTCAATCTCTTTATTCTCCCCATTTTTTATCTTCTCAACCTCTTCGATTCTACGCTGCTTGATGTACTTTTTGACCTCATCAAATACATCATTATTGGTAAAAGAATCAAAGAGAGGATTGAGTAAATCAAAATATTCTGCAACTTTTATTCGAAATTCCTGTTTAGATGGTTTTTTTATTCCATTTAACCGAAACCAAATAACTGCCAAGCTTGCTCCTACAACATGAGGTAAGAGGTCAAAAGCACGCTCAATTTCAAATCTCTGTTCATCTCTCATGATCTATTCATTGAGAATATTTGCAGCATCTTTTGCAAAATATGTAACTATCATGTCTGCCCCTGCTCGTTTAATCGAATAAAGAATCTCTGTGATTACTTCTTTTTCTTGAATCCAGCCTTGTTTAGCAGCCCCTTTTACAAGTGAATATTCCCCAGATACACTATATGCAGAAACTGGAACATTAAATCGTCGTTTTGTTTCTGCTATAAGATCAAGATATGCTAAGGCTGGTTTAATCATAACAATATCAACTCCTTCATTAATATCAGTCTCAACTTCTCTCATTGCTTCTCGGGCATTGCTAAAAGGAACCTGATAGGTCTTTCTATCTCCAAACTTGGGAGCACATTCAGCAGCATCTCTGAATGGAGAATAAAAAGAAGATCTATGTTTTGCAGAATGAGACATTATTGCTACATCAGAGAATCCTGCATCATCAAGAGCACGTCTTATTGTAATTACTTGTCCATCCATCATTGCAGAGGGTGATACTATGTCAACGCCTGCCTTTGCTTGACTTACTGCGATCTTTGCAAGAGTTTCTATGCTTGAATCATTATCAATTTTATTTCCTTTAATCAATCCACAATGTCCTGATGAAGTATATTGACAGAGACACACATCTGCCATTATCGCAATTTTATCCCCAAAATTCTTTCGAACTTCAGATATTGCTTTTTGGACAATCCCTTTTTCATCAAATGCTGCAGTGCCAGCATCATTCTTTGAGGCTGGAATACCAAAAAGCATTATGGCCGGAATTCCCAAATCAACAATTCTGCCTACTTCCTCACTTACTTTTGCTAGAGGAAATCTTTCAACATCTGGCATCGATTCAATTTTGAGGGAATTTTTCAAATCCTCCTGAATAAAGACAGGACAAATGAAATCCTTTACAGAGAGTCTGGTTTCCTGCATTAAGTCTCTGATTTTTTCACTTTTTCGTAATCTTCTGAGACGTCGATTAGGAAAAGATGACATGTCGAAAATCTCTCTTTGTTAGTTATATAATTCTAGTCGGAAAATAACTAATCTTTTTTATTATAATCAAAAAGTTTGCTTGCAGCATTAACTAATTCTATGTTTCCTTGTTCTGATGCTTTTCTAAGATTGTTCATGGGTGCTGATACAATACTTTCTACAATGGCTTTTGTTAACTCCTCAATAATTTTTACCTGTTTTTCATCAGTATTTCCTAACAATTGAAGAGCTTTTTGGAATTCTTTTGAACGAAGTAAATCTATATTTTTGAATACATCTTTGACAATTGGTTCTGCGTCTAGTCGTTTCATTGATGCATCTACTATTGGTAATTCTTCTCTAATTATATCTTCAACGGTTGAAACCTTCCCTATCCGATTTCTCATATTCTTATCTACCATTTCTGCTATTTGATCAAGATTCATCAGTTTTATTCCTGGAAGAGTTGTAACTTTTTCATCTACTGTCCTAGGATTCGATAAATCCAAAATCATGATGCCGTTTTGTTTAGTCTCCATGGCTTGTTTAATTCTGTCATATGTAACTAAAAAGTAAGGAGCGGTAGTAGCTACAAACAATACATCATATTGTTCAAATCCTGATAAAACGTCTTCAAATCTTATTGGTTGACCACCAAGTGTTTCTGAAAATGCTTTGGATCTCTCAAGGGTTCTACTAGAAATAAAAAACGTATATCCCCTTTTTTTAAGGGATTTTGCAACTAGAGTGGCCGATTCTCCTGTACCAATTAAAAGAATCCGTTTTGATTTCAAGTCATCTATTTTCTCTTCGGCAAGTTTTACTGCCATAGAACCAATCGAAACACCACCTCGACTAATTCCAGTTGAATTTCTTACTCTAGTACCTATACGAATTGCTTTATCAAACAATGTGTTTAGACGTTCTCCTGAAAACTTTGCCTGTCGTGCTGCTGTAATGGAATTTTTTATTTGACCGAGTATTTGTTCTTCTCCTAATACCATTGAATCAAGACCAGAAGTTAATTTTAACAAATGGTGATAAACTTCTTCATTTTCACTTATTTCCAGATTTTCTTTGAATGCTGATTCTTCAAGACCAGAAAGAGATGCCCAGGTTTTTTTTATTTTTTCAACATCGTAATCTTTTGCTGTCCCAAACAGCTCTACTCTATTACAAGTTTGTAATATTACACATTCTGATAATCCAGAGTGTTTTCTAAAGTGAGAATATGCATCATCAAGATCCTTGAAAGTAAATTTTTCAAGAATATGAATGGGTGAGTTTCGAAATGTAACTCTTGCATTAATAATATTCTGCTTCATTTCCGTTTCCTCAACATCAACAACGCCCTCTGCTGTGCCTTTTTTAATTTTCTGTCTTTTATTAACTGTTTAATCTCTTTATCATTTATGATTGAATAAAGGAATTTTTTTCGTTCCTTTTGGGTAAATATTGCACTTTTTGCCGCTTCTCGTGCGATCTGTTGTAATTGAATTTGATAAATGTCTTCTATTTTTATCACTTTTTTGAAAATCTTTTCAGCCTGTGACTTTATTTTTTTGGCCATTAATGGACTTCGACCTCCAGTAGAAATTGCAACTTGGATAGTATCTCCAATATTAATTACTGATGGATGTGAAAAATCACTTATCTTAGGATCATCAGAAGCATATGCATAACATCTCATTTTTTTTGCCTTCATAACGATTCTTCTATTAAGTTCTCTATCATTAGTTGATGCCATAACAAGAATTGGTTTGTATTTAGAAAGAATATTTACATCATTTAATTTTATTTTTTTAAAATTAATTTTCTTTTGTTTTTTGTAATTGGATAACTTCGTATTAATTTTATCACTAATTACAAGAATCTTACAATCTTGTGTTAAAAGAGAATCGACTTTTTTTAAAGCTTCTGTACCACCTCCAACAACAATGATCAAACCTCCCTTAAGATTTAGATCAACAATCAACAATATGGCACATTGGAAATTCTATTTATAGATTCAAAAAATCACGCTACATTTTTAATTGCATGAAAAAAACCAGTGATATTGGCCACAACAATAGATAATCTTGATAAAGAAATTTTAAATGAAATACAGTGGACGTTTCCTTTAGTTTCTCAACCATTTCATGAGATTGCAAAAAAATTTGATGTAACCCCAGAGGTTGCAAAAAATAGATTAATTCATCTTAAAAAAACAGGAATTTTGCGACAACTCAGTGCAATTTTTGATACTCGTAAACTTGGATACAAGAGCTCACTTGTTGCAATGGAAATTGAACCTGAAAAACTTGATTATGTTGCTCAACAAATTAACCGTCATCCTGGTGTAAGTCACAACTATGAAAGAAATCATCAATTTAATTTGTGGTTCACTTTGGCAGTTCCACCTGGTTCTGATTTAAAAACTGAGGTTGATAAATTCTCAAAACTTCCAGGCATTAAGAAAGTTAGACTGCTCCCAACAATTCAACTCTTTAAAATTGGTGTCAAGCTAGACATGGTTGAAGAAAAAAAGCATGAGATTAAACCATCAGAAGAAAAGAAAAAAGTAAGCGATGTAAAATTTGTAGCAACCGAAGATGATAAGAAGTTTATCAGAGAATTACAAAAAGATCTCGAAATTATAGATAGACCATTCTTAAAGGCTGCACAAAAGCTTGGAATGACTGAAGATCAGGTGTTTGAAAAACTAAGGTATTATGAAGAAATTGGTGTAATGAGAAGATTTGCAGCTATATTGCGTCATAGGGACGTGGGTTTTGTTGCAAATGGAATGATTGTATGGAAGGTACCTGAACAACGAATTAATGAAGTTGGTGGAAAACTTGGTGCATTCCCACAAGTGAGTCACTGTTATCAGCGACCCGTATACGCTGATTGGCCATATAATGTATTTTCTATGATTCACTGCAAATCCGAAGATGAAGCAGAAAATATGGCAAAAACAATTCAAAACCAGATTAACGTAGATGATTACAAGATTTTATTTAGCGCACGAGAATTCAAAAAGACTCGTGTAGAATACTTTGTAGAACAGAATTTTTCTTTAGAAGAAAAAATTCCAGCGTAAAGTTTTTTCCAAATGTAGTTAAGTAATTTGAGTAGCTTTTAATTCGTATGAGGGCCACGTATTATACAAATCATCAATTTCTCTCATATCTGACGCTGGAATATAATTTCCATCTGACATAGCAGCAAACATCTCAATTTCCTCAATACTTACGACCGTAGGTAATATGGAAGCAACCCCTTTCTTTGATAAAATGAACTTTATTGCTAGTTCTGTGATATTAAGGCCATTGCGTTTAGCAATTGGCCTCATCTGTTCAATTTTTTCCATCGCAGATTTTCGCCATTCACGTGTACGTTCTTTACGATGATCTTTTTCACTTATTTTAGTATCTGCATTAACTTTACCTGTTAGAAGTCCTGATGCGTCAGGAACTCTTACCAGTATTCCAACATCTTTTTTCTCCCCATTATTGATTAATTCATTTCCTGGAGTTTGCTCTAAAATATTATAAACTGTTTGAACTGCAGAGATATTTTTTCTATTCATTGCTTCTAAACCTTCTTGTGTCCAGCCTATTGCAGGTCCTAATGCTACTTGACAAGTCTTAATTTTTCCCTCTTCAATTTTTTTATCAAGTGTCTGAAATATGGCATCATCATGAATATGTCGCAGTTTGGGATTATGTAATCCATACACATCTACATAATTAGTTTGCAAACGCTTTAAACTATTTTTTAAAGCATTTTCTGTAAAAGCAGGATCAAACTTTTGTGGCAACTCATTATGACCAATTTGTTCCACATTTTCAAAGTCATATCCATATTTTGTTGAAATTACAATTTCATTTCTCATGTCTTTGAAGACTTCACCAATCAATCGTTCACTTTTTCCCTTACCGTACATATCAGAAGTTTCAAAGAAATTAATTCCAAGGTCATATGCTTTTTTTAACATATTCTTTGCTTCATCTTCTTGAATTTCTTTTCCCCACCAGTTTAGTGCAATGCTCCATGCACCAAATCCTATTTCAGAAACTTTAATCCCGCTTTTTCCTAATCGCCTATATTTCAATTTACAATCTCCTTGAATTTTTGTAATTTTGAGTATAGTTGTTCGTCGCCCAAAACTGGTTTTCCTGCCAGAATATCTTCATTTATGTTTATCCAAGATTTGCATCCATGATATTCAGGTTTTATGGGAATTTCAATCTCTGGAACTCTATATACCTTAAGAAAAACCGCTTTAATTGGTTTTTCAGGCATCCAATTTCTTCTCTCTTTGATGTAAGAGTCACTCCAAATATGAAATGGGGATAAAGCATTGATCATATCTTCTGACTCAATATCTTTTTCATCTATTACTTCGGCATAAGATGTAATTTTGTTATGTTGATTCTTTGGAGAATATTGTTTTACATCTTCTAAATAATTATGGAATTTTGGTTTTAGGTTTTTTACATCCTGATGTTCATATGTTGGAAATAAAGCAAACCTTTTTGATTCAATTTTAAATCCAGAAGCAGTTTCAAGAATTCCTCCTTTTCTTAAAATTATTGTTTGTTCACCGTTCTCAAGGGCTTTTACAATTACAGCCCATTCTTTTAATGCATCCATTATCCAAGGCTGGATATCAAAGGAATAATATCCTTTTTGACACACACAATCATCGGTGTATCTACTGCTACATACCTTGAAACTTGAGTTCCTCTCAAATCCATAATGAGATTTTGAAATGCATGAAGATCATCTGTTTCAAACGCCAACATGAAATCTTCATCATGGATTCCAAACGAGTACGTAGTGTTTAGAACTACTTGTGGATAGCTTTTCCCAACCTCAATATGCTCTTCCATCATTTTCTGTCTTTGTTGTACCGGTAAGAGATACCAGTCTCTAGTTTTAATGAAAGGATAAACAATCACGTATTGCTTAGCTTCCTCTCCTGCAACAAAAGATGGTACTCTTCCCGTTTTTGCATAAATTGAAGGTCTTGTACAGGATAGGTAAACATGTGATGGTTCGATATATTTTCCAAAAACAGTAAGGTATAGTTTTGAAATAACACTTTGTATTTCCTCAACTGATTCTGCTGCAAACCAAAACATAAAATCGGCATCATCGCGTAAGCCAATTGTTGAATATGCTCTAAATCGTATACCTGAATGAGCTAAAACATTTTCTACCTCTTTAGCAGATTCTTCCTTTGCAAGATCTGCCATCCATCTCCATTTTGGGTCTATTTTGAAAAATGAGAAATTAAAAAAGAACTTTCTTTCTGCCTCTGAGCTTGATTCCATGGCTATTTCTCTAACTTATATGAATAAAAAAGTACTCCTAATTTTCAGCTCGATATTTCAACTATCTTTTTTTTCGTTTTTTGACCAGATTTTATACTCACATATGAGGGTGGAACGCCAAAATATTTAGCCAATTTTTTAATGATCTCTTTATTGGCTTCTCCTTTTACTGGTTTTGATCTTACGCCTATTGTAATTTGATTTCCTTCAACTTTAACATAATCTTTATGAAATTCTACAAATATCTCATACAAAACCATGTTAATTGAAAATAATTCTATTATGATATAGGTTGATTTTCTAAAACCCAGTCGTAACCTTTCTTCTCTAACTCTGCAGCTAGAGTAGAATCTCCACTTTTTATTATCCTTCCATTTGCAAAGACATGAACAAAATCCAGCTTATCTAAGAAATTTAGGATCCTTGCATAGTGTGTTATTATAATTGTTGTAGAATCTTTTCCTGAAACTCTGCTAATTGCTTGAGCAACAGCTTTTACTGCATCAATATCTAATCCAGAGTCAGGTTCATCTAAAATCGAAATTTTGGGTTTGAGTACTGCCATCTGCAATACTTCAGATCTTTTCTTTTCTCCACCAGAAAATCCTTCATTAAGATATCGTGATAAAAAATCATCTTTTAATCCAACTGCATTAATATTTTTTTTCAAATAATTTTGAAATTCTCGAACAGTAATGAAGACCTCTCGTTCTTCGCCTTGTAATGCTTTACTTAGAGCATTGTAAGATGTTCTAAGAAAATGTGAAAAACCAACACCAGAAACTTCGGTTGGATACTGAAATCCTAAAAAGAGTCCTTTTTTAGCACGCTCATCAGCTTTGAGATCTAAAATACTTTCTCCATCAAGTAAAATGTCGCCTTGTGTTACCTCATACTTTGGATGTGCAAGCAGTGTGTATGCTAGTGTGCTTTTACCCGAACCATTAGGTCCCATAATTGCATGAACTTCATCTGGCCCTGTTTTCAGATTAACGCCTTTGAGAATCTCTTTTCCCTCTCTTCTTACATGAAGGTCTTTGATTTCTAAAATTGCCATAAAACCAATACTCATTTTCACTATATAACACAGACGAATTTTAGCTTCTCCTAAGGCCTTATTCTAAATTTATAGAATAATTCTTGAATATCTAAATAAAATAAAAAGGGTGGGTTTAGATTTTGGCTAGTGATGGTCTTAGAGTTACACATAACCTATAATTGGTTAGGATCTCTTTGCATCTATTTCGTATAGTGACTTCTGTTACTCCTGCAACGCTTGAGACGTCACGTTGTAAAACGTTTTGACCAAGCAATATCGATGCAACATAAAGATATGCTGCAGCAATACCATTAGGAGCCTTTCCGTCAGCAAAGTTGCGGTCTTTAGTTTTTTCAGAAATTTCTAAGGCAAGTCTCTCAACACGTACATCTGTTTTTGTTAGATTTGCAATTTTAGAGATGTACTTATCCATCGTTACTACTGGTGTTGAAGCTGCGCCAAGTTCCATTACCATGTCTCTGTAGTATCTAGCTGCTAGTTTTGTCTTTGATTTGAGATCTTTTGTAGTAGAAATCGATGCACAAATTTCTTCCAGGGACCTGACAACATAACATTGCTTGCATGCCATGAAAATACTTGCAGCAGAAATACTTGCTACTGATTTTCCTTTTACATCTATCTTCCCATCTAGATTTCTGTAAATCATAGATGCAGTTTCAAGCACGTTTTTTGGTAAGGCTAGCACATTACAAGTTTCTCCAATTATTGCTAAAACATTTGATAATCGCCTTTCTCTTGGAGAAGAGACTCTTACTCTTTGTTGCCATTTTCTCAGATTATTCATCTGGTTTGCCACTTCAGAATTGATCGATTTTCCACTGTAGTCTTTGGTGCTAATAGAAATCTCCGTTGTGATTCCCAAATCATGTTGGGAATATGTTGTTTGTCCTGTTGCTCTTGCTAGTTTCATTTTTTCTTCTAAACTACTGCTTCTTGCTTCTGGACCATAATCTGCCATCTGTTCTGCAACGACTACGCCGCAGCCAGAACAAATCCTTTCACCGTTCTGAACGTCATCAACAAGTGTTGATTCACATTCAGGACAGCATTCTAGTTCGATCGCATTCATTTTCTTTTTCTCCTTAATTTTTTGTATTTTTTTGCAGGAGATGATGTAAGTGAAAAAACTTTTCTTCCAACATATTTTTTGATGCTGTTTGTTAACGGAATTGCAGATGCATATGGTTTTGCAACTGGCCCTATCATTTCCGTAACTTTTGCAACCTTGCTACTTTTTTCGTCACAAAGTATCTGCCCCTCTTCCAAAGTTTTTGAAAGACGAACAATAACTCTGCCACTATTAGCTAAGTGTATTATTTCGCCTACCTCCTGCAATTATTGTTGGAAATATTACCGCATTATCATATACTTCTGTCAACTTTCCTTTAGCTAGAAGCTAGATTGAATTTTATTTTGATTTCTTTGCTCTTTTAGAAACTAATTTTTCAGAAATCTTGTTTAGAATTTTTATCTTTGGTCCATCTTTTGGTAAAACAATGTATCCAGATCTAACATATGGTCTTTTAGGAAATCTGACTTTATCATCAGATGATGTAATTTCTAGTCCAGCTGCTTTTGTTGCATCAATTAATTCATTTAATGATGGATCGAAAACACATTTTTCTTTTGAAAGTTTTCTTCCTTTGTTACGTGGTAATGTTTTATTAAAATAATCAAGCCAGACTACGACATGTTCGTAATCTTTCATTGAATCACTTTATGAGAATCGCGTTAACTGCACCGTGCTGTCCAGGTTTTGATACGACTCTGCATTTTCCATCTTCTGTTTCAAGAATTGCACCTTTTGTAATTACGCCACGTCTTTGATAATCATTGTTGGTTGGATTTTCTAGCACTTTTAGAATTTTTGTTTTCTTTACTTTCGAATTTGGAATTGCTAGATTTACAAAATCAATTGTTTTTAATGCAGTTTTTTTATTTTTTCCTCTAACCTTTCTGGTTATCGTTACTGATGGACCAGTTAAAGCTTCGTTAGGATATCTATCAATTTCATATTTTCTTCTAGTACGTAAAGGATGTCGTCGTCCTCCAGTTATCTTACTAGTTGCCAAATTCTCTATGGATTTTCTCACATAGTGCGTTTGATCTACTCTAATTTATACAAAACGAAAATATCGTTCTTAAACTAACTACAAATGTATTCTTATGTTAGACTAGAAAAAATTATGCTTGTGGTGTAACTGGTTGAGGAGAATTTGGAATAGGTATTTGTGGCGCTTTTCTTACTCTTTTGAAGAGCTTTTGTTTTAATGATTCAGAATCTCCTTGTATGCCAAAATATTTTTGAAATTTTGTTGTAGTTGTAAAGATTTTCAATCTTCCAACATTTTGATGTTCAATGTAATCTAGCTGGCGTAATTCTTTAAGATGCGAATATACTCCTGTACCTCTTGTTTCAACAAGTTGTTTGGATGAGATTGGTTGCATATATGCAATATATGAAAGAGTTTTTAGAGTTGCATTTTGTAAAATTGGTTTTGACGCATATCTTCTAATTGTTGAACTATATTCTGGTTTTAGCTGAAAAACAAAAGAATCATCTGGGAGAGTAACAATTTCGATGGCCTTAAAGGCAGTCTTTGCTTTTTTCATAATGTTATTTAGTATATTGATGGTTTTTGTTCTCGATTCCGTGCCTGAGGCCTTAATTAATTCCTCTATGCTCAATGGCCTGCCTGCCGAGTATAGCGCAGCCTCAATCCTTGCAGTTGCTTCATCTTCATCGTCGATTTTTACCATTTATCTCCCCTTTTCTAGAATCTACTTAAAAGAATCCTTCATTCATCTTTGATCAGGTTGTAAACTTCTGTTTGATGGGTTAGGTTTAAGACTAAATTCACCACATGAACAAGTCGGTCCGTTTTCGAGTTTACTAGTACATTTACCTTTATTATCTTCATGTTGTAATTGAGTGTGCTCACAATTACAGGATGGGCTTAAAATAATCTTGATATCCTCTTCTATTTGCTCTAATTCCACCTTTTGATCTCTAGCAAGAAACAAAATCGCAAAGAAACATCTAATCGAATCAATTGAGTCAAGCTCTGATACTATATTTTTTAAAAAGCCTATTCCAGTTGCGCGAATCTTGTTAATGACAAGTTCTTCATACTTGCCAATGATGTTTTCTAGAGAAATAAAATAATTCTTAAAGTCTGGAGTTTCAATTGGCTCAAAACTTAATTGCTTTCCTTTTCTAGAGCGAGGATTGGCAATTGTTCCAATAAGATTTTCAAGCAAATTTAATAGCTCATCTAATGTTACTGGATAAGTTGATTCATGTCGATAAGGCATGTTGATCATGTCTATATTCAAGTCAATTCTCTGAGTCAATGGCTTTTTTTCCATCGCAGCTTTCTGTAATGCAAAAATACTTTCAACTTTCATTCTATGAATCAATGAAGAGGATAAGGCTGCCATTCCTGCCACTCGCAGGTCTTTTTTACCAGTTTGATTTAGAATTTTAATTAACAATTCTAAAATTTGGATTATATTTATTTCCCAAACATCTTTTTTTGCTATATTAGACGTGTTAAAGAGAATATTTACTGGAGCTTGAGAGATATCTACAGCTGACTGGTTTTCACTCACAGACTACAAAAATAGTTTATTCAATAATATCTAGGCGCTCTATTTTTTTGTTGTACTCAGTCAACTCTTATATTATAATGTAAAATTATAATATCGATGAAGGCTGCAAGAATAATCGAGCCAAATAAACCTCTAATAGTGTCTGAATTAGAACTTGCAGAACCAAAAGAAAATCAAGTAATCGTCAATGTAAAAGCTGTTGGAGTATGTCATAGTGATTTACATTTATGGGAAGGTGGCTATGATCTTGGAGACGGCTCCTTCATGAAAGTAACTGACAGAGGGGTCAAATATCCAGTTACCCCTGGTCATGAAATTGCAGGTACTGTAGCAAAGATTGGGGGCTCTGTTAAAGGATTTTCTCAAGGAGATAACGTTCTAGTTTATCCTTGGATAGGAGAAGGAAGCTGCCCAGCATGTAAGGCAGGAAATGAAAATCTTTGTGATACACCAAAATCTCTTGGAGTTTTCCAGGATGGAGGATATGCAGAACAGATATTGGTTCCTCATTACAAATACTTGGCAAAAGTTTCGGGAATTGATTTAGAAGCTGCAGCATCACTTGCATGTTCTGGACTTACTGCTTATACTGCAGTAAAAAAAGCAAACATGAATTCCCCAGAGTACTTGGTGATAATTGGCGCGGGTGGATTAGGCCTAATGGGAATACAGATTGCAAAAGCCATAACCAAAGCTAAAGTAATATGCGTTGATCTGGATGATAAAAAATTAGATACTGCCAAAAAAATGGGTGCAGATTTTGTAATAAATTCTAACGTAATTGGTTCAGTTACCACTGGATCTGGAAATGCTGCACAAAAAATAATCTCCATCTGTAACAATAAGGGAGCCGACAGTGTGATTGACTTTGTTAATGCTCCACAAACTGCCAAAACTGGACTAGCAGTTTTAAGAAAAAGAGGAAATCTGGTTCTAGTTGGACTTTTT